>Ga0268262_10000180_pt1 | contig 81667 bp, 69 predicted proteins | sample TergutNc150P3_FD_190354 | JGI IMG/M metagenome (GOLD analysis project Ga0268262, IMG submission 190354) | Nasutitermes corniger P3 segment gut microbial community from laboratory colony in Florida, USA - Nc150 P3 (SPAdes) (version 2) | ecosystem: Host-associated > Arthropoda: Insects >...
GGGGCCGATCTCTGCACGACGTCAAGGCGTGCGGATGAACAAAATGAGGCGGGATTTATCCAGAGGGGAACCTTCGCGCTTTGCGCTCGGTGGAGGTTCCCGCCGTCCGCGCTGCGGTCAGAGCGAGGTACGCTACACTTTCCGGCAAAACACCTAAGCACGACTAAATTCCCTCACTTCCCAATGCACGCTCCAGAAGAAAAATATAAAAATATGTGAATTATTGTGAGCTTTTTCGCTCAACAAGTTGTTATTTTCGCTCATTAAAAAAATATTAATATTTTTATAGTAAATTTGCAATACCCGGAGATGAAAAATCGACATTTTCGCCTCTTGATTTATTCAGGCAAAAAAGTGTAAAAACAGGCAAAAAACGGGTGTTTTTTTAGAATTGTTTTGTGTATTTATATGGAAAAAACCTTTCTTTGTGCTGTTTTGTGTGTTTCATGGTAAAAAATTCTACCTCAAAGCCTCTCTTTGTTTCCCAAAATAAGCCGCTTGTGCCGAAGTCATATTGGAAGCTCTTTGTTTCAATACAGTTTTTTCAATCATATTGATACCGGGAGCGCGGAGTATATTTTGCAAGCGTGTACGGTGTGAAATACAGGCAAGATGAAAAGCGTCTTTTGGATGATCTTTATACCTGTACTTTGAAGTATGCGGCCAAGTTTTATCGGCGGCTTTATATCCGTTATGGTTTTCAACAGATTCAAGGCAAAGAAATGCGTCTTCAAAGCTTTGAAGAGCCAGAATCAGACTGCTGCGTGAATAATTATCATCATCACTACAGTATTTTAGTTCCTGTTTAATAAAGGCTTCTTCAACAGCTAAAATTATTTGTGGGTCAGTTGAGGATAAGGCTTCTATAAAAATGTTTAATGCGGTTAAAATACCTTTTTCGTAATATAGACGCCCTTCATGTTCTTCGCCGTCGGTTTTTAATCCTTGACGGCCTTTATCAATAGTATATGCGCTTTTTAGAATTTTATTTAGTAAGCCAATCAGGTCCATATTCCGCTTCAGCCTCTGATAAATTCCAGCCGGTTTTTATCAGCGCTTCTGCGCCAAATCGCTTTTTTGCCCATTTAGCAAGATAAGCGGGTAATGGTAGTGTATGTAGAAGTTTTTCGGCTTCTTCAAATTTACCCTGTTCTTCCAGTTCAATGACTTTCATCCCAGTGGAAAGATGTTCATGTAATGAAACAGTTTGGACCTGCGGCACGAAGAAACTCCTTATAATAAACATATTATACATATTAATTATTTTCAAGGGAAGTAAGAAAAATCCATCAAAGCGCCGGTACCGTATAGCTTATCTTCCCTTCTTTAAGATCATTATAAAATTTTTCAAATTTTTCCCGTATTTCAGCAGGCAGGTTGTTTTTATACGCGGGATCTTCAAAAATAAAACCCAAATAGCCTTCTTTTACCCCTACAGTCTGCGATATGCCGTATTGAATCTTGCCTTCAAGCGCGTCTTTAAGGATTTCCATTACAAGTTTTTTCTGCTCCATTATTCCGCAGCCAAGAACAAGGCCGTCCGACGCTTTGTATTCATTTGTGTTGTAACTTACAATGTACTTGTTTTTTTCGGACGCGGTTTTAAACATTCCCTGCGCCGCCCCGCCGGCGATGGCCGTAAACACGTCAACGCCGGAATCAATCATCGCGGAGCACAGTTCCGCCGCCTTGTTGGCGTCCGCCCATGAGCCAATTACGCGCCTGTCAAGCTCAATTTCTTTGTCGGCTAGCCTTGCGCCCTCAAGAAAGCCGGGTACCATCTGCTTTGTCAAAAGCGGATATTCCTGCGCCGCGATAAAGCCTATTCGCTTTTGCTTGTTGGCGTAAGGCATATCGCTTACCGTAACAAGACCCGCCAAATAGCCAAGAAAGAGCGACTGTTCGTATTGGTTGTAAAGATATGTCCGTATTTGCGGATTTCCCTCGTACTGGGCGTCCGCAATGATAAATTTCTGGTTGGGAAATTTTTGCCCCACGTTTGCGCATAACTGCGGCAGGGACGGGTTTGAGCCCAAAACAATGTCATAAACGCCGCTTGAGACCATTTCGGCAAGCTGCTGTTCCCAATCCGCCTGATTAAAACCGGCCTCGTAAATTTTTACGCTTACCTTAGGGTTGGCGGAAGCGAATTCCAGCGCTCCTTTAGCCATCTGTTCATAAGGCACGCTGCCGGCCGTAACGCCTGTAATAAAAACCAATACCGAAAGTTCTTTTTGCGCCGGCTCAGGATTCTTTTTTGTGCATGAAAATATTAATGTTACAAACATCAATGCAATTAAAAATTTTTTCATACTTTTTTCTCCATGTGTAATACTTGTTATTTTAAAAGAATTTTAAACCACAGAGTACACGGAGTTTCACGGAGAAAAAAGATTTTCGTAACAAAACTCCGTGTTACTCCGTGTACTCCGTGGTAAATTATTATTTATTTACCGCGCAACTCTTACAAAGGCGTCTTTATAACCTATGCTTTTAAAACGCGCAAGAATCGCGGCGCTTTCACCCTGATTTAACGGCCCTAAAAGAATCCTGTACCACTTGTCGCCGTCTTTATACACTTTAGGCTCATAACGCTGTTCTATCCGGCTTATACCGCTTTGAACGGATTCAACCGAGTCAAAAGAAGCCAACTGCACATAATATCCGCTTTCAAGTTTAGTTATTTTCTGCGCGGAAAAATTATATTCACCGTCAAAAGTATTTGATTTAACCGGTGTTTCGGGATATGAGGTTTTAGGATATAAGGTCTCAGAATATGATGTTTCAGGTTTTGCGGTTTCGGGTTTTGCAATTTCAGGTTTCGCGGTTTCGGGTTTTGCGGTTTCGGACTTAGAGCCGTTTGTAATTCCGGAAATAATCATCTCGGGATCAAGCCCGTAAACGCTCGGAGGCGGACGTTCATCCGCAGGGACTATGTTATATCCGGCTGCCACAGAGGGTTTTTCCGTATCATCTTTAGGCTCGTCTTCTTCCCCGGCTATCGCTTCCGACTCTTCCGGAAAATCACCTTCGAAATATTCATCTTCGGGAACATAATCCGCGACCGTTTCAGAATCGTCTTCAGGAAAAACCTCGGCTGTTTTTACGGGAGTTTCCTCTGTTTTTTCCTCGTCCGCCGGTTCGGTTTCGGCGATTTTTCCGGGCTCTTCATTCAACTCATCTTCTTCTGACTCCCCTGTTTCGGCGTCCGCAAGCTTTTCGGGAATTTCATCCGTTATCTCCGTGTCCTCAGGTTCGGTTTCGGCGACTTTGTCGGACACATCAGAAACTTCAGCAACTTCGGCAACTTCTTCCTTTTCATCCTCTTTATCAGTCCCGGTTTCGGCGATTTTTTCAGGTATAACAGGCGGAACTATTTCAGGTTTTATTTCAGAAGGTATGTATATGGGCGGAAGGTCGACAATATCGCGCGCGCTGCCGGTATTGCTTTTCGCGCCGCTCCATTCAGGTTCAAGCACATAAGCCGGATACCCCGTATCCGTCGCCGCGGCAAAAGCCGGAGGCGCGGGCGGAACCGCCGGAGGTACAACGGCTACGCTGCTTGGCGGCACGGAAGGATTGACAAATTCTTCAGCGTATCTTTCTTCGGTAATAACGTCTCCGGAATCATAATCGGGAATGCCGGAAGCCAAACCTTCCGTAAAGCGAACATAAGCGACAGGATCCGAAGGCTGGGTCATCCTTATTCTGCTTACGGAACCCGGGCGCATTCCTATTAATTCGGCGGCTTCGCGGGAAATAATCGCGAGAAGGCCGGGGCTGTCAAGACTGCGCGCGACAATTACCCGCGTGCTTTTATTTGTTTCGATATTTACGATATCCACTACGGTGTTTCTGGGGAATGAATTGGTCGCTATATAGCGGCCGTTCCCGGGCAGTTCGCCTTCGGGCGCGACAGCGGCTGCTCCTTCCCAGGGGGAGGCGCTAACAAACAGACAAATGGCCGCGATAACGCAGACAACTATTTTTTTTCTCATTTTATTTTCCCCTCTAATTCTAATTTATCCTGGGAACAATGCCCTTAACGATATTTTTTAAGTCTTCAAATTCTTCTTTTTCAGATTTGTAGTTTCTTTGCATTACCTTCTGTTCTTTTATTAACCTGAAAGGAGTAACATTAAACAGGACAAGCGAAACCTCGCGCGGCGTCGCGGATCCGCCGGAAAAATCAAGCTGAGCTACAAGAAAATAATCGGCGCCCCCGTCCCTTGCGTCGTCCACTTCATTTTTAACAAATTTTTCCAAACTCATTTTAGGTTTTGCCTCGACGCGAAGCATAGGGGAATTGCAGACAATATATCCGGCGTCAAAAAACACGTCAAAAAAAGTGTTTTCCCAAAGTTTTGAATATTGGTTTTTCGCCCCTTCAAGCGGCAGTCCCGTTTCAATAATAAAAAACGAGACCATGTACGCCGAGGCGTTAAAAACGAAGAAAACGCCCAAACAAACAACAAACGCAATTTTTTTCGCCATCTGCACTCCTTTGGTAAAATTATCGGCGTTAAAAAATCAATAATAAGGGAAAAGGAAAGAGGGATTTGCAAGGGACAATTTTTGGTGTACTATGAACCAGAGGGGAAATGAATTATTACGCTATTCAGGTAAAAACCCGCGCGGAAGCTAAATTTATCAAACTTTTTAAAGCCATGCACCCGGAAATCACTTTACCCGTTTATTTTCCCCAGAGACGCCTTGATATACGAAGAAAAGGGCAGATAAAGCCTTCAATGTCCGCCGTTTTTCCCGGATACCTCTTTATCGAGGTGGAAAATAACGAGGATATCTTAAAATACCAGTGGGATTTCCGGCGGACGGACGGGTTTTACCGTTTTTTAAGGTCGAATCAGGAAATAACTCCGCTTGCCGACAGGGATTTGGAACTGGTTCTTCACTTTATTAAGAACGCCGGCCCCGTAGCGGGCAGGTCCAAGGTGTATTTCAATGAAAATTCCCGCATCGTGGTCGTGGAAGGCCCGCTTATGGGGCTTGAGGGAAGAATCATTAAAGTGGACAGGAGAAAAGGAAGGGCAAAAATAAAGCTTGATTTATACAACGATTCATTTAGTATAGATTTAGGGTTTGAAGTTATCGGTTCTATGGAACCTGCCGGGAGGGGGGTAAGGTAACGACGCAGTCAAAACGTTTATTCATAATCGGAGCCGGGTTCGCGGGACGCGCCATCGCGAACGAACTTGTTTCAAAAGCCATATTCGGCGAAGTCGCCGCCTTTCTGGACGACGACCCGGAAAAAATAGGCAAAAAAATTGACAACATACCCGTCATAGGCCCCATTAATGAAGTCGCTGTTCTGGTGAGGGCTAGCCGCGCCGACGAGGCGATTATCGCCATGCCGAGCGCGGACAGGAACTACTTAAAACAAATATACGACACCTTAAAAAAAATCGGCTTCCAGCAGATCAGAATCCTGCCCGGCATTTCCCAAATCATAGACGGGGACGCGCACTTTATACAAACCCGCTCCATAGACCTGCAGGACCTTCTTGGGCGCAACCCGGTCGCGATAAAGTTAAAACAGAGCCTGGCCTACCTTCGCGGCAAGCGCGTGCTTGTCACGGGCGCGGGCGGCTCTATTGGCAGCGAACTTTGCCGCCAGCTTTTGTCGGGGGGCGCTTCCCGCCTCTACCTTTTCGGGCACGGGGAAAATTCAATTTACCAGATAGACAGGGAACTGCGCCTTTTGCAGGAAGAGGGAGTGGGCGAAAAAGCGGCTCTTGTGCCCGTCATAGGGGATTTAAGGGATACGGATTATGTCGACTACATTCTGGGGCACTTAAAGGCGGACGCGGTTTTTCACACCGCGGCGTACAAGCACGTCCCGCTGATGGAGGAAAACCCCGTGGCGGCGGTCGAAAACAACGTCTTCGGAACCGAAAATCTGGTGCTTGCAGCGATAAAACATAACATCAAGAGGTTCGTCCACATCACCACCGACAAAGCCGTCGAGCCCGTTTCCGTATACGGCGCTTCCAAGTACCTGTGCGAACAAATGGTGCTGGAAGCCGCCGCCTCGTCGGGCGGCCCCAACTTCATGGTAGTCCGTTTCGGCAACGTTCTGGGTTCCCGCGGCTCTATAGTGCCGCTGTTCCAGCAGCAGATACAAAAAGGCGGCCCCGTAACAATTACCCACCCCGACATACGCCGCTGGTTTATGACCATAAGCGAGGCGTGCTCGCTCGTCCTCAAAGCGGGCGGCGTCGGCGTAAACGGGGGCCTGTACCTGCTGGACATGGGCGAGCCCGTGCGCATCAAGGATTTGGCGGAACAGTTAATCCGCTTTCACGGGTTTGAACCGGATACGGAAATAAAAATCGTATACACGGGGTTGCGCCCGGGCGAGCGCATGGACGAGCCCCTTTGGTCCTCGGATGAAAAGATCAAAGAAACCGAATACGGCAGGATTTTGCAGGTAGACAGGGAAAAACCCTTCAATGTCGATCTAAAGGACATACTTGAACAGCTGCGCCCCATCTGCCGTTTTGATCCCGCAAGGCCGCAAGCGTACAGAAACGCGGAACTTCTTCGCGCCATTCTAATTGAAAAAGTCATGAAATTAAAATAAACTGTTTTAAATGAAAGCTCCCGCCTTTCTGGAAGACATTTACCCGCAGAATTTATTGTACGGCATAACCATCAGGTCCCCTATAGCCTGCGGGCGTCTCAAAATGATTCATTTTCCCGAGCTTCCGGACAATTACACCGCGATTACCGCCAGAAACATCCCCGGGGAAAACAGGCTGGAGGACACGTCCATTCCGATACTTGCCGATTCAAAACTTTCCTACATAGGTGAGCCTGTAGCCATCCTGCTTGGACAGGAAAAAACAAAACTTGAAGAGCTGTCAAACCAATGCAAGGTTATTTTTGAAGAGGAAAAGCCTGAATTTAACGCGGCGGAACCCGCGGCCTTTGTCCGCGAGATTCAGATTGGCAGTTGTGAAAGCATTTTTGAAAAGCCGGAAAAAATCCTTGCCGGGACTTACATAACGGGAATACAGGATCATTGGTACGCCGAGCCCGCCGGAGCCGTGTCATATTTTGATAAAAAAGAGAAAGAGACTAAATTAAAAAAAGCCGAAAAAACATTAATCGTAAAAACCGCGACCCAATGGCCGTATCATGTGAAACGCTCCGTTGCCCGGGCGCTTGGAATAGACCAGTCTGTCGTTAGCGTGGAAACTACCTCGCTGGGCCTGCACATGGACGGGAAACTTATGTTCACGTCCCTTGTCGCCTGCCACTGCGCTCTCGGCACTTTTCTTACAAACAAGCCGGTGCGCCTCATTCTTAACAGGGAAGAGGACTTTTTGTACTCCCCAAAACGCTGTAAATCCAGCATAGACCTGGTAACCACCATAGACGACAAGGGCAATATCACCGCCGCGGAAGCGGACATTTCTGTTAACCTTGGCGCACACGGGGTTAACGGCGAGGAAATACTGGATCAGGTCTGTCTCGGCGTCATAGGCTATAATAATGTCGAAAATTTTAAAATAACGGCAAGGGCGTACGTGTCAAACATACCGCCTCAGGGCCCCTTTTCCGGGTTCGGGCTCGCGCAGGGCTTTTTCGCCATGCAGCGCCATATAGCCCAAATCGCCGACACAGTTCAAATTAACCCCCTGGAATGGCGAAAAACGCATTACAACCCTTCCATGGTCCTGCCTTCTGGGATAAATCCCAAAAGCCATATCCCCGTAGACAAGCTTGTCAGCGCCGTTACAAACACGAGCGATTATAACCGCAAATGGGCTTCTTACGAATTATTGAAACAAAGCAGGCGTGAAAAGACTTTGACGTATGAGAAAGGCGAAAACTTAAGAGGGATAGGGCTGACGATAGGATTTCAGGGAAACGGCCTTCTCTACCACGGCGAGGACAAGGGGCTTTACGGCGTGGAAGTTACTTTGACTAAGGACGGCTTCCTTGAAATAAAAACAAGCATTACAAGCGCGGAAGAAGATTATGTAAAAATCTGGGTAAAAATCGCCGGCGACGTTTTGTCGATTGAAGAGGGAAAAATCCGCCTTATTACGGAACAGGCGCCGGACGGGGGCCCTTCCTGCGCGTCAAGAAACATTACGGCGCTTACAAGACTTGTTGAAAAATGCTGCCAGGCCATACGCAAACAGCGCTTCCACGACCCCCTGCCTATTACCGTTCGCCGTTCCTCAAAACCGCTATACGGCACGCTGTGGCAGAACCGCTTTTTGCCCCGCGAAGGGAAGAACATGGACATCAGCGGTTTTTCAAAACTCGGCATGGCCGCCTGCGTAGTTGAAGTTTCCATTGACCTCGTGGAATGTATCCCGCAAATCCGGGGGATCTGGCTCGCGGTTGACGGCGGAAAGATCATCTCGGAAAACAGGGCGAGAAGGAACATTACCCGCGGGGCGACCCAGGCGCTGGGCTGGGCTTTTTCCGAAAATATCGAATATTCCGAAGGCGCCCTGCCCAAGGCCAAGTACGACAAATTTGTCATTTCATCCTGTCTTGACATTCCGGTATTAGGCATTGAATTTATGTCCGCGGGAAGCTCTGAAACAAAGGGAATAGGGGAACTGCCCTTCACATGCATACCGGCGGCTTTCTTACAGGCCGTCTCTCAGGCGATGGACCATTGTTATAAAAACATCCCATTAAGAAGAAAAGAAATTTGGGAAATAGCGCGGCTGCGGAACGGCGACGCGCATACGCAGGGGCAGAAATGACGATAAATTTTATTTTAAACGGGGAAGACGTTATGGTCCGCACGGAAGCCGAAGTTAGGCTGATTCACATACTGCGGGAAAGTTTCGGCTTGTTCGGCGCGAAAGCCGGCTGCCTTAACGGCCAGTGCGGCGCGTGTACGGTAATCTTTAACAGCGTCGTAACTTCCGCGTGCCTGATACCGGCGTTCAGGGTAAGAGGGAGCGAGATAATAACGATAGAGGGATTTTCACAGACGGACGAATACAACGACATATTAACCGGGTTTAAGGAGGTGCATTTGGGAAATTGCGGGTTTTGCGAAGCGGGAAAAATTCTTTGCACGGAGACGCTTCTTGAAAGATTTCCAAACCCCACAAGGGAAGAAATCATTATGAGTTTTGCCGGAATTAACTGCCGCTGTACCAATATCGACAGGCTGGTGGAAGCGGTAAACTGCATAATAGGCATACGCCAGCGGAGACTGTATGGACGTACTGCTTAACAGGATATTTTTCCCCAATTCGTTCAACGAACTGTTTACGGCGTGGAACCAGAACCCGTCCGCCCAACCCTACGCCGGAGGCACCGTCCTTTTGTGGAAACAAAGAAAGACCATAATAGACCTGCCGCCCGTCATCATCTGCCTTGATAATTTACAGGAACTTCAAAACATCACAAGAACCGAACATTACCTGGAGATAGGCTCTATGGTTAAATTAAACAAAATTGTCAGAATGGGAAAAATAGTGCCGCAAGTCCTCTGCGACTGCCTTGAAAACATAGGCGGCGTCCAGTTGAGGAACGCCGCGACCATAGGCGGCAATATCTGCAGCACGACAGGGCTGCTCGACATATCCGCGCCCCTTGTCGCCCTCGACGCCCAATACGAGTTCCGGGGCGCGCAAAACACGCGCTGGGTTTCCGCCTCGCGTTTTCACTCGGAAGAGGATCGCGGCACGCATGAAAAAAAGGAAATTCTTACCAGAATCAGGCTGCCCCTTCACCAGTGGGACTATTCAATGTATAAAAAGTTCTTCTCGGAAGACATGTATAACCACAAAACAATCACTTTTTTGGCAAAAGCCCAAAAAAACATCCTTTCCGACATAAAAGTTATTTGCAAAGGGGATACGATCATCAGGAACAAGGGCGCCGAAGGCATACTAATAGGCAGCCACCTGCCCCTGCACAGGAAAACGGCCGCCGACTTTGTCGAAAACTGGAAGGAATTTCTTTCCGGTTACGGCGAACTGGACGAATTCTTAAAATATGAGATAATAAACTGCATAGAAATAAATGTTTATAACCTTACGGAATAGGCCGTAAGCGGAGGGATTCGCCGGATGAAAAAAACATTTTTTTGCGGGCTTTTATTGTCTGTGTTGTTTTATTCCTGCTCTTCCGCCCCGCCGCCTTCCGGCGGACAGGTTACCATACCCGAAGATTTTTTTGGAATAGTCCATGCCGCCAGAAGCCATGATGAAAAAGAAGAAAAACTTTTGGAACAGATGGGGGCAAAATGGATACTGAATACCTTTTATTGGCATGCGATTGAGCCTGAAAAAGACCGCTTCGATTTTTCAAATTACGACCTGTATGTAAATGAAGCTAAAAAGCACGGAAAAAAAATCATAGGCGTGTTGGGATACGCGTCTAATTATACCTTTCCAAAAGGAGATTATTACATATCCAAAAAAAATATGCCTCTCTTTTTGCGTTATGTCGAAGAAACGGTGCGGCGTTATAAGGGAAAGGTCGATGTCTGGTGCGTCTGGAATGAACCTAACATAAAATTCTGGAAAGGTAAGGACAGTGAATTTTTTAATTTATCAAAGCTAACAACAGAGGTAATACGCAAAACGGACCCGGACGCGTATATTATAGGCGGCGCCTTCAGCAGAACCCCTGTAGGATTAATAAAAAAAATGCAAAGGGCGGGCGCCATAGAAGTGCTGGACGCCCTGGCGTTTCACCCTTATGATTTTAATCCTACCGGTTCCATAAGGCTTTATGATTTATTCACAAAGACTCTCTCAAAGATTAATTATTCCGGCCCCGTTTGGGTAACGGAAGTGGGATTTCCGGTCGCAGGATGGTCTCCCGTAAATGTTTCCGTTGACAAGGTTCCTGAATACTTGGTAAAAACTGTTGCCGGGATGTCGGCAAGAGGGGCAAGAGCGCTGTTATGGTATCAGATAAATGATGAATTGAATTCCGTGGATAAAATCATAGATTTCGAAGGTTTTTTTGGCCTGTTAAATAAAGATTTCAGCCGGAGGCCCGGCTCTTGGGCTTTCGAACTTTGCGCGCGTTTTTTGCCGGGTTCGCGTTACATTCCCGAATTGCCCAGAAGGGAAAACATACCTTCGGATATAGTCTCATTTTGTTTTTTGGACGGTATTTCCGGCAATAGTACCCTTATTCTTTGGAATGACGGTAAAGGCGCTCAAAAAATTGAACTTAATCTTCAGGCTGGCGCCCTGTTTCACGATATTTCCACAGGACAAAGCGCCTTACTGCCGGCCAATGCGTCTCTTGATGTTACGGAAAAGCCCTTATTTATCACATGGCAGGGGCCGGAAACTCCCTCTATCATAAAAAAACGATAAAAATCATGATTTTGGGATGACAATAAGGTTGAAACCCCCTATTTTTCGTGATATATTAACAATAATTAAGTAAAAATCGCCGGTTTCATTGAGCGTGTTTCGGCCGCCGGTGGCGTCAGGCGTCCGCCGGCTTTCCGGCAGGCAATTTTTTAGCATTGAGGTTGTTTAGGAAGAATTTTTAACCACGAATCAAACGAAACAACACGAAAAACTACAAAGATATGAATAAAAACTTCGTGTGATTAGTATAATTTGTGGTATATTAGTCTTGAACAATTCTTGATATAGGTTTCTTTTGCGCAATTTTTCTTTTAAATACAATTTTAGTGTATTTATATTTATTTTTTTCTTTCTCATTTGTACTCCCGCATTTTCGCAGGAGGAAGTTCAGGATAATTCCGTTTATATTATCAATTCATTTAAATTTAACATTACGGGACTGACGCGCCAAGACGCGCTGATAAGGAAGGGAGAACTTAAAAAAGGGGAAGAAATTACCGGGTTTGCGGAACTGGAAAAATACATACAGGATAAAACCCAGCTTCTTTACAACGAAAGGGTTTTGGACAGCGTCAGCATAGATTATACCATAGGGGAACAGAATGACGACGGAAAATTTCCTGTCGACGTAGTTATTACCACTAAAGACACATGGAACATAGTCGCCATTCCGCGGCCAAGGTACAGTTCCAATACAGGTTTTGACATAACGCTGAAAGCGCGGGATTATAATTTCTTGGGGACCATGAGCCCTTTAAGGATTGATCTTGGCTACTCTTATGATGAAAACAGGCAAAATTCTTTTTTCTTAATGTTTGATTCCAATATTCCTTTTACGGCTTACGGCCTTAACTGGAAAATAAAATTTTTAAATGATTTTTCTTACCGTCCGGACACGGAACAGCCTTATTTTTACAAAAATACAACCGGGTTGTCCGTTGAATTTCCCGTAAGTTTTACGACAATTACCGTTGGGTTAAACGAATCATTTATATTGAACGAAGAAAACGCTGATATATACATACCCGAATACGGAAATTTTCAGGACGGTTTTTATATGTCGACTAACCCCTATGTGTCGTGGAAAATACCCATAGGAATTGACGCGGGCAATTACGGGGAAATTATTCTTACTCCGGGCATTTCCGCCGTTTTTCCCCATGAATTTTCGCGATGGCCGTTAGATGACATAAGAAAAGGCCCTATTTTTATTTTCAGCCAGAATTTGGGCTTTAACCGCGTGGACTGGATTGGAAATTTCAGAAAAGGCTTTGACATATCCGTAAATAATTCTTTTGAATATAATTTTTTCAGGGCTAAAAACGATAAAAACACATGGAATGACAATATAATTTTTTCCGGCATAGGCCATTTTAAGTTTGCTGATTTTTTCGGCGTTTCGACAAACCTTATGTACCGCCAATGGATATTTTATGATTACGGACACACTTCCGCCGGAGACGCCCTACGCGGCGTTATCGACAAGGATATTTCCGCGGATTATATGCTTTCTTTGAACCTTGATTTAACTTTTAAGATTTTAAAATTCCTTCCGTCCGTCTGGTTCAAAAAGCCTAAGTTGCGTGTTTTTAACTTTGAGCTTTTTGCCGCCCCCTTTATAGACATGGCCGTATATCACGATCCGGCAAACAAAACCGACTTTAATATAAAAAACACCGTTTATACAGGCGGGTTCGAGGCTGTTATTTTTCCCGAATTCTTCCGCAGTCTGTTTTTACGCTTGTCGTTTGGTTGGAATTTAAAGAACAAGCCGGATTATGACAATATGGAAATATATATTGGAACGGACTTTTTTTATTAAGTAAAAGTAAAACATAAATATTTTATGAAAAAAAAATATATTTATATCTGTTTTTTATTTTTTTTGCCGTTTACCAATATCCTTTCCGCGCAGGAAGCTCTTAAATCAACAGAAGAAGAATACTACGACTTTCTCGTTTTACACGGATTATCAGAACGGCCTGCTCTTAACTACCGCACTCTTTCAGACTCTGTCTGGAGCGTTAATGAAGATAATTCCCACCCGTGGCAGGATAATAACCTTGGTTCTTTTCACCCGTTGTTCGGCGATTTCCGCGCCCGCATATACGGACCTGAACTTTTCATTTCCGCCAACACCGATAATCCATACGGACAAAACGATTTTTTGCTTTGGCAAGGCAGGGGTTTTAACTTTCTGTTCAAAGGCGGAGTGCGTTTTGAAGGATACGGCATTGAATTAACGCTTCTGCCTCATTTCGCGTTTTCGCAAAACGCCGATTATGATATAATGCCTTCCGCATATAAAAATGAATACGGTTATTTTTGGGGGAACGGCGTAGACGCCCCCCAGCGCTTCGGAAACAAGCCTTTTTTTGACTGGGATTTCGGCGATTCGGAAATACGTTACACATGGAAAACGCTCACTGTCGGTTTTGGAACTCAGACAATTTGGCTGGGACCTGCTTTTATTAACCCTATGCTTCACTCTAACAACGCCCCCGCTTATCCAAAGGTTGATATAGGGCTCCGCAGACAGAAAATAATCATTCCTAAACTTGGCTGGGATATAGGAGACATAGAATTGCGGTTTTGGGTAGGTCGTCTTTCAGAATCAGATTATTTCGATGATGACAGTTCAAACGATTATACCATGATTCACGGCTTGTCTTTTGCCTACGCGCCGTCTTTTGCGCCGGGATTAACGTTCTTTGCGAACAGAATATGTCTTGTTTTCTGGGAATGGGAAAACTTAAAATATATACTTCCAAGAAATGAAAACACAACCGAAGATCAAAAAGCGTCTTTTGGTTTTTCATGGATTTTTCCTCCGGTTGGATTTGAAGTTTACGGGGAATTGGGCATAGATGATTTTGTGCCTGAAAAAAAATATTTAGGATACATTCGTTATCCTTTTCATACTATGACATATACTGTAGGCTTAAAAAAAACCGTTTCTTTACTGGAATTTATTAACATACACGGAATAATATTTTTTGAATGGAATTCAATGGAAATGTCGCAGGATTTTCAGCTTCAATGGCCTTATTCGCCGTATTTTCATAATGAATTAATTCACGGATATACAAATAAGGGACAATGGCTGGGAATGGGAACCGGTTGGGGAGGAAACAGCCAATATATAGGACTAAAATTGTATTACAATAAGGGATCATCATCCATTTCTCTCCATCGCAGCAACCCTGACAATAATTACCTGTACAGCATGGCGGTCAATGATTCCGCGGAAAACGGCGAGCTTGAAAAAAAATACTTTAGCAGCTGGAAATCTAATTTTACGACAATAATAAATACAAACTATTTTTTTACTAAAAACTTCAGTCTGGGCGGTGAATTTGTACATAACTTGATAAGTAAACCGTATTATTATAATTTATTAAAGGATAATTATATTCGCAATTATTCGTTCTCTATAATCGTTAAATACAGGATATGATATGAAAGTAGTATTATTGGCCGGAGGGCTCGGCACCCGTCTTTCCGAAGAAACAGAACTGCGTCCAAAACCCATGATTGAAATCGGCGGGCATCCGATTCTTTGGCACATTATGAAGATATACTCACATTGGGGTTTTAATGAATTTGTAATTCTTACCGGTTACAAGTCCCATATTATTAAGGACTATTTTATCAATTATTATACCCGTTACTCCGACCTGACCATAGACATGGCGACCAATTCAATTGAACTGCACAATATCAGAAATGAGCCGTGGAAGGTAACTTTGCTTTATACAGGCCCCGATACACAGACGGGCGGCAGGCTGTTACGCGCAAAAGAATATTTGAGTAAAGAACAATTTATGTTAACTTACGGAGACGGAGTCAGTAATGTAAATATTTCTGAACTTGTTAAGAGCCATGAAAAATCCGGTAAAATTGTTTCGCTAACCGCTGTACAGCCGTCGGGGCGTTTCGGTTCAATCGAAGTGGGCGGGGACGGGGCGGTAAAATCGTTCAAAGAGAAACCTGTCGGCGACGGCGCGTGGATAAACGGCGGATTTTTTGTGATGGAACCCGGTGTTTTTGACTATTTAACCGAAGGCGACTCGACAATATTGGAAAGGAAACCTCTTGAACAATTGGCGGAAACCGGCCGGTTAAACGCTTATAAACACCATGATTTTTGGAGGCCTATGGACACCTTACGCGATAAGAACGAGTTAAACGAAATGTGGGAAAAAGGAAAAGCGCCGTGGGCGCTCTGGTTAAAATAATGCTTGATTTTTATAAAAACAAGAAAATTTTTCTAACCGGGCATACGGGTTTTAAGGGAACCTGGCTTTGCAGAATTCTTTTACAGGCGGGGGCGGATATAACCGGATACGCCTTGGATCCGCTTGCATCGCCGTCTCTTTTTGAGCAGACAAGGACAAAAAAAGACATACATTCCATAACAGGCGATATCAGGGACAGAGAATCTCTTTGTAAAGCGGTAATAAATGCAAAACCGGATATTTTATTTCATCTGGCGGCCCAGCCTCTTGTCAGGCTTTCTTACCGCGAACCGGCGGCAACTTACGAGACCAATGTCATGGGAACGGTGAATATACTGGAAGCTGTACGGCTGGCGCCGTCGGTAAAATCTTTTGTAAACGTTACCACAGATAAAGTGTATGAAAATAAGGAATGGCATTGGGGATACAGAGAAAATGAAAATCTCTGCGGTTATGATCCGTATTCCAACAGCAAGTCATGCAGTGAATTGGTGACATACAGTTACCGCAATTCATTTTTTACCGCCGAAAACGCCCCCGCTGTTTCAACCGCCCGTTCAGGCAATGTCATAGGCGGCGGCGATTACGCCGAAGACAGAATTATTCCCGATTGCATACGCGCTGTAATCGAAAAAAAAGAAATTATTGTGCGCAATCCGCAGTCTACCCGCCCCTACCAGCATGTGCTTGAATGTCTTTGCGGATATCTGATTTTAGCTGAAAAACAATATAACGATAAATCCTTTCAAGGAGCATATAACTTCGGCCCTGATGATGAAAGCTGCGTTACCACCGGAAAGCTAACCGAACTTTTTTGCGCCTCATGGGGTTCGGGCGCGGCATGGAAAGTCAAGGGAGACGGCGGCCCGCATGAGGCGAATTTCTTAAAACTTGACTGTTCAAAATCAAAAACCGTGTTGGGCTGGAAACCGTATTGGGATATAAAAACCGCAGTGTCAAAAGCAGTTGAATTTGCCAAAACAAATACTGATGATGAAAAACTCGCCTGTGTTAACAGGCAAATTGAGGAATATTTTGGAGATTATCATGTTTGAATCCATGACAAAAGATCAAGCCGCCCGGCATATCCTTGATACCGTAAAAGAATATTACAAAACCTTTATGCAAAAACCGCCGTATCGCGACGGGGATCGTATTCCCTACGCCTTGCGTGTTTTTGATGAACAGGAAATGCTTAATCTGGTTGACAGTTCCCTGGAGTTTTGGCTTACATCCGGACGTTACACCGATCGCTTTGAAAAACAACTTTCACAGTATCTTAATGTTCCCTATTGTTCGCTGGTAAACTCAGGCTCATCCGCCAACCTTATCGCTTTTATGGCTCTTAACTCCCATTTATTGGGAGATCGCGCAATCAGGCGCGGGGACGAGATTATTACTGTCGCGGCAGGCTTCCCTACCACCGTTACTCCCATTTTACAATTCGGAGCGGTACCTGTTTTTGTTGATGTTACTATTCCCCAGTACAATATTGACGTTTCGTTACTCGAAAAGGCATTGTCCCCCAAAACAAAGGCGGTAATGTTAGCCCATACTCTTGGAAACCCCTTTGATCTTAAAACTGTAAAAGCCTTTTGTTCCGCGCACAAGCTCTGGCTGGTAGAAGATAACTGCGATTCTCTTGGCACAACATATACCATTGACGGCGTTACAAAGTTTACCGGAACTATCGGAGACATTGGCACATCCAGTTTTTATCCCCCTCATCACATGACTATGGGCGAAGGCGGTGCAATTTATACTTCTGATCCCCTGCTTCACAAAATCATTCGTTCCCTGCGTGATTGGGGCCGCGATTGCGCCTGCCCTTCCGGAAAAGACAACCTTTGCGGACACCGTTTTGACCGTCAGTACGGCGAATTACCTCAAGGATATGATCATAAATACGTTTACAGCCATTTTGGGTACAATTTAAAAGCCACGGATATGCAAGCCGCCATAGGCTGCGCCCAGTTGGAAAAATTCCCCTCTTTTGCGGAAAAGCGCCGCCATAATTGGAAGCGCTTGCGCGAAGGTTTGAAAGGCTTGCAGGATAAATTGATTTTACCCGAAGCGGCTCCAAATTCCGACCCAAGCTGGTTTGGGTTTTTAATAACCTGTAAAGAAGGCGTTAGCCGCAATAAACTGGTTCAGCATATTGAAAGCAAAAATATTCAGACGCGCATGCTCTTTGCCGGGAATTTAGTTAAACACCCCTGCTTTGACGAACTGCGTAAGTCCGGCACAGGTTACCGCATAGCCGGAACTTTGGAGATAACAGACCGCATTATGAACAACACTTTCTGGATAGGCGTGTATCCCGGTATGACCGATGAAATGATTGATAAGATGATAGATGTGATAAAAACATTATGAAACAACGAGTTGCCGACTATATCGCTGATTTTTTAACCTCTCATGACATTACCGATGTCTTTACCGTTACAGGCGGTGGAGCGATGCATCTTAATGACGCTTTTGGTCATCACCCAAAACTGCATTGTACCTATAACCACCATGAACAGGCTTGCGCCATCGCCGCAGAAGCTTACGCCCGTTATTCAGGAAAATTGGCCGCCGTATGCGTAACTTCGGGACCGGGAGGAACTAACGCCATAACAGGAGTTTTGGGCGGCTGGCTTGATTCCATTCCCATGTTTATTTTATCAGGGCAAGTGAAATTTTCAACAACAATAAAATCCACCAAAGTGCCGTTACGCCAGCTTGGCGATCAGGAATTTAACATTACCGATTGTGTCAGCACGTTAACAAAGTTTTCCCAAATGATAATAAACCCGGATGATATCGCGTATCTTCTGGAAAAAGCGCTTTTTATAGCAACTCACGGGCGGCCAGGTCCTGTATGGCTTGATGTGCCGTTGAATGTTCAAGGAGCCGTTATTGAGACGGATACTCTGCGCCATTACGATCCAATGGAAAATGATGAAGAAAATCCGCCAAAAACAACCGATGATATTATCGAAAAAATTGTTAATAAAATAAAACAGGCAAGAAGACCTGTAATATTCGCCGGTTCCGCCGTTCGTTCCTCCGGAGCTTTTGCGGATTTTCTTGAGATGACAGACAAATTGCAAATACCGGTTGTTACCGCATGGAACGCGCACGATGTTCTTTGGGACGACCATCCGCTTTACTGCGGCCGTCCGGGTACAGTCGGCACAAGAGGCGGTAATTTTGTCGTACAGAAAAGCGATTTGCTTTTAATTCTAGGCTGCAGGTTAAATATACGCCAGATTAGTTATAATTGGGAAAACTTCGCTCCTAAAGCGTATAAAATAATGGCAGACATAGATCAGGGAGAATTAAAAAAACCAACCCTTTCAATAGATATGCCTGTTTATGCCGACGTCAATGATGTTATAAATAAAATAAATAATCATGTAAAAGATAAAATGAATAATCATGAGAAATGGCTTGATTGGAGCAAAAAAATCAATAAAAAATATCCGGTTTGCCCTGAACAAAATAAAAAAACAACTCCGGTTAATCCCTATATTTTTATGAACGAATTGTTTTTACAGCTTGATGAAGGAGACGTAATTACCGCTTCAAACGGAAGCGCTTGCGTCTGTTCATTCCAGGCGGCGGTGTTGAAAAAAAATCAACGGCTTTTTACCAATTCCGGTTGCGCCAGCATGGGATACGGACTGCCCGCGTCATTGGGCGTTGCCGTGGAACGAAAAGGAAAACGGGTTATTTGTCTTGAAGGCGACGGCAGCATACAGATGAACATACAGGAATTGCAAACTATCGTTTACAACAAGTTAAATATAAAAATTATCTGGCTTAATAATGACGGTTATCACTCTATCAGGCAAACACAAACCAATCTGTTCCCTCCTCCGTTATGCGGAGTTAGCGGCGATAACGGCGTTAGTTTTCCGGAAGCGGAAAGGATAGCTTATGCCTACAATATTCCCTTTAGAAAAATAAATTCTATAACAAATATCAAACAACAAATTAGCGAAGCGCTGGCAGTTGAAGGGCCTGTAATAATTGAAGCCGTTATTGATTCGGAGCAATATTTTGAACCAAAACTTTCCGCAAAGCGGCTTCCCGACGGTTCAATGGTATCGCCTTCACTTGAAGACATGTTCCCCTTCCTTCCCGAAGAAGAAATGAAAGAAATTATTTGTGAGGCCGAAAATATATGATCTCCCCATTACTGCTTGATTGCACTCTGCGGGACGGCGGTTTTGTAAACGACTGGAACTTCGGTTTTGGAAGCATAAAAAGCATCATAAGCAGGCTTGATTACGCCGGCGTGGATATTATCGAAGTAGGTTTTATTGATGAACGCAGAAACTATGACGAAGATCGGTCAATTTTTCCCGATACTAAATCTATATTGCCGGTATTTCAAAGCATCAATAAACCAAAGGCAGTCATTGTAGGCATGATAGATTACGGTACTTGCGCTATAGATAAGGTATCGAATCAATCTGAATCATGCCTTGACGGTATACGGGTTATATTTAAAAAAAATGATCAGGATAAAGCGATAGATTTTCTTCGGCAAATAAAAGAAAAAGGCTATAAAATATTTGTTAACCCTGTTTCTATAACAAGTTATACCGAAGAAGAAGCTTCAGTTTTAATCGAAAAAATAAATAAAATCAAACCTTATGCCGTTTCTGTTGTTGATACTTATGGGCTAATGCACTCAAAAGAACTGCTGAATTATTTTGATATTTTTAATCAAAAGCTGGAAAAAGATATTATTCTTGGCTATCATGCACATAATAATTTTCAAATGGCGTATGCGAATTCCATTACGCTTTTGAATAAAAATCTTAATCGTCCCATAACAATTGACGGTTCATTATACGGCATGGGAAAAAGCGCCGGAAACGCCTGTACCGAACTTATCGCCATGTACATGAATGAATTCTGTGGCAGGAATTTCAATATAAATCAAATACAGGAAGCTATAGATGTGGATATTCTTAAAGAATATGACAAAAAATCGTGGGGTTATAATTTTGAATACTATATAGCCGCTCTGAACGACTGCCACCCTTCCTATGTGCAGCATCTTTTGGAAAAAAAGACCCTTTCCGTAAAATCCGTTAATGAAATTCTATCAAAAATTAAAACAGAAAAAAAATTATCTTACGATAAACAGCTTATTGAAAATCTTTATACAGAACATCAGGACCGCCAATGTGACGATAAATTAGCTGTAGAAGCGTTAAGCAAAGCGTTTTTAAATCAAAAACTACTGCTGTTAGGTCCCGGAAAAACATTGCAGGATAATTATGCGGGCATTAATGATTTTGTACAGAATAATAATCCTATAATTGTTTCTATTAATTTTTTAAATGAGTCTTTACCTGTAGATTATGTATTTATGGGCAACGCAAAACGTTACAGCCAGTTTTTTCATAAATTATACGGAGAAAATTCCAAAATAAAAATTATTTGCACATCAAATATTACAGAAGCCGGAAGAAAGATAGATTTCTTGGTTAATTATTCAACTCTTTTGGCAAGTGATCAGGTTATTCGCGATAATCCGTTGGTCATGTTTTTACATTTATTAAAAAACATAGGCGTAACCGAATTATGGCTTGCCGGTTTTGACGGATATACTCAGGATAATTCCGTCAATTACTACGGCGATTATCTAAGACTGCTTTATTGTCAGGATAACGTCATTCTGCGAAACGACGCGATAAAAAAAGAGTTATGTGTAATGCGTCAATTTATGAGTATTTCTTCATTAACTCCGACCAGGTATTTATAATGCTCCGTATAATTTGGGATATGGACGGAACATTAATTGATTCCAATAAAGAATTAAGACGCGCCATTGATTTATCGGCAAAAGAATCAGGACTTGATCTTTCAAAACAAATTAAGCCTTTTATCGTTGGCCCCACAATAGATAAAATTTTACGGGATTCATTTCCTGTCGATTATATAAACGATACCCTGCTGAATAAAGTTATCGCTTCTTTCAGAAATTTTTATGATAATTCAGATTTTGAACTGACTAAACCATATCCCGGCATAGAAAATATTATTTCCGATACTGAACATTTTACACATTACATTGTCACCAATAAACCTGATATGCCCACAAATAGAATATTAAATAAACTTAATTGGTCAAATTCTATAACTCGTATTCTAACGCCTTATTCAAAATTCAACGCTTTAGAAAATAAAAAGCGTTCAAAAACGGAACTTTTTACCGATATTCTTGCAGAATCGGGCGCTGATATTTCTTCATTTATCGGGATAGGGGACATGAAAACCGATTGTCATGCGGCAAAAGAGAATAAAATTACGGCTGTCGGCGTTTTATGGGGTTCCGGATCAAGAGAAGAGTTATCAGACTGCTGTGATTATCTTTTTGAAGATTCAAAACAATTACATGATTTTTTGTATGAAATAACAAAACATAAGAGATCGGCTTAATGCAAAAAATAGCAATAACCGGCGCGACAGGCATGATTGGTTCCGCGATAGCAAGACGCGCGCTTGAGCAAGGCATAGAAGTCCTTTGTATTATACGCAAGGATACAAGCCGTTTTGATAATCTGCCGAAATCAGAACGGCTTAAAATAATTTCTGCCGATATTTCCGAATACGCCCAACTTGATATTCAAGGTAAGTACGATGTTTTCTACCATCTTGCGTGGGAAAAAACTTCCGGCTCTTCCCGTGATGATGTTGATATACAAGCGTTAAATATACAATACACTCTTGACGCTGTCCGTCTTGCGAAACATCTTGGTTGTAAAAAATTTATAGGCGCGGGTTCACAGGCTGAATATGGCATTGTTACAGAACCGTTAAAAACCGATACGCCCATAAATCCTGAAAGCGGTTATGGTATAGCGAAATATTCCGCCGGTAAACTAAGCCGCCTGCTTTGCACACAGTCCGGTTTACAGTTTAATTGGGTAAGAATATTAAGCGTGTACGGTCCGCACGACGGAGTACATACGCTAATTATATATACGATAAATGAATTGCAGGCGGGACGTTCTCCTGAATTCACAAAATGCGAACAGATTTGGGATTATCTTTACTGCGACGACGCGGCAAATGCTTTCCTTGCCATTGGAAAAAACGGCGTTGACGGGAAAACCTATCCTCTTGGCTCGGGAAACAAAAAAATATTATCCGAATATCTTGAAGTTATAAAAAATATAATCGCCCCTAACATAAAATTACAATTTGGAAAAAAAGATTATTATCCGCATCAGCCAATGTTTTTATGCGCTGATATTTCAGAACTAACCTATGATACAGGCTGGAAGCCGGAAGTCTCGTTTGAGGAAGGTATAAAGAGAATAATTGAAAAAAATTGACCAGCAGCACAAGGACTTAATATTTACGCTTATTAATCAGTTTTGGCGCTTGGTATCGGGTCCCATTACTATGCTGTTAATACCATTATATTTATCGCCGGAACAACAGGGGTATTGGTATCTTTTCAGCAGCTTGGCCGCGTTAAGCATATTTGCGGATTTGGGCTTTTCCAATATTATTTTACAATTTTCCGCCCATGAATACGCTTTCCTGCATTTTACAGATACGGGGCTTCTTTACGGTGAAGAAACATATCTAAAAAAACTGGGAAGTTTTTTTAGATTTACAATTAAATGGATTTCAACAATCTGTTTAATAGTTTTTCCCGTAATATTTATAATCGGAATAGGTTTTTTTATAAGGGATCAAGTTTTAAGTATTTATTTTCTGCCCTGGACTATATTTGCCATAGGATCATTAATCAATTTTTTTAATAACTCTATTTTGTCTTTTGTTGAAGGACTTAACAAAATAGAGATAATACAAAAAATACGTTTTAGGGTAGCGATTCTTAATACCGTAATTTTAGCAGTTATCCTGATATTCGGCGGTAATATTTACGCGCTTGCTATTGGCTCTTTGTTAAGCGCGTCTTCCATTTTTATATCAATTTTTGGAGGATTCAGGAAATTACTTAATCAATTATTGGATATTTCAAAAAAATATCTTTATCCATGGAAGAAAGAGATCGTTCCTCTTTTTATTAAGTATGCCCTTAGTTTTTCAAGCGGTTATTTTTTATTTCAAATTTATACTCCGTTAATGCATTATTTTCACGGAGCGGTTTACAGCGGGAAAGTCGGCATTACATTAGCGCTTGTAACGGCTATTTTTAATATGAGCAATATTTGGATGTATACGATAATACCAAAGATGAATATGCTTGTTTCACAAAAAATCTGGCCTGAATTGGATAAACTTTTTATTAAAAGATTGTTTTTATCCGTTGGAACTTATATATTTATTTCTCTGGGGGTTTTCGTTTTTGTCGTATTATTTGGCAATTTCTGGTTAATTCCAAAAATTATTTCACGTTTCTTACCCGTAATTTCCATTATTATGCTTCTTATTTGTTATTTTATACAGTTAATAATTAATTCATGGGCTCAATACTTACGCGGTCATAAACAGGAACCTTATGTTATTCCGTCTGTAATATCCGCAGTCTGGACCGCTATTATGACGTTTCTTGCGGGAAAATTTTTATCACCCGTCTGGTTTTTCTCAGGTTTTTTATCAGGTTATATTTGGGGCGCTCCGGTTTGTTATATTATATACAGGAAATGCAAGGTATTGTGGCATGGAAACTAATAAGCCTGTATTAAGCATTTGTATTCCGACATATAATAGGGCTGAATATTTAGATAAATCGCTTAATTCTATAGTTTCTCAAAAAGAATTCAATAGTGAAGATGTTGAACTTGTTATATCTGATAATTCTTCTACGGATAATACCGAAGAAGTTGTTAATAAATATAAAAATCGTTATAAAAATATAATTTATTCAAGAAACGGCGAAAATATAAGAGATAAAAATTTCCCGCATGTTATTGGTATCGCGCATGGCGTATACAGAAAATTATTTAATGATACTATTCTTCATAATAAAGATTCTGTAAAAGCTATGTTAGATACAGTAAATGAAAATATTGATAAAAAACCGGTTTTATTTTTTTTAAATCGTTCAATTGGAAAATTACATAAGAAAAAATATATAGTTAATGATTTTAATTCTTTTGTAAAAACTATTTCTTTTTGGATTACATGGATTGGCGGATTTGGAATTTGGGACGATGATTATAATAAAATTGAAGACAAGTATGCCGGCTGTGAGACTCATTTATGGCAGACAAAAGTTTTACTTGAAATTATTGTAAATAAAGAAAAAGGTTTTATAGATAACAGACAGCTTTTTTCAATTCAGGATATTAAAAAAAAAGATATAAGTTACGGCCTTTATAATATTTTTTATATAAACTACTTTAATATTTTTCAATATTATTTAAATAAAAATATATTGTCAATAAATACATATAATTATCTGCGAAAACATATATTGTTTGATTTTTTTCTTTCATGTATAATAAATTATAAATTTGATTACTGTAAATTTGAAATTTTACCGGATGACAATATTGAACAATTGATATTAAACGAGTATCGCCGCGACAGCTATTATTCATGTTTTTGTTTATGGTTAAAATATAAAATTCTGGAAAAAAAAATAAGAAGATTTTTTAAAGAGAAATTATATGGTTTATCCCGTCTTTTTATCAGGGATTAGTAAATGACATCAAATAAGCCGCGAGTTATAGCCTTTTATCTTCCCCAATATTACCCAACGGAAACAAACGACAAATATTGGGGAAAAGGCTTTACAGAATGGACAAATGTTTGTAAAGCCCGCCCGCTTTTCAGAGGGCATTATCAGCCGAATATACCGGCGGATCTTGGTTTTTATGATTTGCGCTTGAAAGAAACAAGACTAGCTCAGGCGGAAATGGCAAAAGAACACGGGATAGAAGGTTTCTGCTATTATCATTATTGGTTTGGTAATGACAGACGTGAATTAGAAAGACCGTTTCAGGAAGTGCTTGAAAGCGGCGAGCCTGATTTTCCTTTTATGCTTTGCTGGGCTAACGAAAGCTGGCATAAAAAATTTTGGAATATAGACGGGGTATTTTCTAAAAATATTATTGTTGAACAGCAATATAACGGCATAGAAGATTATACAAAATACTTTTATTCTGTTTTACCCGCATTTAAGGATTCACGTTATATGAAAACAGACAATAAACCCATGTTTATGATATATAAGCCCTTGGATTTTCCTGATGTAGATGTTTTTATTAAGTTATGGAAAGATTTGGCGGAAAAAAACGGGCTTAACGGACTGTATTTTATAGGTCAGGCGACTGATTATGAAAAACAAAAGGTGTTAATTTTTAACAAAGGCTTTGACGCGGTTAACACAGTCCGTGTTGATGATATTCATAAAAGAAGAAACCGTATTTTCAGAGGTTTATATAAATTATATAGAACAATTTTTAATGTTCCTCTTTGTTATAAATATTCAACAGTAATAAATTATTTTATTACCGAAATCGAAAAACAGGAAAATGTTTTTCCAACGTTAATTCCCAATTTTGACCATACTCCAAGAAGCGGTAAAAACGGTTATGTATATATAAATTCTACGCCTAAATTATTTGGAAAATCAGTTAAAGACGCGATTGAAGCGATTAAAGAAAAACCAAAAGATAAACAATTTATATTTATTAAGTCATGGAATGAATGGGGGGAAGGAAATTATTTAGAACCTGACATTAAGTGGGGAAATAAATATTTACTGGAAATTAAAAATCTGGTATTGACGCTTTAATTATGGCAAATTTTCTATATAATATATATTATATATATAAATCACATAATATGGTTTCACAGAATATTCTGTATAAAATATTATGAAAGAAATAATTATTATTACAGGCTCTTATCCGCCTGATATTTGTGGGGTAGGAGATACTGTGTCACTGATATTAAGAACAAAAACAGGTCAAAATTGGAATATGTATTATCAAAAGAATTGGAAGTTATTAACAATATTCGAACATATCAAAAAAATTAAATCTAGTAGGGCCAAATATATTCTCATGCCATATCCTACTCGTGGATATGGCCGGAGTATTGTACCACATTTGCTATGTGTTTATTTTTCTTGGTTTACTGATAAACGTTTTGGAGTTATTATACATGAACTGTCACAACAGCCATTAAAGGCATATTTAGCTGAATTATTGATTTTATTTTCAGCTAATTATATTATTTTTACTACACAAAACGAACGAAATTATGCAATTAAAAGAATTCCTTTTATAAGTAAACGATCAAAGGTAGTTAAAATATTTTCCAATATAAAAGCGCCAATAAAAATTAGGCCCTTAGAGGAACGAAATATCAATATTATTTATTTTGGTCATATAGCGCCTTTTAAAGGTTTAGAAAAATTTATTAATGATGTAACGCCGTTAACAAAGCAATATAAAGTTGTTATCGCAGGACAAATCCCGCCAATGTATGCTGATTATTATAAAAAAATAGAAAGTTTGTGTAATAAAACTTGTATTCAATTAAGAATAAATTTAGAACAGACGGAGGTTTCTGAATTATTAAATAATTCTAAAGTAGCATATCTTCCTTTCCCTGATGGAATTTCTGAACGTAGAGGTTCTGTTCTTGCATCTTTTATCAATGGAGCAATAGTAGTAACAACATTTGGAAAATTTACAACAAAAGAACTGGAAAAAGCAACAATTGATATTTCCAGGCAAAATTTAAAAGAAATTCTTTTAAATACATTGCAATTAGAAACAAAACAAAAAGAAGGATTAGAATATATGAACACTCAACTACCGCATGGATGGGAAGAAATTGCTCAAGCTTACGAAGACTTTTAAAAAAAGATAAGAATAATTCTTAAAATTATATCGATCCTTTCAATATCGATGTTGATCTTGACGCTCTTTTAAACGAGCCTGTTGAAAAACAGGACGCAATTCTTGCAAAATATTATTATGATACTTCCGCCGGTATGGTTTATAAACTAATAAAGGATTTTACGCAATAACAATTTTTTTTTATTATGCACTTGACATAAATACAAAATTTGGTATAATATTCAGTAAATATATTATTTTTTAAGATTATTTGTAATGGATGAAAAAAATGAATAAACAACAGTTTGAAGTATTAAAAGCAATACACCACAACAAATTAAACGCCGCCGGTAAAAAAGAATTTCATGATACAATTAATATTTTACAAAGTGAAAATCTTATTTCCAAAGACTTTCATATTACCGAAGCCGGATATAAGGCTTTGGAACCCTATAAAGTTGATAACGCGATAATAATGGCCGCCGGTATTTCATCCAGATGCCTTCCTTTCTCTAAAATTATTCCCAAAGGGCTTTTCAGAATAAAAGGGGAAATTCTTATTGAACGGCAAATTAAACAAATGCAAAGCGCCGGAATTAATCAGATTGTACTGGTCGCGGGTTATATGAAGGAGAAATTTTTATACTTAAAAGAAAAATTTAACCTGATTATAATAGAAAACGACGACTTTATAGAACGCAATAATAATCATTCTCTCTTTCTGGCTCAGAATTATCTTAAGAATTCATATATCTGCTGTTCCGATATCTATTATCCCAATAATATTTTTTCTTTATATGAATATGATTCATATTTTGCCTGCAAATATTCCAGCGGCTATATCGATGAATATTGTATTACGGAATTAAAAAATAATTATATAACAAATATTCAACATGGCGGAAAAGACTGCTGGTACACAATAGGCCATGTGTTTTTTAATAACGCCGTCTCTCAAAAATTCAATGAATTGTTAAATATCGAACACGATCTCCCTGAAGTTAAAAAAATGATATTTGATGACTTCCACATTAAACATATTGACAAGCTTCCCGCCCGTATAAACGAATATAAGGATAACGACATACTTGAATTTGACACATTACAGGAAGCGATAGATTTTGACGGGGATTTCCGCCAGTTTATTGTCGACAATTCCTTAAAAGACTGGGTAGACGATTATTCGGGAATTAAACGTTATAATACCGTCCCTACGGAACAAAGAGACGGCAGGCTTCACCTGAACGAAAATTTATTTTTACCGTCGCCCGTATGCCTTGATATTCTAAAAAACATTACATTGGAAGATTTATCAACGTATGACGCGTCCGGCAATGACATACTTGAAGTTGAATTATGCCGCTTGCTGGATTTAAATCCGCAAAATGTATTTGTTCATAACGGTTCATCAGACGTTATCAAGACCATACTTAGCCTTGTGTTAAAAAAAGAACACAGTGTTTTAATACCGAATTTGGCGTGGAATTATTACAAAGCCGTTTCCAGCCTGAAATTTACAAAATGTTATACATATAACATTATCGAGAACGAAAATGTATTTTCCCATGATATAGACGACATTCTTTCTAAGGCAAAAAAAAACCATCCCAAGGTGATAATTATTACAACGCCTAATAACCCAACGGGAAACACCATAGACGACGCTTCCTTAAAAAAAGTTATTTCTGAAAATCCTCATTCTCTTATTTTAGTTGACGAAGCTTATTGGGGATTTTCTAATATTGACTATAATTACAAGGAATATCTTTCAAAATATAAAAATGTTGTCTTTTCAAGAACACTGTCTAAATATTACGGGATAGCCGGAGTTCGTATGGGCTTTGGCATTTGTTCCGAGATCGCGAGAGAAATTATAGATTTGGACATACCTGTATTCAGAACATCTATAATCAGCAGAAAACTTGGTGTGGCCGTTTTACGCGACGTTCAATATTATACCAATCTTAAACAGGAAATAATTAAAACAAGAGAATGGTTTATTTCCGAATTAAACAAGATAACGGGCGTTAAGGCGTATTTGTCCGATTCTAATTTTGTTTTTGTAAAATTTCATGATTATGACATTAAAGAAGTAAAATCATGGTTTGATAAAAAGGGGATACTGGTAAGGCTTGTTTCCGAAGAAACGGTACAGGGATTACGCATTACTATAGCTCCCAAAAAAATCATGGAAGAAGTAATAAATATCATTAAAAGAAATTTCATTAATAAATGATTGATTTTTTATACAATTTATTTATTTTCCCGTTGGTACAAATAATTGAAATAACATTTGTAATTGTGTACCGGATATTTGGCGGCAATCATGTGCTTGCCATTTTAGGGGTAAGCGCGGTCGTTACGGCCTGTACCATGCCCCTGTATTATATAGCCGAAAAATGGCAAAAAATTGAAAGGGATTTACAGGCGGGATTTAAGGATAAAGTAAAAAAAATAAAATCGGTCTTTAAGGGCGATGAACAATATATGGTTCTTTCCGCCTATTACAGGCAAAACCATTACCATCCTATTTACGCCCTTAGAAGTTCCCTTGGTGTTTTTATACAGATTCCTTTTTTTATCGCCGCTTATTCATATCTTTCTCATCTTGAGTTTATCAGGGGAATACAATTTTATTTTATACATGATCTTGGCGCTCCGGACAGGCTTCTGCGTCTCGGCGGTTTTTACCTTAACCTGCTTCCTGTTGTCATGACGATTATTAACTGCGTTTCCGGCGCGATATATACAAAAAATCTGGACATTCGTGAAAAACTTCAAGTATTCGGCATAGCGTTAATTTTCCTTGTTTTGCTCTACAATTCACCGTCCGGTCTGGTTCTGTACTGGACCATGAATAATATTTTTTCACTTTTAAAAAATATTCTTTCAAAAACAAAACATGGGCCAAAAATATTATATATATTTTTATGCCTTTGCGCCTTATATATTGACATACGTTATATTCCCGCCGGATTTTCCCCAAAACGCTTATTTGTCGCCGGATTATGCTCTCTCGTCTTCTTTGTCCCCCTCTTCATTAAATTGTTCAGGTTTTGTTCTAAGAAGTTTTCGGCAATCTTTTATTCAGGGCAAAATTCATTATCCGGCAATAATACATTTATCCTTTCCGCCTGTATACTTTTTGTTCTTTCCGGCCTTGTCATACCCGGCTCCCTTATAGCGTCTTCAGTTCAGGAATTTTCATTTCTTGAGCCTTATACCACTCCCCTGCCGTTTATTTTTTCAATTTTTATTCAGTCTATGGGAATTTTTCTTTTTTGGCCTCTTTGTATTTACTTTCTTTTTCCAAAAAATGTAAAGTATGGGCTAACTCTTGTAATTTCGCTCTTTGCCGTTATGGCTCTTGTAGACACATTTCTTTTTCCCGGCGATTATGGTTTTCTTACCAATACATTCAGGTTTTCCAGCCCGGATACTTTTGAGTCAAAATATAAAATCATAATTCTTAACAGTCTTGCCATTATTTGTTTTTTTTGCGTTTTTACTTATCTTCTATTAACTAAAAAGAAAATAATTTTTCATTATTTTCAAATAATTATTCTTTCGGCATTGACTTTATTCGGTATCTTTAATGTTTTTAAAATTAAAATTGATTTTAATAACTATGAAAATAAAAGACGGCAGTTAGGCATTACATCCGCCGATTCCGAAAAGCCCGAACCTGTTTATCATTTTTCCAGAAACGGAAAAAATGTTATTGTCTTTATGCTTGATGCTACAATTTCAGGCTACATTCCGTACATTTTTAATGAAAAGCCGGAACTGTTAAAATATTTTTCCGGCTTTACATATTATCCTAACTGCGTAAGTTTCGGCGGCCATACGAGAATCGGGGCGCCGGTGCTTTTTGGAGGTTATGAATATCAGCCGCTGTTAATTCAAAAAGACCGTTCCTACGCGATGGCAAAGCACAATGAAGCCCTTTTAATGATGCCTCGTATCTTTCAGAAAGCCGGTTACCGTATTACCGTTACCGACCCTTCTTTCGCGAATTACAGCTGGAAACCCGATCTTAGCATATTTGAGCCATACCCGGAAATTCACGCGCGTAACATCATAGGCGAATATACGGGAATGTGGCTGCGTTCCCATCCTGAATTAAAATTAGTGTCTGTTCCGGAAATTATTAAGGATAATTTAATCCGTTTTTCTTTTTTAAAAATATTTCCGTCGGCGTTTGGAATTTTTATTTATGACAAAGGAGACTGGCTTAAAGTTAAAACAAATACTTTCAGCCAGCTTACGCTGGATACGCTAAACAGTTACACGACCCTTGACTACCTGCCTTTGTTAACTGAAATTTCTGACAGTACGGAAAATACTTATACGGCTATAGTTAATGATCTGCCGCATGACGCGGCCATTTTTCAGTATCCGGACTATATTCCGCAAATAAACATTACAAATTTCGGCGACGGTCCTTTCTCTGAAGAAAAAGCCTACCATGCCGCGATAGCCTCCTTTATGTTTTTCGGAAAATGGTTTAAGTTTTTTCAGGAACAAGGTATTTATGACAATACAAGGATAGTTCTCGCTTCCGATCACGGAAGGCCTGTAAACTCCGATTATGCCGGCAATATACATCTCCCCAATAATGACTGGCTTTCGGCTTATCATTCTCTTCTTATGGCAAAAGATTTTATGTCAGGCGGAGAGCTTGTTACCGATACAAGATTTATGACTCTCGCGGATGTCCCGTCCATCGCCATGAACAAATTAATTGATAATCCTGTAAATCCGTTTTCTGACCGTCCTGTATTAACGGAAAAAGAAAAAGGAATTATGATTACCAGTTCTAAAGTCCTTCATTTTAAAATCGCGGATGACCAATGGCTGAAAGTCCATGATAATGTATTTGATCCCAATAATTGGGAAAAGGCGGAAAGATGAATCTATACCTTCTTTATATTGACCCGGGTACGGGCAGCGCTCTGTTTTCAATTTTAATAGGAGCCGCGGCGACAATTTATTTTTTAGGCCGCGCCCTTATAATAAAGCTAAAAGTAATTCTTTCAGGCGGAAAACACTCCGCCGCTTCTTTGGAACATCCTTATGTGATTTATTGTGAGGAAAAACGTTACTGGAATGTTTTTAAGCCTGTTCTTGATGAATTTGAAAACAGAAAAGTTAATCTTCTGTATCTAACTTCCTCTCAGGATGATCCTGTTTTTGATACTTCATGGAGCTTTGTTAAAGCTGAATTTATCGGAGAGGGCAACAGGGCTTTCGCGCGTCTTAATCTGCTCCGCGCCGGAATCTGCCTTATGACCACTCCCGGCCTTGACGTTTACCAGCTTAAAAGATCAAAAGGCGTTAAACATTATTCGCATATTTTTCATTCTACCAGCGATTCTACCATGTACAGGCTTTTTGGGATTGATTATTTCGATTCTATTCTTATGACGGGAGATTATCAGGCTGAAGACATAAGAACTCTTGAGCAACAGCGAAAAATCCCTGAAAAAAAACTTATTACCGTAGGCTGCACTTATCTTGATGTGTACGCGCAAAGAATTAAAGAAATCCCCACGGAAGAAAACCATCCTTTTACCGTACTTGTTTCCCCTTCATGGGGGCCTTCGGCGCTTCTAACCCTTTACGGGGAAAAATTGCTGGATCCCCTTTGCGCCTCAGGCTGGCGCGTAATTATCCGTCCGCATCCCCAGTCAAAAAAGTCAGAGGCCGCTATGCTTGAACGACTGCACGCGCGTTATAAGGAATCTAAAAACATTGAGTGGGATTATGAGCGTGAAAATATATTTTCCCTTAAAAAAGCCGATATAATGATTTCCGACTTTTCCGGGATCATTTTTGACTATATGTTCTTATGCGACAAACCGGTAATTTATGTGAATCAGGACTTTGACCTGCGCCCTTATGACGCGGACGATATAGCTCATGAATTGTGGCAGTTTAAGACTATCAAAGAAACGGGCATTGAACTTAAAGAAGAGTTTTTTCCGCGCATTACGGAAATCATAAAAAACGCGGGCGACAGCGAAGCGCTTGCCAATGCCCGCAGAAAAGCCCGCGAAACGGCCTGGCAGTATCCGGACGAGGCGGGAAAGCGCACCTTTAATTTTATGACGGAAATTATTAATGGCTGATATTTTTTACACTATAATTATTTCTCCCATTGTACAAATAATTGAGTTTGTATACGTTTTCTTTTTTAAAGTATTTAAAAACGCGGTATTTTCCGTTTTCGGCGTTAGTTTGACAGTTTCTTTTTTATCGCTTCCGCTTTATATGATGGCTGAACGCCTGCAGGATGTAGAACGCGATATAGTTAAGCGTTTAAAACCCACAGTAGATAAAATTAAGTCCGTTTTTTCAGGCGACGAGCAATTTATGATTCTTTCGACTTTCTACCGGCAGAATCATTATCACCCGCTCTACTCTTTGCGCAGTTCTATAGGTCTTATTATTCAAATTCCGTTTTTCATCGCCGCGTATTCTTTCCTGTCTCATCTTGAAGTCCTGCGCGGCGTTAGTTTTTTATCAATAAAAGACATAAGCGCCCCCGATTCTTTGCTGCATATAGGCAATATTTCTGTAAATATACTCCCCATAATAATGACGTTAATTAACTGCGCGGCAGGTTTTGTTTACACTAAAAACCTTTCCGCCCGCGATAAAATACAGGTTTACGGAATGGCGTCTTTGTTTTTAATATTGCTTTATAACTCGCCTTCCGCGCTGGTTTTATACTGGACGCTTAATAATATTTTCTCGCTTATTAAACATATTTTTTATAAAATAAAAAACCCTGCAAAAGTATTGTATATTGTCCTTTGCGCCGTTTTTTCGTTATTTATTTTTTACCTGTTATTTTTTATGAGAAGGCGCCAAATAAAATTAAGGCTTCTTGTCATATTAATTATTTCGCTTTTTTATTTCCTTCCCTTGTTTATTAAAGGTTTTAATTACCTGTACAGGCATTTTCTTGAAAAAATATTTGCAAACAGAAAAAACATGATTGTCCTTTTGTTCCTTTCATGTTTTACGCTGTTTATGCTTGCGGGGTTTTATATTCCTTCCTCCGTTATAGCGTCTTCTCCCGATGAATTCTGTTATATCGAAAACCACGCTTCCCCTTTTAACTATATTATTCATTCAAATTTGTTCTTTTTCGGTTTTTTTGTTATTTGGCCTGTTAGCATCTTTTTTCTTTTCTCGGATAAAATTAAATCCGTCCTTGTTTTTATTCTCGCTTTTCTCGCGGTAATTTTTTCAGCTTATACAGTCGCTTTCAGCGGAAAGTACGGCATAATAGACACCCTTTTTAATTTTACTTCCACAGGCGTTATAAAAACCGCCCCTTTTCAGGCTGTTCTCTCATTAATTACACCTCTTTTTATTTTATTCATTTTATCTTTTCTAATTTATAAGAAAAAAATTAATTATTTAAATTCATTTTTTTCCATACTGTTAGTCTCTTTTGCAATTTTTTCCTTTTACAATATCGTAAAAATTAATAAAGCGTACACTCTGCTTGGAAATAAAATGGCCGAGGCTCCCGAAAAAACTTCTCTTGAGCCTGTCTTTAATCTTTCTAAAGAAAATAAAAATGTTATTGTTTTTATGGCAGACGGCTCCGTTAACGGGTTTATTCCCCTTATTTTTAACGACCATCCGGAACTGGAAAAACAATTTGACGGTTTTACCCTTTTTAGAAACACGGCTTCATACTCCACCCATACCTTAATGGGAGTGCCTCCTCTTTGGGGCGGCTATGAATACACTCCCATAGAAATGAATAAAAGAGACGATGTTCCCCTTGTTGAAAAACATAATCAGGCGCTTTTAACGATTCCTCTTTTATTGTCAGAAGCCGGCTATAATGTCACCGTAACAGACCCTTCCTGGGCAAATTATTCATGGATATCGGATCTAGCGCCTTATGAAAAATATGAAAAAATAAACGCTGTTAACACCATACGCCAATATACGGATTTATGGTACAGAAGAAACGAACCGGATAAAAAAGAATTTACATATCCAAGAATAATGCGCAATATTATCTGGTTTTCCTTGTTAAAAATGAATAATCCGCTTTTGCGCAAAATTATTTACGATTCGGGCTGGTATTGGAGCACGGATGACAACGGCAACTCCATTATTAATTTTATACATTCGTACGCGATATTGGATTTTTTGCCGGAGCTGACTTCTTTTGACTCAGACGAAAAATCGGCGCTGTTGATCACCAATGAAACTTCCCACGATTTCGCGTATCTGCACGGGGAAAACTATAAACCTTCCGAACTTCCGTCAACGATAGGAAACGGAAAATACGCGTCCGACGGAAGGTATCATTCAAATACCGCGGTTTATTTAAAATTGGGCGAATGGTTCGATTTATTTCAAAAAAACGGCGTTTATGACAATACAAGGATAATAATCGCGGCCGACCACGGCGGCCCTGTTGAAAATTTATTATCAGATGATCCTATACCTATAAAAGGCGAATCAAGAGAATATTTTAACCCTGTTTTTTTATTTAAGGATTTTAACTCGCACGGCGCGTTATCAATAAACGATGATTTTATGACAAACGCCGACGTTCCTTTTTTTACGCTTAACGGCATAGTTGAAAATCCAGTTAACCCGTTTACAGGCAATCCTATAACGACACGGCCCAAAGAAAACGGAATATTGCTGACTACGCATCATTCGCCTATGGCGGGCAGCCACGGGAAGTATGTTTTCAAAATAAAAAAGAATCAATGGATATACCTTCACGATTCAATTTTTGAATCTTCTAATTGGGAAAATTATGAATTACCATGAAAATAACTCTTGATTGCAGACATATAGGCTTTAGCGGGGGCATAGGGGTATATTTCAGGGAACTTCTTCCCTTTTTCCTTTCGTCGGGCGCTTCTATAATTCTTCTTGGCGATGAGAAAACCTTACGTCAATCGGCGCAAAACAGCGCCGCACAAATAATTAATTGTAACATTAAGCCTTTTTCCCTGCGGGATACTTTCGCGTTTCCCAAGCCCGTCTTAAAAAAAATAAATTCTTGCGACATATATTACACTCCTTATTTTAATATTCCCAACGGCATAAAAGTCCCTGTCTTTTCTACCATCCATGACATAATATTTCTTGATATGCCCAGCCTTGTTTCCAGGCCGGGGCTTTGGGCTCGCATGTATTTCTACAAAAGAGCGGCGCGTCTCTCCAAAGCGATTTTTACGGTTTCCGAATTTTCAAAATCCGGAATAAAACATTTTCTAGGCGATTCATTAAATATAATAAACGCCTCAAACGCCGTTAACGCGCCCCTAAATTTATTTTCCGGAAAAAAAATTGAAAAAAAGAAAAAAATTTTATTTATAGGGAACATAAAAAAACATAAGGGGCTTGATATACTGCTGGACGCTTTTTTACAGTGCAGAAACGAAGGGCTCGATTATGAACTTGTTATTGTCGGCTCGCGGGATAATTTCCGCTCCGGCGATAAAAAGACGTCAAAACGCCTTGACTGTTTGGAAGGCCAAGGCGTCAGTTTTACGGGCTTTATTAACGATGAGGAAAAATGGAGGCTTATCTCGGAATGCGCCCTGCTTGTTCAGCCTTCCCTGTATGAAGGTTTCGGCTACCCTCCCCTTGAGGCCATGCTGGCGGGGACACAGGCCCTAATTTCGGATATAAGCGTTTTTAAGGAAGTTTTTGAAGGTTTTCCCGTTGTTTTCTTTCATTCCGGAGACAGCCAAAACTTGCATGATAAACTAACGGAAATACTGCTGAATAAAAAGCCGCTAGGCTTACAACTTAGCGATTCTTTAAAAAACAAGTATACATTTGACAAAACTTTTTCTATAATTAAGAAAACCTTATGGAGTAACGCTGTAAAGTGAAAGTCGCTATCGTCCACTACTGGCTTGTTAACATGCGCGGCGGGGAAAAGGTGCTAGAAACGCTTCTTGAAATGTTCCCCAGAGCGGATATTTATACCCATGTGTATGATCCCAAATCCATACCGGCGACTATTAACAGGCGCAAAATTTTTACATCGAGCATAAACCGCCTTCCTTTCGCGAAAAAACTTTACCAGCTTTATATGCCCCTAATGCCGCAGGCTCTCCTTGAATTTAACCTTCAGCAATACGATCTTGTCATATCCAGCGAATCGGGGCCGGCTAAGGGCGTAGTTCCCAATCCAAAAGCGTATCACATTTGCTACTGCCACACGCCCATGCGCTATCTGTGGGACATGTACCATGAATATTTGCGCGACTCTTCTCCTGTAACGCGTTTTTTTATGAAAAGAATGATTCCTAAACTTAGATTGTGGGACGTGTCTTCCGCCAATCTTGTCGACTGTTTTATAGCCAATTCAAATTATGTCGCGAAAAGAATTATGCGCTGTTACAACCGCCAGCCTGTGGTTATTTATCCTCCGGTTAATATAGAAAGATTCTTTTCTGTAGAACGCAAGCCGGAAGATTTTTATTTGTTTTTCGGGCAGATTACGGGTTACAAACGCCTGGACATCGCGATAGAAGCCTGCGTTAGGATGGGAAGAAAGCTGGTAATCGCGGGTTCTGGAGCCAATAAAAAAGATTTTAAGAAATATGAAAAAAGCGGCCTGATTCGCTACATCGGAAAGGTAACGAACGAGGAAGTTGTCGATCTGTTTTCCAGGGCAAAAGCACTGATCTTCCCCGGAATCGAGGACTTTGGGATTATTCCCGTAGAAGCTAACGCGGCGGGCTGTCCTGTAATCGCATTCCGCGACGGTGGCGCTCTGGAAACGGTAAAAGAAAACGTAACGGGAGTGTTTTTCAGCGAGCAGACTCCGGAGTCGTTAATAGGCGCGATTTATAATTTTGAGAAAATTGAGGTTACGTTTAATAACCGTGAAGTGTTTAATAATCATGTACAGCAATTTTCCAAAAAAACATTTACGGAAACCCTGTATCACCTGCTTGAAGACAAAAAACGGAGATAAAAACTATATATGACCCTTTCCGATTTTGATGTTTGGTACAGGTCAAGATTCCGCCGCACAAGTTCCGCCCTAACGGCGACGGCTTTTATCTTTTCGGACTTAATCGCCGTTATGCTCTCCATAGGCTGGGGATTTTTTTTGGTAAGAATATTTTATTTTATTTTTCCGGGGCACATCAATTTTAAATCATTCGTAACATACTGGCCGTATCTTCCGGGTTTTATTTTAATTTTTTTAATTTCAAATTTATATCCGGGCGTATCCCTAGCCCCCGCCGAGGAAATGAAACGCTTATGCATAGGCTCTATATTCGCCTACGGCGGAATTACCATGTCGCGGTTTATAGAAAATGACACATGGGATTCCGTAAACACCGCGTTTTTAATAAGCTGCGCTTTTTCCACAGTAATTCTTCTTAGCGCCAGAAGCCTTACCCACATCTTTTTGCATAAAACCAAACTTGGCGGAATACCCGCCGTCATATACGGGGCAGGCGGCACAGGCAGACATGTCGCCGAATGTCTTACGAAAAACATCAGAACCGGCTATATACCCGTTCTTTTTCTTGACGATTCAGCATTTTCCGAAAATGAAATTATGGGCATTCCGGTAATTCAGGATACTTCCATAGGCCCCGAAATAGTCAAACGCTACAATATAAAAATGGCAATTGTGGCGATGCCGGAACTGGACGCCGGCAAGCTTAAAATTCTCTTAAAAAAGTCAGTATCCGCGTTCCGTTACAACGTCCTTATTCCCAATTTTTTTAATATCTCCAATATCTGGATGTCCGTACGCGACTTTTCAGGGATTTTGGGAATAGAAACCAGCCATAAATTAAAATTAAACTTTAATCTTGGAATAAAACGCCTTATGGACATTTTATTTGTGCTGTTCGGCGGCATTCTGATTCTGCCATTTCTTTTAATTATTGCCCTGTTAATAAAAGTCACTTCTTCCGGCCCTGTTCTGTACAAGCATAAACGCCTCGGCAAAAACGGCAAGCCTTTTTACGCGTATAAATTCCGCACCATGAAAAAAAACGCGGAACAGCTTCTTGAGGAACTGCTAAAATCGGATCCGGCAATAAGGGAAGAATGGGAAAAATACCATAAACTAAAAAATGATCCCAGGGTTACGGCTGTCGGCAAGGTGCTGCGGCATATCAGTTTTGACGAGTTCCCCCAGCTTATCAATATAATCAAGGGGGAAATGAGCCTTGTGGGCCCGCGCCCTATAGTAAACGAAGAAATTGAAAAATACGGCGACGATTTTGACCGCATATTCTCCATTAGGCCCGGCCTTACAGGCCTTTGGCAGGTGTCGGGAAGGTCCGACACAAATTATTCCGAGCGGATTTCCTATGACACTTATTATCTTCAAAGCTGGTCGGCGTGGCTGGACCTCTGGATCATTTTAAAAACATTTGGTTCAATTATTATGGGAAGAGGCGCTTATTAAATGAAAAAAAAATATTTTTATATAATTTTGTTTTATCTTTTTTGCGCCGTTTTCGCGTCCGCCCAACTCCGCGCCTTTAACGACATATTCCCCAATTTAAGCAAGGATGAGCGTTCGGAGGTTTTTAGCGAGGAAGGTTTTGTAAAAACCAACACCAAAAAAAGCGGGTTTGACATAATAGGCGATAAAACAGTCGGAATAGACCCCGCGATTTTAAGGAAAGTTCTGGATATGGATCCCGGCTATCTTGTTGAATCAATTTCAATTATCCCCCTAAAGCCCGAGGGCGTAACCCTTCTTGACATATACAACGCCCTGGGGAAAATACGCGATTTAAAGGGAAAACTGTACAGCTCGTATACAAGAAAGCAGTATGTCCCCTTGTTTGAAGAAGCCACGCGCATTGCAAGCGAAAAAAACACGTCCTCAATTCCCGATCCGCCCCCTTCCGGTTCCGTTCCGCAGGAAGAGACGGTTTATCTTAAATTAAAAGACGTTAACTTTGGGAATTCATATTACCGCGCGGAAGCTAAGCTTTTTAAGAACGGCCTTTGTTATACCCTAACAAACTTTAGAAGTTTAAGTTATCTTTTTGTCCCGATTATTAAGGAAGGCAATTTTATCGCCCTTTTATATTTAGAGCCCGTTAAAGAAGGCGTGTTAATTTATGGTTTTGCCGGCGTTAACATTTCAGATTTTTTCGCGTCAAAAATAAGCGTTAATTCAGCCATAAGCAAACGGCTGGGCGTTATTACGGCTTGGGCCGCCGAAGGCATTCAATAATTAAAGGCTGCTTAATGTAAGCAGTTTTGATTTGGTTAATGAAATCCCTTTATCATCCGTTACTGTTCCCATTACTTCCACTTCGTACAAATATCCGCTTTGAAGTTCCTTTATTCCCGAATTATACAGCGGCGGAGTTTTGCCTTGTATTCTAATTGAGTAATTGCCAACATTATTGGTGGGACTAAGCTTGTACAAGGCTGTTTCCCCCCAATTTAACAGACTTGATCCTGTTATAGGCACTTCAATGCTGCTGCCGCTTAAAAGCTGTATTGCCGAAGCATTGTTATTTTTTATGGCAATGTAAGCATCATCAAAAAGCTTATCATTTACGGGAATGATTCTTGATAATTCGGGAATTATAAATTGTGTTGTTTGATCTTTTGGAATTTTGACGGTAATATAATCAACGCCGTACTTTTTTGGAATATACGGCAATTCTGTACCTGCTACAGGCAATTTATACGTGAAATAAAATTCAAAACCTTCATCGGTGGGAATCCATGAAATCGTGGATGAACTTTGATAGGCGGAGACAGAAGCAACTTTTGTTTCTCTGAAATTTGAACTGAAAACATCCACGGTATAACTATTAGTATTAGTAAAATAAATTACTGTTTTTGGCTGTTGGTCTGCCGGCGTTAGATTGACAATTTTTTCTACTCCCAAATCAAAAAAGCCGGTGCAAGACGCAAATAACACCGCAATAATTATTAAAAAAAATATAAAAACCCGCCGCTTTTTCATGTTCTTCCCTTTCCAATCAAAATAAAAGGAATACCGGCTGCCGCGCCGAATTGCGCTGTGCGGCCGGTCTTCCCAATTAAACGCCGAAATACATCGGCATCATCAGATTAATTTACATTAAAAGTATCTAATGGAATATCTGTTGCTGCTTCAATATCTATCACCGCTTTCAAAGTATTCTGATTATAATTGCCGGTAACAGTTACAGTGTACGATTTGTCCGCATATAAATCAAATGTATCATTTCCATCTTTATCTACTAGTTTAACCGATCCGCCGGTTGGTCCTATTTTGTAATTACCAACAGTTATTTTAGCGTCAAAAACATCGTTTGTACCGGGCATCATGATTTCAAATTCTGTCGGATTACCGTTATTTTGCATATAGGAAATCCCTAACGTATTATAAACCATTTCATTTCCTTTATATAAACGGACAGCCCCGCCTGAAGTGTTAACTATTTTAAGATACGCTACTCCTGAAGTACGGCCCGTAAGGCCTTTTAAAGCGTCTCTTATGTCATAAGCCTGAGGTGAAGAATAACCATCGCCAAATACAAAACTTTCCATCCACGGTTTTCCTTCAACTCCCTTTGGGTAAATTGTTTCCAGGATACTACGTTGCGGGTTATACCGCTTAAACACAGGGAAAAAATCCAAGTCCCCGTCCATTACATAAAGCCTTGTCATCTGCATACCTGCCGGAGCGTATCCAAGAGTCGGGCCGTTAACACCGCCCTGCCTTAATTCAACATTCAAACTTGACGGGTTTTCAATTTGTAATATGTATTTACCGCCTAACTTGTCGCTGATTTCATATAAAATTTCATTTTCACCCGCCGCGTTATAAAAAACATAAACCCTTGTAAACGGCGCGCTTGATAATGCCGCAAGATTAGTTGCACTAGATTTATTTTTTTCATACTGATCAAAAGTTAAAACGATCATCGCGAATTCACCTGTTGCGGCAAAAGCAGGCTGGTCTTTTCTAATGCCCCAGCCGTCACCTTGGGCAAGAGGTTCCACGCCGCCTATAATCGCCTCTACTTTTAGTTCATTCTTAAAAAGAACCAGTCTCTGGTTTGTGTTGTTACGAACCCTGATCGCTGGATGTTCAGCAGAATAATTTTTAAAATCAACTCCTGCATTACCTTTACCGCCGCCGTCATCATCCTGGCCGAAAGAAACTTTACATGAACCTAACACGAGAACAATGGAAATAACTACCACTGCCGTAATCCCAAATTTTAAAATCTTTTTCATCTTCTCCTCCTTAAAATCTATTACACGCTTTAGCACGTTGTGCTTAGCGCGAATTTTCCGGTTTACAACCGGTTAACTCACATTATCATCCGGGCGCATATGTTTAACCCAAAGTGATTGGTAACAACATTATACGCGCCGCCTATTGTTATTAAATCCTGATATATTAAAGACAGCCCAAAACCGGCTGAAATTTGAAGATAGGACAAAAGGTCCCCGCCCTTGGCTCCCGAACTGTAAATCGCGCCGTTCGGATAAGGTTCATTATTTATCAATATAGGCCTGTGCGTTTCCCACATAAAACTGGAATCTGTTTTAGAAAGAATATATTTTGCGCCAAAATACGGCCTGATAAAACCGGCAAGCGAATATGAAGCCTGAACCGCGATTAGGTAACTGTCGTTTCTGAATTCGGCGTTAACCTTTTCCGAACTGTAAATATTTCCCGCCGTTATGCCAAAACTCATCCATGTAAAATAATATCCTGCCTGAACGGTGACATCAGGAATAGCTCCCCTTCTTTTTAAAGCCGTATACCTAACATCCGCCCCAAACATTTTATATGTAAAATTGTTGCCTTCCCCCAGGAAAACCCCTACGGTATCCGCCAGTTGGTTATCATCAAGCCACATTCCGCACAAACCCACATCAAACCTTCCAAATCCCACCCTAAGGTCAAATGACGCTCCCGGCAGGTATGGTATAGCCATAGGGAACTGGGAAAGATCGTTATAACCTTCTTTCTGGCCAAAATCCTGCGCTCCGTTAAGGGCGCTGCTTACCAGTTTGCGCTCCAAAAAAGTAAAACTGACATTCGCCCCCGCGCCGAACCAAATCCTATTTTCATTCGGAACAAATGCCCATACATTTTGCAAGGTAGATGAGTCCGGAATCAGGTTTGAAACATTCACATTATACTGTTTTATACGGTTATTTAAATCTTCTGTATTAAAATAGGTATTCATAATATCATCAGCGGAAAGCCCATAACAAAAAGCAATTCCCAAAAATAAAGTCAAAATCAGCCTTTTTTTTGCCACCATACCGTACTCCCCTGCATACCTATAATAATTAAGTAATATTATTATTAATTTATAACATTGTCAACGCTTTTTGTCCATGTTTTAACAAAAAATGTGAAAAATTTTCATTTTTAGGCTAAAATGGGGGGATTGGCTACTTTAAAGCGGCTATTTTACAACATATTTTTGCATACTTAAACATATTGGAAACAGTCGTTTTATAGCGTATTTTCATAATAAATAAGCTAAATTACGAAAAAATGTGCAATAATTTGAATAGAGGGCTATCTTTCCTCCCTTTGGTTTTGCGCTAAAATTTTAATTAGTTCTTCCATGTCTCTTTGGGGGATATTTTCGTCTTTAATTTCGATTGTTTTAACTTTTCCGTCATCAACGATGTACATTTTTCCGTTTACCGTGTAAACCTTCTTTCCCATAATTTTCTCCTTCTTTATGTCTTTTGTAACATATTTTTGAATTATATTTTTTCTATGTTAATCTTATACCCCAATGTATGTAATACATTTCTGAATGTCCTAAAATTTATTCTTTCAGCATTTCTACTTCGTATTTTTTGTATTATTGTAGGAGATACACCTGCTTTTTTTGCCAATGTCCTTACAGAAATATTTTCTGTTTCCATTTTTTCCAAAACAAATTCGGATAAAAGAAAGTCGTTATATTCTTTTTCAAATAATTCCTTTTCTTTTGGATCATTAGTAATAAATTTGTCAAATGTTGATTCCATTATTTTTTTCTTTTTACCATTCTAAAATAAATTTGGCTCCTGCGTATATTTCACATGTTGTTTCATCCATATGTCTTATGTAACATATTTTTGATACATTGTCAAGATGAATTTTCTGTATTTATTATTGATTTATTGTAATATATTTAAATTATTAATTCCAATAATTAAAAAAAAGCGGTACAGTCTTCACTATACCGCTCTATGGGGAGTGGAGGATTTGAACCTTCGAAGGCTTAGCCAACAGATTTACAGTCTGCCCCATTTGACCACTCTGGAAACTCCCCAAAACTTACATCCTAATTTATATAGAATAACGGCTGTTTTGGCAAGAGGTAACCTGAATTAAAAACCACATCCATGTGGTTGAGACGGTTCCGGTTGATTCTTATGTAATAATTTATTTTCCGCTATTTGTTGAACGGTTTGAATTCTTTTTTCCAATATAGCGGTAATTTTTTCAGCTCTTTCTTTTTCAACTGAAGGAACGCTCAATAATAAGTCCTTACACTCCGCTGTAAAGCCATTTAATTTTGAAGAAGCAAACCATGTCCAATCGCTTACCAAGTCCATCTGTTTGTCCAAAGAATCAAAACATTCAGTTCTAATTTTTGCCCTTTCCGGCAAAGAAATAAAAGAAACGCCGTCCTCATGGAAAAGACTTGAGCCGCTGTCAAAGATGGGCGCCGCTTCAGCGGAATTAAGGGTTTGAGAATTACGAAGGATGCCGAAGTTTTTAAAATGCCTGTCATGATTCAATATCAAATAGTCAAGAACAATCATACGGTCAAGCATTTCAATATTATTTTTTATGCCAAGCCTGTAAGCGCAGTCGCAATAATGCTTATGTTTATTATTCTCAAAATATGAAGGTTCTCTTGTATAGTAAATGCGGATTGCTTCAACAAATTCAATATCTGTGTTTGTCATATTTGCGCATTTAGAGACCGGTTCGCCGTCTTCAAATAACATATTATAAGAAACGTGAGGGATATTAAGCCGTTCGCATAATTTGGAAGCGATAACTTCGTTGACAGGCTCCTGCATATAAGGACTTTTACCGGCTTTTATTAAAATACGGAAACCGTTATTATCTATCACCCATCGTTTTCTTAAATTACCGTCTGAAGATATGTCGGGATTATAGCGGTTATAATTTCTATCCGGTTTTTTTCGGTTGAAAAACAATCCGCCGATATCCTGGTCAAATTCATTTTCATAAAAATTAACATCTTTCCATTTTTTATTATCATTTTCTTTTGTGATCCAGTAATGGTCTGTCAGGCTCAATCCGTTACATTCTAGCAGAAGAATATTTTTTCCGGTTACGCCTATTTCCGACATGACAGCACGGTAATATTCTCTTGAAGCAGGGATGCCTCTTTCATCCCACCATTGTAAAAGGCGTTTTGAAATTATTTTTCCGTCTTCCATAATACAAGATAAAGGCAAATGCTCAGGTTGAAAAACATCTTTAACGGTAATAACACTGCCTTCTTCGTTTATTACGAGTAAAGCAACATTAATATCTTTGTGTTTTAACAAATAAGCCATATTTAATTATACCAAAAAAGGGGGAAAAAGGAAGGTCCTCATAATAAAACAACCATGTCCCCGCTTTACGGCAATTTATTCCAATGGCACGCATTTTATATTGTTTTCTTTGGCAAATTTCCATGCCTTGCCGCCCGGAACGGTGTGTATCGTCAAATGTTCGAAATCATCATAATCTTCCAAACCAGGAATGTTTTTCTTTATGATATTCGTTTTCGCGCTGATAATATTTATTTTTTTATAATAAAAACAAAGGCTCCAGTGTATTTTTTTTACATTACCCGGAATGGTAACTTCTTCATTAATAGGCCATGAATAAAAAGCGTTCTCACCGATACTTATAACACTTTTCGGAATTATTACGTTTTTCAGGAAGCTGCAGCTTAAAAAAGCGCTGTCTTCTATGTACTTAACGCTGTCAGGGATAATGAAATGATTTAAGGCTTCACATCCGTAAAATGTATTTTCAGCAATTTGTGTAATGCCGTACGGAATGTTAACGCTTGACAACGATTCGCAATTTTCGAAAGCGGCTTTTCCGATATTTACTACGCCGCGCGGTATATTGACGCTTTTTAATAATTTGCATGCTGAAAAGGCTTTTTCGCCGATACTTTTTACGCTGTCCGGAATGGTAACACTTGTCAAAGTATCGCATTCCATAAAAGCGGCCGCGCCAATACCCGTAACCGGCAATGGAGGATTTAAAAATGTTTTTGGTATAACCACCTGGGAGAAATCCGTAGGATAGAACTTTACTATCTCAACGGCATTACCTGTTTTTTTTATTTCAAAGCCTCTGGGGCGTCCTAAACTGCATCCAAACTGCCTTAAACTATCGCGTATTTTTCCGGTAAATTCCTGTTTGGATAAATTCTTTCGTATAACGGCCTGCCTGTCATGGAGTTTATCCCGTATTTCTACGGGCAATTCGGTACAATCTCCTATAAATACCTGAATAATTTTTGAAACATCATGCAGAACCGCGGCTTTTAATATATTCATCGCTTGTGTTGATTCTGCCGTTTTATTTGATATAAAAGCCAAAATACATTGACTTTCTTCAATTTCCCGCAGATTTGACGATTTATTATAGAATATGTTAAAACCTTCCCAATATAATTCTGTCAGTAACGCGCTTACATGATGCGCATCGAATGTCGCGCAGCATACCTTCGCGCGCGGTGTTTCCCGGCATACCGGAATTATAAATTGCTCCGGTTTTTTTTGATTATCCTCATGTTCTATTGGTCCCCAACCCGCAAACTCCTTCGTCAACTCCATCTTGTTGTCATTATCGGGCAGTTTCCTTACAGGCAAATTATTTTCAAAAGGCGTGCCTTTAAAAGCCTTATCTCCAATATGCGTAACGCTGTCCGGCATAATAACATTTTTTAAAGACTTGCAGCCGTAAAAAGCATTTTTACCTATGCTTGTGACGCTGTCAGGAATATTAATACTTTTTAGCGCAATACAATATTGAAACGCGTTTTCACCAATGCTTGTAACGCCGTTTGGAATGTTGATGTTTTCCAATGAAAGGCAGCTCTCAAACGCTTTTTCTCCGATTTTTTTAACACTGTCTGGAATGAAGACTTTCTTTAAGTTTCTGCCGCCCGCAAAGGCTTTATCATTAATTTCCGTGACACTGTCAGGAATGACAATACTTTCCGGCTGACGGTATTCATCAGGCGGAAGCTTAAAAATGATTCTTGTCAGGAAATTTACCTTATAACCGGAAAAAGCGCCGCCGTTTATTTTTGTTACGCCGTCAGGTATACAGTATGGTATTGAAGAATCCCAGTTTTCAGGGCCGCGGAAAATGGTTGTTTTATCTGGATCGAAAATCTCGCCCAGCTGCGGACATAATAAAAACGCCCCTTCTCCAATCTCTTTAATTTTTTTAGGGAGGATTATTTCTTTTAATGATTTGCATCCCCAAAAGGCATTGTCTTCTATTTCAGTAACGCTTTCGGGGATGACGACATTAACAAGCGATTTGCAGTAATTAAAAGCGCGATTCCCGATGCTTGTAACGCCGTCCGGGATGACGATGTCAGTTAACATTCCGCATCCGTCAAAAGTATGATCGTTAATGCTTGAAACATTTTTTGGAATGTTAACGGATACCAGCGATTTACAATAATAAAAAGCTTTTTCTCCAATATCCGTAACGCTGTCCGGAATTGTAACGTTTCTTAGTGATTTACAGCCTAAAAAAGCGCCTTTGCCGATGCTTGTGACATTATCGGGAATAGTGATGTTTTTAATCAAATTGCATTTATTAAAAGCTTTTTTGTCAGTTTCTTTTTTGCTGTCCGGTATGTCAAAACGTAACAGCAAGCCTCCTCCGGCAAACGCATAATCGTCAATAACGGTAACCTTAAACGTCACGCTCCCGTCCGGCGATGTAACCGTCCCCGGAATAACAACATCGGTATAATTGCCTGTATATCTGATAATTTTTATTTCTTCGCCTTGAATCGAGAAATTCAAACCGGGCAATTCCGGAGGCAGGACGATATCATATATGACATTTTGCTTAATTGCCGGAGGTACAGCCTTGCGTTTTCCGCGGTTAACAAGTCCGACTGCGCCTATGCGGTTAAGCAGCTTATCAGGCGTAATGGCCGTCTTCATAAGCTGATCGACATTTGCCTTTGACCAGGGCTGCGGGTTCAATTCTTCCAATAACACCGGAATAACTTTAATTCCACGCTGTCTTGCGTATTCCAATTCATAATTCATTACAAACGGACGGTTTAAGCAGCGGTTAGTCAACATCAGAACAACTACGGAACACCGCTTTACATGATAAGAAATTACCGGAAGGTATCGTTCGGTTGTCTTAATTCCCTCGTCATACCATAAATCCCAGCCGGATTCATACAATTCTTTTATTATCGGATATACGCGGTTCGCGTCGTCATGGGCGTAGCTTATGAAAATAAACGGTTCATCGCCTTCGTAAGCCTCGCTGGGTTTTTCGCATATTTGAGGCGCTGAAGGAGTGTAAGATATATTTTCGGCTGTAAATTGTTCCAGCGCGGCAATAAGTTTTTCGGCAGTTGTGCCCGGGTATTTGGCCGTCAGCATTTCAAAAGCGCTCAGAAGCTGTTGATCGCCTTCTCCATTTTGATAACACCGCTGTATATCCGCAAAACTTTCCAGCCAAACGGGTATATACGGCCTTCGCGCGACTGTGGCGGCATAAGCGAATCTTTCAAGCATTAATTGTTCATCATGCGCATAAGCCTTGCTTAAAAAGACCAACACCAACCCGCATTTTTGGATCGTATCCATGACAGCCGTTTGGTTTGTTTGCGCGTCTGTCTTGTTAATGCCGCTCCATCCTGCGGCTTTTGCCTGTTCTAAAACAGGAAGAACAAGACTTTCTTCGTCCGGATGAAAACTTACAAATATTTGCGTGTCTTTTGGCAGCATTATTTTATCCCCAACTCAATCAAAAATTTTCCGTCCCTTTACGTCATCTATCCCCGTCTTACGCCTGAAATAAGTGTTAATCTGATCCCTCCACTCGCGCGCGTTCGCAAGCTGGCGCTCAAAACGGGAAAGGACGGAATTATACACTTCGCTTTCAAGCGAATTCTTCAGGCTTTTCCAGTCTTCCATCATAGTTTCAGCCTCGTCATAACCTTCAAAATGGGTGTCGTAGATATTCTGCAACAAGGTCTGCCCGTTTTTCATTTTATGGTCGTAACGCAGGCGGTGAAAAAACAGGATTAAGTTTTCCGGGCAGGCCGAAGGGTCGGCATAGAGCGCGGCGTTTTTCGGGGAATACTGGGCTGTGTAGCCGGTTCCCGAAGGCGTACGGTTTATGCCGATTGCGTTCGCGTCGGCGCGGTGGTATGTTCCCCAGCGGCTGAATTCGTAGCCTTCGATATTAGGGCCGTAATGAGTGTTAGGCGTAACCATGAAGCAAACGCCGAAAGGGGCGTTGTATTTTTCATAGGCGGGATATGATTTAAGAAGGATATTTTCGATTTTTCGCGCCGCTGTTTGCGCCGCATTACCTTCTCCGAATGAGAGCGTACTCCATTCCTTCGCGATTTCCTTCGCCGTAACGGCGGGATTCCACGCCATGCGCCCGTAACCGTAAAGGTTTGCCTGCGCCAAAGTGTGCCCTGTCCAGTTACCGTCAAGCCCCACATTCACAACCGCCGAAAATCCCTCAATGCCGTATGAGCCTTCCCTTCTTTTTTCAACCAATTCCCTGATACTGCTGTTTTCCCCATGCCCGCTGTCGTAACGCATCAGGTCTTCCCACATCCACGGCAGGAAACAAAGGTCTATCTGGTGGCCCGTGTATTCCTGCGTTATCTGCAATTCCATCACATGGCGGGTTTTCTTTAACGCTCCGAAAAGCGGGGATACGGGCTCGCGCACCTGAAAATCGTAGGGGCCGTGCTTTATCTGCAGGATTACGTTTTCGTCAAAAGAGCCGTCCTGGGGCATAAAATGGTCGTAAGCGGCGCGGGCGCGGTCTGTAGTTTTGTCCCTCCAGTCCTGAGCGCAGTTGTAAACAAAACAGCGCCAAATTATTACCCCGCCGAAAGATTTTACCGCCTTCGCCAGCATGTTCGCGCCGTCCGCGTGGGTGCGGTTGTATTGAAAAGGTCCCGGCTCGCCTTCGGAATCGGCTTTTACGAGAAAACCCGCCAAATCGGGGATGTATTTGTAAATCAGCGCCGCCCTTTTTTTCCACCACTCGGCGACATTTTCGTCAAGAGGGTCCGCCGACGGAAGTTTTCCCAAAGACCAGGGAGCGCCGAAATTAACGCTGATAAAGAGCCTAATCCCGAATTTGCGGAAAATGGCGGCTAACTTTGCCGCGTCTTTTAGGTATTCTTCCGTAATAAGGAGTTTCGCGTTGGCGCGGACATTAACGTTATTTATGGAAACGCGGTTAATTCCCACGGATGCCAGAAGGCGCGCGTAGTCTTCTATGCGCTGTTTGTCGAAATTAAAACCGCCGTTTTTGAAAAAGAGCGAATTGCCCGCGTAGCCGCGCTCTATCGTGCCGTCAAAATTGTCCCAGTGGTTGATCATCCTTAACACGGAGACGGGGGAGTCGCATAACTTAAAACCTGCTTTAATTTGCCCAAGTGCAAGAAGCGAAAGAAAACGGAACACGCCGTACAACAGTCCGGGCTCGTCATAGCCTGTGATATAAATCTTGTTATCCGTAACTTTTATTACAAAGCCGTTTTCCGTAAGATTGCATTTGTCCGCTCCGTCTTCCTGGCAGAAGACAGGCACGCTTCCTTTCACGCCGGACAAACCAAGAAATACAGCGTTCTTGTTCACGTCAATTTTTCGGCTCACGTTAGGCGAAAATCCCAAAAGCCTTTCTATCCCGCCTGTAAATTCCTTTACCGCCTGCTCAAATACTTCCCCGCCCCTTCCGGCGAAGACCGTGTCCGGCACGCTTGCGCCCGTTGATACTTTTCTTTTCTGCATCCAGCAGTCGTACTCTTTTAACATTATTTCTCCCCTTCCGCAAAAAAGCGCAATTCTGCTTTTTCCAGTTTCTCTGAATATGCGCGTAACACCAGATCGCCGGACGAGTCCCCCGCCCTGATTATAACAAGCGCCCTGCCGTCAAAAGTAAAAGTTTTAGGCAGGGCAAAGCCGAGGTTTTGGCTTAAATCGCCCGAACACGCTCCAAGAATTTCCCCGTCTCCGGTCAACGAAAACTCGACAAGAAATTCATCATTTGGGTACGGCAATCCGTCTTTATCCGTAATATTTACCTCTATATGCGCGATTTCTCCAGCTTTCAATTTTGTTTTATCTGGCAAAAGTTTTATTTTTTGCGGCGGTCCTGCGGTTTTTAAGACATAAGAACAAACTTCCTTTCCTTTAATTAATCCTTTTACTTCCATATTACCGCTGTGATACTCAAGCGGCCATTCAATTATTCCGTTCTCAAAATCCGCTTTCCTGCGCCGCCCCATCTTCTTGCCGTTAACCCATAATTCAACTTCTTCGCAGCCGGTGAACACGGCGGCCTTCACGTTTCTTCCGTGAAAATGATCAAAATTCAGATGGGACGCCATAGCCGGGAAAGACCAGCGGCCTCTCGCGTAATCCGGCTTGCGGTTCTGATCATAAAACGCCAGGTATACAAAAGGCTCTTGCGACCAAATGCTCTTTCTGAAAAAAGCGTTAGGCTTCATAAAGCCGCATATGTCCAGAATTGAGCCCGGCCAGCCTTTTATAGGCCACGGGCTTTCGCCAAGATAATCTATCCCCGCCCAGATAAACTGGCCTATCACATTGTTATTCTCAAGCACAAAGCGCCAGGGGTTTTTTGCCGAGACATCCTCAAAATTTGTGCCTACGCTTGAATAAAATTCATAACACTCTGTGCCGAGTATGGGCTTGTTTATTCCGGCGGTATAAGCCTGATACAAAGGCTCATGGTAATTAAGACCCAGCACGTCAACGTCTTTCGCTAGTTTTTTTGTTAATTTTACAAGCTCGACTTCGGGCGCTCCGACCAATGAACGCGGATTGGCGTGAGGCGCCAGAGCGCATGTTACGGGACGGCTGTCCATGCTTTTGACAATGCCGACAAGGGTTTTTTGAATCTGAATCATGCCGTCGTCTCCCTGATTTTCAACTTCGTTGCCCACGCTCCACATAATTACGCAGGGGTGGTTTCTGTCGCGCAGGATAAAATCCGTAAGATCGCGCTTTGAATCTTCGTCAAAATGCGCGGCGTAATAGCCGCTTTTCCATTTGTCAAAACATTCGTCAACCACATAAAAGCCAAGCTCGTCGCATAAGTCAAGAAATCCTTGAGCGGGCGGGTTGTGGCTTGTTCTTATCGCGTTACAGCCTATGCTTTTAAGCGTTAAAAGCCTTCTCCTCCACGCCTCGTCATAATAAGCCGATCCCGTTATGCCGCAGTCGTGGTGCAGGCACACCCCTTTTAGTTTTACTTTTTTCCCGTTAACTGTCATTCCCTTTTTATATTCAATTTTTACGGTACGAAAGCCGAATTTAACTTCCGTTGACATTCCGTTTTTGCCCGTTTCAAGGCTTACAAGGGCGCGGTAAAGGTTAGGGTTCTCACTAGACCATAACGCCGGATTTTTTACATTTAACTTCTGCTTCACGGCTATTTCGCTTTTACCGTTCATGTCAAAAGGAACGGCGCTCTTTGCCGCGATGCTCCCGTCCGGTTTTAAAATTTGCAAAACTATATTGCCTTTTTCGGATTTGGCGCGGCTGACAATCGTTGTCGTAACAATAACGTCATTCTGATTTACGTCAACATGAACGCCCCATGTTTTTATATGAGTTAAAGGAAGTATTTTTAATAACACATTTCTGTATAACCCCGATCCTGAATACCAGCGGTCGGGGGCCTCATTGCCGTTATCCAGCCGTACCGCGATCAGATTTTTTCCCTCTTTAACAAATTCCGTTATGTCAATTTCAAAACTTGAGTAACCGGACGCGCGGCCTCCGGCTTCCTTTCCGTTTACATAAACCCTGCTGTTGCGGTACGCCCCTTCAAAATAAACATATGCAGCCTTTCCGCCAATGCCGGACAGCGAAAATTCTTTGCGGTACCAGCAAACGCCTTCCCACTCGAAAAACCCCTGCATGTTCTGCGGCGTCCAGCCGTTTTGCTCCCCGCGGTTAAAAGGCCGTGAAATAACCCAATCGTGCGGCAAATTTACATGTTTCCATGTGCTGTCTGTGAAATCGGGCGTATGGGCGTTTTTTGCGTCCCCAAGCGTGAATTTCCAGTCTTTATTAAAAATAACCGAAGAATTTTCTGTCAATTTTTTTTCCATCTTAAAAAAGATATTACCATGATTAACCTAAAAAGTCTTAATAATATCATTGCTAAAACGGGCATAATATGATATTTTTTAATAGTTAATCAAGATTCAAAATATAAGGAGATTTCTTAATGAAAACCAAATTTATTGCTTTTTTTCTGTTAGTGTTTCTTACTTTCGGTTTTTCAAATTGCGTAACGCCGAAAAAATCAGGCCCCGCAAAACAGGAAACAATCGCTCTTAAAGACATATACAAAGATTATTTCCCTATAGGAAACATTCTTACAGGCAGATATTTAATGGGCGATTATGTTGATATTCTTACAACCCATTTTAACATTGTAACCTCCGAAAACGATATGAAACCGGACAGTTTAGCCTCGCGCTTAAAACCCGGCGAATACAATTTCGGGTCCGCCGACCGGTTGGTAGATGAAGCTTTAGATTACGGAATGGCGGTTCATGGGCATACTTTGGTTTGGTTTAAACAAACGCCCGCGTGGATGACAACCGGAACTCCGGCGCAAGTCAGGACTAATATGGTAAATTATATCAATGCGGTATTGGCGCATTACAAGGGAAGAGTGCTTTCCTGGGATGTCGTCAACGAAGCTTTTAATGAAAATATAAATCCCGGGAATCAGGATTTAAGCTGGAGGACACAGCTCCGCGAAGATTCGCCCTGGTTTAAGGCCTTGGGCGCGGATCATATAGAACTTGCGTTCAGGACGGCAAGAGCCGCCGATCCGGACGTCGTGCTTTACTACAATGATTACAATCTGGATAACCAGAGAAAAGCTCAGGTTACCGCCAATATGATCAAGGAAATTAACGACAAATACAAAGCGGAAGGCAATAAACGCAACCTTATTGAGGTAGTCGGCATGCAGGCGCACTACGGGACAGCGACAAACGCGTCAAATGTGCGCGCCTCTATAGAAAAATTCAGGGACATAGGGGTAAAAATCGCGATCAGCGAGCTTGACGTCGAGATGAAAAGCGTTGGCAGCGGCTCTTTCGGAGCGGGAAGGAATTCTTTCACGACAGATGTCGAACAGCGGATTCAGGCGATAACTTACGCCCAGCTTTTTAATGTTTTCAAAGAGTACAAAGATCACATAACGCACGTGATAATGTGGGGCATAGACGATGAATTCAGCTGGAAATCAAGGGGAAACCCGTGTCTTTGGGACGGAGAGTTAAAACCTAAACAGGCGTTTTGGGCAGTTGTGGATCCGAATAAAACATTGCGCTTATGAAGAAATATTTAATTATTTCGGTTATTACAGCTTTTATATTTACGTTTTTTACATGCGGCACTTCCTCAAACGGCGATTCCTCCGTTACCGTAAATATTAATTATAACGAATACCGTCAGGAAATTGACGGTTTCGGCGGTTCAAACGCGTGGACGGGCGTCCCAAGGGACTTTAAAACTGCGCAAGATCTGGTTAATCTTCTTTTTTCAAAAACCAAGGGGATTGGCCTTACAATTCTCCGCAACAGGCTCCCTTTCAGGGAACGGCTGCAAAACGACGATTCGCCGGGAGTAAACGACGGTTTTATCTCAAGAAAGAGCGATAACACTTATGATTTTGCGGTTAATCCGGACGGGACAAAAACCTTCAATTTAAATTGGAGGGCATGGGATATTTCAAATACAAGAGGCCTTATTGAGAAGATACTTGATCTTGGAAATGACGGTCCGGAAAAATTAACAATAATGAGCACGCCGTGGACTGCGCCGAATAATCGCGTAACGCAATGGAAAGAAAATGTAACGGGAGTAAGTACAAAGCTGGATTATAAGATTGACTGGAACAAGCCCGATGTTTGGGGCAAATTAAAAAGGGACAAATACGAAGATTACGCCGACCTTCTTGCCGATTACGCGCGCAATTTTGAGGCAAACATGGGCGCTCCCCTTTCTGTTCTTTCAATACAGAACGAGCCAAATTATAAAACTGACTATGAATCAACCTATTGGAGCGGGGAGAACCTAAGGGATTTCATTAATATAATAGCGCAGAGGTTTCCAAAAAAAGGCGTTAATCCCGGCAAGAACGGTTTGGGAATAATGATGCCTGAATATGAAAATTTCGGCGTTAATTATACGGAAATGATAAAGCCTTCGATTGATTCTCCGGCGTCAAACGCCGTAATAACCCATATCGCCCTGCATCAGTACGACGCAACTTATGACTCGTCCGACAGGGCCGGAGCTAAGGCGTTTCCCGACATCATCGCGGCGGGCAAACGTTTTTGGCAGACCGAAGTTTCAACCTCCGGCGGGCAGACGCCATACGGAACCGGCATTGACAACGCGCTTTTTTACGCCAGAATGATCCATTTTGATTTTACCCTTTCGCAAACGAACGCCTTTCTTTACTGGTGGCTTTGGAAAAATAACGACGGAGACCGGAATTTTCCAGGAGGCTTAATAAACATTACGGACGGCGAAACAATTACAACTTCCAAGCGCCTTTTCGCGCTGGGGCAATTTTCGCGGTTTATTAGGCCGGGCTGGTTCAGGATAGAAAGCGGCGATTCTCCCAAGTACGGGGTGTATACAAGCGCGTACAGAAATCCAAAAACAAAAGAAATCGCAATAGTTTTAATCAACGACAGAATGGCAGACAACGTTCTTTTACTGGATTTATCCGGAACGGAATTTTCAGAAATTTCGGCGTGGCGGACGTCGGCAAATGAAGAACTAAAAAGTTTGGGAAAACAAAAAATAACAAAAAATACCATGAGCGTAAAACTTCCGCAAAAGTCCATAACTACTCTTTATGGGAAGGTTAAATAAAATGACAAAGCGCGGGGAAAAAATATTTTTATTTATATTTTGTATAACGTTGCTTCTTGTTATAACTTCGGCCTGCAAGACAAGCGGAAAAACTAAAGAGCCTAAACAGGTTCCTTTGTATACAAAATGGCCGTTCCCGGTAGGGGCGGCGGCTCCCAACAGGGCGTTTTCCTCAAAAAAAGAACAATACGTCCTGCTTTATCATTTTAACGTTCTCGCGGCGGAAAATGAAATGACGCCGGAAGCCATACTGCCGCCCTCGGAAAAAGGATCCTACAGGTGGGCGAACGCGGACACGCTTGTAAATTACGCGCAGAATAAAAATGTAAAAATCCGAGGGTCTTCGCTTGTTTGCCACAAACAAACCCCCGCGTGGTTTTTTGAAGGCTCCGTAAAAGACTCTCTTGCGTCAAAAGAACAGCTTTACGCAAGAATGGAAAATTACATAAAAGCCGTGTTTGAAAAATACGGAGGCAAAATAGGCTGGTGGAACGTCTGCAGCGAAGTTGTCGGCGACGACGGAACTCCGCGCTCTGCCGCAAGCTCAAAATATGCCGCGATCATGGCAAATTCCGGCCTTACGGGCATGAACAGATACGAGTACGTCCTTCAGGCTTTTCTTTGGGCGCGAAAATACGCCGACGCGAACGGCGGCAGGAATGTTAAACTCTACCTTAACGATTACAACATCGAATACGACGGCGCGAAACAAAGCGAATTTATCAAACTGGTAAACTGGCTGATAGAGAATAACGCCCCCATAGACGGCATAGGCATGGAGTGCCACATCAAGTGGGACTGGCCGGGCACGGCGCAAATTTCGGGCGCCATCGACAAGTTATCCGCCATAACAAGGAAGGACGGCGTTAAATTGATGACGCAGGTAACGGAGCTGGACATGTCGCTTTTCAGCAGTAACGAAAGCGATTATACCCGCGGGCACATTCTTCTTACTCTTCCCGATGTCATGCGCGACAGGCGGCTTCCGGTACAGGCGAATAAATACCGCGAACTCTTTGACATGTTTAAAATTAAATACAGGGAGAAAAAACTCGACATGGTGTTAATATGGGGTCTTGCCGACGGCCACAGCTGGTTAAACAACTACCCCGCGAAGGGCAGAACGGATTATCCCCTTCTTTTTGACCGCGCCTGCAAGCCGAAAGAGGCGTATTGGGAACTGGTTAAATAAAACCAGCATAGGTAAATTGTACTATATTCTTCATACAAAAAAAGGGATAGTAAAAATATATGGCAAGGACCGGAAACACAAGAGTTTTAATTGTCGACGAATACCCCTTGTTTTGCATAGGCCTTTCGTCCCTCATAAAACTCATTCCCGGATACAGCGTCGTGGGGGAAGCCTTCACAATAGCCGACGCCATGAAGATTGCCGAAAAAGAAAAACCCAACCTTGTCATAATGGAAATTCACCTTGGAAATGAAAACGGCATGGAGCTTATACCTCTAATAAAAGCCAAATGCCCGGGAACGTATATTTTAGTCATGTCAATGCACAACGAACGCTACTATTCCGAGAGAATCCTGCGCATGGGCGCTCAAGGGTATATAATGAAGAACGCTCAGGCCGCCGACGTAAAAAACGCCATTAACACCGTCATGTCCGGAAAAGTCTATTTAAGCGAAGATGAAAGGGAAAGAATCTTTGAAGCGATAACGGGAGAAAATTACCGGGGCATGAAAGACTGGGCAAATTCCATGCGCAAGCTTTCGGACAGGGAACTTCAGGTTTTTACGCTGATAGGCAAAGGATACGGCACCATAGAAATTGCCACAAAACTAGGTCTAAGCACCAAAACCATCGACACCCACAAGGAGCACATAAAGATAAAACTCCACTGCAACACCTCGCAGGAACTAAGGCAATTAGCCATAGAATGGACAAACTACTCGGCTTCTTTGTAATACTGTAGGCAAATAATAATACCTGCGATATAATGTATATAGAATGAAAGCGATAACGGTATTATTCTGCGGGCGGCTCTTTGATGAGGCGTTTGAGCCGGTTTTTGAGGGGAAAAACAGCGTTACTCTGGCTCTGGAACAGGCAAAAAAATTCCCTTCTTCGGAAAAAACCGTTCTTCTTGCCCCTTTGGGGAATTATCCCTTTCCGGGCGGCGTTCAAATTGAGCAGAAAGACTGGGCAAAGCGGAATTTGCTGGAAAAAATCGCGGAATTGCAACAGGGATATGACTGCGTCTATTTTGCCTTTGCCGACTGCCCTTTTTTGGACCCCGCTCTTGCGGGAACTTTGTCGGAACGGCACATACGCGAAAGGGCCGATTATTCCTACGCGGACGGCTTTCCTTACGGGCTTGCGCCTGAAATACTCGCTCCCGGAACAGCCGGCGTTTTGGCGAAAATTTTAGGCGATAACGACGGGCCTGTCGAAAGGGACATGCTTTTTTCCGTCATTCAAAAAGACATAAACGCCTTTGACATAGAAGCGGAAATCTCCGCCGTCGACCTGCGCTGCCACAGAATTAACCTTTGCGCCGATTCAAAACGCAATCTTTTGCTGTTAAAGAATTTTATAGCCGCGGCCGGAAAGGTGCCCTGCGCCGGTGATGTTGAAAAAATTGTTCAGGAAAAGCCCGAAATATTAAGAACACTGCCGGCTTTCTACCCTATTCAGGTTTACGGCGGATGCCCTGCGGCCTGTAAAATATGCCCCTACCCAAAGTTCACGGACGCTGTAGGGCGAAAAGATTTTATGGACGCCGCCCGCTTCGCGTCCCTGCTTGATAAAATTGTTTCCTTTTCCGGGGACGCGGTAATCGATCTTTCCCTGTGGGGGGAATTAAGCCTGCACCCCGAAAAAATGAAATTAATCGAAGAGGTTGTTTCCCGCGGCGCGCTCGCGCTTGTAATTGAAACTTCAGGCATAGGCTGGAAGGAACAGGAACTGGAAGAATGCGCGCGAATATGCTCCGATTTGTCAAAAAACACGGCGCGGAAAAACGCGCTGCCCCCTCTTTCATGGATAGTGTCGTTTAACATGGAAAACGGCGGATACGGCTTTGCCGAAGCGGAAAACTGCGCGCAAAAATTGTTATCCCTGTTTCCAAAAGACTGCTATGTGCAGGCTGTGCGTATAAAAGGCTTTGAAGAAGAAACGGAAAAATTTTACCGCCGCTGGAAAGAAACAAACGTCATCATTCAAAAATACGACGATTTTTGCGGCGCTTTGGAAAAAAAACAGGCTTCGGACATATCCCCCGTCGTCCGAAAACCATGCTGGCATATAATGAGGGATATGCCTGTTTTATTAGACGGCTCCGCGCCCCTTTGCAGGGAAGACCTAAGTACGTTAAAACAGCAGGGCGGCCGTATCCTTGGGAACGTTTTCAGCGATTCCCTTGAAAATATCTGGAAAGTAGGGGATTCTTATTACAGGGAACAATGCTGTAAAAATTATTCGGGACTTTGTAAAGAATGCGATGAATACTACACATTCAACTTTTAATAAAAATATCGCCGGTTATACCACTATAGGCGGCAGGGAGCGCAAAAATTTGGCCGTTATCGACGGCGATACTGTCGATACAACAGGCGGCAACGCTAACGCCGGAAACATTCATACAGACGGTATTCATAACGAAATTTGCGCCGTAATCCTGAACCGCCACGGGCAAAATCCCCACAGGTCATTTTTTCAGGAACTTGAAAAAACAGGTTTTGACAATGTAATCTCCATAGAGTCTTCATCGCCGAATTACAACATAGAAGAGCTTTCCCAGCGCTTTCCTTTTGTGCGCTTTATCATCCCTGAAAAAGAAATAAATCTGGGCGAACAGATAAACCTTGCCGCGTCCGAAATTGACAACCCCCTCTTCTTTGTCCTTCAGAGCGACATGAAGATAATCGCGGGAGGGACGGCAAGACGAATGGCGGAACGTTTAAGCGTTATTCAGAAAGAAGCCGAGGATAACCCGATTAAGTTTAAGAGGCTTTGCACCGTTCCTGTATTGGTGAATTCAAACTACGAATCCATACCGACAATAGTAACCCCATTAACGCGGAACAAGAAAATGTCCACGGGAATTATGGAGCCTCATAATGAGGGAGAATTAAGCCTTTATCCGTTTATCGGGATAGGAATCTACGACCGATTGAAATTCATCAACATAGGCGGATTTGACCCGTCAATAAAAAACAAACATTGGCAATTTATGGACTTTGGCTTCCGCTCGTATTTATGGGGGGAAGAAATATCATTAAGCCTTCACTTAAAAATTTTATGCGAGAAAGAAATACCGGCCGTAGATTATTCTGTAGACAAAAGCTACAGGCAGTTTTTCCTGAAAAATCTCGCCCCGGTATTCAAAAAGAACGGCGCCCATTTGCCTTTTTGCCGCTTTCTGCCTTTTTTATTTAAATCCAACGAAGACCTTTTTTCCGCGTGGGAAGAATTTTCAAACAAAAGGAAATGGATAACCGAAAACAAGGACAGGTTCAAACGCAACGACGACGATGTTATAAACATCTGGAACAATATTCCGGCGGAAACAATATTGGAAATTGAAACTGAACAGGAACAGGAGCCAACTTGACTTGTATCGTGCTTCAAGCCCGTCTTGATTCAAAGCGTCTGCCGGAAAAAGCTATGCTTCCCATAGACGGGATGCCGCTTATTTTCCGCGTAATGGAAGCGCTAAACCTTGTCCCGGCCGATTTGCGTATTCTCGCCTGCGCTCAGGACTCGCTTTCCGCGTTTAAGCCCCTCGCTAAACAGGCGGGCTTTGAAATTTTCGCCGGCCCCAAAGACGATGTCCTTGAACGCTACTGTCAGGTTATACGCCAATATAAAATTAAGCGCGTAATAAGGGCGACGGGGGACAATCCCTTTGTTTTTACGGACGCCGCCGCCGCGATTAACGCCGAAGCGATGGCGCTTAACGCCGATTACGCGGGTTTCTCGGGACTTCCTTACGGCGCGGGAACGGAATCGGTCTCGGCTTCCGCCCTTCTTCGCGCCGGAACCGAAGCGTCCGCGCCGCCGGAGCGCGAACATGTCTGCCCCTATTTGTACGCCCATCCCGAAATTTTCAGAGTTCACCGCCCATACGCCCCTCTTCGCTGGCAGGGAGCGGATCTGCGCCTTACCGTGGACACGCGTGAAGATTTTGACCGCGCCCTTGTTTTGTATAACGCCTTAAAAAACGAATCTCTTCGTTATTACGGATTTACTATAATTAAAAAATACGGGGAGATATTCAAAAAATGAAAGAATCCGTACTGGTTGTCCCATGCTGTGAAAAAGGCAGGGGCGGCGGCCACTTAACGCGCTGCGTAAAATTAACCAATGAACTGCGCGCGTCCGGCAAGGAAGCGTACCTGTATATTCCCGCCGATATTAATGTTATAAAATTTTTGCAAACCGTTGAATTTGACAAATCTTACGTTATTTCCGAATACGCAGTTAATAAAAAAAATTGGGAACTGGTAGTCATGGACCGTTACCGGACCCCGCAGAACGAGCTTGCCCGCTGGAAAAAGCTGGCGCCCGTAGTGGGGATAGACGAAGGCGGATCTTGCCGCGATTACTTTGACATACTTGTAGACATTCTGATCCCTGAAAATTTTGAAAAACCTTTAGCGAATATTACTTCCTGCGGCTTGCTGGATTTGCCGAAAAAAACAAAAACCGCGCATAACGCGGGTAAAAAGGTAAAAATATTAATCAGTTTCGGACAGGAAGACGCCGCCGGGCTTGCCGTCCGTACGGTAAAAAAACTGTCCAGGAAATGTTTTTCCGGAACTGAAATTACTTTAATAAAGGGCGGCTTAAACCGTTCAAAATATAAAATCCCAAATTCCGTAAAAGTATTGGATTCAACGCCGAATTTGGCGGATCAGCTTTACGAATACGATCTTGTAATAACCCATTACGGCATCACGGCTTACGAGGCCTTATACGCCGGAACAATAGTTTTGCTGGACCACCCTACCCCCTATCACAGAAAAATCGCGAAGGCGGCAGGATTTACGGACATAAAAAAAATAAAACCTGTTCTTAAATCCATTGCCAAACGGCAGAAGAACAAACAGCAGTTCACTCTTGTCCGCGTGGTCCGCGGCAAAATTATAAAATATTTGACGGACACATATTCCTGGTCAAAAAACAACGAAACAACCCTTGCGAAATTAATATGCTCATTTTCCCCGCAAATTAACCATTCCTGCCCCGTCTGCGAAAATGAGGAGTACAACCGCAGCATAGCCCGCTCCCCAGACCGCACTTACCGCCATTGTTCAAAATGCGGCATAATATACATGGACACAACCTGTCCGCCGCAGATAACATACGAAAGGGAATATTTTTTTGACTCTTACAAAAAACAATACGGAAAAACCTATCTGGAAGACTTTCCCAATCTTTTAGCAATGGCAAAACGCCGCTTAAAAATTATTTCTAAAATATTTTTGCAAAAAAAAGCCGAACCCAAGGCCGATGACGCGCGAAAAAAAGTTAAAACTTTATTGGATATAGGCTGCGCTTACGGCCCTTTTCTTTCCGCCGCGAAAGATGCCGGTTACTCCCCTTTGGGGCTGGATCCCGCGCAGGACGCCGTGCGTTACGTGCAAAACATGCTCGGACTTCCCGCGGTTCAGGGATTTTTCCCTAACTGCCCGCTCCCCTCTCCCTCAATTTACGATGTTGTTACTTTATGGTACGTTATCGAACACTTCCGCGACTGCGCCGCAATATTATCCGAAATAAAAAAACTGTTAAATCCCGGCGGCATTCTCGCCTTTTCAACCCCTTCGTCCGCAGGCGTTAGCGGGCGCAAATCGCTTCGCAATTATTTGGGAAAAAGCCCCGCCGATCACTTTACAATCTGGTCGCCGAAAATGTGTAAAACGGCGCTTGCCCTCGCCGGTTTTCAAGTGGAAAAAACAGTGATAACAGGCCACCACCCCGAACGTTTCCCGCTTCTTGGTAATTTGGCGAAAAGCAAGAAAAGCCCCTTGTATTGGCTGTTTCTTGCGGTGAGTAAAATTTTCCGTTTGGGCGACACGTTTGAGGTTTACGCGAAACTGGTATAATATAAACAAATATGAAAGAAAAAATAATAATCCTTGGCGCCGGCGTTATGCAGGGGCCCGTAATAAATATAGCGAAAGAACTTGGGTTTTATGCAATCGCGCTGGACGGCAGTAAAACGGCGCCTTGTGTTTCCCTGGCGGATCAATTTGAGCAAATCGATCTTAAAGACAAGGAAGCAATCGAAACCTTTGCCCGTTCGCTTCAAAGCAAAGGAGAGCGTGTAGGCATAATGACGGCGGGGACGGATTTTTCCGCCAGCGTCGCGTGGGCCGCGGAAAAGCTGGGACTGCCCGGCATCCCCTACGAAGCCGCGCTTAACGCCTCGGACAAATCAAGGATGCGCGAATGTTTTAAAAAAGCGAACCTTCCCTCCCCGGATTTTACAACAATCACCGCCGCCGGCTTGCCTTTTTCGCCGGATTCCAAACTCCCCGGCGCCGGCTTCCCCCTCGTAATAAAACCTGTCGACAATATGGGAAGCCGAGGCTGCCGCCGAGTGGACAGTATAGAAGAATTAAACGAAGCGGCAAAAACCGCCATAGGCTTTTCACGATCCGGCCGCGCTATTGTCGAAGGCTACATGGAAGGCCCTGAATTTTCAGTAGACGCGGTTGTTTACCACGGGGAAATCACCATTTGCGGACTGGCTGACAGGCACATTTTTTTCCCGCCCTACTTTATCGAAATGGGCCACACAATGCCCACTATTATAGAAAAGGAAAAACAACAGGCCATGCTGGACACTTTCCGCGCCGGGATTCACGCGCTGGGCATTGCGGGCAAGGAAAACATAGGCGCGGCAAAGGGCGACATAAAATTAACCGCGAAAGGGCCCATGATAGGCGAAATCGCGGCTCGTCTTTCGGGCGGGTACATGTCCGGCTGGACCTACCCCTATTCTTCAGGCGCCCTGCCGATTAAAGGCGCCATCCTGGCCGCCATGGGACGGGAGCCGGAGGGGCTTGTCCCTGTTAAAGAATGGACTTGCGCGGAAAGGGCGTTCATCTCCATTCCCGGGACGGTCAAAGCGATTAGCGGCATTGAACAGGCGCGGGAAATGCACTATGTTAAAGACCTTTTTCTGCGGATTAAAGAAGGCGGCAAGGTTTCCTTCCCTGAAAACAACGTAACAAAGTGCGGCAATATCCTGTCCGCCGCGCCGCAAAGAGGGGAAGCTATAGAGGCGGCTGAAAAAGCGGCTCGCTCTATACTGATTAAGCTTGATCCGGATGATAAGGAGACGGAGGAATTTCTCACAAAGGCAGGAATGGTACACGAAGACATCACACAAAGGCACAAAGGACACAAAGAACACAAAGGAAGAGAAGAAGGGGAAGAAAGAAGAGGTAGCTTTCCTCCTGACGCCTTCCAAATATCCTATGAATTAAGAGCCGATCTTGCTCAATTACCGGATTTCCCATTACCGGACTCACAACTATCTACTAATAACTACCCACTAATAACTATATTCCCTTTCCTTGCCCTTACCTCCTCTAATCTGAAGGACTACATGGGTAGATCAGTCGAAGAAAGCCTTGAGGCTGTACGTCAGTTGACGGGGTTTTCTCTCCAAAACGCCCCAAAAAATACCGATAATATGGTAATACTTGGTCGTTCTTTCTGGGCCGCCTTTGTTCGCGGGGGCTATCAGGGAGCGGTCTACTACATCGAGAATTTGGGAGCAAAATGGCAAAAAAAATCGCCCGGCTAATCTTCATCATTTTCCCGCTTTTCATAATCCCGTTCTCGCTGTATTCACTCACTTTGGACGAAACCTTAAACACGCTGTCCGGCGTGTCAAAAGGAGAACCCGCGCAGTTCAGGTGGGACCCCCTTCTGCATAACGGCGTTTTCAATTTAGGCGACCATTTTGGGACTTTTACCACAGCCTCGCAAAAAGGGGAAACGGGCTTTCTTGTTTTCAACAACCGCGAGCTTTTCAACGTATCCCTGCCGTACAATGACAGCGGCAAACTTGAATTTCCCGAAAATTTTGTTGCTGCCTTAAAAGACGCGTTTACAAAGTCTTATGAAAACGACTCTTCCCGTTTCCGCGTTTCAACGATTATTATTGATCCGGGCCACGGCGGAAAAGATCCCGGCGCCGTCTCAACGCAGACCATAAACGGAAAATCCGTACAGGTGGCGGAAAAAGACATCGTATTAAAATCCGGGCTTATTTTAAGGGACCTTTTAAATCAAACTTATCCCGACAAAAAAATTATTATGACCAGGGATACCGATATATACCCCACTCTGGACCAGCGCGCGGAAATGGCAAACGCGGTTCCGGTTAAGGACAACGAAGCCGTCATTTTTATTTCCATTCACGCCAACTCAAGCCGCAATTCCGGCGCGCGCGGCTATGAAGTATGGCACATAACATCAGAATACCGCCGCTCGCTTTTGGATCCTTCAAAACACAATTATTCGCCTGATATTTCGGCAATACTTAACGCCATGATGGAAGAAGAATTCACCACGGAAAGCATCATTCTGGCAAATTCCATACTCGACGGGCTTGGCAAAGAACTTGGCAAATCCGTTCCTTCCAGAGGCCGAAAAGCCGAAAACTGGTTTGTTGTCAGAAACAGCCGCATGCCCGCGGTGCTTGTGGAATTGGGTTTTGTTTCAAATTATAATGACGCCGTTCTTATGACAAGCGACGAAGGCTTGCAAAAACTCACTTGTGCGCTGTATAATGGTATAAAGAATTTTATCGGTATTTTTGAACATTAAAATTTCTTTATTACTTTTATGAAGACTATTATTCTAAACATTTTTGAATTCCTGGCGGACAGGACCAAACGCTGTATTTTTCTAATCGCGCTGATATCGCTTATCGCTTTAACAGAATTCTTAATAATGGGGCTTGCCAGAAGAACATTTGTATTCTATACTATTGACAACGGGGAAGTCATTGTAGAAGACCGTATGTTAAAGAGGTCCCGTTCGCGGGAAGTAAATATCACACGGTATGCCGAGGAGACCTTATTAGGGCCTGTAAACCCTGACTTGCTGCCTCTTTTCCCCTACGGGACAAGGCTTAAGTCCCTATTGTACAGAGACGGGGTGGTTTATGTCGATTTTTCGGCGGACGCGGCCCTGGCGCCTGTTGAGAGCGGGAGCGTCTATAATAACTTCCGTACCTTTTATAACGGCGTTTTAAGGAACTTTTCGACGGTTAAAGACGTACGGTTTTTTATAGACGGCCGTACGGCGTTTGCCGGGGAGTTCCAAAAAGACGTTTTTTAGCCCTTTTTTGGGGAAAAACAGCCCAAAATGGGCAAACAAGGTAAGTTTTTTGGGTTTTCATAAAAAATCCGGAAAATTTACAAAAAAAAAGAAAATTTAATGTTTTGTCGTTGACAAAACATTATAAATTAACTAGAATTAAATTGACAAAAAATTTTAGAAGCGTTTTTAAAGGAGTTATGCATGAAACGGATATTCATTCTTTTCGTCATTACAATGTTGGCGGTTCCGCTGTTTGCCGAAGAGGCTACCCTCATAGACTTTTCAACACTCGTAGCGGATATTCATGTCAAGTTAGGCGATAACGATACGTCCACCACGCCGAATCAGAATCGTCAAACTGTGATGGACTTTTCCCATGTTGCCGGCGGTAGTTTTACCACCCAGCAAAAACAAGTGATGAAAACATCTCTTGCAATAGAGAACTGGGAAATTTTATTGGCGTCCTCAGCCAGAAATGTTACAAACATCGGTCTGAGCTACACCAAAGAAGCCCCTTCCAAAAAGTACGGAAAGGTAATGGGCGTCAGGGTACACTTCCCGGTAGAACCCCATAATTCATGGGCGCTTGTAAAGCCGCCTTTTGAAATCCCGGCGTTTGAACCTCAGTCCACTATTGCCGATGACGGTTCTATCACACCCGTTGAAGGCAACAACGGCATCACCGGAAGAAGCCGGTTTGAAGCCAAAGAAGACGGACAGCCCGCGTACGGCGTTGTAAAAAATGTCGGCGTTATTAAATCCGTAGCGGTAAACGTATACGGCCTTAACTTCCCGCACGGTCTTTCAACAGTCCTTATCGACAATCAGGGAACCCAAAAGAACGTATTCATGGGTTACTTAAGATTCGACGGATGGGGAGAACTTATATGGAATAACCCCGCTTATATTCAGGAAGTTAGAAACCGCGATATCAGGCTTTATCCTCTTTATCCGGAATCAACCCCCTTTATTAAGTTCGGCGGATTCCTGCTCCAGCGCGACGCGGCTTTGGAAGGCGGAGACTTTATCGTTTATTTCAAAGACGTAAGAATTATCTATGATAAAGCCGTTCTTGATACAGAAAAAGACATAGACGACGAAGCCTTATGGCAGATTATTCTTGACCGCGAAACAGCCCGCAAAACATGGGAAATGGAAAAGTTCGGTCAGACACAGGTTCTTCGTTATCTGGAACTTAACAAACAGGCAAAAGAGCTTCCGTTCGATAGTCCCGATAGGCAGCAGCAAGAGACTACAAGCAATAAATAGTCAGTATATGGCTGAATAATAAAAAACCCAGTGCTTAGGTACTGGGTTTTTTTATAACTGTTATGAAAAAAACAAGAAATGACGCAAAGACAGCTAATAACTTCTCGCCTCCGGCTCAAGAAGCCATGCATAAGGAATACGAAAAGTACAGTGAAATTCGTCATAATACCGTTAATGAAATAAAAGAACGTATAGAAAATCTGCTTAAAGAAATTAATTCCAACCCCGTCGTTAGCGGCCGTATAAAACATTTTCCCAGTTATTACGGAAAATACCTGCGCCTGTTAAAAAGCGAAGTAAAAGACCCGGTAATTACAGACCTTTTGGGAATAAGGATCATCTGCCCCTTTATCGAAGATTTAGGCGTTATAGAAGAAATAATAAAAAATAATTTTGACATTCTGGAAACGGAAAGAAAAGGTCATTACAATTTTAAGGAATTCGGCTACGAATCCACCCACCTGTTGATTAAGATACCGAAAGATATAATTACTCAACACGGAAATCCCGGGACAGAATTATTAGAAATACAGATACGCACCATTTTACAGGACGCGTGGGCGGAAGTTGAGCACGAAATCGTTTACAAAGCGGAATTCAGCCCCTTTGACGAACCGATGAGGCGCAAACTCGCCGCCGTAAACGCGAGCCTCTCCCTTGCGGACATAATTTTTCAGGAAATAAGAAGCTATCAGCGCAAATTTTCCAGAGAACTGGAAAAACGCCGCGAAAGTTTTTATAACAAAATTGAAGAATCGACGGACGACCTTCTTTTTGAGGAAGACACTATTGACGAAGAAACGCTTGAAGAAGTTCAGAAAAAAATCGAACCCGAGCTTTTTGAAACCGGCATTAACCGGCAAATAGACACGGACAAACTTTCCATTGACGACCTTCTTGTAAACGCCCTGTCCGCCCACAACAAAAACCAATTCAGCGAAGCGATCAGCCAATACAGCAAAATCCTTGAATTAAAACCCAACAACGCGATACGCTCGATTATTTACAAACACAGGGGCATGGCCTATTTCGCCTGCTCGCAATACAAAGAAGCCATCCAGGATTTTACCTACGCCCTGGAACTTGATCCAAAAGCGTACAAATCGGCCTATTACCGCGGCGTAGTCTACTCCGTAATAAAGGACTATTCAAACGCGATAGACGACTACTCTCTTGCCCTGTCGATAAACCCCTACCAGTCCTTCTGCCTTTTCAGGCGCGGCCAGGCGTACTACCACATAGGCGACTACCCCCAGGCCTTATCCGACTGCGAAAATTCCCTCGCGTTGGAGCCTTCCAATAAAGCCGCCGTAAAATTTAAAACCCTAATCATGGACAAATTAAAGATGTAAATGCTATAGTTAATCAGTAAAGGCCGAGTAGCTCAGTGGATAGAGCAATAGCCTTCTAAGCTATTGGTCGGGAGTTCGATTCTCTCCTCGGTCATTTTTTCCATACTACCCTTGAAAATAAAAAAGAAACATGATATATTTTTTATAAGGAGTTTCTTCGTGCCGCAGGCCCAGACAATGTCATTACATGAACAACTTGCTATTGGTATGAAAGTCATTGAATTAAAAAAACAAGGCAGATTGGAAGAAGCTCGAGAACTTCATCATACATTACCATTACCCGCTTATCTTGCCAAATGGGCAAAAAAGCGATTTGGCGCAGAAGCGCTGATAAAAACCGGCTGGAATTTATCAGAGGCGGAAGCGGAATATGGATCTGATTGGCTTAATAAATGACATTCTTGAAAGTGTTAATACTATAGATAAAGGCCGTCAAGGTTTAAAAACCAACGGTGAAGAACATGAAGGGCGTCTACATTACGAAACAGGCATTTCTGAGGCTTTAAATGCTTTTAAAAATGCCTTGTCCTCAACTGACCCGCAAATAATTTTAGTTGTTGAAGAAGCCTTTATTGAACAAGAACTCAAGTTTTGTAGTGATGATGATAATTATTCACGTAGCAGTCTGACTCTGGCTCTCCAGAGCTTTGAAGACGCATTTCTTTGCTTTGAATCCGTTGAAGTCCATGCCGGATACAAAGCCGCCGATAAAACATGGCCGCATACTTCAAAGCACAGGATAAAAAATTATCCAAAAGACGCTTTTCATCTTGCCTGTATTTCACACCGTACACGCTTGCAAAACATACTCCGCGCTCCAGGTATTAACATGATTGAAAAAACAGTACTGAAGCAAAGAGCCGCAAATATGACTTCGGCACAAGCGGCTTATTTAGAGAAGCAAAGAGAGGCTTTGAGGTAATAATTTATAATGCACGGCTTTGGATGTCCAAATAGTGATTTCTTTCTTTTATACTGGAAAAAAACATGAAATTTGATAAAAGTTTCTTGTATGGGAGAAACTTTTTTGTTAAGAAAAACGAAGAATTTTACCACGAAACACATGAAACAACACGAAAAAGAGAGGGATCTATCAGATTTTATACTGCTTTTTGACATGTTTAATCGCTTTTTCCATTGATTCCTGTAAAACAACGGTTAAATCCTGAGAAAATTGACTAAGTACTGCCTTGTTATTATCTGTTTCTTTCTTTATTTTAGAGTCTTCATTTTGCGGTTTTAAGAGTTCAAAAACCTCAATTTCAAGAATTTTTGCAAGTTTTGCCAGCGTTTGGGCGGAAACCCATGTGTTTCCCGCCTCTATATCCGCCAAAAAATTAGTTGAAATATTAACCTTGGCCGCCAATGTAAATTGCGACCAGTTCCGGCGATGACGATATTTCTTGAGATTATCGCTTAATATATCTTTTAATGCCTGTTCTTCGGCATTTACCTTCTTTGCCAATATACATTTCATTTTGCCCATATATAAAGGCTAAACTATCCGATATAAGGAGTATATATACTATAGACAATAGGAGTAGTTTATGTTATGATTACTTTAAGTATAGCAGTCTACGACTGTCCGTCTTTTTACGGAATAATATAAGGAGAATTATTATGAAAAAAACAACTTTCTTTGTTGAAATGATTATTTTGGTTTTATTTGGAATCATGATTATTGGTTGTAAGGAGGATACGCCTGAACCTGAATACGTTACAAAAGTTATTAAGTATCAAGTTACAAAAAATACTAATAATAATGATAAACGTAATTTTCATATTCAATATAATGATTCAAATACTGAAATGATTACTCTTGAATCAGTAGTTCCATGGGAAAAAACATTTTCCGTAAATCTAAAGAAAGGAGCCACTTATAACACTTTTCTTTTTGCTTCTTGCACGGGGAATGCTAAAGAGAATCTTATTTTTATAGCAAAGATATCTGTTAATGGTATTGAAGTTAAATCTGAAATGAGTACTAACAATTCTGGTAATTTTGTTGTTAGAGCATCTCTACCTGTAAGATGAATACAAACAAAAGTTTGATGCTTTGACAAGCATGAAGATATCTGTTGCAATTTATGTATATGAAAATAGACTTTTTATGAGGAATAAATTCACAAAAAATATTAATTTTTTTTAAGGAGTGTAAAATGATAGTAAGAAATCTTCAAGAATCACCACATTCGCCGACTTGTTGTTGTAATAGTTGGCTTGAGCATTGGGAAAACAATTGTGGAAGAAAAGCAGATATTTGCTCTTCCTTAAATTGTTCTAAAAACGCTGAAGTCGGCGGTCATGTTTAAAAAAGAGCGAAAATAAAAGAATAATCATTAAAATAAATTAAATTATACTTTATATATAAGGAGTAGGAAAATGATTAATGTTCAAGAATCTTTTACCAGATGGTTTAAACCTAAAAAACCAAAAGCCTATGAAAATTGGGATAAACGTCTTGATGAAATAAAAGAAGCATATATGGCTTCTTTTGGTAAAAATGTTTTTGAAATAGATGATAATATAGAAAAATCAATAAATGAAATAAAAACAAATATTGAAAATAGATTCGATGTTCAAAATAAAACATTCGCTGAATTTAACAGAAGAATGAGTAATGGAATTCCACAAGCTATATTAAACACTTGGTTAATTAAATATTTAAATAATTATCCATATATTAACGAAGATGAATATATTGAAAAAGAAACAATTGAAGATAAAATTAATAATATAGAGAAAAATTTATTTTCATTAGAAAAAGATTTAGAAGATTCTTTAATTTCACAATACGAAGATTTTTTTCCTGAATATAAAATTTTTGGAAATAATATTGAAGGTATTCAATATCAAATAGGCGGAAAACGAATTGATTAATTGTTGGAAAATAAAACTCAAAATCAATTAATAGCAATAGAATTAAAAGCCGGTATTGCTAAACATGAAGCTTTTGGACAAATATCAATGTATTTAGGTTTATTAAAAAAAGAATTTCCGCAAAAAAATATTAAAGGAGTTATTATTGCCGGAAAAATTGATGATTCATTAAAATACGCGGTTACAACAAATGAAAATATTAAGATTATGGAATATAAAATGGAATTATCTATAAATGAAATTGTATAAAACAGACGTACACGCTACTATGCTATTTATAAGAGCCCATAACATTTCTTTGTTGATTTCTGCCAATAACTTCTGTGATATTTTATAAATAATTAATTTGTCGTCTTTTTTTGTATTATCAGCATCCTTAAACAGAGTCGGACTGCATCATTATACTTCTTAATGCATTATTAATGCGGGTTTGATATCCTTTACCTTTTGATTTAAACCATTTCAATACGTCAGCGTCAATTTTAATTGAAAGAGCCACCTTAACAGGTTCTACTTTCCAATATTCAGCGTGAAGCGGTTTCATGCGAGCAATTTGATCAGATGTTAGTTTTGGAGAATCATCGTCATATTTTACGGGAAAGTTTTTTATTTCTTTGATTCTTTCAGGACTTAATTTTTTTGAAGTAATCATTGTATTCCTCCTTTTCATCATTATCCGCCTGACGAGCGGAAATAATTCTTATACGTTCTCTGTAAGTATAAAAAGCAATTATATAAAGAACACCGTTAAGACATCCCATACCATAATACCGCTCCTCTTTTTTTGAATGTTCTTGGTCAAAACCTTCAAGAAAAGCCGGATCATCAAAGATTTCAAGTATTTCGTTGAATGAAAACCCATGGTTTTTTTTATTTAACCGGTCTTTGTTTTCATCCCACTCAAAACGTCCGTCTTCGCTAATAATAGTTTTGCTCATATTCCAGTATAGCTCCATTGGTATATATTATCAAGTAGTACAATATATAATTCTTTGAATTATTAAAAAACCATCACATATAACGACAATACATGAGTAAAAATTTCGTGTTGTTTCGTGTGTTTAGTGGTAAAATTCTTTGAAAATCCTCAAATGTTACAAAGCCCTAAAACTAAATCGCCCCTTCATACACAAGCAGTTCCTTCCCGTCTATCGTAACCGTCAAGCCGGTTTCGAGTTTTTGCGCCGCATCCCTGATGCGGGTAAGCCAGACAAGATTGGGGTTGAAAATGCTTAATTTCTGTTCGCTGATTACCGAAACTCCCTCGCAAATGATTCCGCTTACCATGCTGATAACGGAAACGTATTCCTCGGTAAGCTCTTTGCAAATAAGAATGTCGCCGCCGCCTGAGGACATGATTTTTTTGCGGGCTTCGTCGGGAGTCGCGGCGTGGATTATCTTGCCCTGGGCGCGGGTAATTTCCGGATTCGCGTAACCGCCGGCGCCGGAACGCGCCAGAACCGTCCCTATAATTACTACGCGGACATTGTTTATCATGTTCGGGCTTTCAAGCGGAAGACCGGCGATAAGCACCACTTTATCCGATATGCCGGCAACCCCTGTGTCGGAAACTATCTTCATGGTGTCGTTTATCATGGTTTCCGAATCGTCAACTTTAGGCCTTAGGCAGGTGGTAACGCCCCAGTATAACTGCATAAGGCGCTCGGAGCGCGCTTCCGTTGTTACGGCAAAAATAGGCTCATCCGGCCTGAATACGCTTAAGATTCGCGCCGTGTTGCCGCTGCGCGTGGGCGTTACAATGGCTTTCGCGTTAACCTCCGCGGCGATTTCAACGCCCGCCCGCGACATGATGATGCCAAGGTTATCTTTTGGATTATGCACTTCTGCGTGACATTCATTGTGTAAATTTCTCATGCGTAAATGGAAATCGTCCGACTGTTCAATTACGCACGCTATTCTGTCCATCGTTTTTACAGATTCCACCGGATACGCCCCTGCCGATGTTTCGCCGGAAAGCATGATCGCGTCTGTTCCGTCCAGTATCGCGTTCGCTACGTCGGTTAATTCCGCGCGGGTGGGGCGCGGGTTTACAATCATCGACTCCAGCATCTGCGTCGCGGTAATGACGGGCTTCCCTGCCCTTCTGCACACGTTGATAATGTGTTTTTGCGCCAGCGGAATCTGCTCGGTGGGAAGCTGAACGCCAAGGTCTCCTCTCGCCACCATTACGCCGTCAGCAAGACTCGCGATTTCAACAATATTTTCCAGTCCTTCGCCGCTTTCAATCTTGGCGATTATTTTTATGCGCGAAGAATGGCTTTCAAGGAATTTTCTTATTTCTATTACTTCATGCGGAAAGCTTAAAAAACTTGCCGCTAAATAATCAACATTCATTTCTATGCCGAATTCTATGTCTTCTTTGTCCTTATCGCCTATAATCGGAAGATTTGCGTGAAGGCCGATTAAGTTTACGTTCTTCTTGCTGCCGATAACCGCGGTATTGTTGGCGCGGCACTTGATGCCCCCTATGATATCAGTCACTTCAAGCTCAAGAAGCCCGTCCGCGACAAGAATGCGGTGTCCGCATTGCAGCCTTGTTGCCATTTCTTTCCATGACAATGAAATACGCGCGGGCTGCCCGTTCTCCGCCGCCGTTGTAAAACAGTCATCGGTGGTAACAATTATCTGGTCCCCTTTATTTATCGTAACTTTGCCGTCATTTTGCACTATGCCCGTCCGTATCTCCGGCCCTTTGGTGTCCAGTAAAAGCGCGACCGGTATTCCCAGTTCGCTGGAAATGCGCCTAACGCTTTCCACGGAAGCGCGGTGCGTATTTTTATCCCCATGGGAAAAATTAAGACGCGCCACATTCATTCCGGCGAGTATAAGTTCGCGTATTACAGATTCATCTGACGACGAGGGACCCATAGAACAAACAATCTTAGTTTTTCTTTTTTTAATATTCATAAGGCAGCTCCTTAAAATAATAATAGCATACTTTTACAATATTGTCTGTTACAGAGGACAGTTATTTTTATTTATTATAATAAAAAAGTTAGTTAAAACAAATATATTTAAAGAATATTTTCTGGCTAATAATACAGGCGAGTTCGTCCTGAAGTATATATTCCACTCTTCCAATGGCGGTTTACGACGTTCCGCCAAAGGCGGAATGTAGGGCGCGGCGTAGTCCGCGCCCGTAAACCGCTGCGATAAACGACGTTGCGCAGCAATGTCGTTTATCACGGCTGTAAGCGGCGTTTCGCCAAAGGCGGAATGTCGCTTACAGGCTAATCATCGTTAAGACCATCGCGAAAAGGGCGATTGTCTCGGCGATACCTACTACGGCGATGTACTGCGCGAAGCCTTTGCCTGTTTCACCCTGGGCGTCGGCGGCGGCGGCGCCTACTTTGCCTTGTACTATGGCGGAAAACGCCATAGCAAGACCGGAGGCAATGCCGTAACCGATATAAAGCCATGCGTTCTCAGGCCTTGCTTCGGCGGCGGTTACCATCTGCCCCATAAGGATAAACCCGTAAAAAGTCTGTGTTAACGGCGCACCGGCAAATGCCAGCAGCATCATTGGAGCCGCTTTATTGGAAATATAACACTTTTTCCATGCGCCTATTGTAGCCGATCCGGCATAACCAATTCCGATACCCGAGCCGATAGCCGCGATTCCCATTACAAGACCTGCGCCTAATAAACCTAAATTCATACTTTACTCCTCGTTTAAAAACTATATTTACGCTAATATCCGCAATATATCCGGAATATTAGTCATCTTACTCATTTAACGGCCCCTCTGCGCAAACGGCTTGTAGGCCGTGCCGGACCATGCCAATCCTACGTGCGACGAAAACTCCAATGTGTTAAGACGCACCCCGTGAACAAGCACCGACAATACGTTCAGTATCAAGTTAAGCCCGTGCCCGAATACCAATAATATTATTCCCGCGAAAATCAAGAATCCGCCCAGCATGGGGCCCGCCATAGTATTTACCGTCGAAGCGATTGACGCGCCGGCCAGCCCTACAGCCCAAAGCCTGATATATGACATTATGTCGGAGAATACGTTTGTAATACCCAATACTACTGAAATTATATTTTTGCAGCTTTCCAATATCGACTTTCCTATGCTGCCTTCGTAAGAGGCAAAAAGGAAGTTCAGGAAGAACCCGCCGCCAAGGAGATAGATTGAAATAGGCAGCAAAGGTATTTGCCGCGCGTCGCTGCTTACGACAAGGTATAACACGACATTGTACATTCCCCAAAGCATCGCGATAGAACCAAGTTCCGCGAAAAGCCTTAGCGACCTAATATGCCTGAAAAACCCTTTAATGTGGGCAATCGTTAATTGTAAAAGGCCAAGTGAAAAACAGAAAATCTGAAGGTTCTGGCTTACAAGAGCTTCATTTGTTTTTGCCGTTGAGAAGAACGACAGGGAAATTTCCTGTAACTCTTTCGGCACTTTATTTACTTCAACGCCGAACCACGTACAGGTAATCACGCCCCACGCGGTGTTAAATATGCCAAGCAGCAACAGCATCTGCAATGCCTGAGGCACGCCCTTCTTCGCCGTCTTTATAATTCCGATTAAGGCGATAATGCAAAGGATAAGGCCGTACGCCGCGTCTCCGAAGATCATGCCGAAGAAAATACAGAAGAAGAAGAGGAACCACGGGGATATGTCCACTTCGCGGTAACCGGGCGTAATCCCGAGGAAACCGGTAATAGGATTTAAGAGATTAACAATTTTCGCGTTCTTAAGTTTTGTCGGAACCGCGTCGTCCGTGTCTTCGGGATCTATCATTGACAAGGCCCAGCCGTTAGCGCCGACGGCGGCTTTTAATCCGGCCATGTCGTCGCAGGGCACATAACCCGTTAAATATGAAAGCCCCATTTCCGCGGGGACGTTTTCTACTTTTTCCATGTTGACAAGGGCGGTCTCAAACTCAATATCCTGCTCTACAATTTCCATTTCCTTGATCAGCGCCGGTTTGCGGTTGGCAAAACTTTTAAGCTTGGCGTCAATTTCTTCTATTTCAAGTTTTATTTCGTCCGTTTCCTTGATGAACGCGGACATTGATTTTTCCGGAAGCTGGAAGGGGGCTATGCCCTGTATCTCTTTGTCAAGAACCAGCAAGCGGATAACCGTTTTACTTGCGGAAAGTTTAACGTAGCGTGTTTCTTCCGGCAAAGCGGCGAACGCGTCGGGGGTAAGTTCGTAAAGGAAGACCGGCAAACCAAGAGACGCCATTTCTTTTATTGAATCCGGATCAAAATCTCCCCAGGGGGATATGCGGGAAATTTCGCGGTTTAAGAACATATCGCGTTCCTGCAGGGCCTTTTTTTCCTTGCCCACTCCGACAATTAAATCGGGAAGATAAGGCCTTGGAGAATTTACTACCGCGTCCAGCGAGAACGGCTGCTCTTCCTCGCTGCCGTAAAGGTCGGTTGAGCGCCGCCCCCTGCGCAAACCAACCGGGGGCTTGCGGTCTTCACGCCTGCCCGGCTGAGGGGCGGGAGCGTTTTTATTTTTCGGCGCTTTTATGTCGCCAATCAGCCCGAGGGCGCCTTCTATCTTGCTTTTGCGTTCAAGTACCTTTGAATTGCCGTCGGGAGCGTTCATGGTTTGAAGATGAACTACGCCTATATCGCGCAATTTTATGAGGGCGTCATTTACAACGCTGTTCTGTACCATAAGGCACACTTTTTTCATCGGTACTATCATATAGCCGCCGCCTTTTCGGTTCCGCTCTTCGCTATCTTGCCGCGCACGACGGCGGCAGTCTGCTGGTCGCCCAGGTAAACCTGAATCTTTTTAATATTGCCTATAGTCTGCGGGATTTTTACCTTTTCAAAAAGGTTAACCCTCTGTGTGGTTGTCCTTAATTCCTTCTCAAGCCTGTTGCGCTGTTCCTCGACTATCTGCGATTCAAGGTCGAGAAGCAGGGCCTGCTTCATCGCCTCGACGGCCTTGTCAAGCCACGCCGGAGTCCGCGCCAGATCGTAGGGCGTTATCTCAAAATCAGCGCCTTGAAAAATCGGGATCTCAACGCCGGCGACATTCCCATGCCCCGTACGCAGGCTTGTAATCTTTAATATGTTCGCCGTAAAATATCCCTTCTCGCCGAAAACTCCGATCCATGTTTTGAACGATTCGTCCAGATTATCCTTGGCGGTTTTCAATTCTTTAAGACGCAGTTCCGTTATGCGAATCTCGCCCTGAAGCTGCTGTTTCTTTAACATCAGCGTAGGAAGATAACGCTTGTACATTTTAAGCGAGTCTTTTTGTTTTTTCAGCTCGTTTTTAGTGAGCCTGATTTTTGCCATTCACAATTCCTAATTTTTCGGCCAGAACTTATTAATTAGTTCCGTTCTTAATCCTGTCTCTTCGGGGTTAAAGCAGGAAGATAAAATCTCCCACCCAAGATCCAACGCTTTTTCCAGGGGAATATTTACGGAAAGGGACATCATCCTCTTTTCAAACTGATCGCCGTATTTTAAGAGCTTCTCGTCCCAGTTGGTCATGATAAAGCCCATCGCTTTCTTTTCCATCGTGTCGCGGAAAGCGGAATAAAGTTTGATCATGCCGTCCATGAGGGCGCGGTGGTCTTCACGCGTTTTGCCGTTAACCTGCTGTTTAAGACGGGAAAGGGAGCCGAACGGTTCGATGCGGCCGTTTTTAAGATAGTACTGGCCTTCCGTAATATATCCTGTATTGTCGGGCACGGGGTGCGTTACGTCGTCGCCGGGCATCGTGGTAACGCCCAGAACGGTGATTGAACCGGCGGTTTCAAAGTCGACGGCTTTTTCGTAGCGGCTCGCGAGCTGGCTGTAAAGATCGCCCGGATAACCGCGGTTACTCGGGACCTGTTCCTGAATGATAGATATTTCCTTCATCGCGTCCGCGAAGTTTGTCATGTCGGTAAGAAGAACTAGCACGTCCTTGCCCTGAAGGGCGAACTTTTCGGCGACGGCGAGGGACATGTCCGGTATCATAAGACATTCGACCGTGGGGTCGCTTGCGGTATGTATGAACATTACGGTACGCGCCAAAGCGCCCCCGTTTTCAAGAGTGTCCTTAAAGTAAAGATAGTCGTCGTATTTAAGACCCATGCCGCCGAGGACGATAACGTCAACTTCCGCCTGCATCGCGATACGCGCGAGCAGTTCGTTGTAAGGTTCGCCTGATACGGAGAAGATAGGAAGCTTCTGCGACACGACCAGTGTGTTAAAGAGGTCGATCATGGGGATGCCCGTGCGGATCATCTTGCGCGGGATAATGCGCTGGGACGGGTTTACGGAGGGGCCGCCGATAGGGATTAAGTTCTCGTGTAACGCGGGGCCGTTGTCGCGCGGTTTGCCGGAACCTGAGAACACCCTGCCCATAAGATTCTCGGAGAACGGAACCTGCATGGGGTGCCCAAGGAAGCGGACGGTGTCGCCCGTGGAAATGCCGCGTCCGCCGGCGAATACCTGCAATGAAACAATGTCGCCCTGCAGGCGGTTTACTTCCGCAAGGGACGTGCCGAAAACTGTATCGACCTCCGCGAGGTCTCCGTAACGGACATCTTCCGCCTTGACGGTAATAACGCTGCCTGTTATTGATTCAATCTTGCTATATACCTTATTCATGATAACCTCGCTCTTTAAGCCAATATTTTTTCCGCGGCTTTATCCAAGCCTTTAGACTGGTTCTTGATAGAGTTTTCAATTTCGCTTTCAAGCCCTTCAAAACGCTCGCTCTTCCATTCGGAACCATTATAGTCAAGGAACTTCTGCCTGAGCCTGTTGAACCAGCTTCGCGCTTCATTCTTGTCTGTAAAAGTAAACTGGGACGCCAGTACGCCGAGCAGTTTCTGGAACACGTATTTTTGCCTTTCCGGTTTAACGGCTGCGTCTACCACGTCGAAGGAGTTTTGCTGGAAGTAAACGGAGTCGATAAGGTCGCCCTTCAAGTAAACAATATAGTCCTCAAGGCTTGTTCCTTCTTCGCCTACGACCTTCATCATCTGCTCTACTTCACTGCCGCGGCGCATAAAGCCGTGCGCGTATTCCACTTTCTCTGATGGAATAATTCCCTTGTACTTTGACCATGAATCCATAGGGTGGATGGCGGGGAACTTGCGGGCGTCGGAGCGTTCGCGGGACAAGCCGTGGAAAGCGCCGACAACTTTCAGCGTCGCCTGCGTTACCGGCTCTTCAAAGTTACCGCCCGCCGGGCTTACCGTGCCGCCTATGGTTACGGAGCCTATGCTTCCGTCGCGCAGGCGCACAATGCCGGCCCTTTCGTAGAAGTTGGCGATTGTCGATTCCATGTAAGCGGGGAACGCTTCCTCACCGGGGATTTCCTCAAGGCGGCCGGACATTTCGCGCATCGCCTGCGCCCAGCGGCTGGTTGAGTCCGCGAGAAGAAGGACGTGAAGGCCCATCTGCCTGTAGTACTCGGCGAGTGTTACCGCCGTGTAAACCGACGCTTCGCGCGCGGCTACCGGCATGGATGAAGTGTTACAAATAATGATGGTCCGTTCCATGAGGGAGCGGCCTGTTCTTTCGTCTTTTAATTCGGGGAACTCTTTAAGGGTTTCCACGACTTCGCCGGCGCGTTCGCCGCAGGCTGCGACGATAACGATATCAACGTCCGCGAAACGGCTTGTTATCTGCTGGAGAACCGTCTTGCCCGCGCCGAAGGGGCCGGGAATACAGTAAGTGCCGCCGCGCGCCACGGGGAAGAATGTGTCGATAAGGCGGACGCGGGTAACCATGGGGTCTACGGGTTTAAGCCTTTCTTCGTAACAGTCGACGGCGCGTTTTACCGGCCAGCGGAAGCTCAATTTTACCTGTATGGCGTTTCCTTTTTCGTCTTTAAGCTCGGCGATTACATCGTGAATTTTATAGGTGCCTTCCGGCTTGACCCAGGAAACGGTGTATGAGCCGTAAAGGTAAAACGGAACCATGATGCGGTGGGTAAAGGAACCTTCCGGCACTGTGCCGAGGGTGTCGGCGCGTTCCACTTTGTCGCCGGCTTTCGCCTTAGGCGTAAACTGCCAGCTTGAATCTCCCGCCAGAGGATCAATGTAGACGCCTCTTTCCAGGAAGAAGCCGGCGGCTTTCGCAAGCTGAGGCAGTGGGTTTTGAAGGCCGTCATAAACCTGGCCTAACAATCCCGGCCCTACTTCGACCGACAACATGTCTCCGGTAAACTCAACTTCATCGCCGACGGTTATGCCTTTGGTAATTTCAAAGACCTGCAGCTGGCTGATATTGCCGCGAATACGGATAACTTCGCTTTTCAGTTTTTTATCGGCGACCTTTACATAGCCGACCTCGTTCATGGAAA
>Ga0268262_10000181_pt1 | contig 81480 bp, 79 predicted proteins | sample TergutNc150P3_FD_190354 | JGI IMG/M metagenome (GOLD analysis project Ga0268262, IMG submission 190354) | Nasutitermes corniger P3 segment gut microbial community from laboratory colony in Florida, USA - Nc150 P3 (SPAdes) (version 2) | ecosystem: Host-associated > Arthropoda: Insects >...
TATATTTCCATAGTGCAAAAGAGGGCAAAAAAATTGATATGATTAAAAATAATAGTAATGCGTGTTTTGAGATTGATTGCGATACAAAATTAGTTGAAGGAGAAAAGCCTTGTGATTATGGCTATGAATTTAAAAGCATAATCGGTTTTGGGAAAATTGTTTTTCTTGATACAATAGATGAAAAAATAGTTGGCTTAAATTATTTGATGAAGCAGCAAACTGGAAAGGATATAAAATTTGATTTTGAGGAGAGTAAATTGAAAAATGTTATTGTTTTCAAAATGTTGGTTGATGAATTTTCGGGGAAAGAAAAACACATTTAGGGGAATATTTATGAACAGAATTGAAACTATCAAAACCCATTTTGAGGCGGAAGCCGAGGAGTTTGATAAAACTATATTGAAATTGATACCTCATTATACCGAAATGATAGACGCATTGGTTTTGTCAATTCCGTTCAAGAAAGATGAGCAGATAAGTGTTATTGATTTGGGTTGTGGAACAGGGACGGTTGCTCAAAAAATAAAAAATGCTTTTCCTAATTCTAAAATTTCTTGCTTGGATATTGCGGAGAATATGATTAAAATGGCTCAAAAAAAAATGGGCGAAAAAATAGATTGTTATGTTAGCAATTTCTATGAATTTACTTTTGATAAAAAATATGATGTGATAGTTTCTTCGTTGGCTTTGCATCATTTGGAAAGCGATGAGGATAAAAAAATGTTCTATCAAAAAATATATAACGCATTGAATAAGAATGGCGTTTTTTACAATGCCGATGTGGTGCTGAGTTCAAATGAGCATTTGCAAGAGTTGTATATGGCTAAATGGAAAGCGTTTATGAATAAGAATGTTTCCTTGGAAGAGATTGAAAACAAATGGTTAGTGAATTACAAGTCAGAAGACCGCCCGACCAGTTTGATGAATCATATAAATTGGTTGAAGGATATTTGGTTTGGTGATGTTGATGTGGTGTGGAAGTATTACAATTATGCGGTTTATGGGGGAAGCAGGGGAGAGTAATATGTTAGCAAAAGAAATTTACACTCACCTTGACAACGATTTCATTAAATCTGGAATCAGCGATGATTGGTATAGGTATGCTTGCATCACCCATTGGATAACTATTCCGAATATTCAACGAGCAAAACGCTTGCCGATGCTCTTGATATAGAAATCATAAAACCCTTTGCCAATTATAGCGGGGCAGTTTGCGGCGTGATGGGAAAAACCAAGTGCAAAACTATAAACGAACTTCATAGCAAATATTCAGCAGCCGTTTGCCACGAAACGAAACTTTATCAGTATGGCAACAGCGAAATACAGGATAACACGGTTGCTGTATGTGCGGGCGGTGGAAATCAGGTTTTTATCGTTGAGGAAATGATTGAAAATAATATAAAGGTTTTAATAACTGGCATAACCGTAAAATCTGAAATTTCCGCGGAAGTGCATACTCTTGAACAAAAAAATCAAATAAACATAATCGGCGGCACTCATTATTCGTCAGAGAAGTTTGCTTGCATAGCGATGTGCAAATATTTTTCAAAATTAGGTCTTCCGGCAGAGTTTATAGAAGGAGAACCTTGTTTTGATGATATGTGAGGGTTTTGGTGTGGTGAATTCGTGGGGGTAATATAGAATTTAAAAAGGATGTACTAGCTTTATTGCGGGGTTATTTATAGGTTGGCTATGAAAAATCTGGAAATTTTCTATATTCCTTATTAATAATAATGAGGTAAACCACCGCAACAAGCAAAAGGACAAAAAAGAGTATGAAAACAAAACAATTTTTCGCAAAATCAAACAAGCTTTTGTTAAAAGAGCATTCATTCAAAACAGCAGAAATAGCAAAAGAACTGCTGAAACATAACCCAGAACTTGCAGACATTGCTTATGTGGCAGGATTACTGCACGATATTGGCAAAGCGGAAAGCCAGTACCAAAGATATATCCTAGATGTTATGAATGGAAAGCTTGGAGATGATAATTTCAACGGACCTTATCACAACGAAGTAGGCTGGGCTTATTTGGCAGTTAAAGGTTTCTTTTACAAAGATAAAGAAACAACCGAGATTATTCTCAATGTAATATATTGGCATCACGGTGTATGGCGTGACACGGTTAAAAACGAGAGACCAAATTCCGACAAAATTCTTGATGGTATAGATGTTAATTCAATAGATGTTTTTGCAAAAGAAATCGGTGCAGACCAATGGTTTACAGGTGATGCTGGAAATTACAATCAGTCAATCCCAGAATATATAATTGACAATAAAAGAGAAAGGGGCAGAATTAAATATTCAGGTGAAACGCTTGAAAAGTTATTTGCAGTTCGCTCGGCAGTTGTAGCGGCGGATAGAATTAACTCAGCAGATAGCGAAGATAGGGTTATTCCATTCTGCGATGGATTTAAGCCAAAACCTTTAACAGAACCCGTTCCAAAACCTGAAAAATGGAATAGCAGCAGGTTTGATAAACAGCAAAAAATTATCCAAAAAGCAAAGGACAAAAAAGTTTCTCAAATCAACGCTCCTGCTGGTTTTGGAAAAACGATAATTGGTCTCGGTTGGATTTTAGAAAAGGGAAAGAAAGGTTATTGGGTAACTCCGAGAAACGATATTGCCAGAGGCGTTTATTTAAGCATTGTAGGTCTTTTGAAAACTTTTGAAGTTTCTCTAAAAGTTGAATTAGTGTTAGCGAACAAAAGACAAGAAAGCTATGGATTAAATGATGGTGAGGCAGCCGACTTGACCATTACCAACATTGACAATTATATTGCGCCTGTGGCAAATATGAATAGAGCAGAACTTGGATATGAAGCATTATTGAAAGCAAATGTTGTATTTGACGAATACCACGAGTTTGCACAAAAAGAAAATGCTTTATATGCGGCATTCATTTACAGCATTTCCACAAAAATTAAGTTTGGGGAAGGGAAAGTAATGATGTTATCGGCAACGCCAAGCGTTCATAGCGAAATCATTAAAAGAATTTTGAATCAAGATGTTTACGAGGAAGAAGACGAGGAAGAAGAATACGAACCCGCTCATAGCGAACAGTATAATATTAGCATAATAGAAGATGGTAAAATTCAAAAATTGCCAGAAACCATTCAGTTCAGCAACACGATTAAAGATACTATACAAGAGGCTAAAGAGAAAGAATATCGGTGCTATCATAGCAAATTCACAAAGGGAGGCAAGAAAGACAGATTGAATTGGATTTATTCCCAATATGGCAAAGGCGGAAAAAGAGCCAAAAGTTTATCGACTGCCCCTATATTGCAGGCGAGTCACGATGTCTCTGCCACGAGTTTAGTAGAGAATGTTTTGTCTCCCGAAGCGACATTGCAGAGAATAGGCAGATGCAATAGATGGGGCGAAAAGAAAAATGAACCAAGTAATTTGTATCTCAATACAAATAAAGGCAGCAAGGGGAATGTAAAGATTATCGATATGCTATATGATAAAAAATTGAATCAAAAATGGAAAGATTTTATTAAGGAGAATTTATCTGGCATTAAAACTCTCAAAGAGGTTTACGATAAGTATAAAAATTTTAATAAAGATAACAAAGAAGAGCTAATTGCTTACTATCAAGATATATTAAATGATTCTTTAACTGCTTGGAAAGCAATAGTTCCTACCCGCAAACATAGTTCGCCCAAAACAAGCACTTATGCAAAACAAAGCGATAAGGCAAATTTACGCAGTTCTGGGACCATTAAAGACAGGCAGCGGTTTGTTGCGGTATGGTCTAGTGACTTGAAGCAATATCTTCCTTACATTGTAGAGAATGGTGAGGTGGTAAATGAATTATCGCTCCGCATTTTTGAAACCAAAAACGATAAAACGGACTTAGAAAAAGCGATTACTAATCTTGTTGATTGCGGATACGATGAGTTTAGACCAAAAAAAGCAGGCAAATACACTGGAAAGATAGCAAGCCTTTTTAGCAATGTAACCCATTCGAAGATGCTTACGAAATATGCCAAAAGCATAGAAACGCCATATCCGCTTAACCCAAAAGAATATGTCTATTCTAATGAATATGGATTAGAAAAAATTACGAATGACGGTGAAGTTTATTAAACAAGGGAAGTCATAAGCCCTTTCAACAATAGGAGAAAACATTATGGCAACAGTAAATCAAATCGCAGCAAACTTAACCTTCAAAGGTCAAGGCGTGGTCCAATTCAACGGAAACGAAAAACCTTTTGCAAAAGTAGCGAATGCTATTATGACTGATATTCATAAGAATAATCAGTATGCGAAAAAGGTATTCAAAAAAGTTGGAGAAGAAAAAGATGAAAAAACAGGTTTAACAAAACCGATTTTAGAGGAACAATTTTGCGTAACCGCAGATGGTCTCCGTCACGCAGCGCACAAAAAAGAACAATCTATGCTGAATCCTTCTGTGTTTGCAGACCACGACACTGCGGTTGAATTTTTAACCGACATTGGCAGCATTGAGAGAGGTTTTGTTTCTACGCAAGGCGAATTCAACGGTTTCAAAAAGAAATCTGCTTATGCTATCACCGATGCTTTAGAAGTGAGCGGTGCGATACCGTTCTTAGGCGTTCACGGAAATAGTCAACCTAAGACAAGCAAAGAAAAAGAACTAGAAAATGCAATACGCGAGGCAGAGGCAGCAGGATTGAGTCAAGAAGAAATAAAGAAAATAAAACTAAAAGGAAGCACAAGTTTGTTCAGCAGAGAACAAGTAGGCGAAACTGAATATAAAGCAAAACTTTTCATTGACATTGGCGAAGCAAGATTTCTCTCAAGTTCTCGCTGGCACGATAGACAAGCATTCAATGCCTCCATTGATGCAGAGTATCACTCCAAATTAAAAGCAAATTTTGACAAGGTGTTCGACAAATTGAACAAAAAATATAATTTCGGATTTACTTTGCCAGAACTTCCTGCAACTGCTTGGTACACTCGCAACGGTGATGTATCAGCTAAAGCGGAACAAGGCATTTTACTTCCTGCCGAATATGTTGTTATTTTGATTTATGACATCCTTGACAAATACAGTAGAATTTGGTGGACTAAGTCGCAGAGTGGTTATCTGAAATCTCATTCTGTTGAAGTTGCTACAGTAAGCGGTTTGGAAGAAGGAAACTTTGCAGATTTTAAAAATTTCAAGTTAAATCCTACCGATATTGAAAACAACTTCACTCTTACTCCAGAAGGAGAAAAATTCTGGAAAGCAGTAGAAGAGGCGAGAGCGAAAGCAGAAGCTAAAAAAACAAAAGCCGATAAAAAAGCAATAAAAACGGAATCGGAGGATTAAAATAATGGAAACTGAATACTTAAAAGTGTCGGTTTCAGGTGCTATATCTTACCACGATACGCGGGCAAACGATTATAGCAAGTATGAACGGCACTCCGAAACCAAACCGATAGAAGGCAAAGATAAAATATTTGACTTGTCGCCTATGGATAGCGTTCCCGCTCATAACATTGAGAATTTGGTCCGTGTCTTGACAGATAATCGCCCGCGTGGTTTGAGAGCAAAAAAAGAAATGAACGAAGAAGCGTACAACGCTGCTTTTGTGGAAATCCCCGAAATCGCCGAACTTGCAAAAAAAGCATTAGTAAGAATTGAAAGCGGTATCTATGCTAACAAAAATGGATTAACCTATTCAAATGAATGGAGAATAAAGAGAAGCAATCAACTTGGTGATGAGAAATTTCCTTGCCGTGAAAACGCTGAAGGAAAGAAAAGTACTCATATATCAGTTTTTGAAAGAACTAACTTTGAATGGAGTGAGTTTAATTGGAAACGTGTTGAAGAAATGGCAGGTGAGTATATCGGAAATCTTGCTATTGCATTAAACAAATTAACAGGTATAGAAAGAAAAGAATTAAGAAACTATCATCCCATCGTTTTGTTTGAAAAAGCATTTAAAGTTAATGCAAAATTAAAACAGCAAGTTGTGAATGAGCTGTTTCCTAATGTTAGGGAATTTCCTGACGCTTTTTCGAATCTTGTATTAAGAGGAGAAACATCTCTTGGAAAATTTAAAACAGATGTTTCAATGAAAGCGGCTGATAAGGTTTGCAAACGTGATATGACTCTGTATATACCTATTAGCAAAAATGTAAAAAGTATGCTAAAAAAGAAGTATGCAACTTTTCTAGACAGTGGAGTAGCAGAAGTAATTGGCTTTGTTAAAGATTACGAAGTTCCAAGAGATGCGAAACCAGCATTTCTCACTAATAATCAACAGGAGAAAATATGAAAAAGATTAGTTTTAATGCGGATGTGAATGTGGGTAACCCCTACGAAGCACATCGCTTGGTCTCTGCAATGTTTCCAAAACAAAAAGTGAATTATGTCAATATAGATGGTCAGTTTGAGGTATATGCCGAAAATGAACCAATTATTGACGAGTTTGCTAAACGCTTTAATGCCAATGTGGATTTGATAGAAGATGTAGTGGTAGAGGAAGGGAAAACATATTCTATCACTTGCAAAGCGGCAGCAAAGATAAAAGTAAATCCGCTTGCTTGGAAATATGCAGATTGGAAACAGAATTTTCCCAAATCATTTAAATCTGTTACCGAAAAGAATACAAAGCCAAAATTCTTTTACATAACAGATGCGGATGAATTTAAACAATGGGTTAAAACTCAATTAGAAAAAAATGGATGCGAAATCAAACTCTATGACGAGAAAGCGCATAATAGCGATTCTATTTTAGAGATTGACAACGAATACGCAACTCACGTAAGAATACCCGAAAAAAACGAAACTGTTCTCTATCATTCTTTTAATGCACTTGTAAAAATCACCGATAAAGCAAAATTTGAAAATCTGCTTAGAGACGGATTAGGTGAAGGTCGCTTTTTGGGTTTCGGAATGGTGAGGATTTAATAATGCTTCATAAAGATCGCATTCCGCAGATATTCCTACAATACGGATACCTATCCGTAAAGGATGGAATACTGTCATTCCAAGACAAGGATAAGAATGTTCAGACAATTCCCCCCGACCAAATATCTATGATATTCTTAGAACCTGGAACAAGCGTTACTCATGCTGCTATAGAAATGTGTTCTAAATGGGGAATAACACTTAACTGGGTAGGCGAAAGCGGTGTCAGGATGTATGCAACCGCAAATCCTACCAATGCCAGAACCGACAGAATATGGAAGCAGTTGGAAATGGCATTCAATGCGAATAAGCGGTTATCGGTGGCAAAGAAAATGTATAGGTATCGCTTTGGAAAGGATGTTAAAATCAACAACTTGACTGCACAGGAATTGATGCTGCAAGAGGGAAACAATGTGAAAACAATTTACAAATTTCTTGCTGAAAAATATGAAGTTGTATGGAATGGTAGAGATTATGAAGGTGTTGACCAAATTAATCTTGCAATAAACACCGCTCATAGTTGCATTCACGGACTCGCTCATTGTGCGATTTTATCCTGTGGTTATTACCCTTCTCTCGGCTTCATACATGGACATAATAATAACGCTTTTGTTTTTGATGTTGCCGATTTGGTAAAATTCCAATTTGTAACTCCTATCGCATTTCAAATAGTCGCAAACGGTTCTACGCAAGTAGCAAATCATACTCGGCACGAATGTAGAGATATGTTCCGTAGAACGAACTTGATAGACAAGATCATTAAAGCAACTGATGACTGCCTTGGTTTTGTTCCACATATAGAAGAGGTAGAACATTACGAAAGATTACTGCCTAAACCGAAATACATACCTCTAAAATTAAGAGAACAGGTGGAACAACAATGATGGTGGTATATTTTTTCAAGCATAATCAGCAGTTAGCAAACTTGGTTTCTAAACACCTATTTCTAATTGCTACAAACTTATATATAGGAATAGTTACAAGACGAGTAGTGGAAGGAATTAAATTCGACTTGACAAATTCTTATTCAGATATAGAAATTATAATTTGCTACCAGAACGCAACGGCTACAGCGGGATTTGAAAAATGCAGAATACAGGAAGGAAAATGTGAATTTGTAGAAGATTTAGATAGTATATTTGTGCCTTTTATACCACAAATTAAAATTAAAGATGGTATAAAAATATTGCCATTTTTAAGAGGAAATAATTGACTATGTCTTTCCGTAACTCTATATTATTCAAGTAGTTCCAAGTTCCAATATTGCCCCTGTGTGGGCGGTTGAAAATTGACGAAGCTCAGAAAAAATGCTACATAAACAATATTGCCCCTGTGTGGGCGGTTGAAAAATTGCCTTCCGAACGCTCAGGGTCAAATACCCAATATTGCCCCTGTGTGGGCGGTTGAAAAGTAGGTATATGAAGACTCTCTGAGGCTCTCGTTATATTGCCCCTGTGTGGGCGGTTGAAAAGTAATCTCTCGGAACTGAAGAAGAAGCGAATCTATATTGCCCCTGTGTGGGCGGTTGAAAATTATTATGGTTTGCAGAGATTTCGCATAGATGTATATTGCCCCTGTGTGGGCGGTTGAAAAATAATCCTCGTTAGGTTCGTCTTCCGAATCCCAATATTGCCCCTGTGTGGGCGGTTGAAAAAGGGGGACAAAAGTCCGCACGAGCATAGAAACAATATTGCCCCTGTGTGGGCGGTTGAAAATCCTTATTCATTTTCCCAGCCTCCACCATTTTAATATTGCCCCTGTGTGGGCGGTTGAAAATCCAATACCCATAAAAGATATTTGGACTTTATCATATTGCCCCTGTGTGGGCGGTTGAAAAGGCAAGTCGGCAACAATTCTTTATCATTTTCTTATATTGCCCCTGTGTGGGCGGTTGAAAAAGGGAATAGTTGTTGCTGGCACCCTTTTTTGGGATATTGCCCCTGTGTGGGCGGTTGAAAAGGCAAGTCGGCAACAATTCTTTATCATTTTCTTATATTGCCCCTGTGTGGGCGGTTGAAAATGATTTGCTTGGTGATTTGCCACCTGCTTTTGTATATTGCCCCTGTGTGGGCGGTTGAAAAATAACGCAGGACGATAGCAATATAGATAGCTCTATATTGCCCCTGTGTGGGCGGTTGAAAACCCGAACAAATCGGGTTCAAAGGCTTTGTCTAGATATTGCCCCTGTGTGGGCGGTTGAAAAAATAAAAGGAGCTATCGCATCTTTCATTTGCTCATATTGCCCCTGTGTGGGCGGTTGAAAATCATAATCCTACCTCCACGTTGATTGTTACCCTATATTGCCCCTGTGTGGGCGGTTGAAAAATTGCATGATTCATGTTTGAGCATGAAACATCTATATTGCCCCTGTGTGGGCGGTTGAAAATATGCACTTTTCATAACTCGGAACGCCTCTATAATATTGCCCCTGTGTGGGCGGTTGAAAAGCAAAGTTTAATCAATGCCTGCCGAAACGCTGGATATTGCCCCTGTGTGGGCGGTTGAAAATAAAAGGCTCTACTGCCGCCTGTGCATCTCCCAATATTGCCCCTGTGTGGGCGGTTGAAAAAATTTTAAGGCACTTTCTAGGCACTTTCTTTGTATATTGCCCCTGTGTGGGCGGTTGAAAAATTTTTCGTATATCTTTTAAAGCTATGCTATATATATTGCCCCTGTGTGGGCGGTTGAAAATCCGTCGAACGGGAATGCCCATATCCTGTATTCTATATTGCCCCTGTGTGGGCGGTTGAAAAAGCTACGCCGCTATCATCGGTTGCACTGTCTTCATATTGCCCCTGTGTGGGCGGTTGAAAATTACATAGTTTTCGTTTATCCATAGCTGGTATGATATTGCCCCTGTGTGGGCGGTTGAAAATTGAATCCAATAGGTATTTTTGGGCTGGCTTGAATATTGCCCCTGTGTGGGCGGTTGAAAAATAAGTTCTTAAATTATTTTTAGTTATGTAGTCATATTGCCCCTGTGTGGGCGGTTGAAAAACCAACTCTGAACTGGCGGCATTGTTTGGAGGGATATTGCCCCTGTGTGGGCGGTTGAAAATCTTAGCCACATCTATTCTGTGAAAAGTTCTTAATATTGCCCCTGTGTGGGCGGTTGAAAATGCAAGAGCTTTGAGCGTTGCGGCATTGTTCTTATATTGCCCCTGTGTGGGCGGTTGAAAAATTACTCGCCCCCCTTTGGGAAATGGCACCAGTATATTGCCCCTGTGTGGGCGGTTGAAAAAGCCATGCTCCCTCTTTGAAAGCACTCTCTTTTATATTGCCCCTGTGTGGGCGGTTGAAAAAGCGTACGCAGTTGTTGCCCGCAAGAATGAGGAATATTGCCCCTGTGTGGGCGGTTGAAAAGTCCATCGTAGGCTTACATAGCATAACTATTTTATATTGCCCCTGTGTGGGCGGTTGAAAAGTCCATCGTAGGCTTACATAGCATAACTATTTTATATTGCCCCTGTGTGGGCGGTTGAAAATTCATAATTTGATATATGAACTGACGTGGCTGGATATTGCCCCTGTGTGGGCGGTTGAAAATTAAAGGCTGGACTGAACCCGTTCAGGTGTATAATATTGCCCCTGTGTGGGCGGTTGAAAACAGCATAAGCTCCCGAAAGTCTTATACATTTTTATATTGCCCCTGTGTGGGCGGTTGAAAAAAGGAGCGGGCACGGTTCTGGGCTAGGCAGGAATATTGCCCCTGTGTGGGCGGTTGAAAAACGACAATCTGTTTGGCTACGTTCAGACCCATTATATTGCCCCTGTGTGGGCGGTTGAAAACCAGCATATCCAAAAACGACCAACAGGCAATTTATATTGCCCCTGTGTGGGCGGTTGAAAATCTAAAAGCTGAAGCCGTCTGCATAGTGGCTTTATATTGCCCCTGTGTGGGCGGTTGAAAAATCGTCATTGCCTTCCGAACGTGAAGTGTCAATATATTGCCCCTGTGTGGGCGGTTGAAAATGTGCAGAGTTAGATATAGTGTTCCCTGTAATGATATTGCCCCTGTGTGGGCGGTTGAAAAGCAAGATAACAGAGATGTCATAAGCCTTTTGGAATATTGCCCCTGTGTGGGCGGTTGAAAAAAAGAATGCTACATTTGGGTAAATGAAACCAAGATATTGCCCCTGTGTGGGCGGTTGAAAAGCGTAAAAAACTCACGCCTATTTATATTTAATTATATTGCCCCTGTGTGGGCGGTTGAAAATATGGGGCATTATGACGGCTACACAGAGCAGGAATATTGCCCCTGTGTGGGCGGTTGAAAAAGTCGCGCCAGCTTCTTTGTCAGGTCTTATCAGATATTGCCCCTGTGTGGGCGGTTGAAAATTCATAATTTGATATATGAACTGACGTGGCTGGATATTGCCCCTGTGTGGGCGGTTGAAAAAGAAGAACCACCGCTACTGCTGCCTTGACCACCATATTGCCCCTGTGTGGGCGGTTGAAAATTCTGAGCTTCGTCAAGAACTATGAGAGAACCAATATTGCCCCTGTGTGGGCGGTTGAAAATGAGCATACGCTTTCTTAAAGATGGGATGGTTGATATTGCCCCTGTGTGGGCGGTTGAAAAAAAAATCCATAGTTGAATACTTGGAAGATATGTATATTGCCCCTGTGTGGGCGGTTGAAAAAGAGAAAGCACCGTTATTGTAAGAGAAAGAACAATATTGCCCCTGTGTGGGCGGTTGAAAAGCGTAAAAAACTCACGCCTATTTATATTTAATTATATTGCCCCTGTGTGGGCGGTTGAAAATATGGGGCATTATGACGGCTACACAGAGCAGGAATATTGCCCCTGTGTGGGCGGTTGAAAAAGTCGCGCCAGCTTCTTTGTCAGGTCTTATCAGATATTGCCCCTGTGTGGGCGGTTGAAAATTCATAATTTGATATATGAACTGACGTGGCTGGATATTGCCCCTGTGTGGGCGGTTGAAAAAATGACAGGAAGCCCAGCGGCTATAGTGTTAGCATATTGCCCCTGTGTGGGCGGTTGAAAATCTTGCTCTTAACGGTTGTACCGCTCTCATGGTATATTGCCCCTGTGTGGGCGGTTGAAAATCTGGCAGTGTTAAATAAAAGCGGTGGTTGCCTATATTGCCCCTGTGTGGGCGGTTGAAAAAATTCCCCCAATTCGCTCGCGAGCAATTCCAAAATATTGCCCCTGTGTGGGCGGTTGAAAACTTTTTCTGGAGTTTTTCATTAACTTTATCTTTATATTGCCCCTGTGTGGGCGGTTGAAAATATTGCAATGGGAGTAAGGTGCCGATGATTTCTATATTGCCCCTGTGTGGGCGGTTGAAAATCAAACGCCGGAGAACGCTTCGCTCCTGCCTTGATATTGCCCCTGTGTGGGCGGTTGAAAATCCATTGCCACGCACGGGGTCTTCGCAGGTGTAATATTGCCCCTGTGTGGGCGGTTGAAAATATAATAACACCCCTATGGCTATCAGTGACGCAATATTGCCCCTGTGTGGGCGGTTGAAAAACTGTAAAAGTAGCGGTTTATTAATGCTGTTATATATTGCCCCTGTGTGGGCGGTTGAAAATGGAAGCAAAAATTCCAGCAGTTCTTCCAAGTCATATTGCCCCTGTGTGGGCGGTTGAAAAATAGGGGGCCGAGTATTGCGTAATGCTTCAATGGTAATATCAAGCCCAACTTTGCTACGAATCTCAAACCCTTGTGCTTCTAAATCACCTCGGTAAAACGATTTTACTTGCTTAAGCTATTCTATTTTTTACAAAATTTCCACCTTATAACCGCTACCTAGCACAACTATCGTGGCAAAGTCAAAACAATATTTTTAATATTGCTTGTATATATTGACACCCAGTCAGACTAACACTCAAACATTACGCTTGGCAAAATGATTTTTGTTTCCTTTTCCATATCCTTGCCTTTCCAATATACTATAAAATTTATTGTAATCTCATTTTCTCTTAAATGAAATCCTTTGCTTTTTTGTTCTTCGATTACTTTTTTAAACTTTTCTGAAAATTTAAATAAATCGCCTATTTTTATTCTTTCGTTTCCGTTTAATCTATCAATTTCTTTTTGCTTGTTATTAAAATAACTTAAAATTACATCTTTGTGCGTTAAGAACATTAATCTTGTATTTGTTGGTTTGTAATTTGAATCATTTTTAATAAATTCAATTCCTTGTGCTTTTATTGCATTTTCAAAGATGTTATAACCATAAAAATGTATATTCAATAAATTTTTTGCTCTTGTCATAGCTACATACAAAAGCCTTTTCTTTTCGTCTGCATTTGCATAAAAATTATTTAACACAATAAATACATTGTCAAATTCTTTTCCTTTTGCTTTGTGCATAGTTGAAACGAAGATAGTACTAGATAAATGTTTTCCAGAAAAGTCCTCCAATTTAGATTCTAAAAGAAAAATTTCAAAATCCGTTTTGTACTTTATTTGCGGATTAGTCTGTTCAAAGTCTGTTATTATATTTTCAGCTATTTCTAAACCTTTGGTATTTTTGAATCTGACGTTTAATTTCTGTTTTGCTTCTTCCCAAGTTTCATCTAAAATTGCAGCATTTTCGCCTAAATTATCATAAAAATAACGAATTTCTGCAATGTCAAATAATTTAAATTCATCATTTGATTGAATTATTTTAACCGCTCTATCTTGCATAGAAAGTAATCCCGCTATTTCTAAAACTTCATCATTGGTATTTGCAAGAACACAAATGGAACCGGTAAGTGGAGTTTTTATAATATCGTCAATAATGCTTTGAATTACATTTTCGCTTTTACATTCAACTATTTTTATTTTACCATTTTCCTTTTGCACAGCTTTAATAGGTTCAGATTTAATTCTTTTGCCTATATTTTTTACAAAATTATTGGCAAAATCTATAATATTTGCTTTTGAACGGTAATTATCTAAAAGTTCATATTTTGCGCAATTTTCCCATTTCAACAAACTTGCAAAATATTCTGAATTAGAGCCTCTAAATTCATAAATATTTTGGTCATCATCTCCAACTGCAATTATACGCATATCTTTATTATTCTCTTTGAGAATTTCTACCATTTCAAATTCCGCTTTGCTCATATCTTGAGCCTCATCTATTACAAGGCAAGTTTTTGTTATGCGATTTTCTTCAATTTCTCCATTTTTGATTTTTTCTACGGTAGTTTTTATTATTTCGTCAGAATATTCTAAACTGCCTATTTTACCAAGCAAATCAAAGCAATAGCTATGGAAAGTTTTAATTTCAACGAAATGAGCTGTTTTTCCAATTAATTCTATTAAACGCTTTTTAAATTCAGTTGCCGCAGCACGAGAGAAGGTTAGCATTAAAAGTTGTTCTGGCTTTACATCTTCCATAATCAAAAGGCTTGCCAATTTATGAACCAATGTTTTTGTTTTTCCACTGCCTGGACCAGCTGCCACAACAATGCAATCTGCATCTTTATTATCTATAATTTCTCTTTGGGTATCAGATAAATCTTCAAATAATTGTTTATATTTTACGATACTTATATTTCTTTTCATATTTTTTTGCTGAGTTTTATTAAAATATTTATTCAGAAAAGCGGGGTAATTTAAATTAAAATAATCACTAGCGAAAATTAACGCTTCTTTCTCATTCTTCAACATTTTCTTCGCATATTCGCCTACAATGTGAATTTGCCTTGTTTTATTTTCATAAAATTTGCCTAATTTTTCATAGTCATCTTTTGTATATTGTTTTCTATTGTCGTTTACTAATCGTTCTATATTTAATCTATTGTATATAACCAAAAATCCCCCTTCAATATTTAAAACTCCAATTCTAGAAAGATAAAGTAAGGTATTTTCTATGTCATTTGTTTCCGCTTTTCTATTGAAAAGTGAGTTTTCTGCATTAAAAGCATCTCTAAGTTCAATTATAGAGAAATTTGCCATATTATTTTCTATTCTGCTATTTAAGAATTCTAGCGTAAAATGTGAAATTGAACTTCTAGTTTCTAAATCTTTTTTTAATTCTAGATTGCTTCTTTTAGCACGAATATTTATTCTGTTTCCAGAAATATGCTTTTCTACCGAATGAGAAATTGCTAAAAAATTTAAAATAGTTTTTATATTTGGAGGAGTTGAGTTAATTTGTTCATTTAATTCTTTTATATTCAAAATTTTTTCTTGTTCTTCAATTTGACTCATTAAAAATTTTTCCAAATCAATAAATTTTTTCAAAATATTGGTAACTTTTTTATTGTCTATAAAAATTCTAATATCTTTTGTATCCGACAAAATTTTTTCTTCTCTTAAAATAGTCACTATTTGTATTGCTTCTTTCATTTCTAAGCCTAATCTATCTGCAATATGGTCTAATCTTTCTTCTGCTTTTTCTTTTGTTTTTTTTCTGGCTTTGCTAGAATATAGAGAACTCATGATTCTTTTTGCTGTTTCTTTTTGCTTGTCGTCTATAAATTTTTGTGATGCGTCTATTTTTTTGGAAACTTCTTGCATTGTTTTTAACATAATGCTATCAGCATAAACTCGTGGGGAATTATTTTCTCTTTTGACATAATGTGCTTGTTCCAAAGCGTTTACGGCAGAGGTGACTCTTGTTTCAATTTCTCGTTCAGAATCATCCCAACCCGCACTTCTTGCGATTTCTAAAGGAGATTTTTGAAGTTTATTGTTAATTTTAGGAAGTAATTTTATAGCTCGCCAAATTTGATCAATTTCGTTTCTGCTTAATTTTGTTTGATTTAGCATTAAAAAATGACCATCTAAATCGGTTTCATTAAAAAGAATATAACAATCAGCCTTAATATTTTCATCCCTGCCAGCTCTGCCGGCTTCTTGCAAATAATTTTCTAAAGAATTTGAAATATCATAATGGATAACCAAACCTACATCTTTTTTATCAACTCCCATTCCAAATGCTGTTGTCGCCACAATAATTTGCACAGAACCTTGCATAAATTCATTTTGGTTCTGGATTTTTATGTCTTGGTCTAACTGCCCATGAAAAGGTTTTGCGTTGAGACCATCTTTACTCAGTCTTTCGGCTAAATTTTCCGCAGTCTTTGTTTTAGAAACATAAACAATAGTAGGGCAATTTTTATCTATTATAATATTTCTCAATTCTGCGTATTTATCTTCGGGTTCTTTTTCAATAATTTTATATGTCAAATTTTCTCTAGAATTTTTAGCTTTTATTATTTCTAAATTTAACCCTAATTTTTTATTGAAATATTTTTCTATGTCTTCTATAACTTCAGGTTTTGCAGTAGCAGTAAAACAGGAAACAGGAATACTTTCGCAATCCTTTTTCTCTTGCAATTTCTTAATAAAATCTGCAATGTATAAATAATCAGGTCTAAAATCTTGCCCCCAAGCAGAAAAACAATGCGCTTCATCAATAACAAAACGAACGATATTTCTTTTTAATAGAATTCTTTCTGTTGTATTGGAACGAAGAGATTCTGGGGCTATATATAATAAATGCACCGAACCGTCTTCTACTCTCTCAATAACATTTTTTCTCTCTATTGGGTCTAAAAGCCCATTTATAGTAGCTGCACTTGTTATTCCTAGTTTTTCCAAATTATCAACCTGATCTTTCATTAAACTTTGAAGAGGGCTAATTGCAACTGTTAAGCCGCGTTCATTTTCTCCACTCATTAACGCAGGAACTTGAAAAGCAACGGATTTTCCACCGCCTGTTGGAAACAACACCAAAATAGATTTTCCATAAGTAGCTGCATTTGCGGCTTTTTCTTGTAAAGCCTCACCTGCATATTCTCTATAATTGTCATAGTTAAAGAAATGTTTTAATCCTATTTTCACATCTAATTTTTGCAAGCAATAGTTGCACATTTGTTTGCAAGGGGTGTTTCGCAATTTTTTCATCACTAATTGAGTTTTTGGGAAATTTTTCAAAATCCAAGGTGGAGTTATGGAATAAAAATCATTTGTGTTTATTAATGCTATGCAATATGCGAGTTCAATTGGATTTTCTTTTATAAATTCATCTAACGGAGCATTTTTGCAAACTTCCATTCTATTTTTGATAAATTCCTTTAAATGATTTTCTAAATTATCGTGTTCTTTTATTTCTCTGTAATAATACTTGAATAAACCATTAAATTCATTTTTATTTTGCAACAATAAATAGAAAATACTCCTTAATGTTTTATCTAATTCGTTAAAAGCGGCTAATTCCTCATTAAATAAATCTTTAGCTTTTATAGCATCACTCAGAGGGTTGTTTAATTCATCTTTAAGCAATTTATCATCTTTCAATAACTTGTGATAAGGTTTTTTAGGAAATAAAAGCGGACTCCAAAACAGCGTATCTATAAAAATCTTATTTTCAAATTTGCAACCTTTGCTTTCTAAATATTTTTTATCGTGTTTTATTATATTATGTCCGCAAATAAAATCAGCCTTTTCTATAAACATTTGAAATTCTTGCAAAGAATTTTTATGAAACTCTTTTCCATTATCTAAAATAGCCCCTAAATCTAAGATTTCTTCGGTTTCGGGGTGGATTTCTGTGTCTATGAAAGCTATAGTAGGCATATTAGGGGAAATATACAAAACGGTTTTTTCTACATTACCCCTAATGGGGGTCAAAATGCTTAGAATTCTCATACTAGCCTTGGCAACAAATATTTTCGCCCAAGGATATGATACCGCTTATGTTCCGGTTAAGGTGAACGCGGCGGCAACTCTTACAATTGAACTTCCAGATACGGCACCGCCCGAAGCCAAGATAGTTGAGCCGCGCACTGGTACGGTTACGGTACAGGCAAACACGCCAACTACTCTGACTCTCATACTGGGAAATTCGGGAAGCACACCGATAAGGCATAGTTTGCAAACACAGGGCAATGCAACAATCACCATTTACTCAATAAACGGAGAGCGAATATTCAACGACCAAAATGTTGCCTCCGGCGCATATCTGCTTTTTATTAAGGATGCAAACGGAAAATTCTTCACGCGCAAGATAACGCATAGGGGTGGCAGGTTGAAGTTTGACAAATATAATGCCACGGTACTTGCGAAGGAGGCTGCGGCAGCCAATGGCTGGAAGATAACGGCTGTGCCAAAAGGGTTTATGTACCAATCGGCAGAACATATTTTCAATCCGGTTAAGGGGCAAAATTCCGAGGTGCTTATAACTCTGCCACCTACCGCAAATTTGGCAGACTGGACACCAACGGTCGCAGTTTTTGCCGTGGTTGAAAAGCCCAGTACCAGCATTGCCAATTCCGATGTGCAGAATGTGAATGTAAAGAATGTCGCTTTGTCTTGGAGCTTGCGTCCAAACGTCACGAAATATGAAGTGTATAGAGATGGCGAACTTTTAGGGGAAACATCTGGCAATTTAATGGAAGACTATGATTTAAAAATAGGTCAAACTTACGAATACATTGTTGTAGGACACACATCTTCTAACAAAATTCTTTCTACACCAGTTCAAGCAACCCCCTTTGCCGCCACTGCCGCTCCAGGAACGTGGCGTTATATGAATCGAAATTCCGAAGGTGGTTCCTCAGAAACCACTGTCACTGCTGCTGCGGGTGGGGGGAGCCCCGGTGGGGTAGCTGGTGCTGACAATAAGAGATATGAGTTTCAGGTAACAGGAGACGGCACACTCCGAACTTTTCAATATCGTACATCCACAAACGGAACGTCTTGGAGCAATTGGACAAATCTCCCTTCGTCTCCGGGTGGCAGCAGTGCTTTAACTGTGGGTTCGTGGACTGGCAACTTGAACGGAACGAAAACCACCATCAACCCTGCCGTTTTTGTTTCCAGCGGCACTACTTGGAACGGAGCTTCTGGGCAAACCGGAATAAAATTGGAAGGGGTACATTGGTACAGAGTACAGGACAAAGGGCTTCGCATAGGTGAGTTTCAAGAAGGAAAGTACGTGCTTGGCTGTCACCGCGAACCGAGTGACAATTATAACCTAGCCCACATTATGCTGGTGAGCTGCTATCCAAACAATGGCAAGCCTTATGGCGAAATAACTTATTCAGGTCGCCCCTTTGGATTCGAATCGCGAGACCAGCGGATTTTTGTTGACAACGATGGCACTCCATACGCTATGTGTTCGGCTTTGGGTGACAGTCATTTCTTCAAGTTGGATCCAAATTGGAAGGAGCCAATAGAGCATACCAACCACGTATTCAAGGGAGCATACAAAGAAACACCGGATATTTTGCGCTACGGCGACTGGTACTTTTATTTCGGTTCAAGGCAGAACGGATGGTATCCAAGCCAAGTGCAATATGCGATGAGCAAGAATATTGGTGGCACGTGGAGCGAGCTTAAAGATTTTGGCAATGTGGTAACTTTCGGCGCGCAGTTCAACGGCATTAGAACGGATTCTTACGGAGACGGAAAAACGGCCTACGGTTTTTATTCCTATCGGTGGTCTAATCAATGGGACGGCATTTCAAAGGAGTCCAACGGCAACCCACGCCGTTTCTCCATTCTCAACATTCACGGCGATTATGTAAGCTCCTATTGGTTCAACAATATCGTATATTATCCTGCGCACGGATATGTAGGCATTAGACCCGGTCGCAACCTTTCGCTAGGTAAAAAAGTGACCGCGCCATCTAGCCAAAAGCAGGCAAACTTGCAGGCGGTAACCGATGGCATGGAAACATCCGCTGCTCCGCGTTACGAAAATAATTCCACTCCTTATGAATTGGTCATAGACCTTGAGAAAGCATCGGTGATAAGAGAGATAACCGTGACAACCAGAATAGTAGGCGGCTCGGAAAGCCCTGCTCAATATACTCTGAGCGGCAGCACAAACGGCAGTAGCTATACTCAATTGGCAAACGCCTCGTCCAACGGTCAGCCGGGCTTTGTGGTTCACGTCATCGACAATGCAACCGCATATCGCTATGTAAAACTTTCGGTATCAAAATTTAACGATATTCGCCACAACAACAATAACACAGTAAGCTGGGCAGACGGCGTGTATGAAGTTGCGGTGTATGGAACTTGGAGGTGAATATTCTTTATGAAAAAACTTTTGGTTTCTCTTTGTATTTTATTTTTAATTTCCCCATCTGTGGTTTTTGCGGAACCATCTCAAAGCAATGATATTGAGTATTTTTTTGGTACTGGAAAACTATCAATGTTTGCAGGGCCTTATACCCGTTTGCGTTTCATTAATAATTCATTGGTCGTAGGAATGGGTGGTGGCGGAATTATATGTTGGGATCATAGGTATTATATTTATGGGCAAATGACAACGTATGACTCTAAGGTGCCTAAGCATAACGAGATAGAAATGGGATTGGTAAATTATGGTGCAACTATAGGTTATATTTTTTTTCCACAGAATAAAATACATTTTTCCACAGGCGTTCAGTTTGCAGACAATAATATTACATTCCGTGAAAGTAATGGATTAAAAATTAAACATGATATTGAGTTTTTTTCAATTGCACCTGAAATAAATGTTGAGGCAAATGTTTTAAAATACCTACGGATATACTTGGGTACAGGTTGGCATTTTGCAATTACAGATGATGATTATTTAGATATTAACCATAAAACATTAAGTGGCTTCTCAATTAATTGGGGATTCCTTATGGGTGAATTTTAATGGGAAATGTAAAGCAGACAATATTAGAAAAGGCTTTAGACCTATTTTCAATAAAAGGCTATGAAGGCGTTTCTGTAAGTGAATTGACAGAAGCTGCGGGTATAACAAAACCAACTTTGTATTATTATTTTAATAGCAAAGAGGGGCTGTTTGATACTGTTTGCCATATATATTACGACAAACTGAATAAGATAGTCGCGGAAAATGCGGAATACAAATCTAAACCTAAAGATTATCACGAAGATATACATTATACACTATCAAAATTGACAAAAGCCTATTTTGAGTTTGCTCGTGAAAATGAAGCCTTTTTTCGAATTATGTTGGCAAATCTGTCTATGCCTCCCTCATCAGCGGTATATAAAATAGTGGAAAAATACCATTTTGAGCAATTTGACATAATAAAAAATACATTTAATAAAATGAGCAAAGGGCACGGCAATCTCAAGGGTAAAAGCGAAACATTAACTTGGTCATTTATTGGAATAATAAATTCATATATCGCGCTGTATTTTTACGGCGTTTCTGGCTTAAAACTGGACGAAAAAGCGGTAAAAGAGCTTGTCCATCACTTTATGCACGGTATTTATTCGTAAATTAATTCCGCTACCCCCTACTAAGTGCCCTGACAGGTTGCAAAATAAACTTAGTGGCGAAAATTTTTGTATTTTTAGAAAAAATGAAGATATATTTGGACAATTGTTGCTATAACAGACCCTTTGATTCTCAAACAGGGCAGATTGTTATATTGGAAACTCTTGCAAAATTGTATATTCAAGAACTTGTTTTGAATAAGAAAATTGAACTTGTATGGTCGTATATTCTTGAATATGAAAATAGCCAAAATATAATAGAATCAAAAAGAGATGCTATTGCAAAATGGCAATCCCTATGCGTTGAATATGTTTGCAAATCAGATTCCATAGTTGAACTGGCAAAAAATATTGTTAAAATAGGGATAAAGCCTTTTGATGCTCTGCATATTGCTTGTGCAATTACCGCAAATTGTGACTATGTTATCACCGTGGATAAACGAATGGCAAAATTCAAGGATAATAGAATAGTTGTGTGCAATCCCATAGATTTTCTTAGAATAGAGGAGGCAAGATGTTAAATAACGCAGTTTTGTTGGATAAGGGAATAAAATGCTTGGTGAATGAGCTAGGAATGCTTGAATCCGAGCAATTTATTCATATTCTTTTAAGTCAACCGTTTGATTATACGGAGTGGCGAGAGAAAAATTTATGCGTAGGTATGTCCGTGGAAGAAATCAGCGATGCCGCCGTTGAGTATGGCAAAACACTTTCTCCCTAACAACCTTCTTTTCATTTTTCTACATTGTACTCACAATGAAAAAGCAATTCTCAAAATTCGCATTAGTGGCAATCCTTGGGCTTGCCTTAACATTCACATTGTGACGATGGCGGCGGCAATAATGGCGGTGGCGGCGGGAATGATTGTAAGCTCTATGATGAAAATACTATAAACTGCGATAAATATGGCAGACTTTATGATTGGGCAACGGCTATGAACATAGAGACAAAATACAATAGAGAAGAATGGGGCGAAAGTGATGAAAAACATCAAGGCATTTGTCCTAGTGGTTGGCATTTGCCAAGCACAAATGAGTTGAAAAAGCTTATAAATTTTGTTGGAGGTTTAGGAACTAAATTAATGGCTACAAGCGGTTGAAATTCGTATAATGGCGTTCCTTCCGGCACAGACGAGTTCGGAAATAGGAGCCATTCAGATACGCTCTGTTGTGTTGGCAACCTAGGCTATTGGTGGGGTGCTTCTGAGATAGGCGACCACGGTGCTTACTACATGACCGTGAGCTACGACAATAAGGAAGCATACAATCTCACCACCGATAGGAGTCTCTTACTCAGTGTTCGTTGCGTAAAGGATAACTAATAGGAGGAAACACACTTTCCCCCTTGACAAACCCACAAGATTTTTCTATATTTATATACTGAACGGTAGGTATAGGAGGATTTATGGAAAGGAAATGGTTTGAAAACGCGCAAATTTACCATATTTATGCGCTTTCGGTTGCTGGCGCGCCCTTTATGAACGATTATGCGGTATTTGAGCATAAACTCGGCATAATTGAAAAATGGCTCCCTCATATAAAAGGAATGGGGTTTAATACGGTATTGTTCAGCCCTGTGCTTAAATCGCGTAGCCACGGCTATGATGTAACGGATTATTTTGAAATAGATAATCGGCTTGGGACTAATGATGAATTTAAAGCATTGGTGAAAAAAATGCACGATAATGGGATTCGTGTTTTGTTGGACTCCGTTTTTAATCATAGCGGGCGAGATTTTTTCGCTTTCAAAAAATTACAGCAAAATGAACGCAATTTTGCAGATTGGTTTGCTGGAGTGAATTTTGACAGGGGAAGCCCAATGGGCGACCAATTTGATTATCAGACATGGGCTGGTTTCTATGAATTGCCGAAATTCAATCTTAAAAATCCAGAAATAAAAAAGTATCTGCTTGATGCCGCTCTGTTTTGGATTGATAATTTTGATATAGACGGTATGCGCTTAGATGCTGCCGATGTATTGGATTTTAATTTTATGAAAGAATTGCGTCAAATTACAGCAGAGAGAAAATCAGATTTTTGGCTTATGGGCGAGGTTGTTCACGGCGATTATTCAAGATGGGTGAATGATTCTACGCTGCACAGCGTTACCAATTATATGTTGTACAAGGGCATATTTTCCAGCCACAATAATAATAATTTATTTGAGTTGGCACATTGTTTAAAAAACGCTGTTCCTGAGAATGGATTGCCGTTATATACATTTTTGGATAACCACGACCAGCCTCGCATTGCAAGCAATGTCTCTAAACCAGAATATTTATTCACATTATATACTTTGCTCTTTACATTGCCCGGTATTCCCTCAGTTTATTATGGAAGTGAATGGGGCATAAAAGGTGTTAAAGAAAAGGGTAGCGACCAGGCTTTGCGCCCTTATATAGATATTGATAAAAGCTCTGATTATAGCACTGATTTAACAGAGCATATCAGCAAACTTGCGCATTTAAGGCAGAATGAAAATGCGTTAAAATACGGCAAATATAGGGAAGTATCTTTGGAGTACAAAAAACCTTTTATATTTGAGCGTTGTTTTGAGGAAGAAAGAATATATATCGCCGTAAATATCACTGAACAAGAGGCGTTTATAAATTTAAGCACTCGTTTCAATGGCGCATTATTGGATATATTAAATGATGAATGTTTGCACGATACACGTAATATTCAAATAAAACCTTATACGGTGAGGATATTGAAGGAGGGTGGAAGCAAATAATTTTCTATCTTATTTCTATGCGCAAACTCTTTTTATTAACGGCAAGCCTGCTATTTTGGGCGTTATTCTCCATTTCCTGCGGTGATAATTCCCCTAAATGTGGCAAAACTACGCCGTTTGACCCCGAAAAGCAATTCTGTTTTGCCAATAGTACGGTGTACGATAAATGCGGTGGCAAGGTGTATGACCCTTCAAAGAAATTCTGCCGTTCAAACGAAGCATATAGCAAATGCGGTGGCAAGGAATATGATCCTAAAGAACAATTCTGTGTTCGCGATGAAATTCAGAAAAAATGCGGTGGAACAGGATACGATCCTTTGGAGAAATTCTGCACTGCGAGCGGAGAGCTTCGCGATAAATGCGGCAATAATGGATATGACCCTGAAAAACAATTCTGTTCTGCCGATAGTGTAGTTTATGATAAATGCAATGGCAACGAATACGATATTGAAAAATTGTTCTGTGATGCCAGAGACAATAAAACCTACAAACATGTAAAAATAGGCGAGCAGGTTTGGATGGCGGAGAATTTGAATTATGAAGCAAAAAATTCTTCGTGCTATAATAACAAGCCCGAAAGCTGCGCCAAATATGGCAGGCTTTACGATTGGAACACAGCTGCAAAAGTTTGTCCGAAAGGCTGGCATTTGCCAAGTGGCAAGGAATGGGATGCTATGGCTAGTGCCGATGCGCCAAGCAAGAAATCGAAATCAAAGTTTTCTGCCTTGCCGGGCGGTTATCTCCTGAAAAATAAATTCATTGATGCTGGCAAAGAAGGCAAATGGTGGGAAGCGAGCAAAAAAGGCGATTTGCGAGTTCTAAAAAATAACAGCAATAAATGGACTCAAGACTCAAATCGCAATAAATTCGGCAGCCACTCAGTACGTTGCGTGAAAAATTAGTTACTTGCCATATAAACTATCTCTTGTGTCTCGCAATTTTTGCAAAAATGCTTGATCCCCTATATCGCTCGGAATGAGTACAACCTTTCTATTTTTTTTCCCAATTTCTGAATTAAACGCATTGTTGTGGGGTCTATCATTTTCTCGCCCTGGCAAAGACACTGCTAAACCAAAAGCTTCCATTTTACTTTCTGAAACGCCAAACTTTGCAAGTGTTTCCATAACGGTTTTTGCTCTTGCTTCAGATAAAGTAGTAGTATATTGACGGTCTTGGTCTTTTGATTCGGAACCAACCACATATATTTTAACATCGGGGTTCCTGCTGATATATTTAACTACATTATCTGCAAAATTTTTAAGATTATTTTCTGCTTCTGTAGGATTACTATAGACCGCTCGTCCCAATTCAAACCTTATCTGTTCTTCCCCTAAACTAATTATAAAGTCAGCGAATTCTATAGGTCTAACTGGAGGGAATACAGTTGCATCATTAGCCTTATTTGTACTGGGAAAATCTAATATTTCAATGCTATCTGTACTAACACCCGCTTTATTGAAAATAGTAGTCCATATAGTTGGCAAAGCATATTTTTTTACAAGAGCGGATAATTCTTTTTGAGGTCGCGCTACATCACCGAGTCCAATAAAAACAATGCTTGTTCCTTTGAGATTAGGCAATGCTTTGTTTTTCTCTAATCGCTCTGCAATACTATCTGTGAATATTTTAGTTTTTTCATCGTTATACCACGAATTAAAATTATCAATACCTTGTGCTGAGAAATCTAAAGACCCTGATGTTACAATGCCATTGTCCATAATGATAATTCGTTTTCCTTTTATATTTTTTCCATCTCGTTTTGCTTGCCTTTCAAAAACATTTAATAACGTACTTGCTTCTTGAATAGCTTTTAATAAATCATTCTCAGGTGTTTTGGCAACAGTACTATCTCCCTCTTTCAAAAAATCAAGTACAATCTCTGTATTTATTTTAATTTGCTTTTCGCGTTTTTTTTCGTTTTGTTCAATTGCCTCAAAATAATCGAATCTTTCTACAATCCTTGGAATACCTTCGCTTGAAATTACGCCGATATAGCCACCATATACAGTCTCTTTTAAATATCCTTCCAGTTCCTCATAGAATGTTTCGTGGAATGAGTTTGCATTTGCATGGCGACCAACTATTACAATCAGTGCGTTTACAGAGTTATCTTTAACTTCATTACATGCTATGATTCCTAGCAACATTAAGATAGTTATAATAACGCAAGGTTTTTTCTTAGCTTTCATCGCAGTCCTCCAGTTTGTTGAGTTTTTCTTTAAATCCTGGTATATCCTCTATGCTCTCCAACGTGAGAGTTTTTAAGTCACCAGGTGTTTTTGCAAGTTCAGACAATTCTTTATGTATCACAGTTGACATATGAACCAGTTCTTCATAAGGTTTTCTGATATGTATTTTTCTGAGATTAGGTGCTTCGTGTTCAAGTTGATTATCCAATTGAGTTGTAAGTTCATTATAGCGAGTGCGAGCAATATCTTCATCCAAAATTGCTTTTTCTAAACCGGTAAATCTCCCAGCCCTTTCTATTTTCCTTATTATATCACGTGCTGTTATCAACATACTATTTGAATTTTCAGATATTTCATTAAGTTCTCTATTTTTTTCTTCTTCAATTTTTCTCTCTTGACTGTTCTTTTGCTCATTCAATTGATTTATTCTTGCATGATATTCATTTTCTATATCGCCAATTTCTCTATTCACTTGTTCCAATTCTTTTTCAATTTCATCAAATCTCCTCTTGTTTCTAACGCCAAGCACAAATGAAATACCGCTAGTGAAAAGCGGTAAAATCAAGGTTAAATAATCCCAAATTATATTGCTGTTGCCATCATCATATCTGGGTTTGTAATCCTTGATGAATAAACCTTTGTCTCGCTGTGAGCGATTTCTAAATTCAGGGCTATTTATGGTTTTATTATAATTCTCCATATCTGTTTCATAAGCTTTTTCATTTTTCATTATTTGTTTATATCTTAAATTTGCTAAGGGGGCTTGCAAAGTAATAATAATAACCAACGTTGTTATAAAAATTAATTTTGCGTCAGCCCTGGCTCTTTGAGTTTCAGGCAGTTGAATTTTGGAGATTTTTCTATAATATCCCAAACCACTTTCAGAACTTATATACGATGCGATATTGGTCAAAATTCCGCATACTAACCCAAATAATATAACCCACCAAAAAACTCCGCTTGCTTCCTTTGCAAATAATAATGAAAAACAGAAAGTATCAACAATAATAGCTACTACGAGAACAATTGCAGAAGATTTTTTCACTCGCTCATATACGCCAATTAGTTCTCTTTTAAAGTTCATTAATACCTCCTTGCTCCACCAGGATTATCAAAATCTATTATTTGCTGTATTTTTTTTGATAAATCTTCCTTCCTTACGTGTCTTAGTTTTAATTCAGCATTATCATTAAATTGCTCTTGTAAGTCGTCAATACTTTTTTTGGTAGTTTCTTCTAAATTCTCTATTTCTCTTTTGTATTTCTCATTAACAACTTCGATATGGTTTAATATCTCAATTCTTTTCCTAAGCAAGGTTTCTGCTTGTTTGAGTAATTCATCGTATCCCAAATGCCACGCATATTCTCTTTGCGTATTAACATCGTTCCATCTTTCTATAATTTTGGCTTTTGCGGTTGTAAAGGCCTGCAAAGCAATTCCATACAAATTCGTAATTATAGAGATTATTCTTTTATCATCGTGCTTGAGATTGCTCAATTGTTTTGCTTTATTCAATTCATTAATTGTTTCATTTTTTGCTTCATTAATGATATCACTAACTTCATCTGATATTGCTTTCTTTTCCATTTAATTACCTCACTCCATTTTATGTCTATCTCTATATGGGTCAATTACATCTATATATTCAATAACCTGAAAATCTTGTGCAGGATTGCTAACCTTACCGATAGCCATTAATACATCTTGGTCTATATTTAATAATTCGTTATGATTATTGCTGTGCATTTTTTTATATGTAGTATAAAACGATGTCCAATAAATAAAGGCTCTCTCAAAACAAAATGTTAATTCTGTATTATAGTAAGAATTATACTCCTCAAGTAATCTTTTTGCTTTATTCATAGCCTCATTGCCATTAGTATTGTATGTAGTAAGCTCGTTTATGCAATCTCCAACTATTCTTTTAATTTCAGTTTCAAGTACCCGAACTGATGCGGTATTTTTTCCTGATTTGCGGATTTCTTTTTCTATATTTGTTTTTTCATATTGAGAGTTAAGAACCTTCTCTTCTCCTTTAGCCATAAGACTTGAAATCATTTCATTTAATTCTGTTAGCTGGTGAATATATTCATTAGTGTATTTAACGTTGACTTTTGTCGCAAGATGAGTCATCAAAGTATTAATATATTTAGTATGATGATATTCCTGTCCATTGTGGCTATATGGTATTAACTCTTCATTTATAGCATCGTGTTCTCCTGCTTTTTCCAATCTCCGCTCTTCATAGCAAGTTACAATGTATTCGTGGTTTTCTCTAAAACAAAAAACTCCAACATAACGTTTAGCGAACCAAAAGAAACATTTTTTTCCATTATTTTTTTGACATCTCATAATTTCTTCCTATCTAATAAGGCTTTAGTTCAAATATAGTAAACTGGCATCACCCGCTTATGCTCACTAGCGTTGTGGAATTTTTCTATTATAGCTTTATCCTTTTCACTCACAACGCCATTCAACAAAAAGTCATCTATGTTGAGATAGCTTACACCCATTTCGCTTTCGTCTGTTTGACCATCAAAAAGACCTGCCGAAGGAGCCTTGTTTATTACAAATTCAGGTGCATTTAAAAAACGCAGAAACTCGTAAACTTCGGTGACCGTAAGATCTGCAATTGGGTTGAAGTCAAAAGCACCATCTCCCCATTTTGTGAAATAGCCCATATATACTTCGCTACGGTTGCCGGTTCCTGCCACAAGCCTGTTTTCGCTTGCGGCAATGGAATAAAGCACCGTCATTCTGAGCCGTGGAGCTATATTTGCAGCCGCAGCATCCGTGAGCTTCTTTGTAGTTTCGCTTACGGAGCGAACAAGTTCATCTTTCACGGCAGATAAATCAACGAGCCTCGTGGCTATATCAAACTGCTTGGCAATGGTCAAAGCATCCGTTTTGTCTTTCTCGTAATTTCGCTTTGAGCCACAGGGCATAATTATGCCAACTGTATCGCTGCAAGCCATTTTACAAAGAATCCCAACGAGCGAGCTATCTTTGCCGCCGCTGTTTCCATAAACAATGCCGCTTGCACCAGCAGATTTTATAACGCTGCGTATAAATTCAACGCGCAGCTTTGTTTCAGTTTCATAGTTTCTCATATACTCTCCAAGTGGTTGAAAGAAGTGAATCTAAATCGGAATATTTTGCCTGCCAGTCTAAAAATTCTTTTGCATAAGCGGGATTTGCAAGAACAACCGCTGGGTCGCCGGGTCTTCTGCCTGTTATTTTATAATTTATTTTTTTCCCAGAAATACGCTCCGTTGCTTTTATAATTTCCAAAACGCTGGTTCCACTATTAACACCTAAATTGAGCGTGAAACTATCGCTATCCTGTAATTTTTCAAAAGCCATTCTGTGCGCTATAGCCAAATCGTTCACGTGAATATAATCCCTGACTCCAGTGCCATCTTTAGTTTCGTAATCATCTCCAAAAACATCAACAGAGGCTCTCTTGCCCGCTGCCACTTCCATAACAATGGGAATTAAATTCGCTGGGTTTTGCTCCAAGCCGCTTATTCTGCCTTTAATATCGTAGCCCGCAGCGTTGAAGTAGCGAAGTGCGGCATATTTTATGCCCTTTAGTTTTCCATACCATTTCAAATATTGCTCAATGGCAAGTTTTGTGTAGCCGTAATAATTTTCTGGTTCTGTTGGATGCTTTTCATCCATAGGCAAATACTTTGGGCTGCCATAAACAGCGGCAGAACTTGAAAACACTATGTATTTAACTCCGTGCTTTGATGCACCGTTTAAAATGTTCAATGAACCTGTTATGTTATGAACGCTGTATTTTTCTGGCTGTGTCATGGATTCGCCTGCTGCTTTGAGTGCTGCCAAATGCACAATACCTTCAGGCTTTACACTACCTAAAAATTCATCTAGCTTTTGAACATCCAAAATATCGCCGAGCGTGAAATTTGCCTCTTCAAACAAATTCTGCCTTAGACCGCTGCTCAAATTATCATAAACAAAAACTTCACACCCAAAATCCAAAAGCTCTCTTGTTACGTGCGAACCTATATAACCAGCGCCACCTATAACAGCTATTTTCATTTGGTTAAAATCCCTGCCCTATTATAAAGTTAAACTCCATTGAGCCAACGCTTGGGGCATCGTAGCCGCCCCATTCACCTGGGTCAAGAGGCCACGCAAAATCAAAACCTATAATGCCAAGCATTGGAACTATAACACGGAAGCCAAATCCAAAATCCCTTTTAAGCGAAGAAATATCCCACTCGCGTAGAGGAGAGCCAATATCCTTGCTAATAACCTTTTCGTATGGAGAATAGCGTTCACCAAACACATTTCCTGCATCAAAGAACAGAGGAAGCAAATAAAAACGATTTGGTGCAACAGGCCACGTTAGTTCTGCTCCAAAATACTGGTAGCTGCGACCAAGCCTATATGCACCAAGAGAACCAGCAGTATAGCCACGCATCAAGCCCTTGTAGCCAAGCGCACCGCCCATCTGGTAAAGAGTACGGTATTGCAGAGAACTTCCAGTTATAACTCCAAATTCATTCGCTATGCCAAGAGCAAGTTTATCGGAATAAAGCGGGAACCACCACTTTATGCTCAAGTCGGTTTGCAAAAAGCTAAAGTCTCCCGCCAAGAAATGCGGAATAGCCCATGAAGTTGATAGCACATAGCGAGAACCATCGGTTGGGAAAATAGGCAAATTCTTATCGTCTCTGATTATGACAAAGTCTAACGAGGCTTCGTTTCCGGTGAAGAGAACAAGGCTACCTGGGATATTTTCTCCCTGCTCATTTCTTTGCCAGCTCACACCGCTTTGCACATAAAAATAATCGTCTGGCCAAGTGAGCCTGCGACCCAAATAAACGCTACCACCATAGCGGAGAATATCGTGTTTATAGCCATAAGAACTGCCTCTCCACCAAGAGTAATTCGCAGATGATCCTATTTTAGTTGGGGTATCAAAAAGCCAAGGTTCGGCAAAACCGAACGAAATGCTCTTTTTGTCAATTCCGTATTCGGCATTCATATTTGCCGATTGCCCATCTCCCATGCAGCAGTTCGGAATGGAAAGGTTAAGTGTGAATACCAAGCCATCTGATTGGCTATATGCTGCGCCCGCGCCAAATTGCCCTGTGCCAGCCTCGCGCTCGGTAACTGCAAAAACCAAATCAACATCTTGTTCGCCAGCAGGCTGAATATCTGGCACCACATTGTCAAAATAATTCAACTGCATTATATCTCTAAAACTGCGTTCCAAAAGAGATTGCCTGTAAGTATCGCTAGGGTATAGCTTTATTTCTCTGCGTATAACTTTATCTTTTGTTTTTGTGTTTCCGCGTATATGAACCTTGTGAATTTGAGCGGGCAAACCCTCTCGCAGGGCAAAACTCAAATTGACAATGGAATCATTTACGAAATTTTTTGTTTCTTCCATTTGAACAAACAAATATCCGTCTTCCCTATAAGAGTCCGTTATGGCTCTTTTGGTGGCTTCGTATAGATAGTAATCAAAAACTTTGCCGCTGTCTAAGCGAACCTGTGCTTGCAAATACTCAACGGGCAAAACTTCGTTGCCAACAAAATGCACACCACCTGCATAATATTTTCTGCCTTGCTTAATTTTTATGGATATGCGCACATAGCTAGCCGTATTAACGCTATCGTACTGCATAAGGGCAGGGATTGTTTCTTCCAGAGAATAACGGGTTAAAAGTTTTTCTTCGTAGGCTGTGCGTTTTTTTATTGAAAGCAAGCTATCTATGCGATGGTCTTTCCAAACCTTGCCCTTTAAGCTCTTTATCCACTCCTTTCTAATTGCGCTGTATGTTATTATGTTGTTCAAAACATCTGCTGCCAATTTTTCGTTTTGCACATCTGGCAAGGGGAAAGCCTGCGCATCTCCCATTTTTGACCTGTGTTCCCTGTAATAGTGAGAAGACATGGCCATTGCCTTGCCAACTAAATGGTGCAGTGGATTTTCCTTATCTTGCATATTTTTGTTGAGCTGGGAATAGAGTATAGGCAAACTTGAACTTTTGCGCGACATGCGCCCCAAATAAAAGCGACAAGTGGAATCTGGCATATAATTGGCGTTGTATTCCAAAAGCTCCGCATCTAAAAAGCCATAGTGCCTAGCCACATTTATAACGGTATCTCTATCTGAATTGAAAACATCCATTTTGAAATCACCGCCTCCCCACCAAGAATCTGTTTTTGTGAGCATACGGCTGAGAAATTCCTCTTTGGGTATGTTCTCATTGCCAGCAATGAAAATGGAGTCCACTTTTACCTTGTTTCCCTCGCTAACGTAGATTATAACCCTGTTTTTGTGCCCTTCAACTGGAATTTCCTTTGCCCAAGCCTCGGCAAGCAAATACCCCTGTGAACGATAATGGCTCAAAATTGCCTGCCTATCGCGCTCCAAATCGCTTTTGCTGTAAACATTGCCTTTGGTTATTCGGATTTTCAGCCTAATGTCTTCTTCAGTAATATCATCGTTGCCTTCTATGAGCAGGGTGTCTAGGGCAGGCTGCTCGGCAACTTCAAAAATCAAATCCACATCCCCGTTCTCGCCATATCTGGCAAAGGCTTTAACATCGCTGAACATTCCGGTTTCATAAAGAGATTCTATGGATTTTTTGACTTGTTCTGCCAAAACAGAGGGCTGGTATTTTGTGTTTTCTTTTACAGATATGCGGGATTTGAGCGAATGAGTGTCTGTATATAAAACTCCATCTATGCTTATGCTGCCAACCCTATTGCTCTCCGAAGAACTCAAAGGCATATCCACGAATTGCGCAAAAGCAGAAACGCACAAAAACAGTAAAAAAAACGGTATTCTGAAAAACATTGAAGGTTTAATATAGTAAACGTCACAGTTGTCCAGTAAAGATTTCCTGTTTTATATATTTCAGGCAATGAAATACAATCCTGATTTACATCATAGACATTCAATTCGTTTGCAAAATTATGATTACGCAAATGTAGGAGCGTATTTTATAACCGTGTGTAGCCAAAACCGCATAAACCATTTCGGGGAAATCGCCAATAATGCCAACAATGTTGTAGGGGCAGGGTCTGCCTGCCCTGTTGTGAAACCAGATTTGCCAGTGCAAAACGATTCGCAAATGCAAACAAATTTGCTAGGGCAGGCGGACCCTGCCCCTACGGATACGGTGAATTTGAATGAATTTGGGAAAATCGTTGATGCAGAATGGAAAAATTTGACAATTAAATATCCTAATGTAAATATAGGTGAATACATAATTATGCCAAATCATTTTCATGGAATAATTGAAATAACAGAACGAACGGTTACGATTGGGAATATTATTGGATATTTTAAATACAAAACGACAAAAATGATAAATTTGCCTGAAAAATTGTGGCAACGTAATTATTGGGAACATATAATACGTGACGAAACGGAATACATAAAAATTGTTGAATATATACGAAACAATCCTATTTTATGGGGCAAAAAATGTTTAAATAAAATTTTACCACAAACATAGATACATATTTAACTATTCCCCCTTGACAAATCAGCAAATTTTTCCTATATTATTCCTATGGAATTATCATTTGAAATAGATAAAATGGCAGAAAGCAAATACTATACTTTTGAAACAGAAAGTGAAGCTCTTGAATTTGTAACTAATTTATCTATGAAGCAGTTGGCAGAATTTGCTACCCCCCCCCCCCCCCCCCCCTAAAGTTTCCCCTTCAACATTCAACAAAGGAGTTCACTATGAAAACAAATAAACGTTTTCTATTTTCGGATTAGCCTTGGCATTCACCTTTTCTTGCTCTTCTGACAGCAACAATGACAGCGGCGGTAGTAGTGGCAATAGCGTTTTATTCAGCGTAAACCCACAAATATACTATTATGATTCTGGTGAAGCCTATAAGGGTAGCGGACTTATTGATGTTACCTCTCATGTAGCTATGGGGTCTGACACCGAATGGGATCATATAAAAGCCGGAAGCGCAACTAATGGAGTTGTCAATTTGAATTTACCTACAGGTAGCCCTGATGAATATTTATGAAACTTTTTACATGATTTTGGTGGGCAAGAAGGTTGTTCTGGTTCTTACCAAGACATTAAAATAGGTGGAGGATTTTTTGTACTAACCGATAACAAGGGAGAATAAGAATATTCTAACAAAGGAAAAACAAATGAAATGGCTTTTTTATTGATGGTTAATTAAAACTTTGACATAACAAAGCCGTGGCAGGAGGTTGGAATTTTCTATATTTCACAATATGACTAATACCTCTTTCACTCCAAAAGGATGGACAACGCCATTTTTCACCAAAGAAGCGTACGATAAGTATTTGGAAGAAAATGAAAATGTTCACAACGACAGGCTTCGCTTGCAAGGTCAAGACATTTTTGATTGGTTAATGGAAGACAAAAAAATTCTTGATATTGGAGCAGATGGAATGACAATGAAAGAAACTTTAGCTATGTTAAAATAAAATATGGCAAATAAACCAACAGATTTCCCTGTATTTACAGAATTAAGCGAATCGGAAATTCAAGCGAGAATAGAAAAACTTGCTAATTGCTTGGGAAATATTCCCGATATGCTTGATTTGCCAGATTTACAAGTTGATGCCAAGTGCATAGCCCAGATTATAGACAAAGTGGAAAAACGTAGAATATATTTTCACATATTCCATAATGGCATGGAAATGGGTGAATTAAATGAATTTTCACTTTATTGTTTTTGGATAATAAAACTATCTCCATTTAAACATCAATCTGTACAAAATAATGAACTGAACGCAAAAATAGCCATAAAATTATTGATAAATGCTGTTCGTAGAATTGCAGATAAAGAAAAGAAAACAATCAATATAAGTATTGAAACTATACAAACAATTTATTATGCTTTTCGTTATAGAGATTTGAGTAAAGAAGCAGTTATGGTTATATCAAAAAGTTTGGTTGGGTAAAAATGTATGATCCACCCTTCCGCAATAGTCTCCAACAAAGCCGAAGTTTGCCAAAGCGCAAGCATCGGTCCTTGGTGCGTGGTGGAAGATGGGGCGAAAATAGGGGAAAATGTTGTTTTAGACACAAGGGTTCATGTTTTTGGCAACACTAGCATTGGGGAAGGAACACGCATATTTGACGGAGCCGTTGTTGGTGGCGACCCTCAAGCGTTGAAATATGAGGGGGAGCAGACTTTTTTGGAAATAGGCGAGAATTGCGCCATCAGGGAATACGCTACCGTAAATAGGGGTTGCGGGGAAAATTCGGTTACCAAAATCGCAGATAAGGTTCTGTTAATGGCATATTCCCACATAGGGCACGACTGCTTTTTGGAAAAAGGGGCTGTTATATCCAATGGGGTGCAGCTTGGGGGGCACGTTATAGTTGGGGAATTTGCCACCATTGGAGGCGGGACTTATGTTCAGCAGTTTGCAAAAATAGGAGCCTATTCATTTGCCGGCGGAACGCTCAAAATAGACAGGGATGTGCCTCCAGCAGGCAGAGCTTTGGGCAACCCAGCTCGTTTTGCGGGATTGAATTTGCACGCCTTGCGAAAACACAATTTTTCGGAGGAGAGAATAGCCCTTTTGGAGAAAAATTACAGGGAATTGTATCGCAGCGGCAAGCCTCTAGCAGAGGCAATTTTGGATTTTGCAAAGGAAAAAACGGACTGCGACCCGCTTTTAAGCGATTTTTTTAAGGATTTTGATGGCAAAGTGAGCCTTTTGCCCTTGTTTTCTGGCTAATTTTTTACTATATTTTAAACCTACAATTTACAGGAAACATTATGGCAGCAGTAATTCGCTTATCTAGATTTGGAAAACGCCACCATCCCACTTACAGGGTTGTGGTTACAGACAGCCGCAAGGCCCGCGATGGTCAGTTTATAGAGCAACTTGGCTTTTACGACCCAAATTTGAAAATCCCAGACGTCCGCTTTGTGTACGATAGAGTTATGTATTGGCTAGGCGTTGGCGCTCAACCCTCCGATACCGTCCGTTCCTTGCTAAAGCAGAAAGGCATAATGGCTCTTTTCCACGAAAAACGTGCTGGCAGAAGCATTGAAGGCAAAACCCCAACCCCTATACCCTTAAAGGCTAAAAAAACAAAGCTCAGTCTAAAAGCCAAAGCTCGCATTGAGGCAGAAAAAGCCGCTGCCGCCGCTCCGGCAGAAGCCCCGCAGGGCTAAAAAATGGATTCTTTTGTGGCTGTGGGGCGTTTAATGCGAACCTACGGCATTTATGGCGACATACTCTGCAAACCCTTGAGCCACGATTTTGATAGACATTCCTTATTGAAAAAAGTTTATTTAGAAACATCTAGGGGCATTAAAGAAGCGTTTATTTCGCGTTCTGAGACCTATGGCTTTTTATGGAAATTCCGCTTTGAGGGCTTTAGCTCGCCAGAAGCAGTTCAGCCATTTGTGAATGCTTATGTTCTAATACCCGAAACCGAAAGGCTGCCTCTACCAGAAGGTGAATTTTATTTCAGCGATTTTGAAAATTTTGAAGCGGTGGATAAAGAAGGGAACTCAGTGGGCAAGGTTCTAAGTGCAGAGGAAATGCCATCGGTGAATGTGTTTAATTTGCTCATTGGCAAAAAAGAAGTTGCGGTACCTTGGATTGATGATTGCATTTTGAAGGTTGATATGGAAGGGAAGAGGATTGTGGTGGATGTGGACTATATTGAAGTTTTAGTTAAATGAGATTGGCAAAAAATCCATGCCTGCTGGCGTTCTTTTTATCTGCAAATGTTTTCGCCCAAGGCATTATTCCCGATTCCCTGCCCGTGTGGAAGGGATATGAAAATACAATGGATTCAACAGAACAAAAAGATATTCCCAAAACAGAAAATGCTTTACAAACCAAAGGCAGCAAAAGCCTGCAAACATCAATAGGGAATGGCGGTGCAGATATTCAGCAAGAGCTAAGGCTTTCTATGCAGGGTGAAGCGGCGGATGGGATTTTTATTGATGCTTATCTTGTGGATTTGGGGAGACCCGCTGGAACGGAAGTGTCCACAACCCTGAGAGAGGTGGATGCGGCATATATTGGAGTGGAAAGCAAATGGGTGAAATTGGAACTTGGAGATTTGAATTACGAAATAAATAAACTCTCTATTTTTGGATTTCGCAGACAAACTCTCGGAGCGAGCGGCAGATTGAAAGGCTCTAATGCAGAAGCGGGTGCAATTTACGGAATGGACAAAACGCTTAGGCAAAGCACAACAATTCGCGGGCGGCCAAGTCAACAAAAAGGTTATTTGCTTTTTGCTGATAGTGCCTTTGGTCTTATTGCTCCGCACACGGAACGTGTTTATTTGAATGGGGTTTTGCTCGTTTATGGCAGGGACTATGAAATAAATTATGCAGGTGGTGTTTTGGATTTTTTGGGAAAAGTTATTCCGGGGCCAGAAGATGAAATAAGAGTGGAATACGATTCTTACAATTCCCTGAACCCAAGCGAACTCAGAGGCACAGATGCTACCTATCGTTCAAAATTTGTATGGATGGACATTGCAGCTTTTAATTTAAGGGATTCGCTTAAAAGCGACAAAATGCTCGGAGCAAGGCTCAGAACCGGAAATTCGCTTTTGTTTGCGGATTTGGAAACGGCAATGAATGAAAACGAAAACAAAGCCTACAAATGGTTTTTTGAAAGCGATAGCAATTCGCGGCAAAAATCCATAATCAAATTTTCCATAAAGGGTGGTTTTGCAGATAGCGGTTTTGCAAAACCCGAATATGAAGAAACGGGGAACGAATGGGATGCTTTTATTTTGCGAGACAAATGGCTTTTAGACAGCGTTTCTAAAGGAGATTTGCGCTACGATGAATTTAAAACTACTATGAGGTTGCCACTTGGTTTTTTCCCAGGGTTTTATATCGGCCATAGAAATTTTGAATCCCTTAGAAGCGAGGGATTTTTACGCAGAGAAACGGAAAAAGCAGAAAGCCAGCTCTCAGTGGCGAACATAAACGCAAAACAAGATTCTGCGAAGCGTTCCTTATGGCAAAGCGAAATTCACAGCAAATTTTTGCAGGGAACTTACCGCCCCTATGGAAATTTTCGCATAGATAGCAAAGAAAATTTGCGTTCAATTTACGGCTTGGAATGGGGGAACGAAAATTCAAGCTACGCAAACTCAGAAATTACGCGCGAGCAAGCAGACACAAGCGAATTTTCCAACTGGAAAACCTTTGTTTCCTTTAAAGAAAAAGATTGGTATTCAAATACGCTTTTTCAAATCAGAAAAGATTTCACCGAAGAACGGCAGGGTTTTTCGTGGCTTTTAGACCAAAACGCAGGCTACGATAATCCAAATTCTTTTTTGCGAGGCGAGGCATTTTACTCATTTAACTATACCGATGAAGTTCCTTGGATTCCCATATATCGCAGAGTTCCAAACGGCACAGGCGATGTTTATTACGATTCTTTGAACGGGCAATACATAAGCGGGGCAGATAACGGAGATTTTGTTTACGAAGGCTTAGGGCGTGTGGATTCGTTAGCGAGTAAGAGCAGCAAAAATAATCTCAGGTGGAATTTGTCGGTGCATCCCGATATTCTAATAAAAAGAGGTTTTCTAAGCGATATGACATTTTTTGCAAATGGCGAGTGGCTTTTGCACAAAACGGATAAATTGTTATTGTTGGAAAATTCCGCTCTTTGGGAGCATCCAAAAAATAAGGGTTCATTGATGTTTGCGATAAAAAATAAATGGGATAAGGAGCCGCAAATAAATTTTGAAGAGGTTTCTTTTGGACAGGAGGCGACAATTCACTACAAGGCAATAGAAAAAAATGATTTTTCTTTGAGGCTTAAAAGAGAAGAGGCTGAATTTGTCCTTAGCGATTTAGATTGGCTTTCTTATGAGGGTGAATTTACTTGGCAAAGGGAACTTGTCGCTGGTTTTTCTCTATCTCCTTTTTATTCAAGAAAACACACCTTTGGTTTTTACATGGAAGAATCTTGGAACGCCGATTTGCAAAAAGGCGGCATAAATGGAAAATGGCAAAACGAGAAAAATGATTTAGCACAACTTGGCGTTGCTGGAAACTATGTTGAGAAATCAAGCGAAATTTCCCCCTATTCCGCCGTTGACGGTTTTGAAAAGGGTTTTTCTTGGCGAATCAACGCGCTTGCTCAAATATCTTTTAATGAGCATTTTTATATGTCTTCGCAGTATATTATTAGAATATGGCGTAGCGATGTATTTCAGAAGCTCAATTTAGAAGCAAAGGCGGTGTTTTGAAAGCTCCCAAATCCCCTTGACAAACCCGCAAAATTTTTCTATATTTAACTATAACATACCCACCCCGCTTCCCGTTGGAACAGCGCACTCAGGGTGGGTGTTTTATTTTAGAGGTTTTTGTGCAGAAAATTGAATTTGACGGGCAATTTTTGTCTTATGATGAGCAGTTTCAATTATTAAAGACAAGAGGAATGAATTTTTCAAATGAGGAAATGGTTAGAAACTTGCTGAAACAAGTTGGCTATTACAGGTTGAGTTCGTATTGGCATCCATTTTTTGAAAACAAACAAGAAAAGATATTCAAAAACAATACCAAATTTGAAAAAATTTATGATTTATATAAATTTGACAAAGAACTGCGTAAATTTGTTTTAGGAGAATTAGAGCAAATTGAAATAAATATTCGCTCAAAAATGATTTATGTTCTTTCAACAGAATACAATCCTTTTTGGCTTGGCGATGAATCTTTATTTATAGATAAAAACACACATAAAAATCTTTTGCACAAGATAAAAATGGAAGTTGATAGAAGCGATGAGCATTTTATTCTTTCGTTCAAATCGAAATTCTCTAATGAAATTCCGCCCTCTTTCATAACACTAGAAATTCTTTCTTTTGGGACTGTTTCAAAGATATACAGCAATTTGAAACGGAATAAGGCGAAAAAATGTTATTTTGAATTCAACCTCAAGAGCAGCGGCTGGCATTACGGAAGAGGAATTGTTGAAGCAATTTAAAAAGCATTTAAAAGCAACTTAGCCGCATTGCTAGATGCCTTGCACAAAAACGCATTGAAATCGTGCTCATTGCCCTCGCCAGATGCTGGAACATCGGATAAACTGCGTATAACTGCAAATGGTATTTTAAAGCGGCTGCAAACAACTGCTATGGAAAAAGCCTCCATTTCCACACATACAACCCTATTGTTAAAACGCCTGTGAATTTCACGCACTTGCTCGCTTTGGCAAATAAAAGCCTCAGAGGAACCAACTGTGCCTATATGCACATTTGTCAAAGCTGCCGCAGCCTTCACAAGCCTGCTCTGTATTCCATCATCGGTATAATAAGATTTAGGTTCGCCGAGTACTTGACCGTACTCGCAACCAAGAGCGGTTAAATCAACATCAACAGCTACAACCTCTTTGGGAATAACTATATCCAAAATTTTTTGCTCTGTTTGCAAACCACCCGCGGTACCGACGTTTATTATTTCATTCGGTTTAAATTCTTTTGCTATTAAAGCGGTATTTAATGCTGTGTTTGTTCTGCCCACTCCAGATAATGCAAGGATAAATTTAATTTCGTTATGTTCAAAAATATACACGGGCATTCCATAAAGCTCGGTTTTGCTTGGGTTTGCAGAAGCGAATAATTCAAGAACGGCATCTAATTCTTGTTGCATAGCGGTTAAAACGGCAACGGTTTTCATTTGCAGCACCTAAACCCTACAAAAGGATATTCATTTTGCGGATAAAAGCTGTATGATGTTTCTGTGCAGGAACTTTTGTTTTGCGTGTTCCACGCACCGCCCGCAACCAAAAACAAACCTTCTCGCTGTGCGGGCGTGCTTGTCCATTCCCAAACATTACCGCTCATATCGTACATACCATGCCAACTGCGGCAATGCTCTTTAAAACCAGAACGACCAGGCTCTTTGGCGGATTTTAAATCTGTTGCGCATTTTGTTTGGTTATAGGTGCTTCCATAAGGATAACGGGAATTTGAATTGCCTTTGCAAGCGGCTTGCCATTCGTCTATGGAACACAATCTTTTTCCAACACTCACGCAGAAACGGCTTGCCGCATCTTGGCTAACCATATTGTGCGGTTTTTCGCCGTGCTTGTTTGGAAACTCATAAGCATCCACGCAAACGGTTTTTCCCTTAACCGGAACGGGATAGGAATTTTCTGCGCAAGAGTTATCGCTTGCCATATCATAAGCGGCAAGTTCCCAACTGCTCGCATTTTTGGCAGAATCTATTGCTCTAAAATAAACATTGCCTGTTTTATTATAATTTTCAATTTTGCCACCCTTAATGGCATTCAAAGAATCTCCTGCGGAAATTTCCGTTTCGCATTTGGGTTCACCACATTCAACACGCAAATTCACTGGTTTATAATAACGCCCAGCGGGCGGCAAAATAGAAGGCGTTGGAGGAATGGAATCGTTTGAACTGCTAGAACTTTCAGGTGGAGGTACTTGCTCTACTTTTTCGTCTTGAACAATTTTACGCTGATACTTTTTAGGTATAGTAGAATCCCCACTAGCCGAATCCGCTCTCCTGATGGAATCTGCCTTGATTATTGAATCGGCTATTCTTTGAGCTTTTTCTATTGCAAATAACAACTGCTGCTGTTTTTGTTCTTCCAATAGAGTTTCGTTTCTCTTTTTTATTTCACATTGAAATATTGAAAACAAAAACAATAACAAAAATAATATTATGAGCAAAGCTATAAAACGGCGGTGGTCTTTTTTCTTTTCCTCTTCTTGATTTTCTTTTTCAGTCTTCATATAGTTCTTTCCAGTGGCGTTTTATTTCTTCTTCCAATTCTCTTTTGCTCTGCCTTGTGCGAAAGCTATCGCGATAAGCTATGGATATATAGCCTGTTTCTTCAGATACAACTATCACGAAAGCATCTGTTTCCAAAGCAAGGGCTTTAGCCGCTCTGTGCCGCATACCGCCAGATTGCTCGGCAGCAGCAGTTCCGGTTGGCATAGGTAGCACGCAACCTGCTGCTATAATTTTATTTCCCAAAACTATCACCGCGCCATCGTGCAAGGCGGTTCCGGGATAAAAAATTGAACATAAAAGTTTTTTTGAAAAATCGCCATTTATCACTTCGCCCGAGTCAACATAAGATTTTAAACCAACCCTTTTTTCCAAAACAATCAACGCACCATATCCTTTTCTTTGCAATTCCAAAACGGAATCCACTATTTTTTCAGTTATATCGTCTAAGCCGCTGCGTTTGAAAAATAAGGTTCTGAATTTGAAAACATTGGCTATTTGCCCTATTCTCGTAAGCATACCTCTAATTTCTGGCTGAAACACTATAACTATTGCTACCACACCCAAGGCACTCAAACTACCTATTAACCAAGTTAATCCACGCAAATCAAAAAGCTGGGACAAAAACCAAATTGCCGTAATCAAAACTACGCCAAAAAACATTTGAACGGCACGGGTTCCCTTGAAAAGCAAGAAAAAACAATATACCGCAACCGATATGAAAAATATGTCCACAAAATCTGAAAAGCGGACATCTATTATGCCAAACAGCTTAAAATTCAAAATTTCATTGAACACGTCTCCTCCACACCCACAGAGTAGCTCCGCTTAAAATCATAACGGAACATAGCACTTGCCCTCGACTCATGCTTAAAAAATTCAAACCGATATGGGCATCTGGTTCTCTGAAAAACTCTATAAAAAATCTTGCAGTGCCATAACCAATTAAGTAAAGTGCCATAGCATGGTCTCTCAATTTTGGGTAAATTCTCCACAAGGCATAGAGAATTCCAAACAGAATAAAACCTTCAAAACACATCTCATAAATTTGGCTGGGATGCCTTAAAACAGGTGGACGCTCCGGCGCAAGAGGAAATAACATTCCTATTCCAGATTCTGTGACCCTGCCATAAAGCTCGCCATTTATAAAGTTCCCCAGACGCCCAAAGGTATAAACCAAAGGCACAACTAAGAAAATTGTATTCACGGTTTTCCAATAGTCCAGTTTTTGCTGTTTTATGGCATAAGAAGCTGCCAAAAAAGAACCTATAAGCCCACCGTGATAGCTCATTCCAGAAATTCCTGTAAAATGAAAACCTCCGTTAAAACTAAATGGCATTATAATTTCGGAAATATGGTTTATGTAATAGCCAAAATTATAGAAAAACACGTATCCAAACCTAGCACCGAGCAAAACGCCCGCTATTAGCCAAGTCACAACGGTTTCCAGTTGTTCCCTTTTCATCTGCTGGATTTTATATTTAGTTGTGAAGTGCCAAATTAAGTGATAGCCAAAAAAGAAAGCAAATAAGTACATCAACCCATACCATCTAATTGGGAAATTCAGAATGGTAATAGCCGTTGGGTCTAAATGCAGAGGGATTGTGTTCCACCAAGAATACATGAAAGTAATTTAGCAAATTTTTAGGATTGATATGGATTTGCCAAATAGTTTGCTTTTTGAATACGGGAAGGGGGAATTTGGTCTATTAGCTTTGCTAAGGGGGTTATGGGCAAGAATTCGTGGGTTTCGGGTTTGATTTCAAATTGCTTTAGGGTTTCGCTTTCTGCATTTCCAACATAATAAAAATTTGCCCTAGCGTGTAAAATTATCTCTTTGCCATGCGATATAGCTAGTGCCTTTAATGTGGAAATTCCGTGCAGAGTTCTTTTGCCGCTAAAACACAGACCCTCGCAAAAGGCAATTCCAGCACGAATACCAGTGAAGCTACCTGGGCCAAGTAGCACCAGAACTCGCTTTATATGCTGGGTTTCAAAATTATTTTCTGAAAGCAATTTGTCTAGCAAAGGTTTTAATTCATCGCCTTTTGCATTATGCTGGCAAAGTTCATAACTAGCATCCTTTGAGTAAAGCCCCAAATTAACGCCCTTGCGGGAAGAGTCAACAACCAAATCCATAATCTAAGTTTTCTCCAGCAGCACTTTCTGCGCTGGATATGCCATAATTATATTTCTTTCGGCAAAGACATCTAGTATGGCTAAATTTATTTTTTCTTGAATATCCATATACTTCGTGCGGAGTACATCAAACGCAAACTCATATTCCACCGCTCCCGCGGAAAAGCTTTTTAAATGCCCTCGTTTAAAACTAACATCGCTTTGCTTTTCTATAATGCCTTTTACTATGGCTACTATTTCTTTCAAATTTTCTTTTGATGTTTGGTTGCTTACGCTAATTCCAAATATTATGCGCCTATTCTTATACTCTCTGAAATTGGTAACTTGACCTTCTAGCAAACTGCTATTTGAAACAATAATCCGCTCGTCTGTTCCTGTGTCAGGGTTTATTATAGTTGTTTTTATGCCTATTTTTTCCACTATACCAGTAATTGTACCGAAGCTTATCCAGTCTTTCTCTTCAAAGGGTTTGTTTATTTTTATTAAAACGTAGGTGAATAAATCTCCAAGCACTTTTTGAGCTGCAAAAGCTATTGCAAGGCCACCGATGCCAAGCCCAGCTAGGAGCGAAACAACTTTCACGCCCAAACTATCTAAGGTTAAAAGCAGAATTATAATAAAAACAAGGAATTTGCCAATTTTCATAAAAATCAAAATTGGTTTGCTAGGATTGTTTGACAATTCCGATGGTAGCATTTTACTTATTCTTTTATTTATTCTTTTAAAAATAAAATCTAACACAGAATAAACCACCATAGTCACTATTATAGCCCAAGCCAACCTCCCAAAGGTGGTATTCATTATTTCATTGTAATAAGTCAGCAATTTGTCCATAAGAGGAATGTAGAAAATCAGCTTTTTACTACATTTATTGCAATGAGCAAAATTTTAATTATTATTCTTTTCATTTTTTCCGTAGCTTTTGCAAAGTATCCCTATATTGGTGAAACTTTGGATTATGAGATAAGCTGGGCATTTATCACAGCTGGCAATGCTAGGTTGCTCATCAGAGAAACAAAAAACGAAAACGAATTGGAAATAATTTCAAGAGCTTGGCATAGCAGTTCCTTTAAAATACTCTCTGTTGATGATACAATAAGTGCCACAGCCACAGCAGATAGCTTACTGCCTAAGGTTTTTACGCAAAAAATACGCGAAGGCGGATATAAAAGAAAAGCACAAATTGTTTATGATTTTAAAGCAAAAAAAGCCACGGTTAAAGACACGGCATTTAATAAAGAAACTTTCAAACATGGAATAGACACAGCAATCACGCTAAATGGCGGTGAGAGGTGCATACTCTCTGCTTTTTACCTTGCCCGTACCCTAGACCTGAAGCCCGGTGATACCGCCTATTTTGATGCAATTAGTGGCGTAAAAAAGTATAAACTCAAAGTGATATGCCACAGAAAAGAGACAATAAACACCGCCTTGGGCAAAAAGGATTGCTTAGTGATAGAGCCTGTGATACAAGGTGATGGTTTATTCAAAGCCAAAGGCAAGCTCACAATTTGGCTAACAGACGATGCAGAGCGGCTTCCGGTGCTTATGAAGAGCGAAATAGCCATAGGTTCAATAAAAGCCTCCATAATAGGCGCAAAGCGGTAAATTTATTTTCTATATTCTAACACGGTTCAAATTAAAGGAAAAACATGAGCAAAAGCATCTATGTGGGTAACCTCCCATTCGCATTCGGTAACGAACAACTTAGCGAATTATTCGCTGAATTCGGTGAGGTTAAGGGTGCCAAAGTCGTATTTGACCGCGATAGCAATCGCAGCAAAGGCTTTGGTTTTGTTGAAATGGACGACGAAGCAGCCGAAAAGGCAATTCAGTCGCTAAACGGTAAAAACGTTGGCAACAGAGCGCTTCGCGTGAACGAGTCGCAGCCGCGCGAACAGCGCCCGCCGCGTCAGGGTGGAGGTGGATACGGCAACAGAAGGGGCTAGACCCTTAGGATAATTACATTTCTTTTATGGGAGCTATACCCAGCAGTTCAAGGAGACTTTCCAGAACTTGCTGGGTGCAATAGACTAAAAACAGCCTGGAATTTTCCTCGCTGCTCCCTATAACCCTATTATTGTGAATAAATCTATGAGCTGCTTCTGCAAGCTCCAATGAGTATTGAGCTAGAGTGCAAGGCTCTCTGCTTTCGCAAGCTATGTTTATTTTTTCTTCTTTACAAGAAAGTGCTTTTATTAAATCGTAAGAGGTTTGGTCTAAGAGTTCTTCGCTTTTGAATTCAAGTTCCAAAGCGTTTTTATTGCTTTTTCTCAAAATGCTACAAAGCCTAACGTGTGCGTTTTGAACATAAGGACCTGTGGCTCCGTCAAAACTCAAAGCTGCATCCCAGTCAAATTTCACATCCATTAGCCGTCTGTTTTTCAAATCGTTAAAGACTATTGCGCCAACTCCAATTTTTGTGGCTATATCCTCTTTATTTTCAAGAGCGGGATTTTTTTCATTTATAACCGCTAATATTTTTTCGGAAGCCGCCTCTATAACATCTCTCAAAAGGCTTGCAGTGCCAGCTCTAGTTTTACCTTTTTCCCATTTACCCTCTTCGTTTTTATGGAGAATTAAACCAAAGGGAATATGCTCGCAATCGTTGTTCCAATCGCAACCCATTTTGCTAAGCACGGCGAACACCTGCCTAAAATGCAAAGCCTGCCCGTTATCAACAATGTAAAGGCATTTGTCAAAATTGAATTCTTTTTTTCTGTAAATTGCAGCCGCCAAATCTCTTGTTGCATAAAGAGTGCTGCCATCGCTTTTTCTTATGAGGCAAGGAGGCAAAGATAAATCGTCTAAAAGCACAACGTCTCTCTCTTGGCTGTTCACCAACAAACCCTTGGCTTGAAGCTCTTTCACAACAGAGGGAATATGAGTTTCAAAAAAAGATTCTCCTGTGTAGTGGTCAAAATCAACGCCCATTATTTTGTAAATGCGCTTTAGTTCTTTTAATGTTGCCTCTTTAAATGCAGTCCACAATTTGCGATAAAATTCATCGCCTTTTTCCAATTTTGAAAATGCTTCTCTAGCTTTGTCTTCTAGCTCTGGTTCATCTTTGCTCGCTTTGGAAAATTGAGCGTAAAGTCTGTTAAGTTCCTTAACCGTTAAGCTCGAAAGAGTTTGTTCATCTGTTGGCAAATTTTCCCTCAAGTACATAACGATTAACTTTCCAAATTGAGTACCCCAATCACCGAGATGATTTATGCGTTCAATTTTGTAGCCGTTTGCTTTGAAAATGCGAGCGAGGCTATTGCCGAGCATTGTGCTGCGAAGGTGATGGAATGCGAGTTCTTTGCCTATATTTGGGGAACTATAATCTATTGCAACGGTTTTGTTTTTTTGTTTTGCAAATCCAAATTCTAAACCTTTTTCTTTTATTTCATTCAGAATATTTTTTACAAAAATAGTTTTGTCTATATAAAAATTCCAATAGCCGTTGAGTGCTTCTGTTTTTGCAAAACCTTCTGGTGCGGGAAATTTTGAGGCGAGTTCTTCGGCTATTGCTTTGGGTGCTTTGCGAAGTTTTTTTGCCAAGGTGAAACAGGGCAAGCTCCAATCTCCGCAAGAGGAATCAGGTGAAACGCTTATCAAGGCAAGGGCTTCTTCGGCAGTCCAATAAGTTGTTTGTTCGGCGAGCGAAGCAATTTTTTCTTTCATTTCTTTCCCTTAACTATTTTCGCATCCACAATTTTGTTCGCTTTGCCAGGGATAGGGAACTTACGGTTAATCACCATATATTGCGCAATTCCCCACAAATTGGAAATAGTCCAGTAAAGCACCAAACCACTTGGCATAACCGCGCTGAAGACGAACATCATTGCAGGCATCATCCATATCATCATTTTCTGATTTGGGTCTGTGATAGTTTGCTTTGTTTGGAAATAAGTGCTAACAACCATTAAGAATGGCAAAATGGCAATGCCTTCGGGCATAACATAAGGAATACTTATTCCGCTCCATATAACATCGCTTTTTGATAAATCGCTAATCCAACCGAAAAACGGTGCCTCTCTGAGTTCTATGGCTCTGCCCAAAACCACAAACAAGCCTATGAAAATTGGCATTTGCAAAAGCATTGGCAAACAACCCGAAAGGCCGCTGAACGGAGAAACGCCGTGCCGAGCGTAAAGTGCCATTATCTCTTGTTGCTGGGCACGCATATCGCCCCTGTTCTTTGCACGAATCGCATCTAATTCAGGTTTTAGAGCCATCATTGAACGTGTGGAACGAAGCTGTTTAAGTGCAAGTGGGGTAGTGACAACTTTTACCAAAATTGTCAAAAGAATAATGGCTATGCCGTAGTTTGGAATTATGGAATAAAATGCGTTCAGTATTTGCAAAAGCAATCCGCAAATCCAAACAAACCATTTATCCGCTCCGCACCATTCCCAACCACTAACGATAATTTTTTCATAGCCCTCTCCCATAGCCCCTATTTCTTTCCAATGCAACGGTAAAATGGAAAAATTAAGAGCAATGGAATCTGTTGCCATATTATCGCTTATCGTTAGAGCGTAAGTGCCAGGGTCTTTTTCATTTTTCTTTTCTTTTATTGGTTCTGCTCCAAGTGCAGCCTCGCTTTCTCCATTGAAGTTTATTACAGCGGAGATGTATTTTCTGCGAAGTCCAAACCACAAGGCTTTGCCTTGGTCGCGATTAAACCAAGTTTGCTTTGCTGGAGTTTCTCGTGCTACATTGTAGGTATTGTTGAAAATAACCTCGCTGAACAGATAATTCATACCAAAGGTGCTAGCGGTTGAAATTTCCTCAGTTTCTTTCATTCCGCCTTTCCAGTTGAGTGTATATAGCTTTGGGGCAAAGCCCTTTATTCTAGTTAAATGCCCAATTGAATGTCCGTCTTTTGTGAATTTATATTCCCTTACAACCGTTCTGCCTTTTTCGTCTTTCCATTCAAATGCAACCTTTGCAGAATCTTTTACGATAATTGCATCGGGAGACCCAGTGGGGAAAACAACATTATTAAAATCTGCGTTGTCAAAACTTATGCTCAAAGCTCCAGCTTCTGTGTTTTGGAGCAGTTCGGGAAAATTTCCAGCTTTGTCAGCCAAAGTTTTTGGTATTATGCTTGTGATTTTTGCCCCGTTTGCATTTAGCTTAACAAAAAATTTATCCGTTTCAACAAGAATTTCCTTTTGGCTTGGCACTGCTGCTATTTCCGCTGTTGCTTCTGCTATGTCTTGGGCTGCAAATGGAGACTCTTCCTTTGTAACTGGATTTGCAGGAGGCGTTGCAGAAGGAGAAGCCGTGATTTCTGGAACTCCCAAATCTGTTTTTTCTCCCTTTATGGCGGCAAGCGAATCTTGCTTTGCTTTTTCCGCAGCGAGTTCCGCTGCCTTTCTTTGCAGTTCGGCTTGCGCAAGCTCTTGTTGTTTATTTGAATTTTGTATTGACCATACAAACAAGAGAACTAATAATATTATGCCTATGGCGGTGTTTTTACTCATCGTGGTATGGAATATAGAAAATGCTTTTTCTATATTCCTCCAAATGAAATTCAGTTTTCAAATTTTAAGTTTGCTCGCAATGCTTGCACTTTCTGCCTATGCAGAAGATGTTTGCGGCATGATAGACGTTCCAGTCACTTGGACAAAAGAAAAATCGCCATATCGCGTAACGGGCGATATTCAAATTCCTTCAGCATCAAGGCTAACGATAGAAGCTGGCGTTGAAGTGCTGATTGTGCCGGGCGAGGCTTGCGGCGAAACAAAGCAGTTGGACTGGGCAGATTCCACATTCATAAGCATAAAAGCTTATGGGTCGTTAATCATAAAAGGAACAGATAAAGAACCAGTGCGAATTTTGCCAGAAAATCACACACAAGGAAAAATTCAGTGGGATGGGATAAGGCTGCCTTTAAAAAATAGAGAATCTGTGAGCATAGAATACCTGCAAATAATGGGGGCGCACAAGGCAATAAACGCCTCTTATAGCATATTCAATGTGGGAAACTCGCTTTTTATGGGCAATAATACTGGAATTTGGATGGAAGAAGAAGGAGATCTAACTATTTATAACAATATGTTCACCGAAAATTTAAGCGCAGGCATTTATATAAGCAATTCGCGCCCTGCAATAGCTGCAAATATTTTTTACAGAAATTCAACTTTTGGAATATTGTCAGATTCTCGCAAAAGCCCACGCATACAGAACAATCTTTTCTTTGCAAACGCAGACACCGATTGCCGTTATTGTCCCGCTGGAACCACCAAAGTAGTAAAAGAAGAAAATGGAGCATTCAAAGACAAATTTGAGAACATATTTTCAGACCCTATTTTTGTCGGTAGCGAAAAAGAAAAAATTATGAAGAAAAAAGACCTAAACCTACCAACTCCCAAAGAAAATGTTAAAGACACATCTCTGCAAAAAATCTATGAAACATCTACCGGTCGCTTACAGAAGGCTGATAGCTCAAACACAGATAGGCCTTTTGTTCTCTCCAAATATTCACCAGCTTTAAACGCTGCTCCAAATACGGATTTTTTTAAAGACGCAGATGGCAGCAGAGGCGATATTGGAATTTACGGTGGCAAACCAGGCAGAACTGGCAAGTCTATAAGCTTATGATCAATAAAGAGCCTTTGAGCGCAGGTGTTTTGGCTATGAATTTTTTGAACGAATTTATAAGTCAGGAACAAAAAGATGCGTTTTTTTTGGAAGAGCACAAGGAAAAAATTTTGCCCGGGAAATTGCACGAAAAAGTGCAAATCATTAATCTGAGCAATGGAAATCTCTTGTTGAAAACTACTTCTTCTGTTTGGAGAGCAGAGACAATGGCTATAAAAAGCAATATTATAGCAGCTTGCAATAATATTTTGGGCAAAATTACGGTAAAAAGCGTTAAAATAGGATAAGCAATATACTGTCGCTTAATAAATGTTCTCAACAAGCCTCTCCAAGGCATCTGCGCAGGCACAGGCATAATTGCTGGACTTGCCGCTTGCTTGCCAAGCATAAGAAAGCCCGCTGGAACTGTTGAGAACGTGAATATTTCTCTTAAAACCGCCATCGCGCAATGCACACATAACCGCTTTTGCATCTCCGCCTTGCCCACCAGGTACGCCCGGAATTGAAACACCCGGAATCAAAAAGGGAATTTCCTTTTTTTGCGCAGATATAAAATTTGCTATTTCTGCGAGTTCACGTGTATTCGTTGCCCCCACAACCGCTCCAATGCTGCCATTATCCCATTCAAGAATTTTTTTTGCGACTGCTTTATAGGCTTTTTTATTCTCGCTTGCAAGTTCCAAATCTTGGAAATCTTCTGCGCCTTTGTTTGAGGTGCGGAGCAAAACATAAACTCCGTTTTCCTCTCGTAAAAAAGGTTTAACCGAATCTCCTCCCATAAAAGGATTAACAGTCACGGCATTTGCCCCATAAACATCAAAAGCAGCTTTCGAATAAGCCTCGCTTGATTTGCCAATATCCCCTCTTTTTGCATCTAAAATCACAGGTATTCCTTCTTTGCGGTATGTTGCTATTATCTCTGCCAAAACCTGCATAGCTAAAATGCTCACACATTCATAGTATGCACTATTTGGTTTCACAACAGCAGGCTTTATGTTTCGCTTCAAAAATTCTTCTAAAATATCAAAATAAAATTTGCGAATTTTATCTTCAGGCGTGTTTGCCTCTGCTGGAATTAGCGAAAGAACAGGATCCAGCCCAAAACAAACTGGGTTTTTACAGGCTTCTATGCGAGCTTCAAGGAGAGAAACAAAAGACATAAGATTAAGGTAGAAATTCTATTTACTTTTGTAACCGAGAATATATTTCAATAAAGGCGTTTAAGGGTAGTTCTTCTGCTCTTGTGTTTGGGCTAAGATGCAAACTTTCAAGTATGCTTAAAGTTTTTTCCTTATCGCAAAACGAAAGCAGAGAATTTGCCAGCGTTTTTCTCTTTTGCGAAAATGCAGCTTTGATAAATTCAAAAAATTTTTCATCTGTGTTTATTGGTTTTTCCAAAGGCTCAAACATAATGGTTGCGCTGTTCACTTTTGGCTTTGGGCTAAAATGCTCTGGGCTTATTATCCTTGCTACGTGGCTGTTTGCATAACAGGCACAAAATACCGAAAGGCTTCCGTAGCTTTTTGTTCCTGCTTTTGCTGTAATTCGTTCTGCGACTTCTGCCTGAGTCATAAACATACAGCCTTTTATTTTTGATATGTGCGGCAATATATGCGTTATTATAGCGGTTGCCATATTATACGGCAAATTGCCAGCTATCCAAGAATTAGGGTGTTCTTGGACCCATTTTTCAATTTCAAACTGCAAAAAATTTTGATGTACAAGGTTGAAATTTTTATAATTTTTGAATTTCTCCTTTAATTTTGGAATACAGAAATTATCTATCTCCACTGCGGTTAAGTTTGAGCATTTTAAGAGTAGCCACTGTGTCAAGGCTCCGTGTCCAGCTCCCACTTCCAAAATGCAGTCTTGCGGGCAGCAAGGCAAATCGTCTGCAATTTTTTTAGACATTTCTGTGTCTAAAAAATTCTGTCCAAATCTGCGGCGAGTTTTTATGTTGGGTATTGAGGTCATTTTTATCCCCATTCTCTAAACACAAAAAAAGCTCCTAGGCACATTAGGGCAAATCCAACTACATAATTCCACTTTATGCTTGCACCCAAATAGAAAACCGAAAAGATTAAAAACACAGAGAGAGAAACAACTTCTTGAATAGTTTTAAGTTCCGCAGGTTTAAAAAAATCTGAGCCTATTCTATTTGCTGGCACTTGCAAACAATATTCAAAAAACGCAATGCCCCAACTTATTAGAACCACAAGAGGCAAAGCTACTGTTTTATATTTCAAATGCCCGTACCACGCAAATGTCATAAAAACGTTGCTAAAAACGAGTAGAATTATTGGAGCAAAATGATTGTTAAGCATATATGGAGTATTATAGTAAATGCAATTTGAAATTATGCGGAAAATAAACTAAAAAACAAATTCAATAAGAGGTAAAAGCTCCCACTTCCAAAATGCAGTCTTGCGGGCAGCAAGGCAAATCGAATTCTGTCTGAACCTGCGCCTTGTATTTACCATCTTATTTCGTCTTTACCCAATATTTTATTTGCATCCAAGAAATTTTTACGACCACACTTATGAAATCCATTGCCACGTGCGGGATGAGGAGCTTCTAATATATGATTTTTTTTATTACTCTCTTTAATGACATTTTTAAACTTCTGTGCTTTTCTCCCCCATAACATCCAAATACAAGGATGTGTTTTTGAAATAAACTTTATTACTTCTTTTGTAAAATCTTTCCAGAAAGCTAAATGAGAACCTGGTTTATTCTTTTCTACTGTTAAAGCCGTATTTAGCAAAAAAACTCCGCTGTCTCTCCAATGTTTAAGGGTTTGCCACTTTGGATCTTCATCATTATTAATCTCTTTCTTTATTGCGCTTAGACTTTTTGGTATTTTCTTATCCGCAGGAACAGCAAAGGCGTATCCCATAGCATATCCTTGTGTTGGATATGGGTCTTGCCCAAGGATTACTACTTTAATCTTGCTGATAGGCATTTTGAAAACATTAAAAATGGCTTTTCCCGTAGGCTGATATGAAGTATTGGCAATTTTACTCAATATTCCCTCTAATTTTTCCTTCATTTTGTTATTAAACAAATCGTTCCAACTATCGTTTTCGTGTATAATATCTTCTAACATCTCATCTACTGACATAAATTCTCCTTCATCTTGTGATTTCAGCCTTAAAGGTAGAAATTTCTATATTCCTCTCTACAAATGCGAATTATATTATTTTTATTTATAGCAACCACCCTTCTTTTCGCCAAAGAAACCCCAGCAGACATTGTTGCCGCACAGCAACAGCGTACTCTTGACTCTCTGAGGCTAGAAATAGAAGCTCTTAAAAAAGTTAGAATGGAAAAAGCAAACCAATTGGAAAAAGCAGAAGCCGCTCGCTGGCAAAAACGCTATATGCAAAATCAAGAAAATACAGAATACCAAAACGAAACACGGCTTTTAGAAGGGCAATATTCAAAAGTTTCAGATAATATGTCTAGGGCGGCAACAGAACTCGGTGCTATTCGCAACTTGGCTTTGGAGCAAAAAGAAAAAGCAACGGCAACAAAAAATGCTTTGGATAATTTCAATTTGCAGGTTAAGCAGGCAATAGATAAAAGCATTGAGGAAATTCCACAAGACTTTCCCGCAAAATTGGAAGAACGTTTGCTGAATTTTGCAAACAACCCGCCAGATATTAAAACTTATTTTCAAGACAGGCAGAGCAGGCTTAAATTAACAGAATCGCAGGAACTCTCACTAAAAGATTCTTATCGTTTGAGGCTCGGAACCGTGTTTTTCGCAGATGCAGATTTGCAAAAAAATGATGTTAAAGCAGTTATGCGAACAGGAACTATCTCTGGCAAGGTTTTTGAATGGCGTTCAGCGCTTTCAAAAGAATTTTCCGCAGACATTAAGCAAAGCGTTTTAAGCGCACAGCAAAAATCAGATTCCGCTTGGATTCCAATAGATGTTTTGCAAACAAAAGCTGTTATGGGTGCAAGCACAAATTCTGTGGAGCAAACATACTCGCAAAAGTTTTTATCTTGGTTCAAAGCGGGTGGGCTTGTGATGTACCCTCTTGCCTTGGTTGCCTTGGCAGCCTTGCTCATAGCCTTGGAACGCCTGTTTGTGCTGGGGCATAGAGGGCATATTTCAAAAACATTCACACGCAAACTTCAAGAGCTTATAAAAAGCAACCATATTGAAGATGCTAAAGCCTTGTGCAAAAAACAAAAAACCAGCCTTGGAAAAATTTTAACAGCAATAGTTGAAAATGCCTCAAACTCAAAATCTGAAGCGCAAAAAGACTTGCAGAGAATAATGCTCACCGAGCAATCCAAACTGGAAAAACGCATGGGCTTTTTGGCTGCACTTGGCACGGTGGCTCCTTTGCTAGGTCTTTTGGGCACCGTTACCGGAATGATATTGCTATTTCAAGTTATTACCCAAGTTGGCACAAACGATGCCAGAATTTTGGCAGGCGGAATTTCCGAAGCCCTAATAACAACAGAAACAGGTTTGATAATAGCAATTCCAATTATGCTGTTCCACGGCAAACTGAGCGAAACACTTGACTACATAACAACAGAAATAAGAATCCAAAGCCTTGCGGTTTTGAATTTACTGTGGAAAGACTAATTCGTTTGGGGCAACGGCGTAGTGAGTGCGGCAAAAGTCGCATACCACATCTAAAACTTCGTTCTTTTGCTTTATGTCTCTTATCTCACATTCGTGCAAACCAGAGAGGCTTGCCATAACCCTTTCGCGGTTGCACGGGCAATAAGCCTGCGGAACAATTTCCTTGACTATTTCTATATCATAAGGACCGCGCAACTCGTCTGCTAAATCTTCTATTTTATATTCGCTGCCATCATAAAATTTTTTCAAATTTGGCAAATTGCGAATAACGGCATCCATAATTTCCAAGTCTTTTTCTTTTGCATCTGGATATGCCTCCACTAAAAAACCTGCGGCGAAGTTCAGTTTGCCAGAATCTTTTTCAGAAAATTCAGCCAAAATCCCAGCTGCGCTTTTTGTTTGCTCCGATTGATGCAAATAAGCGGTTAAATTAACGCCCATTTGTGTGCTTGGTGCCTCCACTATGCTTTCTTTTACCCTTTGCGCTTTTTCGTTAAGTTGAATAACGCTTAGGTTTTGCGGGGTTATCAAAGGTTCGTCTGCGCCAATTCTCTGCAAATCGCTTTGAGGAATCATAGCCCGAATAAGCCCCTGCGGTGTGGAATCTGCCTGTGCAAAACGCAAATCGCCGTCCATATTCACACGCAAACTCACGGTGCCTGGGAATTTTAGCCCGCTGGAAAGCAAGAGCGAAGCTACAGATATTTCTGCCATAAATTTCAAAGCGTAGTTTTTAGCATTGTGTTTAGAACCAATCTCATTCATCGCATCTTTTATTGAAACTAGCACAAATCTTAGCGGTGCTTGTTTTCCGGTTGCTCTTATTATTATATCGGACATTTGAGGAATGTAGAAATTTTTTTCTATATTACCCCAAGTGAACTTGCATGGCAAAAAAATTTTACTCGGAGTGACGGGCGGCATAGCGGCTTACAAGGCTTGCGAGTTGCTTCGCATTTTGCAAAAAAGAGGCGCGGAGGTTCGTGTGGTAATGACTGCCGAAGCCACCAAATTTGTTGGGCAAACAACTTTTGCAGCACTCTCAAATTTTCCAGTTTACACAGAAACCGCTGCTATGGATTCAAAACCATTTCAGCACATAGATTACCCTCGCTGGGCAGATATTTACATAATTGCGCCTTGCTCCGCAACAAGTTTAGCCCGTTTTGCCTCTGGCACAGGCGAGGAACCTGTATCCCTTTGCTTTTTGGCAATGCAAGGCGAAAAGTGGGTTGTTCCAGCTATGAATTCCGTTATGTTCAATTCACCAGCTGTGCAGAGAAATTTGCAAACCCTTCGTTCTTGGGGAGTTAAAATTGTGGAACCCGCCGTTGGGCATTTGGCTTGCGGCGAAGAAGGAGCAGGGAAGTTTCCAGAACCGGAAGATATTGCAGATGAACTTGAATTTTCTGTGGGGAAAAAAAATAAAACCTTGCTGATAACCATAGGACGCACCCAAGAATCAATAGACCCTGTTCGTTATATATCAAACAAATCAAGCGGAAAAACGGGTGTGGCAATAGCAAAGGAATTTTTGCGCGGTGGCTGGCATGTTATAGCGGTTTGCGGACCAATGGAAGCAAAATTGCCAAAGCAATGCGAAAAAATAGAAGTAAAGAGCGCAACGGATATGAATAAAGCAGTACTTAAAATGCAAAAGCAGGCAAACGCCATTGTGCACTCTGCTGCCGTTGCAGATTATCGCCCCAAACAAACAGCAGCTCAAAAAGTGAAAAACAGCAGAACAATGCAAAAATTAGAATTGGAAGAAACTCCAAATATTTTGAAAAACACAATAAAAAACAAAACATCAAAACAAAAAATAGTATCTTTTGCGTTGGAAACAGAAAATGCCTTGCAAAATGCCAAGAAAAAATTTGAAGTAGGCGGCATAGATATTTTAGTTGTGAACACAGCGGATAATTTTGGAAATGATAAAGTTGAATATGCAATTTTAAGCAAAAATAGCCAAAGTGCAAAACTCGTTCATGGTAGCAAAGAAGAACTCGCTTTGCGGGTATTTGTGGGGGTGAATGTCTAAATTCCTCCTACCACTTGCGTTCCTCGCTTTATGCGCTTGCAAAGAAAAAAGCAACGCAAGCAACTATGATGCTCTTGCCCTTGTTTATGCAGAACTCCGCGTAGCAACACAGGAATATGGAGAAACAGAAAATGGCAAGGCTATTCGCTTTCAAATTTTGGAAAAACATGGAATTTCTGCGGATAGCTTTGAAATAAAAACAGAAGAGTTGAGAAAAGAACCTGAGAAATGGTTAGTATTTCAAAAAACTGTTATAGATATTTTAGATTCAATTGCAAAACCAGAGCCCGTTGTCAAATCAGATACCATTATCAAAAAAGATACCATTGCAAAATGAAAATTCTACTATCAATTATGACAATTTTTGCCTGCCTTAGCTTTGCGGGTCCGGAAGTATCTTACAGAGAGGCTATAGAGGGCAACAAGAAAAATGGCAAACCTATTTTACTTGAATTTTATGCAGACTGGTGCATTCCTTGCATTGAAATGGAAAAGACAATTTTTAAAGACCCTGCTGTTATAAAAGAACTCAAAAATAATTTTTACTTTGTTCGCCTAAACACCGAGAAAGAAGAGCAAATTTATTGCGAAGGCGAAACAATGCTTATTCTAGACTGCGTAGAACTTTGGGAAATTCCAGGTATTCCCACTTTTGCCGTTTTAGACAAAGATGGAGGTTTAAAGCATATCACAACTGGAACTTTTGATAAAAAAACATTTTTGAACTTCTTAAAAGCGATAAGGAAAAAATGAAATTTATTTTTTGGCTGTGCCTTATTTTACTGATACAAGTATATATTCTCTACCCGCTAACTCTACGCTTGCTTTCATTCTTTTTTAAAAATTCTGTAAATTCTGAGAATAACCATCCTGCGGATGTTCGCCAGCGAATAGGTAGCGAGCGGGCGTCTGGTTCAGACAAAGTATCAATAATAATATCGGCACACAATGAAGAAGAAATTATTGAGCAGAAAATTTTGAATACTTTGGCTTTGGACTATCCAAAAGAAAAAATGGAAATTTTGATTGGCGATGATGGCTCTACGGATAAAACCTCAGAAATTGTGCAAAAATTCAGCGAAGTGCATTTGTTCAAAAAAGACAAAAATGAAGGAAAGGCCGCTATGCTCAACGACCTGTGCAAAATAGCAAAAGGTGATTTTTTTCTTTTTAGCGATGCAAATACAATGATTGAAAAAAATGCATTGAAAAATTTAATATCTGAATTTACCGATAGCAGCATTGGTTGTGTTTGTGGGCAGCTTGCGCTTAAAGATGAAAGCGGTTCTGCTTTGAGCAAAACAGAAAGCCTTTATTGGAGGGGAGAATCCAAGTTGAAAATGCTGGAAAGCCATTTTGGAGCGGTAATGGGGAGTAATGGAGCTTTATATGCAATTCGTGCGGAATTATATCCTGTGCTTCCAACGCATGAAACTATAATGGACGATTTTTATATAACAGCAAAAATTTTGATGAAAAACTATTCCTGCATATTTTGTGAAAATGCTCTTGCTTATGAAAAAACATCTGTGTCAAAATATGGAGAATTCAACCGCAAGGTTCGTATTGGTAGAGCCAATTTCAATTTTCTTTTCAATTTTTTTCCTTTGTTGAATCCTTCGCAGCCGATGAAAGCATATATGTTTTTGTCGCATAAATTGCTGAGGTGGTTAAGCCCTTTTTTGCTTTTAGCGCTTTTTGTAAGCAGTATTCCGTTGGTGGATGTTAATATATTTTATTTAGCATTTTTAAGCCTTGAATTTTTGTTTGCCATCGCTGCATTATTAGGCGTGAAGGAGTGCAATTATTTTTTAAGCATGAATTTTGCTTTGTTTCTCGGTTTTTGCAAATCCTTTTTCAAAGAAAGCGGTGGTGCTTGGAAAAGGGAGGAACGTCAAAAATAAAATCCAGCTTCAACGTTTATTCCTTTGTTGAATGTCGGTTGCATAACAAAATAAGTGGGGCTGTCGAAATTGTGAAGCATTGCGTCAACTCCTGCATCTGCAAGCGAATAGAGATAAAATAATGTTATTGCCCAAATATACTGATTTCTTTTTTTTCTAAAAAACAAAATATCTTCTTCTGCAATGCTTATTGCAACATCATCTTCTGCTTCCCTTGCTTGCCGCAAGTTCTTTAAATGAAATTTAACCATTTCCTGACGTGAGTAATAGCTAATTGCGCTGCCCAGTAATCCCATGTAAAGCAAGCCTGCCTTGCCGTATTCGTGATTGTAAATTTGCCCCCAGCCTGGAACCAAAGCTGCTCGCCAAATGGCAGAGGTGGCAGAATGAGTTTCTGCACTATGTCCCTGATTGTTTTTCCAAATTCCATAAGCGTCAAAGGCACCGTAAATATGAAGCCCCGCAAGCCAAGCAAATTCAGATGTCCATAAATCTTTTGAGGCTCTTTTTTTAGATAGTTCCTTTGATAAAATTCTCGTTTGCATTCTTTCGTTTGCTTTCCATTCTTCCAATTCATATTCATAATCTAAAGAATCACTATACAAAGAGATTAGGTCTTTGTAATAAGAAACGGAATCTCTATATGCTCTTATGTTCTTATTGAAAATTCTGTTTTGCCTGAATTTATTGTAAAAAGTTTCATAGATTAAAGCGGTTTCAAATGTAAATAAAAAACCGCCTCTAACATAATGTCCTGTGTAAAACTGCCCACCACCAGGAAAGAAAAAAGAGGTTAAATGCACCATGGCCAAATTATTATTTTTAGTCTCTATGTCCCAGTCATATCTTTTCAAAGTATCTATAGCTAGAACACCAGTATTACTTTGGGCAAAGGCAAGCGAGGCAAAAAAAAATAAGATAAATATTCGTAAAAACACTAAAGTATCTCCCATCCAACGGAAGTGACGTGCTCTTCGCCTCTGATTTTGTTGATCAATGTTTCTGCGATTTCGTCTCGGTGGTTGCCGTAGATGTTCATTTTTGCTATGACTTTAGATTTGCCACCTTCAATATCCCTGCTCTCTAAATCTATAAGAATCAATCTCAACGAAGAAATGTGGTTCATAATTATGGAACGTGTAAGCGTTCTTTTATCTTCATCGCAGATAGCCATAATCTGATAGCATTTACCTGTTTCATCGAATATAGGATTGATTTTGTTTGAAAGGGGTCTGAAAATAACGTTAACGGTAATCAAGAGTGCAGTTGCAAGTGTTGCGTACAAAATATATCCTGAGCTTGTTAAAACGCCAATAGCCGCCGTACACCATATTGTAGCTGCTGTATTTAAACCACGGACACTCACGCCATCTTTGAAAATAATACCGCTACATAAGAAACCTACGCCGGTTACGATTTGCCCCGCCACTCTTGTCTGGTCGTTTGTTTCCATAATAAGGGAGAATATTACAAAAATACTAGAACCTAAACTTACAAGTGCGTTGGTACGGATTCCAGCGGGGTGACCTGTTAATTGCCTTTCAAATCCGATTAGGAATCCAAATATTACGGATGCTACGATTCTGATTATGAAATCTGATATGGTCATATATTAAACTCCATTCTCCAAAAAATATTTCTGGCTAGATGGTCCCGCTTCTTGCCTTCTCTCGTATTTACCGCTTGGGGTTAAATAGCTTGCTTTTTCATTGTCGGCTAGCATAATTTCTAGCATTTTGATTATTTTAGTTTTAATTTTTTTATCAATTACGGGTGTGGCTATCTCTATGCGCTTGGCTGTGTTTCTTGTCATTAAATCTGCGCTGGAAATGTAAATTTCAGGGTCTTTGTCGCCAAAGCTGTAAATGCGGCTGTGTTCCAAAAAACGACCTATTATGCTTTTGATTTCTATGTTCTCGGTTTTGCCCGAAAACCCCGGCAAAAGACAACACACTCCGCGCACTATTAAGCTCACTTTCACGCCTGCTATGGATGCACGGGTAAATGCCTTTATAAAATCTATATCGGTTAGGCTGTTCATTTTGCACACTATTCTTGCTGGCTTTCCAATTTCAGCAAGGGCGGTTTGCTCTTTTATTTTCTGCAAAAGCCCTTCTTTAAGGGTTTTAGGCGCAATGAGGAGTTTGGAGCAGTTAAAATTAACATCTCCCATAGACAAATTGCGGAAAAAATCTGCGGCATCGGAACCTATTTCATCGTTTGCCGTTATTATGTTCAAATCGGTATATTGCTTGGATGTGCTTTCATTATAATTACCTGTGCCAAGGTGTGTTATATAAGAAATATTTTCACCTTCTTTTAAAATGAGCAACATTATCTTTGAATGAACCTTGTAGTTGCCAACTCCATAAATAATGGTGCAGCCTGCCTCTTTCAATACTCCTGCGAAATGCAAATTATTTTCTTCATCAAAACGGGCGGCTAGTTCTATTATGGCGGTGACCTCCTTGCCATTGCGGCTGGCACGGCGCAAAGCCTCTATTATTCTGGATTGTTTATCAATTCGGTAAATTGTGATTTTAATATCAATAACACGTGGGTCTGTGCTGGCAGAGTCTAGCAAATCCAAAAAAGGTTCCATGCTGTCAAAAGGATAAGACAAGAATAAATCACTTGCCCGTACGCTGTCTATCACAGATTTTGGTTTTGAAAGAGAAACAATTCGGCTCTGAAATGGCGGATATTTAAGCTCTGCGATTTTATCACTTGGCAAATATTTATCTATGGAGAAAAGGAATTTATAATCAAAAAAGTATTTTATTGTAAAGCATTGGTGAGAGGCAATGCCGAGATGTTTGCATAAAAATTCCTTGATAGCTTTGCTGTCGCAGCTCATTTCAAGTCTAATCGGTGGCAGATTTGTGCGTGAATCCACCTTGCCTTTTAGCAATTTAGAAAAATCATATTCCGATTCAAAATCCATGCTGAATATTTCGGTATCTATATCGGCATTGCGCGTTAATCTTACTATGGCTTTGCTTAAAACCTTGTATTTGGAAAACACGGTATCGGAAAAATGATATACAACATCTTCGGCGAGCAAAACTTTAACGCCAGAAGAATTTTGCTCAGGGATTAATCTATCGCATTTATCTGGAACTGGCAATACGCCAAAAAAATTTTTACCCTTGTGTTCCAAATGGAGAATAACATACATTTCCAAATTGTCAAGACGTATAAATGGATGCTTGCTGTCTAAAATCATGGGATTCAGCAGAGGTAGCATATTTTTTTTGAAATAAGTTGCAAAATGCTTACTTATAGTCCTGTCTTTCAACCGCACATTCTCAATGTTAATGCCTTCTTTTTTAAGTTCGGCAAAAATATTTTCGGCTGCTTGCACCCTTAGCTTGTAAGATTTTTTGCTGTGCTTGTAAATTTCATCTAATTGCTCGGCGGGCGTTAAATCGGTTTTATTATCTTTTTCATTTGGGGCGAGCAGCATATTGTTGAACAATGAACCAACCCGCACCATAAAAAACTCGTCTAAGTTGCTGGTGAAAATAGAGAGGAATTTACATTTTTCAAGCAAGGGGTTATTTTGCGAACTTGCCTCCTCCAAAACACGCTCATTAAATTTTAACCAAGAATACTCCCGATTAATAAAATTCTTTTTAATGCACTTGTTCATATTCTAAAATCCCTTTAATTCAATCTCCAAAAGAAATACCTATATCTTTTGCTGCTTTAATCAGCTCATGCTTTGGCGGAACGACATTTGTTTTCCCAGCAATATCAGCAAGATTATTGGCAATTACTTTATCTCCTTTCAACGCCACAGTCACTCCATATTTGCGTTCTATGGCAAGTTTAGCTGCATAAGCTCCAACTTGCGAGCAAAGTACGCGGTCGTAGGCAGATGGAGCTCCGCCACGCTGGATATGCCCCGGAACAATAACTCGCGTTTCAATACCCAATTTTTCCTCTATTGCTTTGGCTATTCTGTTAGATGCCGTTACTTCGCCTCGTTCTTCGCGTTTTTGATAGCGTTCTTTTTTAGCAAGAGTTGCCTCTTCTTTATCCATTGCCCCTTCCGCAGCGGCAATTATGCAATGTCCCTTGTGCTTTTTTACGGATTCAACCGTTTTAATAACCTTGTCAATATCATAAGGTATTTCTGGAATGAGTATGACATCTGCTCCGCCGCCAATGCCAGCGTAAAGCGTGAGCCAGCCAACTTTATTGCCCATAATTTCAACTACCATTGCGCGTCTGTGGCTTGCTGCCGTTGTTTGAACTCTATCTATACATTCCGTTGCCACATTTACCGCTGAATGAAAACCAAAGGTGAAATCTGTTCCCCAAAGATCGTTGTCTATGGTTTTTGGCAAAGCTATCACGTTAAGCCCTTCGCTGGACAAAAGCGCGGCGGTTTTATGAGTGCCTTGCCCACCCAAAATAATTAAAGTATCTAAATTCATTTTGTGGTAATTTTCTTTCATTGAAGCAACTTTCTGACTTCCTTCAGGCTGAATCAATTTTTTATATGGTTGGCGAGAAGTGCCGAGTATGGTTCCGCCAAGGTTGAATATATTTGAAAAATCTTCGTGCTTTAAATGCTTGTATTCGCGGTTTATAAGACCTGTATAGCCTCCGAGAATTCCATAAAGGTCAACTTTTGGATCCATCGCGGTAATAGCTTTTTCAAATGCGTATATAACGGCATTTAGCCCAGCGCAATCTCCGCCACTTGTAAGTATTCCTATTTTCATAGGCATAATATAGATAGTTTTTGTTAAGAAATGGATAAAGTGGCGTTAAGAAAAGATTAACACGGCCCTTTTTAAACTTGAACATAGGCTATCTATCTCCCAAGGCTCTGTATAGGCGGCAAAACTCGCCCTGAGGGTGGCAACTAAGCCAAAACGCTCCATTGTGGGCTGGGCACAGTGATGACCAGAACGCACGGCTATGCCTTCTTCGTCCAGTATCATGGCAATATCGTGGGGATGAATATGGCTAGTGAGTGAAATTATTGAGCCGCGATTTTTGGGGTTGCCGATTATTCGCATACCCTCTACTTTTTTTATTTCGGTTAGGGCATATTCTGTTATTTGCTTTTCATTGGCAATTATGTTGTCTATGCCCGTTTCGGTTATCCAATCTATTGCAGCGGAGAGACCTAGAACCTCGGCTATGGGAGGAGTGCCTGCTTCAAAGCGAGCAGGCGGCAAAGCGAATGTTGTGCCTTTAAAAGAAACCTTATCTATCATTTCGCCACCACCTTGCCAAGGCGGCATATTTTCTAAAATTTCCGATTTGCCATAGAGAACGCCTACTCCCGTTGGTCCATAAATTTTGTGCCCACTGAATACCAAAAAATCGCAGTCTAAATTTTTAACAGAAATTTTTGAATGTCCCGCACCTTGAGCTGCATCAACTAGGACTTTTGCTTTGGGTGCAAGTTTGCGGATTATGGGTATAATTTCAGCCAAAGGATTTACTGTCCCTATGCTGTTGGCTATATTTGCAATGGCTACGATTTTTGTTTTTTCGCAGAGCAAATTTTGTAGCTCTGATATTTGCAAATCCCCGTTATCATCGCAGGGAATTACCTTTATTTTTGCTCCCTTTTCTTTTGCAACCAACTGCCAAGGAACAATGTTTGCGTGGTGTTCCAAAACAGATAGCAAAATTTCATCGTCTTGTTCAAAATTAGCAAGCCCATAACTCCAAGCTACCAAGTTTATGCTCTCCGTTGTGCCCTTTGTGAAAACTATTGAATTTTCGCTCGGAGCATCTATGAACTTTGCAACTTTCAAGCGTGTTTCTTCAAATTTTTGCGTTGTTTGTGCAGAGAGTGTATAAGCCCCTCTTTTTACCGAAGAGTAATGGTTTTTGTAAAAATCATTCATAGCTTCAATAACGCAAAGTGGTTTTTGCGTTGTTGCAGAAGAATCCAAAAAAGCAAGCGGATGTCCGTTTATAGTTTGAGATAGAACAGGGAATTGAGAGCGAATCATCTTCCAGCCGCTTTCGCCTTATCTCCGTACTTCTTAATCAACTCTTCCTGAATGCCGCGAGGCACAGGGGAGTATTTGGAGAATTCCATTGTGAATTCTGCCTTTCCTTGGGTCATTGAGCGCAAGTCGGTTGCGTAGCCAAACATTTCGGAAAGGGGAACTTCTGCGATTATTGTGGTGTAGCTCTGCTGTTCGCTGGTTGCCTGAATTGTGCCGCGGCGTTGCGAAAGATTGCCAACCACGTTGCCTTGGAATTCGGTTGGGGTTTGAACTTCAACTTTCATAATTGGCTCAAGTACTTGGGCACCAGCTTTTTGGAAAGCCTCGCGGAAAGCCATTCTAGCGCAAATTTGGAAAGCCATATCAGAAGAATCAACAGGATGGAATGAACCGTCTTTAACTTCCATTTCTATGCCAACAACAGGGAAGCCTATCAAAGAACCCGCTTCCATGCAGCTTTGGAAACCCTTGTCGCAACTAGGGATATATTCTTTTGGAATGCGACCACCAACAACGGTGCTTAAAAAATTATACACTTTTTCCATATCGCCTTCCACAGGCATTGGGCGCATTTCACCTATAATTTTTGCAAACTGACCCGAACCACCTGTTTGCTTTTTGTGAGTGTAATCAAAAGCGGCGGGCTTGGTTATTGTTTCGCGGTAGGCAACTTGCGGTGCTCCTGTTTGGACTTCTACTTTGTATTCGCGTTTCATGCGTTCAACATAAACGTCTAAGTGCAATTCTCCCATGCCTTTGATAACGGTTTGCCCGCTTTCTTTATCCACATAAACTTGGAATGTTGGGTCTTCTTTGGTGAAACGGTTGAGTGCTTTTGAAAGATTTGCTAAGTCGTCTCTGTTTTTTGCCTCAATGACAAGTTCAATAACAGGATTTGGAACGTGCATACTTGTCATATTCATGTGGAGAGTGCCATCTGTAAAGGTGGTGCCCGTTGTGCAATCTATGCCAAACAATGCAACAATATCGCCCGCTCCTGCCTCGGTAATATCTTCCATTTGGTCTGCGTGCATGCGAACCAAACGACCCACATTAACTTTTTTGCCAGTACTCATATTGGTGATGGCTAAACCTTTTTTTAACATACCTTGATATATGCGAACATAGGTGAGCTGGCCATAGCGGTCATCTGTCAATTTGAAGGCATAGCAAACAAGGGGCTTTTCGTCTTTGCTTTCCATTTCGGTTGGCTCTTCGTTTTTGTCTATGTTAAGGGCAATGTTTTTAACTTCAGTTGGATTTGGCAAATAATCGGTTACGCCATCTAAAAGTTTTTGAATACCTACGTTTTTATAAGCAGAACCCATGAATACAGGGGTGATTTTCAAATCTATTGTTGCTTTGCGGATGGTTTCTACCAGCATATTTTCTGGAACATCTTTGCCTTCAAGGGCGAGTTCCATTATGTGGTCGTTGAAATCGGCAACGGATTCTATCATTTTTGTGCGATATTCAGCTGCTTGTTTCTTTAGGTCTTCGGGAATTTCTATTTCTTTAATGTCTTGCCCATTTGCCCCCTCAAAGAGAAAACCTTTCATTTTAACTAAGTCTATAACGCCTTTCAATTTGTCTTCTAAGCCTATTGGAATTTGCATAACGCAAGGCACGTGGTGCAGTTTTTCGCGAAGTTGATCGGCAACGCGGAGAGGGTTTGCGCCGGCACGGTCACATTTGTTCACAAAAGCTATGCGTGGAACATTGTAACGGCGCATTTGCCTATCTACCGTTATGGATTGAGACTGAACTCCGGCTACGCCACAAAGAACCAAAATTGCACCGTCTAGCACTCTGAGTGAGCGTTCCACCTCAATTGTAAAGTCCACGTGACCCGGAGTATCTATTATGTTTATGGTTATGTCTTTCCAAGTTGCATAAGTGGCTGCGCTTTGAATGGTGATGCCGCGTTCACGTTCCAATTCCATAGAATCCATTGTTGCGCCAACACCGTCTTTTCCGCGAACTTCGTGGATGGCGTGGATGCGTTTTGTGTAGAACAAAATGCGTTCTGTTAAAGTTGTTTTTCCGGAATCTATATGAGCGGAAATTCCAATATTGCGATGCTTCTCTATATTTTTCATAGGTCTATAAATATAGCAATTTTTATGGTTTTTGTCAAATTTTATCACTGAATTTGTGTTAAATTTCCCCAAAAACCTTGACAATTACAAAAAAAAATTCTATATTTTACATAACTTTGCCGCGGGGTGGAGCAGTTGGTAGCTCGTCGGGCTCATAACCCGAAGGTCGTAGGTTCAAGTCCTGCCCCCGCAATTTAACCTAAATTAAATTTTCTACATTTAAAATATGCTACCGAAAAACTTTATTGCACTGGATTTAGAAACCACAGGTTTAGATGCCGAAAAGGACGAAATTATAAATATTGCCCTTGTTCGCTTTGAAAATGGCAGCATTGCCACTAGTATTGATTTTTTGGTTAAACCGCAAAAAGAGGTTCCTGCCTTTGTTCATTATTTAACAGGCATTGCGCGAAATGAAATTAACGAGGCAAAGCCGTTCAAAGAGATAGCTCCGCAAATTTTGGAATTTATAGGTAGTTCGCCTCTTGTTGCGCACAATGCCTCATTTGATTCAAAAATTTTTATGCTTGCACTTAGCAGAAATGGGCTTAAAAACAAGGAATTTATTTTTTGGGACTCTCTTGCCATAGCTCAAGCAGCTTGGACTTTTGATAGCCATAAACTTGTAAATTTGATAAAACAACTGAATATAGAGGTTTCTGCCTCGCACCGTGCCTTGCCAGATGCAGAGGCTTGCGGAAAAGTTTTTTTGCTTGGGCTAGAAGAACTGGAAAAAAATAGCAACACAACCAAAGAAAATTTAAGGAAAATGGCAGCTGGCACAGCCTACGAACCATTGTTTTAGGAGAATTTATGGAATACAACGAATTTGTTACGGAAATTTTAAGCGCAAATAGCCATTCAAAACAGCAAATTGCCTTGGTGGAATGTGAGAACGAATTTGAATATTTAACCCCTGCCGTGCAACACGCAAAGCAAACAAAGGAAAAAATTTTAATAACGGCAACGAAAAAAAAATTGCAAAAATTACCGCCTATAGATGAGAATGTTCGCTCTGCAACACTTAGAGAACGCTTTAGCTACGTGTGCTTGCGCAAATATTACAACTGCCTGCGCGATGCAGAGCTTTACTTAACAACAGAAGAACGCATAGCCTTTTTTGCCATAATAACTTGGATTGAAAAAACAAAAACAGGAGATTTGAACGAAGTTTTGCATTATAGTAGGAACCCAATTTTGTGGAAGAAAATAGCCTGCGAAGCACCATCTTGCTTAGGCGATAAATGCGAGCATTTTTCAAAATGCCATTTTCAAAACGTAAAAAAAGCGGCAGAAAATTCCAATTTATTGTTTGTGCCACATCAGTTGTTTTTGCAAGATATGCAAACAGATTTTGCGCTTTTGCCTCACTGCGAAAAAATAATTTTAGACGATGCCAGCAAACTCCCTCAAGAGAGCAGAAAAGTTTTTGGAAGGCATTTGCATTTTTATGTTTTGAAAAATTCCATAAAACAAAATATATGGTGCAAAAAATGGGAAGAAGCCGCTATTGAAAGCGAAAAATCATTTTTGAACTTATTAAAAGAAATTCAAACTTATTGCAACAAAGAGAAAAAACGCAGAATAATCTATAGCCAAAATTTTTCAAGCGAAACGGGAATTTCTTCGGAGCCTTTTCAAAATTCATTAAAAGCACTATTAGAAATAATAGATAAAGCCAGTGCAGAGTTTTATGCTGAAAATGATTTGAGCAAAGCAAAAGATTGTATGCAGTTCGCATCAGACATAAGAAAAATTTCAAGCGATATTTCCTTCTTTTTTGCCGCGTCTCACAGCGAATTTGTTTATTGGATAGAGAATAGTTCCAATCCGCATCAGCTGAATTTTCGCGCAGAACCTATAAACATTTCTAGCAAGTGGAAATCTCTTTATCCAACGCTTAAATCCGCATTATTTGTCTCCGATACCCTCAGCATAAATGGGCAGTTTGAATATTTAATAAATCGTTTTGCCTTGTTTGGAAAAAATGTACAAACAAAAATTTTTGACCCTAAAACACCCAAAGAACACCCGCAGGTTTTTGCCGCAGACTTTTTACCAAAACCAACCGAGGAAAAATTCGCAGAAGAATTGGCAAAAACCTTGTGCGAAATTATTTCCAAAAATGTGAGCAATACCCTTATTTTCACAGACAATTCGTCCATTTCAAAATTGCAGGCAGAAATAAAAAAAGACGAAACCTTAAAAAGTAAAACCTGTTTTTTTCAAGGCACAGATGGTAACTTCTTTAACTTGGCAGTTTTTTTTCAAAAAGAGGCAGGCAGCGTTTTAGTTGGCACCCCAGACGAATTGAAATCTTTAGAAGAAATTGAATTACCTGAAAATACACTTGTGGTAATCTCACGGCTTCCATTCCCAGACATTAAAGAACCGATGCTTGCAAAGCAAATGGAAATTTTAAAAGAGCAGAACAAAAATGGTTTTACGCTCATAACATTCCCAGAAACCGCCCTTATTCTCAGAAGGGCATACTCTGCAATATCACATTCAGATAAAAAACAAACCCTGCTTTTGCTAGACCCACGCATTGCAAGCGAGCAGTATGGCGCAAAAATTCAAAAGCTTTTCCCGAATTTCAAAATTCTAAGCCATAGGGTGTTTTCAACTAGTTTTCTACCTTATACACCATGCAAATAAGAGAATACCCAAGCGAACAAGAATATAAGGAAATGCTAGCTCAGAAACCAAGCGGTGCAAGCCTTATTATTCCCGTGGGTGTGCGAATTTTAGCCGATACCGAAACCCCAGTGAGCGTTCTTTCCAAATTTATGGGCGAAAGTTCGCTTTTTTTATTTGAATCCGTTGAAGGCGGTGAGCATTGGGGCAGGTATAGTTTTTTAGGATTTTCCCCGCACTTGGAAATTCAAGTTTTCAGCTCTGTTGTAAAGGTGAGTAAAAAGGGAAAAACAGAGGAAATTCCGCATAATGGCGAACCTTTAGATATTTTGCGAAAAATAGCAAGTGAATACAGTTATGCAGAACTTGCAGGACTGCCCAAATTCAAAGGTGGTTTTGTGGGTTATTTTGCCTACGAAATGGTATCTTTTTTTGAACCAAGAGTAAAAAGTAAATTGCCATCCGAACAGCCGTTTGCACATTTTATTTTGCCCGAAATACTACTGGCCTTTGACAATGTTCACCACACCTTAGACTTAATGTCTTTCGCTTTTTCAGAAGACGATTTTCAAAACGCAAAAGAGAGATTAAATGCCACATTAAAAAAACTCTCAAATCCCAAACCCCAAACCCCATACCCCATACCCCAAAAATCCACATTCATTCCGCAACCTCTAATACAGCCAGAAGATTTTAGAGCTATGGTGGAAAAAATAAAAAAACATATTGTAGCAGGCGATATTATTCAATGCGTTCCATCTCAGGCTTTTGTTTGCGATGCTCCACCTGATTTACTCGGATTATACAGAGCGCAGAGATTTATAAATCCCTCTCCCTATCTTTATTTTATGAAACTCGGAGGCATAACCCTTGTTGGCTCCAGCCCAGAAACAATGATTAGGGTAGAAAACGGCATTGCAACGCTACGCCCCATTGCCGGCACCAGACCAAGGGGAAAAACGGCGGCAGAAGATTTACGCCTTTCCGAAGAACTTTTGAAAGATGAAAAAGAAGTTGCCGAACATGTTATGCTTGTGGATTTGGGGAGGAACGAACTTGGCAGAATTGCAAAAGCGGGAACGGTTAAGGTCAACGATTTAATGATCATAGAAAAATATTCCCACGTTATGCACATTGTGTCTAACATAAAAGCAGAGCTTGATAATTCTTACGATATTTTTGATGTTCTAAAAGCCGCATTCCCAGCAGGCACGCTCTCTGGCGCACCCAAGGTTAGGGCTATGGAGATAATCGCGGAGTGCGAAACGAGGGCAAGGGGCAATTATGGCGGCGCGGTTGGCTATATGACTTTTGACGGAAGAATGGATTTTGCAATTTGCATCCGCACCGCGGTTGTGCAAAACGGAAAATTGACATTGCAGGCAGGAGCGGGCATTGTTGCAGACAGCAACCCCGAAACGGAAAGGCAAGAAACCATAAATAAAGCGAAATCTGTTGCCAAAGCCTTGGAGATGTTATGATACTCCTTATAGATAATTATGATAGTTTTACATATAACATTTACCAATACCTTTTGGAACTTGGAGCAGATGTAAAAGTTGTTAGAAACGATAAAATAACAATAGAAGAAGCTGCGGAATTAAAACCCGAAAAACTCTTGCTTTCGCCTGGCCCTGGTCGCCCAGAAGATGCTGGGATAACTGTTGCATCAATTGGTTATTTTGCGGGCAAAATCCCCATTTTTGGCGTGTGTCTTGGTCACCAAGCCATAGGTCATTTTTATGGTGGAAAAATTATAGGTGCAAAAAGGCTTATGCACGGCAAAACTTCAAAGATAAATGCAAACGGCAAAGGCGTGTTTGCAGGCATTGACGAACCCTTTGATGGAATGCGTTATCACAGCCTTGTTATAGAAAAAGAAAGTTTGCCAAGTTGTTTGGAAATAACTGCTACTTCCGAAGATGGCGAGATAATGGGAGTTCGCCACAAAACGCTTGATGTTGAGGGTATTCAATTCCACCCCGAAAGCATAATGACCCCGCTGGGGAAAAAGATGCTGGGGAATTTTTGTGGCAAAAATTTTCTAACTTAAATGATGTGAAGTTTTATGTATGGAGAATTTATGCAGTCAATAGAATTTAGTTCTTATGTAAAAAATGGAGCAATAGCCATTCCAGAGGATTTTATTTCTGTTATCCCAAATGAAATTTATGTGATAGTCAAGCCTAAGGAGCAGAATGATACTATAAAAAAACATCCGTATGCAGGATGTATGAAAGGAACTTTTACTTATATTAGCGATGATTTTAATGAGCCATTAGAGGAATTTAAGGAGTATATGTAAATGGAGTTGCTTATAGATACGCAATCTTTTATTTGGTTTATGGAAGATGATATAAAAATGCCAATAAAAATTAAGGAGATTATGAATGATGAGGATAATGTTCTTTTATTGAGCATAGTAAGTTTGTGGGAAATAACGATAAAAACGAGTATAGGTAAGCTTAAAATGCAAAGGAACATTGATGATGTGATAAAAAACATATCAGAAGATGGTTTTAAAATTTTGCCTATAAAGCCAAATCATTTGCTTACGTTGTCAAAATTAGAATTTATCCATAGAGACCCTTTTGATAGAATGATTATAGCACAAGGCATATCGGAAAATATTCCCATAATTTCGTCAGATAGCGTTTTTAGAGAATATTCTGTGCAGGTTATTTATTCTTAACTCACTTTCATTTTTCTATATTTACCCTTAAATAAGTACACCCTGTTTAGTGTTCGTTGTTTACAGGATTAAGTTCACTTCGGCTTCGCTCAGTGAACGTGGTGGTTTACCATCCTGCGGATGTTCAGATAACCCCCTCTTTCCAATATCCTTCCTAAAGTAAACACCATCAAACTTTATCTCATTAACACCAGAATACGCAATGTCAAGGGCGGCTTTTAGCGTATCGCTTTTTCCTACCACTCCAAAAACTCTGCCGCCCGCTGTTTGCAACTCGCCGTTTTGAAGTTTTGTTCCAGCGTGCAAAACTACCGCTCCTTTTTTCTGCGCTTCGCTCACTCCGCTTATTGCCTTTCCGCTTTCATATTTGCCCGGATAGCCTTTGCTTGCCATCACAACAACGGCAGCGTAGCCTTGCGGCTTAGTTTCTGCGATTTCTTTTAGTTTTCCTGTTGCGGCTTTGTGAAATAAATCCAGCAAATCTCCGTTATACACCGCCAATACCGCTTGGGTTTCAGGGTCGCCTAGTCTGCAATTGTATTCCACTACTTTTGGTCCCTGCTTTGTTGCCATTATGCCTATGAACAAAACGCCTATGTATGGATTCCCTTCTTTTGCCATTCCTTGCAATGTCGGAAGGGCGATTTCTTTTTTTATTTTGGAAAGCATTTCATCATTCACAAGCGGGGCAGGGGAGTAGGCACCCATTCCACCTGTGTTTGGTCCTTTGTCATCATCAAAAATTCTCTTGTGGTCTTGGGCGGGTGCGAGCAAAATATAATCTTTGCCATCGCATACTGCAAAAATAGATGCTTCTTCGCCTTCCATAAATTCTTCTATAACAACGGTTTTTCCAGATTCACCAAATACCGCTTTTTCACCCAGCATTTCTTCAACTGCGTTCAAAGCCTCTTCATCGCTTGTGCAAACAATAGCTCCTTTGCCCGCCGCCAAACCCGATGCTTTCACAACAATAGGGGCAGGGTGTTCTTTGAGATAATTTTTTGCTTTTTGCAAATCCGTAAAAGTTTCGTAAGCAGCTGTTGGAATTTTATTTCGTTTCATAAATTCTTTGCTAAAAGCCTTGCTGCCTTCAAGCTGGGCTGCAGCAGCAGTTGGACCAAAAATTTTCATTCCTTGTTTTTTGAATTCGTCAACAACGCCTGCCACAAGCGGAATTTCTGGACCTATAACGGTGAAGTCCGCTTTTTCGTTTTTTGCTATTTCTGCTATGGCTTTGGGATTTGCAACATCAACGGGCAAGCATTTTCCAAGATTTGCCATGCCTGGGTTCCCCGGTGCGCAAAGAAGTTCTGTGCAAAGCGAAGATTTTTTTATGCTAAGTGCAATGGCGTGTTCCCTTCCGCCGCTGCCTATCAGGAGAATTTTCATTTTAGGAAAGTAGTAAATTTTTAGAATGTAGAAAAAGATGCGGCAACTGCAAAAGCACAAGACACATTAAGGCTTGCCTTTCGCCCTTTCATTTGAATGGATATTTTATGCTCGCATAAAGCGAGGAGTTCTTTTGCTATTCCAAGTTCCTCGTTTCCAACCACAAGCAAAAATTTTTGAGGAAATTTGAAATTATTTATGCTTTCCCCACCTGTTTCCAAAGCTATCACGGAATAATTCTGCTCTTTGTAAAAATTTATGCAATCAAGCGGGCTTTCCCACCTATTGCTCTTTAACCAAGTTTCGCATCCTCTGGCTGCGCTTTTCAAGGCAGGGTGTTCTATGTTTGGTGTATAGCCGGATAAATTTATTTCCGAAAAACCAAAGCAGTCTGCGGTGCGAAAAATTGAACCTACATTATAGGCAGAGCGCAAATTGTGAATTAGAACGGAATGAGGTTTGGGTTTACAAAGCGGAGTTTCCCTGTCGCTTTCTTCCTTGCCTGCAAGCATATCGCGCTCGGGCCCAAGCCCTGCACAATGCCGCCAATGCAGATAAAGGTCTAAAATCCTTTTGTGTTGAGTGGAGTTCCCTATTAAAACACTAGGCTCAAAATCTTCTCTTAACGAAACCCGCTTATCGTAAATTTCGGCAGCTTGCTGCCAATCTTTGCCTGTTCGCAAAATATAGTTGCGAAGTAAATCTGCGAGTGATTTTGGAGAAGGCGGCTTCATGGTTTTGAGAAAATACAAACTTCACCGCAAACTTAGGGGCATTTTCCGCTACCCCTTCTTGCCCTGATACAATGGCGAAATAGACTTGGTGGCAAAAATCTTGTTTAGACACCCTCAAACCTGCCCGACTTCTTGGCATAAAAAATAACGCCAAAAACAGTTGCAACCAAAACAAACACAGCCATTATAATAAACGGTAACGAATGTCCCGCTGTTGTCTGGTAAAAAAGCACCGCCAAGCACCAGCCCAGAACTGTGGAATATATGGATTGCAAAATAACCAAAGCAAAACCCACTTCCCTCACTGCAACCGCAACCGCAGAAACACAAGGAACGTATAAAAGTACAAACATCAAAAAGGCAAAAGCCGCAGCCGAACTGTTGTTAAAAGCCTTTTGCATTTGCTCAAACATAGATGCAGATTTATTAATTATATCGGAATCATCCAAACCAAGAGGGTCTGTTATTTTTTGTCCGAGTTTTTTTGCATTTTCTGGAATAGAGGCAAATGCCTCGCCAAATTGCTCGATTAAGGAAAACTCCTTATCGTCTTCCTCTTTAGGTTCCGCTCCTGCGTTTTGAGAATAAAGAGTGCTCATCACACCCACGATGCTCTCTTTGGCAAACAAACCTGAAAAAAGCGACACTGATGCCTGCCAGTTGTTTTCGCCTATTCCCATTGGCAAAAATACTGGGCTAATGACTTTGCCAGTTGTAGAAAGAACGGAATCCTCTTCGCTCACGCCAAATTCGCCTGTGATGCTCACAGAATTGAGAACACCTAAAATTGCCATTATGGGAATTAAAATTCTGCCGGCTTTTTTAATAAAGGCTTTTATTCTAAAAAGAGCGTTTCGCGCTGCTGCTCCTATTTTTGGCCTGTGGTATTGAGGAAGCTCCATAACAAAGGGAGCTAAATGCCCTTTATACACGGTGCCTTTCAGCAAAAGCCCAGTTGCCAGAGCTAGGAAAATTCCAATCATATAAAGCGCAAAAATCATATTTTGAGAGTTATGCGGAAAAAATGCCGCTGTGATAACTATATATACTGGAAGCCTTGCGCCACAACTCATAAAAGGAACCATAAATACGCTTAAAATTTTATCCCTTTTATTTTCCAAACTCCTTGTTGCCATAATAGCGGGAACCGAGCAACCAAAGCCTATGAGCATTGGAATAAAAGCCTTGCCAGGGAGCCCCATAGAGCGCATTATCCTATCCACAACAAAAGCCGCTCGCGATATATAGCCAGAATTTTCAAGAAGCCCCATAAAGAAGAACAGCGAAAATATTATGGGGAAGAATGTGGAAAGTGCTTGAATACCAGAACCAACTCCGTCTGCAAGAATAGAAATGACTGACTCTGGAGCGTTTATGCTTGTTAAAACATATTTTACGCCATCCACAAAAATTGCACCAAAGGCTATATCAAAAAAGTCTATGAACACTCCGCCCACGTTGACGGCTAACCAAAAAAGCAAATACATCACAAATAAAAAGAGAGGCAACCCGATAAATTTGTTCATAATGAATTTGTCTATTTTATCGCCTGCTTTGTATGGAGAAATTCCTTTTTTAATGGATTTTGCAACTATGTTCTCTATGCGTTTGTAGCGCCATTCGGCAAGGATTTCATCTTTTTCTTCTTCGTTTTCAATAGGCGGGGGAGGGGGCACTATTGGTTTTTGCTCCTGTGTCAGAGCCTCTGCTATTTTGCTTATTATTTTATTTTTGCTTCCACGTTGAAGAGCGGAAACTGCTAATACAGGAACGCCTAGTTCTTTTTCCAATTGCTCAATATCTATGGATATTCCGTCTTTATTAGCGACATCTATCATATTCAGCAAAACAAGCGTTTTTATGCCCTTTTCTTGCAAAATGGTTGTTAAATACAAATTGCGTTCAATATTTGTGCTGTCTATAACATTTATCAAAAACTCAGGCTCGCCAGAAAACAGATATGTTCGAGCAACGCGCTCGTCTTCGCTCCAAGTACCTAAATCATAAGTGCCGGGCAAATCCACAAGTGTTGCGTTTAGCTTTGGGTGCTTGATTTCTCCCATTTTTTTGTCCACAGTAACGCCGGGCCAATTGCCAACCCTTTGCTTGCCGCCTGTCAAGAGGTTGAAAACTGTACTTTTTCCGCAGTTGGGGTTGCCAGCTATTGCTATTATCATAATCCATCCTCTTCCATTAAAACCACATCTGCCTCGGCTTTTCTCAAAGAAAGGCGATAACCTCGGAGTTCAATTTCCATTGGGTCTCCAAGAGGGGCGGTTATTATTTTAAAAACCTCGGTTCCCCTTGTTAAACCAAGAGCCAAAAGCTTCATTTTATATGAGTTTTTGCAGTTTTTTACATATCCGGCTATTTTAGCCTTGCTGCCAGATTTTAGCGTAGAGAGAGTTTGAGATTGAGACATAGTCTTAAAGTTAGAAAATTATTTTGCTTTTGTCAAGGGTGGTTTAAAGAATTTTCTATAGTAGCCACTGATTAACTTTGAATCTCGCTGTGGCGTTCCCCCCGTTAGCTCTCCGAGCGGAAAAAACGGGGGGATTAATGGTGATTTTTGTTAAAAAATCTCCATTCAAGGGGGGAATGTTGATTGGATAAAATTGAGGTTGTGAGTTAATCGCATTTACTATATTCTCTCTATGAAACCATTTTTCATATTTATTTTTATGGTAACACTTGTAAATGCACAAAATCACGGATTCGGGGCTAAAATAAACCAGATTGGCTATGGAGAACAGGCTAAAAAAATATTGGTTTTGAAAGACGCAGGGGCTGCTTCTGTTGAATTTAAGGATTTGACAAGTGGCAAAACGATATTGAATGTGCCCTTATCTGCTCCAGCAACTTGGGAATATAGCGGAGAGTCGGTACGCAAGGCAGATTTTTCTGGGATTACAAAAAAAGGAGTTTATGCAGCTTATGTAAATGGTACCAGAATTTCCGACAATATAATTGTGCAAAACAATGTTTATGAAAATGTGTTCAAAGCCGCTTTGAAATGGTTTTACTATCAAAGAGCTAGTACTGCATTGCCCTTTGAATTTGCTGGCAAATGGATGCGAGCAGCCGGACACCCCGACACCAGCGTTAGCTTTTACCCCGAAGCCGAAAAGCCCCCGAACTGGAAAATCAGCAGCCCCAAGGGTTGGTACGATGCAGGCGATTATGGCAAATATATTGTGAATAGCGGAATTTCTGTTTTCACTCTTTTGGAACTATATGAGCATTTTGAAAAAGAACTCAAGAAAGTTTCTTTGAACATTCCCGAAAGCAAAAGCAAAACACCGGATATTTTAGAAGAAGTGCGCTGGAATTTAGACTGGATGCTGACAATGCAAGACCAAGAAGACGGCGGAGTTTACCACAAATTGACCACCGCGAGATTCAGCGGGCACGAACTGCCAGAAGGCGATCTTGCAAAGAGATATGTGGTTATGAAAACAAGCACAGCTGCTTTGAATTTTGCTGCTGTTATGGCGCAGGCAAGCCGAGTTTATAAACCCTTTGATGCAAAATTCTCCGCAAAAGCCATTACCGCCGCAGAAAAAGCATTTGAGTGGGCAACAAAAAATCCATCTGTTCTGTTCAAGCAACCAGAGGGTATGAACACAGGGCAATACGCTCCTAGCGATGAAACAGTCCAAGACGAAAAATTATGGGCAGCAGCAGAACTTTATATCAGCACAAAGAAAAAATCTTATGCAGAAACAATTGACAGCGTTCCCTTTGACGGTCCAACTCCTTGGTGGGGCAATGTGAATTTTTTAGCTGTGTACAGAATTTCCGATGCCAAAAACGGATTTAAAAAAGAGTTGAGCAAAAAAGCTCAAGACACCCTTATATCGGCTGCGAATACGCTCAAAAATATAGCAGAAAATTCCGCTTATGGAATACCCGTAGTCAATTGGAATTTTGTTTGGGGTTCAAATTCTGCCGTTGCAAATAATGGCATTTTGCTTTTGCACGCATATTATTTAACCAAAAACAAAAGCTATTTAGATGCCGCTCAAAGAGCCTTGGATTATCTTTTGGGAGCAAACCCCATTGATATAAGTTATGTAACTGGACATGGCAACAGAACGCCAATGTCACCGCATCACAGACCATCCGAAGGAGATGGCATCACAGAACCAGTGCCCGGAATGTTAGTTGGTGGGCCGCACGAGGGTGGGCAAGATGTTAAACCAAATGGGCGTTGCGAAAACTATGTGCAAAAAAGCAAACCTGCTCTCTCCTATTTAGACAATGATTGTAGCTATGCTACAAATGAAGTTGCTATAAACTGGAATAGTCCCTTAGTTTACCTTTCTGGTGCATTGCACTTTTTGAACGCAAAATGAAGAAAGTTTTTGTGGACGGCCAAGAAGGCACAACGGGTTTGCAGATAAGGGAAAAACTGCTCACACGCAAAGACATAGAGCTTTTGGAAATTGAACCTGAGCTTCGCAAAGATACAAAACGCAAAACAGAACTCCTAAACGCAGCCGACATTGCTTTTTTATGCTTGCCAGACGATGCCGCAAAAGAATCAGTAGCTCTTGTCCAAAATCCAAATACTGTTATCATAGATACAAGCACAGCCCACCGCACCAATGCAGAGTGGGCTTATGGCTTGCCCGAACTTTCGCCGAATCACAGAGAAGCTATAAAAAAATCAAAGCGAATAGCAAACCCAGGCTGCCACGCCACAGGATTTTTGCTGGCTGTTTATCCGCTTGTGGCAAAGGGCATAATAAATGCGGATGAAAATTTGAGCTGCTACAGCGTAACGGGTTATAGCGGTGGCGGCAAAAAAATGATTGCAGAATATCAGGAAAATTTCAAATCCATTAAATTTGAATCGGAATCTGTTTTAGCCTCAAAACCTTATGCTTTGGGACTTTGCCACAAGCACTTGCCCGAAATGCAAAAAATAGCCGGACTAAAAAATCCCCCTTTGTTTAATCCCATTCTTGGTCCCTATTATCAGGGGATGGCAGTGACTGTGAGCCTATTTCCAAATATGCTGAACGGAATAAACTCTTTTGACGAGTTGAGGGAATTTTTAGCCAATTACTACAAGGACTGCGAATACGTTAGCGTTGTACCTGCCAATGAGAATCCCTCTATTTTAGACCCAACAATATGCAACAACACAAATGATGCAAAAATTTTTGTGTTCGGGCGCGAGGAGTACGGGCAAATAACCGTTGTTTTGGACAATTTGGGAAAGGGGGCCAGCGGAGCGGCTATTCAAAATATGGAGATAAGCACAAAATGATTAGAACGATTAAAACCATTTCACTTGCGTTTTTATTTGCCTTAGGAATTTTTATCGGTTTCATTGGAGGTTACGCTATTTCAAAAAAATTATCGCCGGAGAGTTATCCTTTGTGCATTTCTTCTGGCAAAGATGCAGGAAATAATAGTAGTGATAGCAACAGTAATAATGCCTGCCATAAAAAACGGTAAAAACCAATGCCCATTTATCTACTTTTTGGAATACTCGTGAATAGCGTTATAGCTCAAACCAGGGCACTGCTCTTTTCAAAAGCTTTGAAATAAAAGGCGTTCCAAAAAAAGAAGCATTGCCGCAAGAGCCAAAGCTCAAAATTGAATTTTTAGGGAATTCCATAACTGCGGGTTACGGAGTTTTGGATTCGGCAAAGGAGCAAACCCCATTTGGGAAAACTTTTTTAGGGTAAAGCAAATCTTTAACCTTGTCTTTGTCAAAGCTGCATCAATGGCGTTTATGCCGTAAGCTGCCAATTTTTCTTTTATAATACTAACCCACCTGCCATAACTCTGCGAATAACTGCTGTATTTCCATCTATGTTATAAACAATAACCATTTTCTTATAATTTATTGTATAAACATCAGGTCCATAACGAAGTTTTAAAAACTCTCTTGAACTTGGAGCAAATATATTTGCATTATTTTTTAAAGAATTTATTTTTTCCAATAACCCAAAACGATAATCAATAGCTGTATCGGGTGATTTTAATTCGTAGGCAATATAATCAAAAACTTCTTCTATATCAGCTAACGCCTCCTCTAAAATGAGAATTTCAAATTGTTGCATAAAATTCTACTAGAATAAATTTCGTTTCGCCTTTTCTTGACTTAACCTATCTTTAAAGTCTTCTCCAAAAGCCTCAACTAATCTCTTGTCAATATGCTCAAAAACTTCTTCTACAGTATAAGCTCTTTGGGTGGCATAGCTGCCAGAAACTACTGTTTTTTCTTGTGCATCTGTTAACATTTTTATCTCCTTATAGACAATATACAAATTTGATATAATAAACGCAATAACTGTGCCACTCACAAAACTGCGAATTTAATATGTATTTGCGGTTTTAAAGTGTCCAAAAAGTGTTTAAACAGTGTTTAGACGGATTTTGGACGGTTGGCTTACGCCAAAGGGTTGGTGGATACTGCTTTTATTTTCTATATTGCTTGTGTAGAGGACCTTATGTTAGCAGTGAAAGAAGTTTTTTCAGAAATAGAAACTCTTCCCAAAGAGTATTTGCCAGAGGTATTGGATTTTGTTGTTTCTTTAAAAACAAAGTCAAATGGTAAAAAAAAATCTGCGTTTGGCTGTTTGAGTGAATACGCAGATGTTTCAAAAATACATTTGGAAAAAGGAGCTTGGGAAAGAGAGGTTGTAAAAAAATATGCTGTTAATTGACGCGAATATTGCATTGCGTTATATTCTTAATGACGATAAAGAACAGTCACAGAGGGTTAAAGATATAATAGATAATAATTATATAGTAAATGCCGATTAACCCATTGTTTTTTTGTTAGAAATAAATTATATTTGTAGATATGGAAAAAATACTTACCTTTTCGGATTTGGAAACCCAAAACAAGAAGAAGCGGACACGCCGCGAT
>Ga0268262_10000182_pt1 | contig 81451 bp, 81 predicted proteins | sample TergutNc150P3_FD_190354 | JGI IMG/M metagenome (GOLD analysis project Ga0268262, IMG submission 190354) | Nasutitermes corniger P3 segment gut microbial community from laboratory colony in Florida, USA - Nc150 P3 (SPAdes) (version 2) | ecosystem: Host-associated > Arthropoda: Insects >...
AATTGCTGACTTTCACGCCCGCCACAGGTTTTGTGTCTGATGGGCATTTTTCGCTTTCGCATCCAATTGTAAATTCGCCGCCTGGTATATATATCATCTCAAAAGTCAAATCTTTTCCCGAAGCATCCTTTATAGTTTCCGTGAAACTTGCTGTTGGAGTACCTGCTGGAGGAGGCTTGGGAGCAGCAACAGAGGATGAACTCCGCGCAGAAGAGGAACTGCGAACTGAGGAAGAACTAAGAACCGATGAGCTAGATACTGTACCAGAACTGCTAGACCTAGACGAAGAGGAAGTATTTGAGTTGGACGATACATCTTCTCGCGAGGAAGAAGAAGGAGAAGGAGAAGGAGAAGGAGAAGGGATATTGACCTGCGATTCCGAGCTAGGTGATATCGGAAGATCAATAGAACCAGAAGCAGACGAGTCTCCCTCTCCATTTTTTACAATGGGATCTATTGGAAGCTCATTTTGGTTGCTGCAAGTGATAAGGAAAAACACAAGAGCAGTTATTGCAGAAACAACTCCAAGTTTTACGATTCGGTTCATAAATACCTCACGGTGGCAATATGGCTTATATATATAATATATATATATTTTTGGAGAAAAGCTAAAAAAAAGCGAAGTACTTAAAAAGTACCTCACTTTTTTGGTTAAATTCTCTAAAATCTCTCTATTTGCAACCACCCGTTGGACAAGGTGCTGGCACAAATGTTGATTTGCCGGTTGCTCCCTGGCTGGAATACATAGAAGCACCTAGACCTTTTGGGATCTCTTCGCTACAGATATTGCCGCAGGTGGTTTTTGGCCAAGCATCTCCGTTGCTCTCCAGCTTGAACATTCTAAAGTCTCCACGCTCATACCCCATAAATGAGTTGTGATAGAAAGTGCGATCATTTCCGGTTCCGGTCACTGCGTATAGATAATCTGCTGTATATCCGCTTGAGTGCACTACTCGCAGGAATGTGTTGTTGACTGTGAACCACTTGCCGTTTGCGAGCATAGTTCTTCCGTTGTTCTGATTAACGGTGAACCGGAATTCGTCAGCATCAACGTCTTTTCTGTAGTGATGCACACCACCAGCACTGGTATTGTTTTGGAACCATCCCTTGGTCGCTCCACCGTCTAGCAGACGTGCATCCTGTTTTTGAGCAGAGGCTGGTATGTTGGTCATATCAACCATTTTATATAGTGTATCAAAACCGGCTTGTGCCTTGGCTAAGGCCTCTCCGGTTTTTAGGTCGGATACGGTGGGTTTATCTACGCTACTCGCCGATTTCTTTTCTATTCTCCCTATGAAACCGCCGGTCATGAAATCCTTATCGGAAATAAGCGAACCTTGTTTGTCGTCAAGGAATATATACCCATACTTTGAGAGCCCCGAAGAACCTGAACTAGGAACAAACACAAAAGCTATATTGTTTGAAGTGAACCACTGACCTGTAGTGGGCCTGCTACTGCCATAACCAGAAGATAATTGTGCAGTGCCGTCTTCCCAAACTCTTAGCTCAAAATTGCCTATCGCTATTGTGCCACTAGGTGCCCACACAGCGTTGCCACCTGTGACCCAGCGTGGATCGCGGTAAGAATTTGCTGGTTCGCCTTCCATTTTCGGGGCGTGGAGATCGCAGGGCGAAACATAGTTTGGTGGGTAGTTCATATCTGCCGAAACAGCCAAGCGTAGTGCTGGGCCTATGCCTTCTATTGAACGGATTAGGCGGCCTGTGATGTTATCACTTGTTCCATTTGCATCGCGCCGTGTTTTTTGAGTGTGCTGACCGCTTCCAGGTCCAACAGGATCTTTTCCACCCATGTGTGTGCTGTTCCAAGAATTATATGCCCATTCCTCGCCGCTAACACCGCTGCCTCCACCTATGTCTGATAATTTATCTTTATATTTTTTTGCCGCATATTCCCACTCTGCCTCGGTGGTCATGTGATATTTTCTGCCTGTTAAATTGCTTAACTTGCAAACAAATTCCATAGCATCGTACCAAGTGATGTGCGTGGCGGAACCGTTATTTTGAGCGTATTGAGGGGGCGGAATGTCGCTACCCATCACTGCTTTCCACAGTCCGTTTTTCACCTCGGTTTTAGCAATAAAATAGCTACTGACCTCCACACCCGACACAGCTTTTGTATCTGATGGGCAGCTTCCGCTTTCGCAACCTAAAGTAAATGTGCCGCCTGGTATGTAAATCATATCAAACTCAACACTGCCCACCTTCTCTTTGAAATCGGCTTTTGGAGTGTTCACAGGAGGTACAGCAGCAACGGAAGAAGAGCTGCGAACAGATGAGGAAGAACTAAGAGCGGATGAAGAACTGCGTGCAGACGAAGAAGAACTACGTGCAGACGAGGAAGAACTAAGAGCGGATGAAGAACTACGTGCAGACGAAGAAGAACCGCTAATAGATGAGCTAGATGCCGTACCTGAATTAGATATAGACGAAGAGGACGAATCTTTATTACTGCCAGTTAAGCTATTATCTGAGCTAGATAAGCCTTTATCTGAGCTAGATAAGCCATTATCTGAACTAGATAAGCCTTTATCTGAACTAGATAAGCCTTTATCAGAGCTAGATGATGCTTCTTGCTCAGAATCAGAAGAATCTGGAGTTTTGATTTCTTCGCTGCTGCTCTGCGTTGGAATATTATCTACAGAAGAAGAGCTTGTTCCCCCTTGTATAGGTGGACCGGCAGAAGACAAATCAGTTCCTCCATTGCCATTGGGATTAGTTGGAGGCTCATTTTGTTGGCTACTACAAGTGATCAAAAAGAACACAAGAGCAACAATTGCGGGAAGAACACTGATGTTCACGATTTTGTTCATAAATACCTCAGACGGCAGTATGGCTTATATACATAATATATATTATATTTCTGGTAAAAAGCAAAAAAAAAAACGAGGTACTTAAAAGTACCCCGTTTTTTAGGTTGAATTATCTATTTACAGCCGCAATTATCTTATTTACAGCCTCCTGATGGGCATTTTGCTGGTGTAAATGTGGACTGACCCTTTTCCTTATCGTTTACGTACATTGCTGCTGGAGCTATGCCCTTTGGAATCTCTTCGCCGCAAATAGCACCGCAGTTGGTTTGAGGCATTTTGTTGTTCTCAACTTTCTTGAACATTCTAAAGTCGGCACGCTCATATCCCATAAAGGAGTTGTGGTAGAAGGTACCATCAGAGGCTACGGTGTACAGATAATCGGCTATATATCCATTACTGGATATTACTCGCAGGAATGTGTTGTTGATTGTGAACCAAGCACCAGAGGCTAGCACAGCAGCCCGTTGACCTTGCTGATTTACGGTGAAGCGGAATGCATCATCGTCAACATCTTTTCTGTAGTGATGCGCACCTTTCATGGAAGTGTTGTCTTGGAACCATCCTGTTGTAGGACCTCCGTCTAACAGCCTTGAATCCCGTGTATAAGAAGACGTTATTCCTGCCGCTGTCTTCGGTAAGCTGGTCATATCAACCATCTTATATTCAGCGTTAAACTTTGTCTGTGCCTTGGCTAATTCCTCGCCGCTCTTTAAACCCGATACGGATGGTTTGGCAGTGGTTGAAGCCTTCTTTTCAAATCTTCCAATATAACCGCCACTACTCATCATAGCTCCCTCGCCTATAACCGAGCCTTGTTTATCGTCTAGGAAGATATATGCGTATTTTACAGGAGTGCCTGAATTTGGAACAAATACGAAAGCAATGTTGTTTGAAGTGAACCACTGACCGGTGGTGCTACCCAATTTTGCGGTACCGTCTTCCCAAACCTGAAGGTCAAAAGTACCTATTGCTATTGAACCTGTTCCCCATTTTTGACTGTCTCCTGTTACCCAACGCGGGTCGCGATAAGAATTAGTTGGTTCGCCGCCAAGTACTGGAGCGTGGATATCGCAGCTAGGAATATAGCCAGCTGGGTAATCCATATCTGCTGAAACAACCAAACGAGTTGCAGGACCTATGCCATCTATTGAACGGATTAAGCGAGATGTCACTCTATCGGAACCCTCAGAATCTGCATCGCGGCGCGTTTTCTGAGTGTGCTGACCGCTAGATGGACCAACGGGATCTTTTCCGCCCATGTGCTTATCTGCATCCCAAGAGTTATATGCCCATTCTTCGCCCTGCATGCCACTGCCGCCTATGTTATTCAACTTATCTTTGTATTTTTTTGCGGCATATTCAAACTCTGCCTCGGTTTGCATATGATAATTTTTGCCCGTTTTTTTGCTCAATTCACAAGCGAACTCAACGGCTTCGTACCAAGTTCCGCCAGCATGGGACTCGCCCATTACGGCTTTCCAAAGCGAAGATGATGCCTCGGCTTTCATAATCCAATAACTGCTCATTTCTACGCCCGACACGGGTTTTGCCGCACCATTCTGGCATTTACCGCTTTCGCATCCAAGAGTAAATGTGCCACCTGGTATATATATCATATCAAAAGATGCGCTACCTACTGTTTCTTTGAAATCTTCTTTTGGAATGTTGGGTCCCTTACCTGTATTAGGAGGAGGAGCAACGGAAGAGGAACTCCTAACCGAGGAACTTGATGCAGCCCTAGACGAAGATGAACCTGACCTTGACGAAGATGATGAGCCAGACACAACCGAAGAGGATGAACCAGACCTAGAAGAGGATGAACCTGACACAACCGAAGAGGATGAACCAGAGCTAACCGAAGATGAGCTATTTTCCGTACCGGAACTGCTCACGCCAGCAACTTCTGAACTAGATGATACTTTTTGCTCAGAATCAGAAGAATCTGGAGTTTTGACTTCTTCGCTGCTGCTCTGCGTTGGAATAGGCGGATTATCTACAGAAGAAGAGCTTGTTCCCCCTTGTATAGGTGGACCGGCAGAAGACAAATCAGTTCCTCCATTGCCATTGGGATTAGTTGGCGGCTCATTTTGTTGGCTACTACAAGTGATCAAAAAGAACACAAGAGCAACAATTGCTGGAAGAACACAAAGGTTCGCGGTTCGGTTCATAAACACCTCACGTTGGTAATACGGCTTATATATCAATATATATCCTTTTTTACAGAAAGGCTAAAAAAAACTGTATTTTTTTTAAAAATGTGAAATTTTTGTAATATTTTTGCCATATTTTTGCAAAAAAGGGCTATTTGTGCTTAGTTGGGCTTTTGAGTTGCACAGTCTGAACCCTGTTATCCGAGGTATAATTTTCAACATACAAGTCCTTGCCCGGGAATTTCTCATTCATGGAATTCAGCAATTTTGCCGATTCTGCGTAAAATTCTCTTTCTGTAAAATCATAAGCTGTACGGTAATAAACCGCATCTTCCGTAATCTCCACTCTCACGTTGTTGCCAAATGCTTTTGCAATGCTAGCAAGCACCTGTTGCGCCTTCACCGATTTTTCAAAAGATTCCTTTGCCTTGCGCGCAGAAGCCGTATCCCCTTGTTTTTCTAAGTTATCTGCAAGATTTTTCCAAGCATCTGCATTGTATGGGTTCTTTTTTAATTCGTTGTTGATTTTTTCCATATCTGCCGCAGTAGCAGTTGCATTGTTTTTCTTTTGGGGTTTTTCGTCAGATGGAGGTACATAATCCGATGATACCCTTGCTGATTGCACGGCTTGCCTCGGTTGATTTGAAGAAGGATGATTGGGTTTATTTTTGCCAGAAAAATCAATAGAGGTTAAAATAGCGAAAATCACAAATATTGACAATATTGAAATCAAAAAATTTCTTCTGAATTTTCGGTAGTGATGGTGGCGGTGTTTGAGATATGCCTCCATTGGGGCTGTCACTTTTTTTTCGCCCTCTTTTTTTGTGACCATTGCTTTTGTGTCTTCTATTGTGCATACTGCACCAAACTTTTCCAATAGGTTTTTTAATTTTTCCGCATCTTGCGCAGTATCGGCATAAAATACGTTAAGGGGGGGGACTTTCAGTCCAGAGGATATTTGGTTAGGTTGAAGCCCTGGTATTTTGAGTAAAATCTTGATTAGCGACTGCATATCGCATTGAGTGGCCAATTTCGTGATTTTTAGATTATACACACTAACAATATAGTAAAACAGGCTAGTGTTTTTTCACTAGCCTGAGAATATTATAGTAAATTTTTCAGATTATTTAACAACAGCCCGCAACGTTTGGTTGGCTGCTTTAACCACATACATTCCTTTTGGAACCTGTATCTGCAATGTTTGCGAATTTGCAGAATTGGCTGAATATATGCGTTTGCCCTGAAGATTATAGACCTCAACTTTTGCATTGCTCGGCAGCTTTTCAAGCACTATTGCACTTGAAGTTGCACGTACGCTGAGTTTGCTCACATCCAATTGCGATATTACAGGAGTAGTAGCAGGTGGAGGAGAAACCCCAATTCCACAAACAGCACCTGTTGGGCAAGAACTAATCGGTGGGTCTATGGTGCCACCGCCATTTCCACTACCACTACCGTTAATCGTTATGGAAAGCGGTTTTTCAGCATACCAAACGTCATTCCAAGCTACGAGCGTGAATGAAGATGTACCTGTAGTTATGGGAGTGCCAGAAATAACCCCTGTTTCACTATTCAACCAAAGCCCTGATGGCAGGCTACCTTTATATACTACCCAGTTTGGATATTCCGTTCCGTTAAGCGTTGTGCTATAAGGTTTGTTCACCGTGCCAGCCGGCAATAAGGCTGTTGCAATTGTAGGTGCTTTCGGCTCCCTAACGTTTAGGGTGAATGTTTTCTCGGTGGTACATCCATATTCATTGCATAATTTGAGTTTGAAGCTGTGTTCGCCCATACCGTCTTCGCGGACATAACCCATAATCTTACAATATCCACCATAACACCATATACTAAGATAACCAGGCAATACACCCTCTATTTCATAATCATAAACATTTGCATCGTTTGTTATTTCAAACGTTTTTTCGTAGTCTCTATGTACCACGACATCTGGCAAAACGGCGGTTTTAATTGTGTTTGGCGCTACGTTGTCTTCACTGATTCTTATGGTAAAGCTTTTTGATGTTTCTCCAGAGTAATTAGATGCTACAAGATTGATGGTACATGTACCTGCAACACTTGGAGTACCTACTATACTATAAGTCCAAACACCATCTTCACTTATTCCATTCACACCTAAACCGCAATCATCATCTCTATAATCTCCATTATATAAATCTGTGGCATCTGATACTTCAATCTTTTGGCTGTATTCTCTGCCCACTTTTCCGTTAGGCAGGGAAGAGGTTGCAAATGTTGGTTTTGCCGGGGCTACAACTCTTATGGAAAGTTGTCTCTCAGCAGTAGCATCACCATAGCCATAAGCTATAAGCTTGAATGTATAGGTTTTTATATCTCTTGCTCCAAGGTCGTAAGAATAGATAAAGCACCCCTCATTCAACCAACAAACCGCATCAAAGGGAACATCAACATCACCAACAATCTCCGCATCGTCCATATCTCCAATATATTGATAATAGCTTGTGCCTACTTTAGCATCTGGCAGTGAACTTATTGCAATAACTGGGCTGGCGGGTTTAACGATTATTACAACAGCTTTTTCATCAGATCCTCTTGAATTTTCGGCTTTTACCTTGACTATGTATGTGCCAGGAGTTGTGGGTGTACCGTGGATTTCCGAGTAGTTTTCATAACTTTCAATTCTAGTGCCCGGTGGCAAACCTGTTGCGCTCCAAGAGGCACCAACGCTAGATTCTTTATAAAAACTATAAGGACTACACTTAGGTTCCTTATTTGCATATAGTGAACAACCTTCGCTGCTCCATATTGATGGTTTTTTGGTTGCTGGAGTTATAGTAAATTTAAACTCTTTTTCACTATCGCCATGAGCATTCTCTGCTTTGAGATTGAAATAGTATTCGTTGGCAGACTCATTGAATAGAATGTTTCCAGAAAGACGATAATTTAGACCTTCTTCTCTGGTTAACTCAATACCTGGAGGCAAAGCACCTTGTGAGACGGTTACATTGCCGAAGTGGTTTAAATTAAACGTAACATCAATAAAGCCTTCAGGTAATGTATGCTCAGGTCCTTCCTGCCAACGGCCAGAATAATAAGTCCCAATACCTTCAAAATCGGGTTTAGCGGTTGGTTCTGTAACAACTATTGAAAATTCTTTCGTGGCTCGGCCGCTAACATTCTCTGCTTTGACTGTAAAACTATAAGTGCCTGCCGTTGTGGGATAGCCGCCAATAAATCCACTTGACAAATAAAAACCGGGTGGCAAATCGCCACTCTCTATGCTCCACTCGACATAACTACTAGCTGTTTCCAAGTATCTATATACCCCTTTATACACCTCTCCTGTTATAAGTGGCTCGTTGTTTGGTGTTGAAATTGCTGGAAAAGCAGGTGTTTCTATGATTATGGGATATGTTTGTTCTTTTATGTTGTCTTTTCTATCTTTAACTTTGAGTGTAAATCCTGTACTACTAGCTGCATTAGTGGGCACCTTTCCGTCAACGGTATTAACGGTAACGGTAATTCCTCTGTATTCTCCGTTGGGGTCAATTTCCGACCTAGAAGGATCAAGCGCAATAAGCCAATCAGGCAAATCTGTAACTTCCCATTCGCCCAAAAGGTTAGAGTTTGGCATAAAGGTGTATGCGTATTTTTTTCCTTTTATAAAAGAAAGGTTGGTGACATTTGAAAACTCACCATAATCATTACAATGGAATCCTGGGCAGTACACAATATCCATATCAATAAGCCTTATACTATATTCTTTCTCATGTACTCCCCCTTCACAAGCTTCAGCTTTGATTTTGAATCTAGTTGTAGATTCTAAACTTGTGGGTGCACCAGTGATTGTCATTGTAAAACCCCATAAACGTTTATTATATATATTATTTATCCAATCCGGCTTATTTTCTATTTCCCAATCACAATATTCGGTATCATCGCTCTCAGCATTATAAAATTCATACTTCCCGCTGAAGCCTTTTACAATCTTAAAAATGTCTGTTGAGTTCATATCTTCAGAAGAATAGGGTGCCCAGTATCGCAAACCAGAGAAAGGATCGACGGCGGCAAATGCCAAAATTGGCAAAAGCAGGGTTAAAAGGGCTATTTTGAGGCGTTTCATCAGCAACTCCTATGCCTTGAGGGGGCATTTTTGCGGTTTAAGGTTATACTTGCCTCCAAAGATAGAAATATTTAGCCGATTTGTCAAGGCTATGTCAAATTAAATGCTGATTAATTCATATTTAAGTCCTAACTCTGCTCATTTTTTTAGTTCTTTAACAGCAAATTGCCGATTTTTGCAAAATTTCGCCATTTTTTCGGGATTTATTATCCATGAAAAATTCTACATTCCATTCATGGAACGAAAAGAAAACAAAGGCGAACTCGTGCTATACCAGCCGGATGGCACATTGAAATTAGATGTACATTTGGAAGACGAAACCGTTTGGCTTACGCAAGCCCAAATGGGACAATTATTTGAAAAAAGCAGAACCACTATAACCGAGCATATTCAACATATTTTCAAAGAAGGAGAATTGCAGGAAAAAGTGGTATGTCGGGATTTCCGACATACCACTCAGCACGGGGCAATGGGTGGCAAAACGCAAACAGCAACAAATGAAAATGGTACTGTCTGCTCTATTCGTGCTAGTCATTCCTTATCCCTAACATTAAGTTAATCATTACTTACTAAAATTCTCACTCCCGACCTAACCCAGGCATCATTATTCTGAAAACCCGCACCCGTATAAATGCCAAAAAACCTGTTATAAGAGTAATTTGCCAAAAAATCCAGCAAAAACTGCTTTTCCTCTCCCCTTTCCAAAACCTTTCTTTCACTGCATTTTTGATGGTCAGAATAAATTTTGCAATCTCCCTGCCTCAAATATGCGCTTTCAAGCTCTGCACTAAAGGTTTTATCTGCGGAAATAAACTTAAAGTTCCACCATAAATCCACAGCATCTGGACCCCTGCGATAGCCAAGCGGGTAATCGACAATGTACATATCTGCGAAATTCGGTTTGCCCTGCTCCCTGAAATTGCTGTTGTAAATTTTTCTGCTCGTCATTTTTTGCAAGGGAACCTTGTTATTGTTGAAATGCGGGTCTGTGTGAACTGCATCTATTCTGCTTTCAAGCTCTCCGTAAACTCCAAGGGGTATTTTTTGCTTGTAGCCAGCCAAAAACGCAAGTGTAGTGTAGCCAACATCGCCCTCAACCTCACCTACGGGGCTTTGAATATCCTCCATAGCCGCTTGCCAATAAAATTCAGATGTTTTTGCAGGTCTAAGCCCAGCTTCCAAAGCCACGCTCATTTTGCTATATCCATAACTAAAATTGTTGTGCCAAGCGACAAAGGGCGAAAAATCCCTGAATTCCAAATTTTTGCCACCTATCAAACTCTGCTCAACAATGAAAAAATAGCCAAAACCTCCGTCTATGCCAAATTTATGCAAAAGCAGGTTTTTGGTAGGTTCCTCGTAAACCCTGCCCCTCGCATTTGATATTGTGACCGTTCTCTGTTCCTCTTTCTCGCTCTCGGTGAGCCAAGGGTTTAAGGATGAAATTAAAAAATCATACCTAGCAATTCCTGCGGCAAATTTCCAATGGATTGCATCGTGGTGAGGTGCGCCGCCTAAAACTAGGGTATTTGGAGTAGGTGCCATATCCGGCTTAAACCTCCCAAATTTCACAAAACCTGTGGGATTATTCCACTGCCCCCAAGCCTCCGTTGGAACATTCAAATCCAGTTCCGAAGGTTTGGTGGTATAAGTGCGTTTATAAGCATCTTGGTACCAAGCCTCAATATCCCTGCGCAAAGGAAACTCTGCGTGGATTAAAAAATCTTCTTTGTAATTTGCGCCAAGGTCAATGGCAAAAAATGGCTCCAGCGTTTCAAAATACCGCCCGGTTTCCAATGGAATTCTCAAAGCTCGCCAGTTGTCCCCAAATCTTTCCATTGTGTCTGCGGCAAAAACGCTTGCAGTAGGCGCTCCCCAAATCCCAAAATTTACCTTTATGTTTGCTGAACCACCTATATTTTCCGCATATACTTGCGAAAAATCACTTCCCAATGCAATAACTGTTAAAAATAGCTTCCAATACGCTTTCATCCGAAATTTCTCCTGTTACAGAGCAAAGGCTGTTTCTAGCTTCGCGCATTTCAAAGGCTGCCAGCTCCATTGCCTGAGACTGTTTTAATAGCTCCAAAGCCCTGAGGGCGTTTTCTTCTGCTTTTTTTATGCAGTCAATTTGCCGCTCACTTACAATCCAGGCCTCCTCTCCTCCTATTGCCTCAGGGAAAAATATAGAATTTAATTTCTTTTGCAATTCATTTATGCTGATATTTTCTTTCCCTATTATATCTGCGTGGGTTTCTACCACCAAATCTGCGGATTTTCGCCATTTTTCAAATTCTTTTGGGGGTGGAATGGAAATATCTATTACCAAGATTTTCAAATTTGCCTTTTCCAAAATTTCTCTGGTTTTTTGCATGGCTTGCTTGTCAATCTCGCTTTGAACCTCCTCTGCAAGCCCCGCTGTGTCTATGAGCAATATATCGCCGTCTGGCAAATGCAGAGGCACTTCCACAAAATCCCTAGTTGTGCCGGGGGTTTCGCTCACAAGCAGCCTATCCTCTTTAACAAGGGTGTTTATCAAAGTGGATTTTCCCGCATTTGGCGCACCGAAAAAGGCGGCTTTTGGCATGGTATTTTGCGACTCTTTGAACCTTTTTTTAAGATTTTGCAAATTCTGCAAAATTTGCTCCAATTTTTCATATCCTTGAAAGGTACTTTGGGGGTTGCTTTCTATATCTTCTGCAAAATCCACCTCTAATTCCAATAAAGCCGAAACCTCCTTAATTTTATCCGTTAAAGCCTTTATTTCGCAAGAAACTTCACCGCAGAGCAATCGGTGCGCATTGCTAAGGCTTTTTGCATCACTTGCGCACAAAATATCGCCAAGTGCCTCGGCCTGCGTTAAATCCATTTTGCCATTCAAAAAAGCACGCTTTGTAAATTCCCCGCGCTGCGCCAAACGCACACCCGGAACCTCGCAAATGGCTGCCATAAGTTTGCGAACAATAAAGGGATTTCCATGAGGGAAGAGTTCCAAAACATCTTCGCCAGTGTAGGAATTTGGCGCAGGGAAGTATATTGCAAGCAGATTATCTATGAGTTCGGCGGTAGGTGTTTGCGCCTTTGTTAAGCTAGCTATGCGGGGTTGCATTTTGAAGTTTGGCAAAATAGTTTTGCATATCGCTGGCACAGCACTTCCGCTTGCTCGCAAAACGGCAAGGGCACTTGTGCCTACTGGGGTTGATAAAGCGATTATGGTATCGGTCATTGGGTTTGGATAAGATAGTAAATTTTAATCATACTTAAAATATTTACTATTTTATATGCGTACTTTAATCATATTTAAAGTACGAGGAGCGTGAAATATGCAAAAAAGAGTCTATAGCAGAGCTATGTATGTAAGCAAGATAAAGCCTTTTATAGGTAAAAATATAACCAAAGTGCTTACTGGGCATCGCAGGGTGGGCAAAAGTTATATTTTGTTCCAGCTTATAAACGAAATTAAAAAAAATGAGCCAAAAGCAAATATAATTTACATAAGCAAAGAGGATATTGCCTTTGACAATATTTGCGATTATCACGATTTGGACAAATATTTAGCCACTGTATCTGTGAAAAACAAAATGAATTACATATTTATTGACGAAATTCAGTTGATAAAGGATTTTCATAAAACCATCAAATCTCTGTTGCTAAAAAATAACAACGATATTTACATAACAGGAAGCAACTCCGATATGCTTTCGGGTGATTTAGCCAATGAACTGGGTGGGCGTTATATTGAATTTACAATTCACAGTTTGTCTTATATGGAATTTTTGCAATTTCACAAATTGGAAAACAACGATGATTCTTTGGAAAAATATATTCGCTACGGCGGTATGCCTTATTTAATTCATTTGCCTTTTGAAGAAGAAATTATAAGGGAATATTTGAACAGCGTTTATTCCACCATTATTTTGAAAGATGTTATAGCTCGCAAAAAAATAAGAAACACGGTTTTTTTGGAACAGTTGGTAAAATATTTGGCTGGAAATGTAGGTAATTTATTTTCCTCAAAAAGCATAAGCGATTACTTGAAAAATCAACGCACCGAAATTTCTACAAATCAGGTTATTGAATATATATCTGCGCTTTTAGATGCTTTTGTGATTCACAAAGTTGATAGATACGATATTGTGGGGAAAAAATTATTTGAGCGCGGTGAAAAATATTATTTTGAAAATATGGGCATACGAAATGCGATAGCAGGCTACAGATTGCAAGACCGAGCTATGCGCTTAGAAAATGTGGTTTTTAACCATTTGCTGTTTTGCGGCTATGATGTAAAAGTTGGGATTTTGCAATCCGAAGAGGTTGATTTTGTGTGTTCAAAGAATGGAGAAACCCTTTATGCGCAAGTAGCTATGGAACTATCCAAAGCAGAAACCATTAACAGAGAATTTGGAAACCTATTGAAAATAAAAGATAACTACCCAAAAATCGTAATTTCTGCCGATAAGTCTTTTGAAAACACTTACGAAGGCGTGGAACATATTTATATTAGGGATTTTTTGTCAAAGGTTCCGGCGAAGTCAATACTAATTTAAAACGCCTCGTTTATCTGAACAGACATTCCCATTTTTTTTCTATCTATCAAACTCAAATCCCCACGAAGGTGGGTTTTGTTGTCTTTGTTTATCAAAAATCTGCCGCCTATGCCAATGGAGTTATGCCACTTGTTATCACTAAGCTCCGCCACGTCTTTTCCTACTTTTGCCGCATCATAAAATAACACTCCTTTGCATCTCCAAAAAAGATGTGTTCTCAGCTCGGATTGCAAAACCCAAGCAGTTTTATCTGCCAAAAGACCTTTTCTCAAACCCCTGAGCTGCCCTACCCCGTCTGGTTGCGCCAAGCGGTCGGGGGGAACATCGCCGTCAAAATCTTCTAGATAAGAGCCAAGAGCCAAAACGCCTTCTGGCAAAAAGGGCAAGGGGATATACATTCTTGTATCCATGTTTTTCCATATAAAACGATTTGCATTGAAAGATATATGCCGGAACTGAACAAAACTGCCTTTGCGAGGCCAGTCGTTTTTTTCTGCGCTGTTGTATGTTAAATTATAGCCTATTCCAACTCTTTGGGAGTTTTTCCACTCATTGTCAAAAGTGATATATTCCCAATCCGTTTCAATTCCGTAATTGAACTTGCCTTGGAAAATTTCCGGCAAAAGAAAATCCGTTCCAAAAGCAAGCGGAATACGGATGTTTTTTGAAGTGTAAATCTCATATTTGGTTTCATCTAAATCATTGCCAACTCCAAAAAATTGCGTGGGCCAATTTGCGAGATATATGTGCGATAAAAATTTCCAATGCTCTGTTTCGTAAATGAATCTGTTTATTATGGTTGCTTGTTTTTTAAAAGAAGTCATCATCACCAAAGCATCGTTGCTGCCGATGCTGCTACCGTCACTAGAAGGAGGCACAATGAAAAACATCGCGCCCGCACCCAAAACAATTCCAGTTTCTTCGGAATAGGCGCCAACGGGCAATACTATAAATTTCTTGAACTCAAATAAATCGCCATCCTCGCCTGCTTGCGCAAAAAGCGAGGAATAACCGACTGCTAAAAAAAATAGAATTGCAAAAAACACTACGGCTTTGCCGATTTTTCCAATTCGGGATAAACGCTTATTTTTTGGCGTTTTTTGTTCACATATTCAAACTTCACAAAGCCGTCTATGAGGGCAAAAAGAGTGTGATCCACGCCTATGCCAACATTATTGCCTTTGTGGAACGTGGTACCGCGCTGACGAACTAAAATGTTGCCGGCAATAACTCTTTCGCCACCAAATTTTTTAACGCCTAAGCGTTTTGATTTTGAATCGCGACCGTTGCGGACTGAACCTTGACCTTTTTTGTGTGCCATTGTTTATCCCTCCTTTGCCGCTTTCTTCAAAAATTTCTTTTTGCGAACCGGATGCGGTTCTTTGCCTGCGGCTATGTCTGCGGCTATTTTTTCTTTGCGGGTTAAGGGCTTGCCCTGCTCTTTTAGCTTTGCAAGCGAGGCTATGCGGGCGCGCTGGCGAACTGCGACCTGAGGGTCTATTTTCGCAAGGCTTTTGCCATATTTAATTTCAGTTACAAGCACTTCTGTGTAGCCCTGGCGGTGTCCGCGGCGGCGCTCGTAGCGAGTACGGCGTTTCTTTTTAACGATTAAAACTTTGTCTGCTTTATCGTGGGAAAGAACTTCAACCTTAACGGAAGCAGTTTCCAAGACAGGGGTGCCTACGCTTATAGATTCGCCATCGGCGAACAGCAATACGGACTTGAGTTCCAAAATAGAGCCGACTGTTGCCTCAGCAACGCTGGGAACCTTTAGAGTTTTCCCAACTTCGGCTCGGTATTGAAAACCGCCTGTTTCAACTATTGAATACATTTTTGGTATCCTTTTGGGTTTAATGAGCTAGTAAATATAGTAAATTTTTGGAAATTTGTCAAATTTTTCTACATTTTCGTTAATAATGATATTCAACGCCCTTACAGACCAACTTTACCACACAGCCCTTGCTGGTGGCATAGTTATGCTACCCATTTTGCTGGTTGGGGCTTTGGGCTTTTATTACATATATTGCGGGTTTTGGGGGATAATGCCTGTACACAAGGCTTTGCACATGTCTGGCATAATGGCTAAGGTGGCTCCACTACTAGGTCTTTTAGGCACGGTAACGGGTATGGTTCAAACATTTAAGGTTATAACAGTTTACGGAAATCAAAACCCTGTGCTTATGGCAGATGGCATTTCAGAAGCACTAATAACAACGCAAAGCGGGCTTGTGATAGCATTTCCCCTGCTTTTGCTAAATCATAGGCTGGCGGAAAAATATGGCAAACGATAACTCAGATTTTTTGGAATTTAGCCCTAGGCAAAAGCGGGAAGCCACCATAGATATTGGTCCTTTAATGGATATGGTGTTCATTTTGCTGATATTCTTTGTGGTGACAAGCACATTCACAAGAGAAACGGGAGTAGAGGTCACCAAGCCGCAGGCACAAACTGCAAGCCAGCTTGAAAAAGAGAACATTTTAATAGCCATAACCAGAGATGGCACAATACACATAGACGAGCGCCAGGTGGATTTAGCTGGACTAAGCGATATTCTAAAAGGGATTCTTGCAAAGAACCCAGAGAGAGAGGCTGTTCTTATAGCCGACAAAGAGGCAGTGACGGGAAAACTCGTTTCTGTTATAGATGCCTGCACTCTTGCCGGAGTGAAAAAAGTATCAATAGCTGCGTTGAATAAGTAACCACTAGCTCAACCACTGAACTCAGCCTCGCTTAACCCAAGGGCTTTGCTTATGATTTCCACAGGTAGTCCTTTTGCTTTCATTCTTTTGGCTGTCTCAATCGCTATGAGTTTTGCCTGATTAATAAGTTTCTGTTCTTCTTCTTGTATGGCATGCATACTTCCTGTTTTGCCATTCAATTCTTCTTCTATGTTGAAAACTTCCCCCTCTCCTTTGAAAAATCGTGCTATAAGCTCTTCGGCTTTATCTAAAACATTGCAGGAAAAAGGCCCAACGCGAATCAGATTTTCGTCTGTGTAGCTTGCGTTTCTTGTGCCGAGCCTAAAATAGAACAGCATATCAAAACTGTTATAAAATCTGTCTTTGCACAAAGACACGGATAAAACCCTGTTTAGATTTATGAAATCCTTGAAAATCGAACCGTTCACTGAAAATCGATTTCCAGATGTAGTTATGGCAATAGACATAACATCCCCTCCTATTTGTCATATAATAATATAGTAAACGCCGATTAACTCATATTTAAGTACTCAGGGACACGGGACTAGGGACAGGGGATATGATTTTTCTGCATATTCATGTCCCTTATCCCATATCCCTTGTCCCAAACATTGAGTTAATCATTACTTACTATAGAAAATGCGAAGGCTATATAGAATATTCGTCTATGTCGCTGTCTAAAATATCTTGGAAGGTAATGTTATCTAAGTATTTATTTATGATTTTTTCAAGCCCTTGCCACACCCGCAAGGTTTTGCAACATTCCCTCCTTTCGCACTGGTTTACTTCGTCTGCCAAACACGAAACAGGAGATAACCCACCCTCGGTGATCCTTAAAATTTGACCCACCGTGTATTTATCTAGCTCCTTTGCGAGCTTATAGCCTCCATTATTGCCGCGATTAGCGCGCAGAATATCGGGATGGTTCAGCAAGCTCACAATTTGTTCAAGGTATTTTTTGGAAATGCCCTGCCGCTCAGAAATATCTCTTAAAGAGATAAAACCTTCGTTTCTATGCTCTGCCAAATCCAGAAGCATACGTAAAGAATACCGCCCTTTTGTAGAAATTTTCACAATGTCACCCTCCAGACAATATAGTAAATACTGATTAATTCATATAGAAATTTCTACATTACCAAAAAAATAATTTTTTTAGAGGAGAAATATGGAAAAAATGGAATTCCAGACCGAAGTTCGTGAATTGCTGCATTTGATGATACATTCTCTATACAGCAATAAAGAAATATTTTTGCGCGAGCTGGTATCTAACGCAGCAGATGCCTTAGATAAATTGAGGTTTTTATCCATTGCAAACCCAGAACTCTTACCCCCAAGCACAGAACTGCGCATAGATATATCCGCAAACGACGAAACCAAGATTCTAACCATAGAAGACAACGGAATTGGCATGAACAAGGAAGATTTAATCCAAAACCTTGGTACAATAGCTCGTTCTGGCACAAAAAACTTTATGCAGAGCATAACAGGCGATGAAAAAAGAGATGTAAACTTAATAGGGCAATTTGGTGTTGGCTTTTACAGTGTATTTATGGTGGCTTCAAAGGTGGAGGTGCATTCCAAAAAAGCCGGAGAAGAACAAGGCTACCAGTGGGTATCTGAGGGTACAGGCGATTTTTCCGTAAATGAACTCCCAAAAGAGAAAAACGGGACAAAAATCACCATTTACCTGAAAGACGATGACGACTGCAAAAATTTTGCCCAGGAATGGCAAATAAAGAGCATAGTTCGCAAATACAGCGAATTTGTGACCCACCCCATATACATACATTCTTTTGACAACGATAAAAAGGAAAATATTGAGCGATTGAATGAAAAACCTGCCCTATGGAGGCAAAGCGCAAAAACAGTAGAAGAAAAGCAGTACAAGGAATTTTACGAGTTAGTTTCCCACGAAGGGGGCGAGCCTCTTGCCTGGAGCCATAACCACGTTGAGGGTACGCAGGAATACTGGAGCCTGCTTTACATTCCTTCCAGAGCGCCTTTTGGGGTGCGTTATGCCTCTGAGCATAGCCACGGGCTAAAGCTCTATGTTAAGCGGGTATTCATAATGGACGATTGCAAAGAGCTTTTGCCAACTTGGCTCCGATTTGCCCGCGGCGTTATAGACACCGAAGATTTGCCGCTGAATGTTAGCCGTGAAATTTTGCAGAGCAACAAAATAGTTGCCAATTTGAAAAAACACGCAATTAAAAAAATATTGGATGCCTTGCAGAGCGTGGCAAATGACCGCAAAGAAGACTACGCAAAATTCTGGACAGAAATGGGAGCCGTTTTAAAAGAAGGCTTTTACATGAACTGGGAATTTTTAGACGAATTGAAAAGCTTGCTTAGGTTCAAAAGCACCAAAACAGGCGAAAAAGAGCTTGTTGGGCTAGAAGAATATGTTGCCAGAATGTCAGAGAGCCAAAAAGAAATCTATTACATCATTGGAGACTCTCTCCCTGCGGTGCAGGGTAGCCCGCACTTGGAGGCTTGCAAGGCAAAGGGCTATGAAGTTCTATTCTTGACAGATGCCGTTGATGAGTTTATGATGCAGGGACTCAGGGAATTCAAAGACAAAAAATTCCACGACACGGCTCTTGGGGATTTGGAATTTGAAAAGAGCCAAGAAGAGGAAAATGCAGAAAAAGAGAGCAAAAAAACTTATGAAAAACTCTGCGAAACCTTGCAAAAAGTTTTGGGCGAAGAGGTTAGCGAAGTGCGCGTTACAAGCCGCCTAAAAGACAGCCCTTGCATGTTGGTTAGGGCAGCAGGTGGCGTGGGTTCCCACATGGAAAAAATTATGTCTTTGCAAGGCATGGAAGTGCCAAAAACAAAACGCATTTTAGAAATCAATCCAGACCACGAAATTTGCAAGAATTTGCTCAAAAAAGCACAAGATGGCGAGGATTTGGGTTCTTATCCTGCGGTGTTATACGGGCAGGCTTTGCTTGCAGAAGGTTCGGTTTTGCCAGACCCTGCGGCATTTGTCTCTGCAATGAACAAGGTTTTACTTTCAAAATAAAAGGATGGTTTTATGCTTATTGTTCCTCAAAAGTTCAAGATAGGTTTTTTTGACTGCGATGCAAACGCTTATTTGCGCATTTCCAGACTCTTTGAGTTTTTTCAAGAAACCGCGCTTATTTATTTAAGGGAACAAGGCATTGACTATTTGTCTATGATTAAAAAAGACAAATTCACAATGGTTATCTCCAGGATAAAATTGAGGATTTCGCATTTGCCGCTTTGGGGAGAAGAGATTTTAGTCAGCACGTGGCTAAAGGGCTTTAATCCTGAAAAGGTGGCTTGGGGCGATTACGATGTTCGCGATTCGCAGGGAAATTCCATTATGCAGGCAACATCGTCTTGGCTTTTGATAGATTTGAATGATGGAAAGGCAATACCTTTTTCGGAAGGTCCATATCGCTTTAAACTTTCGTCGGAACTCAGTGCCTTGCCAGAGACAATTGAGTTGCTGGAACCAAAAGGGATGCCAAAAACTGAATTGGTAAAAGCGGTTAGATATAGCGATATAGATTTGAATTATCACGTGAATAATTGCAGGTATTCAGATTGGGTTTTGGATACCGTGAGCATGGAAGAATTGAAGGAGCGCAGGATTCGCTCCATTCAGTTGAATTATATGCATCAGGTTGAGTACAATGCAAATGTTGCTTTAATGCGTTTCCCCAACACCCGCCACCACGTGGTGATTTTTGGCGTTAATGAGGAACACCCTGAGCAGGTGCATTTTCAGGCAAGAGTGGGTTTTGACAAACCATTTGAGGAGTGATATTCAACACCAAATGCCTCTTGTGCAAATTTTTCATCTTATCCAACAGAAAGAAATCTTTTCTTTTTTTTCTATAATGTCAAATTCGTGATGATCCGATGTAACTAACATCCCTTTTAATAAATATGCAGTAGATAAAGCAATGGAATCAGCTAATGATATTCTGTATTTTGCTTTCAATTTTCCTGCTTCAAAAAATACTGAGTTCGAAATTGGAGAAATTATTTTTATGGGATTTCTTTTTATTTCAAAAAGAACACTTTTTGCAGCTGATTCTCCGCATCTTTTTACAACATCATAATAAACTTCCAACAAATTTACCTTGTGCATAACAATTTTTACATCATTGTACTTTTTTGGGATATAAATATATTCTCCACTTTTTCCGTACCATCCTCGTTTTTAAGTGATGCTATAATTGCACAGGCATCTAATACGTATATTTTGGACATTACTCCAGTTCCTTGTCTATTTGTTTTTGTTTGCAAAATTCTTTTGTTGAAAGATTGCTGTTTTCAAGCATACCGAATAATTTGCTAAAACGCTTACGTTTTTCCTTTACAGGCACAAGTTTAATTATTCCCTTTTGTTCCAAAACTCTTACCTTGCTAGCTTGAATTTTATCCCACAGCAACACGGGTAAAGTTTTTGTGTTTAAAATGATGCTTTCCATAGAAACTCCAAAAGATTCTTGTTAAGATAGAAAATTAAGGAATGACTTGGGCCTGCTCTTGCGGGTTGCCTTTTGGCAGGAGTGATGGTTATTATTTCAAGGCAACACGCCAATTCTCCCACCAGTGATGCGCGCAAAATAATCAGGATTATACATAGCTTCAAGAACAAGGCCAGGCCATCTGAATTCTCCCGCATAGCTCGGATGAATTTGAACAGCAAAAACCTTTGTCTCGTTTGGATAAAGGTTAAAGAACCAATTAATGCGGTCGTCCCTTATATCCACATAATCTGCTTTGGAAAGTGATGGGCGCATATTATTTAGCCAGCCTGGTCTATTATCTTCGTGCAACCTATCGTTGGAAATTTCAAAACCAGAAGGCAAAATGCTGGATAATGCCAAGTTTTCAACCTTGCTGGAAACAAGAGACCTAGCACCAAAAACAATCCAGAATGGTTCGCCTTGTTTTATTTGCGAAGCGGTAATTCTCTCTCCAGTTGAGCTAAACAAATTCCTTTCCATAACAAGCCCTTTATTCTCTGTTTTTATGTTGTCTTCCAAAGGCAAACCCCTTGTTTGAAGTTCGGCAAAAATTGTACCGTTCAAGGCATTTACAGAAACCCCTTGCGAGCCAAAAGAGGTTAAATCTATTTTTATTGGCTTATTGGCTTTAATTAAAACTTTTCCCGTTTTTTCGCCTGCTTTCCACTCCGCTTCCACATCGCCTGCGCTGAATTTATCTCTAAGAGCAGAGAAAGCCAACAAGGCAAATGCGCTCTCTTGGGTACTCCACCATCCTTTGGAATTCCATTCTTTTGCAAGAGTTTGGTAAATTTTCAAAGCCTCTCCAAAATTGTTCATTTTTGCAAGAACCAGAGCGGCAAGCGCTTGGTCTCTCAGAGAAGAACCATAAGTACCTGAATTTTCCCTATAATCGCTCAAAGCATTTCCGCTATATTCCAAAACCTGTTTTGCAATGGATTCTTTTCCGGCGGCGTGATAAGCTCCCGCAAGCAGATATTTAGAAAGCCAGTCCAGCTTATCCAAATTATTCTCTTTCATCAAATTCATTGCACCCATCTGTTCTGAGCCAGCCAGGGAGAGCAAAAATAACCTATAAGCCTGATTGCGGAAATCTTTATTATAAGTTTTCTTTGACTGCTCTGCTTCCCAGTTTTTCCAAGTATCCAAAAGGTTTTTGGGAATAGAGTAGCCAGCTTTGCTTGCCTCCAGCATAAAATGCCCTGCATAACTGCTTGCCCAAGAATCCGCATTGCCGCTTTGGTTAGGCCAATAAGAAAAGCCTTGGCTCAAAGAGAATTGCGCAAGCCGTTTAATTCCCTCATTTATATTACCTGTAATTTCTTGCTTTGTTTTTGAATCCAAATCCCTCAATTTGTCAATATATAATTGCGGGAATATGCTAGAAACAGTTTGTTCCAAGCAACCATAGGGATAATGTATTAAATAATCCAATCGCTCGTCTGCGCCTAAGCTGGGCATTGTGCTGAGTACAAGCGTTGCTTTGTGAGTGCCCTCTATTCCAAAAGCATTTATTTTGGTTTGCCAAGTTTCACCGCTTGAAATTTGCTTTTGCAAAACTTCTGTGTAAAACGCAGACGAACTCAATATTGGTAAATCTATGGTATCGGAGGTTTTGTGTTTGCCACTCTCCGCCTTTACAATTATTTTTGCACTTCCAAGAATTGGCAATGCTTCAACCTCAAAACTACCATCAAGTTCGCCGGGTTTTTCAAAAGAAAGGGTGAAACTATTGTTGCCTATAATTTTGAGTTCAGACGAAACCTGCAAACTGACATTTGTTTTTTTCACATCATCGTCCATTGCGAACACAGAAACGGGAACTTTGAATTTATCTCCTGGCTTTGTCGCTCTAGGAGCTGTTGGCAAAATCATAAGAGGCTTTTTAACCACTATATTGGCTTCGTCTTTGGAAAATGCGTTTTGAGAAACACCAATTAACTGCGCCCTTACAGAGCCTACATATTGCGGCATTTGGAATTTGATTTTTTGGCTTTTTCCGGCTTTCACTTCTTGAACTCCGCTGAACAGAGAAACAGCTTTGAATCTTTGTGTTTTCTGTTTGCCAGCCATATCCCCTACTGCTTCGTCTCCACCGCCTATGGATAAATAAGAATCCATATCCGGCATCAAAGCCCCTATGATTTCGTCATAGTTATCGGAGCTTTTTATCCCAAGTGCCATTTTTTGGAAATAGAATTTCCAGGGGTCAGGGGTTTTGAAATTCGTTAAATCCAGCAAGCCTTCGTCAACCACGGCAAGGGTGAATGAGGCATCTTCTTTAGAAGGATTTGTGACCTCTATGGAAAATTCCTCACCTGGTTTAATTTCTTTTGGAACGTTTAAAGCTAATTTCAGTTTTGTTTTTTCATCTTCAACTTTAATTGGCAAAATTCCGTAATAGCGCATTGGTTTTTCGCCCTCAACGCTCTTTAAAGGTAAAAATAAACTAACAACCGCATAAACATTAGGCATCATATTTTTGGCAGCAACAAAAGAAACAACATTTTTGCCAGCCGTAGCATTTATAAATTTCGTTTCCAAAATTTTATTGGCATTTTCCAAACTCACAAGCGCATTTCCGTTGGTGGGAGATTCAAAGGAAATATAAATGGAATCGCCTATATCGTAGTTGTTCTTTTTGCTCATCAAATTCAAATGGCTTGCCTCTGGAATGTTGCGTATATTTTCAGAACCGCCCCAATGCGAGGCATAAATAAATTGCGATGCGCTGTGCCCGCCTTCAACATCCTCTATCTCAACTGCAATCATTCCATTGCTTTCCGGCATCCACTTGAATTCTTTTACAGAACTTCCGCTTTTAATTGTTTCTTCGTGAACGAGGTAGGTTTGTTTTTGTTTTCTAAAATCCCAACGCCCATTCTCGCCGCTTTCCCACCAAGAGTAGTTGCGATTTTGATAGACTTTAACAGAGAGCTTTCTGCCAACTGAAATTTTTCCATTTTCGTCAAGGGTTATTACGGGAATTCGCAAAGTATCGCCTATACGCACACCATCCCAATAATCCCTTGTTTTTAGTCCCACAAAAACAGGATATGGATTAACAAGAGTAGAATACCAGCTTTCTGTGAATCCGCCGCCTTTTTCGTGAACGGTAGCGTGTATGCTTATGGTTGCCGCTTCGGGAATATTCCTATTTCTCAAATCAATCGCTTTGGAAATTGCCACCTCGCCATTGCCATTCAAGTTTCCATCAAACAGAGATTCAGCATCTCTTTCTTCAAAACGGAGCATTTGGTTTTTGAATGTGAAATCTGGAAAACGAGGAAATTTCAAAGCTTTGCTTCTGAGTGAAAATTCTATATTTGCCTTCAATCCTGCGGCAGGTGTGCCAAATAAATACATACTTTTGAAGGTTTCTTTTATTTTTATCTGTTGACCGCTGAAATTTTTTGGAAGTTCAAGCAAATTTTTTAAGCGATTTGGCTTAACTGTTTCCACGCGCAAATAGTGATTCCATTCGTTTCCGCCGCTCTTTATTATTGCTTGCCATTCGCCAGTTGGTGCATTTAAATCTGTTGGAATATCCAAAGAGAACATTCCATTTGCAGAGGTTTTTGCCGTGCTTTCAAAAACAACAGAACCGAGCGGATTTTTTACCGCAACGGACATTTGCACATTTGTGAGTGGCTTTTCTAGTGTTTCGCGTACAATGCCTGCAAAATGAATGGTATCGCCTGGTCTGTGAACTCCTCTTTCTGTGTAGCCGAATAATCTCGCCTTGTTGCTGCTTTCTTCTTGAACTCCGCCAACATCAAAGCGACTGGTTTCCCAATTATTCTGCTCCAGCTTTAACAAGGCAAGTCCTCTATTTCCCTGCCCCTTTATTACATAGCCATCTTGGGGTGGCACCTTGAAAAATACGTAGCCATTTGAATTTGTTTTTTGCGTAGCCAAAATATCATTTACTTTGCCATATAGTTCCAAAGACAAACCGGAAATTGGTTTGGAACTTTCAACATCAATTGCCCAAACATGAACGCCATCGCTTTCTTTTTTTGCTGTTAAGGCAACAGAAGAAGCAATCAAAATTTTTTCCAATTCTCTATTTAGGTCGTAATAATAATAACTATTGCAAGGATTTTCGTAATAAGAATTACCATCGTAAACCAAGTCGTTTTCTCCATATCCCTCATTTGTATTTTTACAAGTAGCGATAAGGTTTTCAGTATTGAAATTTAGATTTACAATGTATGCTGCTCCGGTTTTTTTCGTTATGTATTTAGAAATATCAATTTCTGTTTTTAGCCATTCGTTTCTCTTTGGATTTTCAAATTTAATATCTGCACTATAAACTTTTTTTGATGTTCGCTCAATATCAGAAAACCATCTATTGGAAGAACGCAAATCGTTGTTTTGCAAAAAGAACATCAGGTTTTGCGGCAAAATTTCTTGTATCTCCAATTTTGCGCTGGAAACATTCATGCTTTTCAACTGCAAATGCCCCTTATTTTCCAAAGGCAGGAACAAACCGCTCCCGATTAATTTCAACTGAGGTTTTAAATCGCTAAACATACCTTGCAAAGTGGTGAGATTCTCTGTTTTTGTTCCATAAGCACTCGGAAATCCCTGTTCAATTTTCACCATGTATTGCACTCCATAAGAAAAATCCCCCTTTATTTTAAGAGTTTTATTTTTAACCGAAACTTTAAAATTTGTGTTTGGCGAAACGCTCACAAATCCAGAAATATCCCTATTGCTTGCAATTTGGTCTGAAAAAATTATTTCCCAAAATTTTTCACCGCTTTCCGCTGAAGATTCTTTTGTGCTAACCGCTATAAAGTTTCCAATGGCTGGTAGCAAAAAAGTTTCGCTAAACGAATTATCATTAGCTGTCCAGTTTTTTGGCAAAGTTATTTCTGCATTTTGCGCCTTGTTTGTGCGTGTAACCTGTTCGCTTTCTATTCTAACAATATTTCCCTGGCCGTCAAAAAACATTTTATATGGCATACTTTTAGAATTAAAATTAAGCGACAGTTCTTTTGTCAATTTTGCGTTATCGGGTTTATCTGCAAATCTAAGTTCCAGCACAAGTTTTGCCGTATTTGTTTTTCCTTCCACAGGGTCAAAACCACCGCTTATTTCTAAAATCTCATTTGGAATAACTTGGAATTCAAAAGCGTAGTCATCAACTGTTGCATTTTTTCCAAACGCTTTTTTGCCATCAAATTTCGCCTTGTATGCTTGTCCGCCTTGCAGAGGTGTTTCTGGCACAAATTGCAAAAGCGAAGTAGTTAGCCATTTTGCCTTGCCTTTTATTGCAGGCTCAAAATCTATTGGATTCGCAGACAATTCTTGCCCCACAGCATCTTGCAAAACCATGTTCTGCTTAAACTCCAATTCTATTGCACTACGCGAACTCAAAATTGCCGCAGGCTTTGCAGACACAAAATCTGCCAAAGCTATTGTTTGTCCTATCAATTCAGTAGCGAGCAAATTTTGTTCTGGTTTGGCTTGTTCTTTTTGCCCGCAAGATATTAGAAGGGCAGTTAGCAGGAGAGGGAAGAATTTACGCATATATTGGGGTAATGTAGTAAATTTAATTTACTATATTACTAATGCGAGGAAATCTTATGAATGAACCTTTAATAGCGACCAAAACTGCAAGCCGTAGGGAGTGGCTAAATGATGAGATAGAGCATTTGGAAATAGAACGTGATTTGCTTCGTTCAAAAGAGGATATTGCAGCCGGAAGACTGGTGCCTAATGAAGTAGTTATGAAAATGCTGGAAGCAAAATGCAGGTAAACTGGTCGCCCTGTGCAATTGAAGCTCTTATGGAAGCCGCTGATTACATAAAACAGTTTTCTATTGGCAGATCTCAAAAATTTTATATGACAATTAAAGAAAAAGTTGAGTTATTGGGAAAGCAGCCTTTTATAGGCAAAAAGTACGAGAGGCATCCTGAATATCGTGAATTTTTAGTTCATAAAAACTATAAAATATACTATCATATAGAAAATAGCGTGGGCAAACAAAAAATGGTAGTTATAGATACATTTAGACATTGCAAAAGAGACTATTGGACACCGTAAACTCTAGGAACACAAGGCTCGGTAAGATCAACACTACTCAATGCAAATTATTTTTTGGCTTACTAATCCTTCGCTCGTACCCTGAACCGAGTTTCCAAATAAATCCCAAGCGTGTCTTGAACTCCAATGCGGTGTTCGCCGCTACCAACAGTTACCGCCATTTTATGCTCGGATTTTGTTGTACCCAAAAAGTTTCCGTTTAAAAACCACTGTAACTCAGCATCTCTTTGTTTATGTGCGGCAATGGCTATAAAACCCATTTCGCTTAAAGCATCGCTGCTTGGCAAAAAAAGCCTTGCGCCGTTTTCGGGATAAATAATGGAAAATTGGGCAGCTTCTTTTTTTGCGAGGCAGTGCGGGTTGTGCAAAGCTTCTGCTTTCGGTTCCCTGCCAGTTTTTCTAAGCTCGTTTCTAACAGAGGGCGAATAGTGTTCCTCAACTATGTGCAAAGTATCTTCTGCGTTCCAGCACAAACTGCAAACTTCAAAACCTGAGCTTTTTGAAATTATTATCTCTTTGTGAAATTGGCAGGCTCTGCTGTTCATTCTATTTATCGGAAGCAGTATATTTTTTTTATGAGGGCAAAAATCTTTTGCTTTGTAGCCGCTTAAAGAGCAAATTTCAACTTCTTCAAAATCTGCATCTCGTGGAAATTCACTCCACATTCTTTTTTTATTATCACTTAAATTGTTGAACAGAGAAAATAATAACGGAGCCGCTGTAGCACTACCGCTCAAATTTGGCACCGAGCCACCTGCAAAATTCCCCACCCAAACGCCTATAGTCCATTGCTCATTTACACCTATTGCCCAGGCATCTCTTGAACCATAGCTGGTACCTGTTTTCCAAGCAACGGGAATGTGGTTGTTGAATTGCAAATGATATTGCTCAAAATCCGGTCTCTTAACCGAAGTCAAAATTTCCTTGATGTGATAAGCCGTGATACTCTGCAATAACTGCTCATTTTTTTCGGCAGTGCTATCTTCCAGCCATTTCAATTCCGTTCTTTTGCCCTCGTTCATGAGCATTGAATAAAGCGGAACAAGTTCCTGCAAAGAAGTTTCACCTCCGCCCAAAATCAGAGAAAGCCCATAGCTCTCCGGTGAGCGGGATAAGCCGTTAAGCCCCGCATTTTTCAACCAAAAATGAAAATCCTCTACTCCATAATCCGCTAAAATTTTAACCGCAGGAACATTGAGTGAGCGAACAAGGGCTTCTTTAAAGGGCAGGGTTCCACTGAAAGTTTTGTCTGCGTTTTGGGGAGAAAAACCTTTAAACCAAGTTGGAACATCTTCAATTAAACTCTCAGGTGTATAAGGTCCGCGTTCCATTGCGAGCGCATACAAAAACGGCTTCATAATGCTACCAGTGCTGCGGTGGGCGCGCACTCCGTCTATCATTCCTTTGGAGAGGGAATCGTAATAATCAAGCGAGCCTAAATAGCCTCTGATTTTTCCAGTTTTGGTTTCTGTTATTAAAACGGATATATTCACATTTGAGTATTCCCTTATTCTCTGCCCATAATTCTTTGCAATTCCCTCCAACCGAGTTTGAATTTTGTTATCTATTGTTCCGTGAAAAACATTTTGGTTGGGAAATAGCGAAAGAATAGCCTCTGCGTAGTGGGGAGTTTTAAATCTCCAATCTGCATTTACTTTTGGCAATGACTCTTGTAAAGCGGAATTCAGAGTTTCTGCATTTATGTAGCCCGCTTTTGCCAGCGATTTGAGCAGGTTGTTTCTCCGTTCCAAAAGTTTTTCCCTTTCTCTTTCCAAATTTAACGCAGAGGGACGGTTGGGAAGCAGAGCCAAAAGAGCAGCCTCCGCCCAGGTTATTTCTTCGCTCCCGTGTCCAAAAAATCTCCAGCAAGCTGTTTCTGCCCCGATTATATTTCCGCCCATAGGAGCGAGGCTTGCATATTCTGCAAAAATTTCATTTTTGCTTTTCCAAAGTTCCATTCTAAGTGCAAAATGAGTTTCCAGCAGTTTTGCAAAAATGGTTCGCTTTTTCGGTTTTTTTAGCCTTGCCACCTGCATAGTTATGGTGCTAGCTCCGCTTTCAATTTTCCCTGCCTTTGCGTTCTGCTTTATGGCACGGATTACCGCAATAGGGTCTATTCCAAAATGCCAGTTAAATCTTTTATCTTCAAAATGCAAAACCACCGTTTTATATTTTTCCGAAATTTTTTCGCTTTTTGGGAACTGATATTGCTCATTTTCATTTAGCCAAACCCGCAAAAGCTCTCCTTGTGATGAGAAAAGAATTTTGCTGCAATCATTGTCATTTTTTACAGGTATAAACAGCGAAAGAAAGAAAATGGCTGTTATGCAGGAAAAGATGATTGCGAGTTTTTTGAGCATTGTGTCACATCTCCCCCATATCCAACATTCTAAGCACCACTTTATAACCAACTAGCTGCTTTTGCAAAGAAGAAACTTTATTTTCCAACTCTTCTTTCTTTAATTTATTCTTGTTTCGCTTAATTTCAGCAATTACAGCGGTTTTATTTAAATCGTTGAGCGCGATTAAATCTATTTCATTTTCCCCTTTACCATCCCAATAATTCCCTATTTTAGAAAAATTTTCCTCTTCGGCAAATTTTTCTCTAAAATATTTTTCCAGCAGCAAGCCGCTGTATTGCTCGTAATTCTTTGAAATTTGAATTCTCAGCATTTTATGCTTTCCCATCTCTATCAGTGCCTGATTAGGATAAATAAACCTAAACCAAAATCTTAAAAAATTATCCTGAATACGAAATTTGGCACCTCGGCTTTCTGGTTTTGAAAACATCGGTTTGTTTTTTTCTATTATGGAATATTCCTTTTCCAAATTCACCAAATAAGCACCCGTGTTTTTGCCTATAATGGAATCTATTTCGCTTTGGGAATTTTTCCCCGCTGCTATTAACTGCAAAATGGAAAAATAAACACCGTAATCCTTGCCAAATTCAGATACCAGCAAATCTTTTCCATCGTTTAAAAAAGGAGATTCTGGGCGAACTATAAAATCCAGCATTTTATCTTTTGTTATGGCTTTGGCATCCATTAATAGAGACATATATTGCGGAACACCGCCTGTTATGGAATAAAAGAACAACAGGTCTTCTTTTGTGTATTTGGGATTATATTTTTTAAGCACTTGTTTTTGTACCGAAATAGTAAAGGGCTTAATGATTATTTTTGCGGTGAGCCTGCCGAATAGAGGTTCTTTTTTGTTCTCAAAAATATTTGTCATTAAAGAATAGATTGAGCCACAGGCTATAAAATTCAGTTTTATGCCATTTTTATATTTATCCCACAATTCCTGTATTTGGCTGAAAATTGCTTTGTTTATATTTTCAAATTCTTGAAATTCATCAATTACCAAGGTATAATTTGTTGTTTTAGCAAACAGCAAAAATTGTTCAAATAGATTCCTGAAATTTGTTATTTCACCAAATATGTTTATGCCTATTGCAGCAGCTTGTTGTTGAAATTGCCTGCATAAAACAGATTCGCTGTTTCTCGATACAAATAGGTACAAGAATTTCTGTTTTTCTGCATATTTTAACAGCAACATAGTTTTGCCAATACGCCGCCTGCCCACAAGCATTGTAAAACACGCAGCTCTCTTTGACTGTTTGGCAATTCTGCTCAAAATGCCTAACTCTAATTTTCTGTCAAAAAACAACATAATTTAACCGCCATTAACTTAACCACCATTAAATTAGAAAAATTTATTTTTCATCAACCCACATGAGCAAGCTCTGCCCATATCGCAAATAAATGTGAAATCGGGAAAATCCTTTAAATAAGTTTAACAGACACTTGGTAGAGTATTTATAGATGGGCGTTCTTACAGTTCTGTTTATCGGGGGAATCGGGATTCAGACAATATTTTATTTTTCTACATTCACTTTGTGCACATATCCATAACCGCTTTTCTTTTTTGCCTTGGCTTTGCGCTTGCGCTGGGTTATGTTTTTGCTTGGATTTACAATTACGGCAAATTGCACAAAAAGCCAGAAGGCGAGCCGCAAAAAATAACAGATACTCTGAGTGCGCCAGTGCCGCTTATTACGGAAGAACATAATAACTCTGCGCTGAGAAGGCTGGAACAAGAAAAAGCTTTGTCCGAAACAGATTTTGCCAGCAGAGATGCTTTTATAAAAAAATTGCTCATGCTTTTTCGTAGCCGTTTAGAAAAAGGAAACGACAAAATACTCTCAATATGTTATTGGATATTTGACGGAGAGGGTTTTGCCCTGAGGCTTTCAAACAGTACCAGACGCCTCCGCGAAAATTTGTTTGTACCTAAAGATAACAAATATTTTTCCAGAAGAGATTTTAACTGGAACGGAATAGACGAAGCACCAATAGATGTTTTTCACTCCGAAGAGCAAATAACGCGTTCCATAGCCGGCTCTGCGGTTTCTGGCGAAGGCAAATTTCACGGCTACATAACCATAGACAGCGCAAACGAAAATGCTTTTGATGATGAAATTTGCATAGAACTTCGCGAACTTGCCAATGTGGCAGAAGAAATACTCAGAAATTTGGATATGAATTACAAACTGAACAGGGAGAACAATCTTTTTTATGGAATGTTAAAGGATATTTCAAATTTGTTTTCTTCTGTTTCAAAAGGAAATTTAGTTGCCAACCTATCCAAAATTTTGAGAGACAATTTTAGATTCAACAGAATGATGATAATTATGCCTGCCGAAAGGGAAAAAGATAAATGGCTAATATCAGAAGCAGCGGGCGATCAGAGCGAAAAATTCAAAAAAGTTGTTTTTAACGTTCACGAAAAATGCCTGCTACACGAATTACTATGCGGCAAAGTTTCCAAAGTAAACGAAGTGAATATTCCAACAGACCCGTATCAACGCAGATTCTACGAAAACGAACCGGAAAACTTGGAATTGCGCTCGCTTTTTGCCGTTATGCCGCCTGCGCAAAATAATTCACTGCCGCTTGCCATTGTGATTGAGAGTGTAAACAACAGAGCCGTTTCTAGGATGGACGAAACTTTGCTAACCTGCATCACGGCTTGCGCAGCACTTAAACTTTCAGATATACAATCTAGAGACGCTTCGCTGCAAAGAAGAAATGAAAGTTTTGTCGGCATAGATTCAAACGGTTTGGGTGAACTCTTGAATTTTTACCACGCAGAATTCAACGATCTGAGAAACAGCGAAGATACTCTAGGAATTTTATTCTTGAAGTGCGTAAATACAAAAAGAGAGAACAAGGTAAATGATTTTGACAAATTCCTCTCTGTGCTAAGAGAATTGAAAAAAGCCTGGAATGGCAAGCATTTGGCAATGATTGGAAACGGCGAATTTGTGTTCTCCATAAGGAGCAATTTAAACGAAGAAGTTTTTGGAATGGCTGCGGCTCAAATAATAACAAATGCAGAAAATATGCTTGCGGAACATTCTCTGTCTGTGAGAAGCCACTCTATTTGGCTAAACAGATACAAAATGGCAGAAATGGAACAGAAACACAAGAAAAACTACGGTGCTTTGTTTGCATTTTCCGTTATGAATCAATTCCTAAAAATGAGCAGGACAAGCTAGGTGTTTGGTATAATAGACTGGATTGTGCTTGCGGCTTATTGGGGCTTTTCCATTTTTATAGGGCTTTATGCAGCCAGAGGCAACCGCTCATTTAAGGATTATATGCTGGGTGGCGGTTCAATGCCTTGGATTCCGGTGGGTATTAGTTTAATTGCAACTTCTGTGAGCGCAACAACTCTGCTTGGGGTTCCGGCAGATGTTTTTGATGTGGATATGAGTTTGATAATGACTAATGTGGGGAGTTTTTTGAGTATTTTGGTTGTTGGTTTTCTGTTCATCCCGCGTTTTAGAAAATACGACATTCAAAGTGCTTATGAACTTTTGGAAAAAACTTTTTCACGCTCGGTTCGCAGAGTTGCCGCAGTGTTTTATGCTATGCACTTGGTTTTGAGAACGGGCATTTTGTTGTTTGCTCCTTCCATTGTGCTCGCTTCAATTTTGCAAATTCCCGTATGGGCGGCAATTTTAATATCGTCTTTTGCCGCAATTCTCTACACTTGGCACGGTGGGTTCAAGGCTGTTGTTTGGACAGATGTTATGCAGTTTTTGGTGTTTTTTGGCGGCGGTGTTTTTGCGCTTTTCGCTTTAGCAAAAGGAATAGGCGGTTTTGGGGAACTCGCAACTCTTGCCGCAGAGAGCAAAAAAAGCAACTGGTTCAACGGCTCATTAGACCCATCCAACGCCAGAACATTGCTTTCTGCGGGCATTGTTTACGCTGTTTTGGAAATTGCAATTAGAGGCTGCGACCAGCAATTTGTGCAAAGATATTTGAGTTGCAAAGATGTTAAAGCGGCAAATAGATCAAGCATTTTATCTATGGTTTTGGGCCTTGCAGTTTCACTTTTATTTTATTGGCTTGGAGCAGCTCTCTTTGTTTATTACAAGGTTAAAAACGTGGCACCTTTGCCGGATAATTTGGGAGTTAACGATGTGTTCCCTTATTTTATTGTGAACGGTTTGCCAACAGGTTTAACTGGGCTTTTGGTTGCTGCAATTTACGCTGCGGCAATGAGCAGTATTTCCAGCGCAATTCACGCTCTTGGAAACACAACGGAAAAAGATATTCTGTGCAAAGCCTCTGGGCAGGAATCCATTGCAAGAACAAAGATATGTATTGTACTTTGGGGCATTAGTGGAACTCTTGCCGCTTTTATCGCTGCTTCGCAAGCAGGCTCACTTTTGAAAAACGCTTTATTTTTTACAGGTCTTTTCACAGGCCCCTTGTTAGCGTTATTTTTGCTGTCTTTTTTTGCTCCAAGTTTGCGTTCCTTTTCTGTTTTAACGGGAGTTATTTGTGGAATGTTGAGTTTGCTTTTATTCAATAAAATCCCATTTATCCCAGGCTATGTGCCGCCGTTCACAAAAATCATAGTTTTTTCCTGGCCCTGGAACCCTCTTATCTCTTGTACGGTTTCTGTGTGTGTTGCGCTTTGCGTGAATTTTATTTATCAAAGCCTACTGAAATTTTTTAAAACTTCTAATCCAATATCTCCGCTCTTTTCCAAATGGAACTGAGTGGCTATTAAATTGCTCCCGTTTCCTATAATGCAGGGGAATGTTTGCGAACCGTAGGTTGTTGTGCCATACACAGCCGCTGTATCGCAGGCAAAAGGAGCGTAAGAATGAACAAAATAAAAATTTGAATTATTCGGAATACCTTTGAAAATAGGGTGTTCTTTTATGAAATTAACCTGATTCCAACCTATATGGGGAATTTTCAAATTTGGCTCTTTCTTGAATTTCGCCGCCTTGCCTTGCAAAAATCCAAGGCATTTCACCCCACCGTCTTCTTCGCTTTCCTCCAAAATAATCTGGCAACCGATGCAAATACCCAAAATGGGAGTTCTCTTTTTAAAAGATCTTTCAAGGGCATCGCCAATACCGCTTTTATTCAAATTCTCAATAGCTGCAGCCGCAGCCCCAACGCCGGGGAAAATGATTTTCTCAGCACTTTCAATTTTCTTTGGCTCGCTGGAAATTTCGCTTTTTATGCCCAAAAACTCCAAAGCATTATGCACAGAGGTTAAATTGCCCGCGCCATAATCCACGATTATCATAGCAGGAAAGTAGAAATAAATTTTTCTACATTATAAAAAACAAAACGGAGTTTCTTATGGAAAAAACATTCGCTATGGTAAAACCCAATGCCGTTAAATCTGGGCTTATTGGGGACATAATCGCTCGCTACGAATCTGCAAGGCTATCTGTTGTGGCACTTCGCTTTAAACAGATGACACAGAAAGATGCAGAGGGTTTTTATGCAGAACACGTTGGCAAAGGATTTTTCGCAGAGCTTGCCAAATTTATGACCTCTGGTCCTTCTGTTCAGCTTGTGCTTGCAGGCGAAAACGCCATCGCAAAAGTCCGTGCTATAAACGGAGCAACAAACCCCGAAAAGGCAGAACCCGGCACCATACGCTACGACTGGGCAACCTCAATGACAGAAAACGCTGTACATTCCTCCGACAGCCCAGCAAGCGCAGAACGGGAAATAGCCTTCTGGTTCAAGCCCGAAGAGATTTTTGAATACAGCGCAATGGATCAGAGAGCAAAGTCTGTACTCTAAAATTATCCTTTCCCCAATGGAAGGCGTTACGGATTTGCCGTTTCGCCGATTTGTGCGAGAGCTTTCCAAAGACAAGCGGCCTTTTTTCGTTTCGGAATTTTTATCCACAGGTAGCTCTGTTTTTTTAACCCCTGTAAACACAAGGGCTGTTCGCTTTGATAAAGAAGAAGAACCATTCTGTATGCAGTTGTTTGGGCATAACGCAGAGCGGCTTGCATCTGCGGCTTTGCAGGCACAGGAATTGGGAGCGGCTTTTGTTGAACTCAATGCTGGCTGCCCAGCACCGAAAATTGCGAACAAAGGTTCTGGCTCAGGCTTGCTGAGGGACTTGCCCAATTTGCAAAAAATTTTAGAATCTATGAAAAGCGTTTTGAAAGTTCCGCTATTTTTAAAATCCCGCTTAGGCTGGGACGAAAATTCCATAGTGATAAATGAGGTTTTGGAAATAGCCGAAGGCTGCGGAGTGGAGCAATTAACCATCCACGGCAGAACAAAAGTACAGGGCTACAAAGGCCTCGCAAATTGGGATGCAATAGGTGAAATTGCTGCAAAAGCGAAAATCCCAATCATCGGCAACGGCGATATAGACAGCATGGAAAAAGCCCTGAACGCAATCAACCTTTATGGCGTAAAAGGAGTGGCAATAGGCAGAGCAGTTCTGCGCAATCCTTGGATTTTTACGGGAGCAAAAAAAATAACCGCTTTAGATGCCTGCAATGCTGTGGTTCGCTACGAAAAATTGCTCAGAGCAGATTCTTTGAGGGAAGGGCAAATCATAGGCAGATTAAAACAACTTTCCGCAAGGCTCTGTTTGGAATTTTCCCCGGACTTTCGCTTAAAGGTTTTGCGCTCGGAGACGGTTCGTGAGCTTTTGGATAATTTTCAAAACAAATAGCCTACTGAAAATTTTCCGTAAACATTTTGCATATCATCTGCAATACCGTCAAAATCGCTTGAAAAAACAGATACCAAGCCATAGTTAAAACCAAGTGAAACCAAAATATGCTCATTGTAAGGCAAAAAGTTCAGCCCTATGCTCAAACCAACATCGTGATTCCTCAACTCATTTGAAAAATCATATTCTTCGTTAAAATCCTTTAATAGAATTTGGCCGTCATTCATAGAACCGTCGCTAACTCCTCCTTTGAATTTACCATTTAGCAAATAGGCATAATATGCACCAGCATAAACAAAAAAATTTTCCATAAGAACATAATGAGCCGAAATTGGCAAACCCAAATAATTAAAACTCATTTCCGTGTCAACGGTTCCTTTGAACTTCCCATGATAATCTCCAATATTCATAGAATATTCTTTTACCGAAGCAGTGCTTTTCATTCCCTTATTTTCAAAACGAAGCCCTGTGGAAACACCAACTTTTTTGCTCAGCCATTTTATGGCTTCTGCCTCTATTGCTGGATTGAGATTTGGGCTATAACTCTCCACCTTGCTTATGCTATTGGGCATCGGGCGTGGCATTGTACCGCCCAAATTTAAACCTAATTTAGCGGAATAATCCCAAGGTCCTGACTGCTTTGCAAAAACTGTCTGAACCAGAATTTGCAGAATTAACAGGATTATCAGAATTCTAATAATCTTCAATTTCAACCTCGTCAACTACCAATTTGCTACCTATTTTGCCTTCGTAAGTTGCTCCGCCTTTGCTTGCAGCAAAAGTTATCAGCAGTTTGTAATTGTGTTTTTTAAAATCGGGTTTGCTTTTGTAATTGTCGAGATTTAGAACAAATGGTTGAAAATTTGTTCCTTGTGTTGTTGAACAATTTGGCCAACGAGAATATGCTAAAACATAAGGTGATTTATCCAGCTTGTCTTTAGTGTCTTTGGCAGTTAAAATTATTTCTTTTCCATCATTATCACTAGCTTGGTAAAAAGCGGCGTATATATCGCAAGAATCATTTTTGATGGAGTCGCCACCTATAAAATCTCCTGTCCCTTCTTTATATTTGTAATACCCTTTTATGCTTTTGGCTTGGTTAAATACAATTTTTCCAAATTCCGTTGCCGCTAACGGATCGGCGGCCATTTTGCTGGTATTGAAGTTTCCTAAAAAGAAATTTCCCGATAGTATGGGCATATTTTTCCCATATACCGTGCCGCCTTCTATGGTTTCCATAACAACGGCATTGCCTTCATAGCCATCATCTGTTTTTTTGGTTGGATATGTTTCTGGAGTTATATTATCTCTTTTAGGCTTCATCATTGAAAAAGCCGTTGAAATTCCAGCATTGCCACTTGTCCAATTCAAATCAGACAAAACATAATAGCCTTTGTCGCTAGTCCATTCTTCAAAGCTGTTTTTATTTGGAACCGTTTTGGATATAACCACAGAATATTCGCGGGTTCCACCGTTTTCTGCTATTATCACATATTTAAAATCTTTATCAGTCCATTTTTTTCCTTCTTCTTTTTTTATTGCACCTTTTGAAGTCTCAACAGTAGGCACAATTGTGGTTGAAGTTAAAAGTTTTCCATAATTATCAGAATCTGTGAGTATATACACCAAATTCTGCTCATTTATGATGCTAATTTGCACCGGATTTATTTCTGCGGGTAAAGAGAATTTTTCAATGTAGTTTTCGCTGCTTTTAACTTCTTCGTCTGATGAGCAGGAAAAAAACAAAACTGCGATAGAGAGGAGGGCAATAATTTTTTTCATGCTGTAAATATACAATTTTACAATCCTTTCAAAGCTATTTTTGCAGCATTTTGCTCGGCTTGCTTTTTTGAAAAGCCTTCTCCCTTGCCTAGCCGTTTTTTGCCTATGCTAACGGCTACCCTGAACTCTCTTTTATGCACTTCGCCCCATTCTTCCAAAAGCTCGTATTTGGGTGTGCCAAGCCCAAGCTCCTGCGTTTTCTCGTTGAGAAGCATTTTGGGGTTTTGAAAAATGTCGCTTTGCAGAATTTCATTTTCTTCTGAGAACAGAAATTTTGAAAGTATTTCCCTGCACTTTTCAATGCCTTTATCCAAGTAAACCGCACCCACAAGGGCTTCAAAGACATCTGCCATAAGAGCAGGATTTTTTTTATCAACGCCATCTGCGCTTATTAAATAGGAATACAACTTTAAGCGTTTTGCCACCAGTGCAAGGGCATTGCCGCTAACAATAGCAGATTTCTTTTTTGTTAGCATACCCTCATTTTCTCTTCCGTATTTTAGAAACAAAAATTCCGCAGTCAAAAAATTAATAACGGAATCCCCTAAAAACTCCAAACGCTCATAAGTTTCAAAATCCAAAACAGCCTGCCCTTGTTTGCAAGAGCTATGGGTGAAGGCTTGTTTTAGCAAGCCCTGATTTTCAAAGGAGCAATTTAGAATTTGCTCCAATTTTCGCATTGCAAGCCTGTCCGCTATTATTTCTCAGCCAAGAACTTGACTACATCGCCAACGGTCTGGAATTTCTCCGAAACAGAATCTGGTATTTCAACCTTAAACTCGTCTTCCAAACCCATTATAAGCTCGGTACGGTCTAGGGAATCTGCTCCTAAGTCGCCTGTAAAGGAGGCTCCCTCTACAATCTGCTCTTCTTTGACTTCCAATTTGTCAAGAATAACTTTCTTCACTCTGCTGACTATTTCTTCGTCTGCCATTTTTTTCTCCTAAATGGATGTTTCTTGTAATATAGAAAATGTTGATTAACTCATGCTCCCAAGCCACCATCAACGCCTAGTACCTGTCCGGTTATATAAGCCGCTTCGTCTGAGGCTAAAAAAGCCACGGCGTTAGCCACATCTCTGGGTTTTCCCAAATCTTTGAGCGGAATAGCCTCTTTATATTTATCTATTACCTCTGCTGCTAGCTTATCTGTCATGGCGGTTTTTATAAAGCCAGGGGCTATGGCATTAACAGTTACGCCACGGGCGGCAAATTCCATTGCATTTGATTTTGTGAGGCCTATTATACCAGCTTTGGAGGCAGCATAGTTAGATTGCCCAGCTTGGCAACGAATACCGTTTATTGAAGCCATATTTATTATGCGGCCAGAACGGTTGCGCATTAAATGCGAGCTTATGGCCTTGGTGCAAATAAATGCGGAACGCAAATTTACGGTTAACACCGAATCAAAATCTTCTTGCTTCATTCGAATTATCAAATTATCGCGGGTTATTCCGGCATTGTTTACCAAAATATCCACCTTGCCAAAATCAGTGAGTATTTGCTTGAATGTTTCTTCCACCGCTTCGGGGTTAGATACATCGCAGGCATAGCCTCTACAAGTGGCTCCAAGTGCCTCAACCTCTTTTATGGAAGAACCATCGCCAAGCTGAATATCCAGTATTGCAACATTAGCTCCGTTTTCTGCCAAGACTTTTGAAATTTCCAAACCAATGCCACGGGTTGCCCCCGTGACAATTGCATTTTTACCTTTTAAATTTATCATTTGAATCTCCTTTAATTAATTGAAGTTTTTTTCCATTGTTTTTTCTATAGACCACTCAAGCCCATCTGGATAAGGAGAGGCGAATGGAGATAAAACACACCCTGCAAAAATTGCGAGAGTGGCGAAGATGATTACAGGTCTGCGCGGCTGATAAAGATGGACAAAACAAAGAACGGCAGCGGTGATTATGCCCTCTGCAATGCCAATCGCAAAATGTATGGGTTGCATTAAAGACAGGAATGTTGAAAAAGGAAGGGCGGTTATACCAGAGAGCTGTGTTTCTAGCACCACGCAAAACGCGCCAATTTGCAAACTTAAACCAGCCGAGGCAATGGAAGCTACCGTTATGCTTTTAAGCGTTAATCCGTTTTTAACAAGAGGCTTAAAAAGCAAGGGATAAATTAGCAAGCAAGGGATAACGCCCATATTGAATATATTGCAACCCAGAGCGAGCAAGCCTCCATCTGCAAAGAATAGGCACTGAACGACAAGCACCGCCGATATAGCTAGAAGTGCCGAAAAGTTACCAATTATGGAAGCGAGCAAAATACTGCCAACTATATGCCCGCTTGAGCCTGTGGCTGGAATGGTGAAATTGAGCATTTGCGCCGCAAACACAAAAGCACCAGTCGCACCGATTAAGGGAATTTTCTCCGCGCAAAAGCCGTCTCCTTTGATTTTTTTCACAGCATAAATATTGGCAGCAAGGCCAACGGCACACATAGTTGCACCTATAGCAGGGGATAAAAGAGAATCTGACATGTGCATAAAAGCCTCCTTACATCACTGGCACACGCAATAATTTTATTTCACTGCCGGATTTTATCTTCACTATATACATTCCTTTTGTCTGAACTGGAATTTTCAAATTTATTGTATTTTCAGAGTAGCCGGAATATACGAGCTTGCCTTGCAAGCTATATACTTCTATTTTTGCGTTGCTCTGTAGGCTTTTGAGCGTTATGGCATTTGGGATTTGCAAAATTGGCACAGGCTCTGCTGAAGACGAAGATAACAATGGCGATGAAGATGAGGATAATGAAGATGATGAGCGAGGAGCAGAGGAAGACGAGATTGCTGCGCTTGAGCTACTGGGCGAAGGACCGCCGCCGATTATCAAAAAGTAGTCCACGTTTATAGCATTTGCATATTCAAGTACTATCGTACTTTCACCATTGTTAAACTGTACTTTGTTTGCAAGTGATGCGGTTGTATAAGTATCCCAGCCAGTATTGTTCAGGGTTATGGTTCCCACATTATTGTTGTTCACTTTTACAGTGAATCTGCTTTGTTGCTCTCCGGTGGCAATCCTAAATTGCATGGTATATTGCCCCGCTCTGCCGCTGGGGATGTTCACCTTGTAGGTTGTGGAGTATCCACTTTCAATATAGCCGATGTTTGTGATTCCATTTGCAGTGCTGGTTACCATATTGGCACCATTTTTACTCGTATAACACTCCGCCTCAATCTTTGTTGTTTCTGTTGATGCGGTTACTGTGCTACCACAGTTACTGCCACCACCATTACTATTACTGCTGCTACCGCCACCGTTGTTGTTACTGCTACTGCTCCGATTGCTGTTGCTGCTAGGTGTAGGTGTTGGCGTGGGGTTGGAGTTTGAAAAATTGCCTTTATACTTATCAATCAAAGCCTGCGGGCACGTAACCGATTGAGAATTAGCCGTGGGATTATCAGCAGCATCAAACCAGTCTATGTACCAATAGCATCCGTCTTTTAAGTCTGCAAGAGCCGCCGAGCTAAAAGCGGAGTTGCACATATTTCTGATGCAATCTTTATTTGGACCACATGTTGCCCTAAAACCGCCATATTGCTGACCTAAATTACTGGAACTACCGCCATTCTGCGAGATTTGATTGGATAAGGCATTGAAAGCACCAACACCGCCACCTGGAATCATAAGGTCAAATTGATTCTGACCTACGTCTCCACCAATATTGCTTACCATAATTATCATCTTTTTTCCATTGCTTAACGACAATTCAAAGCATTTGCCGCAATCGCCGTTTGTGTGGGAAGCCGCAAAACCATAAGATAGGTTATCGCTCACCTTCCAAGGAGCCTGCTTCATGCAGGTATAAGCGGTGCCACCGTTCTCGCAAGCATTTCTTGCGGCATTATCGTTAAGGACACTGCCATTAACACTGCAACTTTTTGCAGTACCATTTGGGCTGCCACTGGCATTGCCATCCCAGCCGCAACTCGGTTTGCAAGCATCCCAATAACGGGTAGTATTTACCGCATACGTACTGATTGCAAAAAACGCAATCAACAACAAAAAATTTTTCATTTTCAATCCCCTGCAATTAAATTTGCCACATTAGAATAAATATAGTAAATCATTTTACTTCTTTTTCTTTCATAAATTCATTCCAATCGGTAATAACACCCAGAGGGTTTTCGGTGGTATCTATGTCAAAACCGAGGCTTTTCAAGGGGGCAACAGAGGCTTTAAGCTCTTCTAGGGCTTGAACGGAGCGCATATAATTATTTTGCAAATCTCTAAGTGCTTCTTCGCGCTGGCGAATATCTTTGTCTTGACCAGATATAATAGAAAATAAAGTGAGCAACCAGCCAGCCAGCAAAAACAGAAAAACTACGGCGATGCCAGGTGCAAGCCTTATCCCCGTGCTTTTGTTGTATGTTATGCCAGTAGCTTTTAGCTTTTTCCAAAAATCAGAGTCTTTTCTATATGAATCTCTAGAATCGTATATTTTGAATATATGGAAAAAGGGGCTAAAAAATTCCCTACATTCTTCGTTGTGAAAAATAATCACCAACTCGGAGTCTTTTCCCTTAACGAAATTTAACAGTTCCAAAAACATTCCCAAAAAATTCTTGTCTCTGAATCTAACCTGCTCAAGAACCACAAAATAAATTTTATTGGTACCTTCTACTGAAGAAAATAACCTTTCGCGCACGGCTGGTAAATGCTGAGATTTCAAAATACCCTTGAATTCAAGTATAATTTCATTTTGAGAAATTTCCATTGCAAAGTCTAAATTCTCATTCACAGAAAAAGACCTCCGTTATTTAGCTTTATGCGTAAATGGAAAGTGTCGCTTTCTTGCCCTTTTAATTCTGCCCTGTGAAAAACAGCAAGCCTAAGCCCTTGCGCAATATCTGGTGCGGCAACAGAGCCTATGCCAAAAATAGGTGCGCATAGAACATTTGCGTTTTTGCTCATTTCAATGCTTGAACCAATACTTAAAAATCTGTCTCTAAAATCTATTTTTTTCACATCGTTATGAAAACTATTGTTGAGTTCGGTTTTTATTTTGTTGCCGCCAATTTTAAGTGCCTGCCCGCGAATATCATCGTAGCGAAATCCAAGGCAAAGTTCCGTTGCTATTTCTCCGCTAAAAGCGTGAAAGGAATTATTTGTTACAGATACGCTAACCAAAAGTTCCGAATCATTATTTTTAAGGCTAAAAACTTTTTCCACCTTAAAAGAAAAATCTTTTCCCAAATGCGATACATTTTGTTCGCCAGACAATATAACTTGTACCTTGTCTTCTTGTTTTTTCACCAAACTTTCGTAAGGACCTAAAAATGCACCTTGACGGTCGTGAATCCACAGGTTTCTTTGGTCTAAGGTTTCAAATTCAAAAGGGCAAATGTGGTCTAAAAAGAGCGGAGCAACTTCACCATCATCACGCATAGCGCAAGCTAGTTCCGAAAAAGATGGTTTATATGCAAACGAGCGCAGCCAGCCGCCAAATACAGGTTCAATAAGACATTCCAAATATTGATTGCTGAAAAAAAGCTGCTGGTTTCCGTCTAAAAAAAAGCTAGACATTGCAAAGCTCATTCCTTCTTTGGCTTCTTCATCCATCAAAATTTTTTCAGCTTTCATAACAGAACGATTTGCTCTGAATCTCACAGCATCGCGTAACATGCCGTTAGCCGCTTTTTCAAAGTAACTCTGTGGCATTGATTTTAACAAACTTCCAAAAACTTTTTCTTGAATTTTAGAATCGCTAATGGAATGTGTTCTGAAATACACATTTAAAATTCTTTTATGCAAAAAATTTATTTCTGGCATACGCAAAAGAATGTCACGGCAACTTGGAGCAAAGGAACTGTAGCTGATCAAATTCACCTTGCCCGCAGCTTTTTGCTCAAACACAGCTTGACAAAGCAAATTGTGTTCTATGTCTAAGCCTTCGGCTTTTGCGGTATCCATAGCTTGCAACCATTGGCTCGTAAAAACTGTTTCTTCTAAATCTACATTCAAAAGAATGCAATTCACGCCGCTTGAATCTTTGAAATTTTTAAGCGAGTTTATTATCTCTGCACGGTCGCTGTTTTGGCAAACAAGAGATAGGCTTTGGGCAAAAGTTAAAATTCGCATAAAAGAATCGCCATACTCGGCAGCAAACCAGCCGCTAACCAAAGCCTTTCTTCCAAGTGCTTCTTGAATGGAAATATCTGGCATAAGGGCATATTCAAAACCAAATTTCTCAAGGCTTTCTATAAGAGAAACTTCCCAGGCGTGCGATTTGCAAAAATATCCCGTTGGCTCCATTAAAGAATCCGATAGAATTTTTTTGTGTTTTTGCAGTTGCAATTCCCTGAGTTTTTTTGGAAACAACGGGAGCATAGCATCGTTATATGCTCCACCTAAAAATTCAAGTTGCTTGTTTGCAACAAATTCTGCTAACTGCTCACGTTCTTTTTTGTGCTCCTTGTCCAAAGTTCTGAGCATTTTCCCAGTAAAAAACACGCTTAACTTTAATGCGGGTCTTCCATGCAACAAACTGATTATTTTTTCTGCCCAGATTTTTGAAGCATGAAGGTGCGCATTTTTCTTATGCGGGTCGTAAATAGGGCAAAGAGCAAGAGCGAGCTTCATTGCTTGTAAATATAGTAAATTTTTTTAAGGAATTTGTCAAATTCCCCAATAAAATCTCAGCATAATAGAAAAGAAACTTTCATTGTGGTTTTTTATTGAGCTTTCTGCAAATAAATTCAAATCTTCCCTTAAATCAAAGGAAATCCATGTCTTTAAATCTGTTTTTATAATCTTCTCTTTTGTATTCAAACGCAAATAATCAAAATATATTCCAGAGCGATAATTTTTCGCAGAAAAAACTCTGCTAAAAATTTGAAAACCCGCATAAAATTCATTTTGCCCATTTTCAAAAACTGAACCGCGAAGCATATAGCCGAGCAGATAATCGTTGAATATAATATAGGTTTTGCCCAAACCGAGATTTGTGGTTTTAAATTCTTCCCAACCAGTTTCAAGCAACCAAGACCAACCAGAAATAAAGCCCTGCGATGGGGTTTCCGAGCGAATTCGTACAGGCCAGAACTCTTTGAGAATTGCTCTGCCATTGTCAAAATACATATTAAAAAACAATGCTTCAAGATTTATAAAATTTGAATAATAGCCCGCATAATCGCTTACATCGTGCAAAAACAACCGAAAGCGCAAATTAGCATAAAACCTTTCAATGAATAGCAAACCTATGTCCAAGCGGCTGTATTCGTGAGGGATTTGCATGTCTTTTTGCGAGATAAAATTTTCCTCTTCTCTCTTGTTTCCAGAAAATCGCAGCAATATGGGTTTTTCTATTTTGCCGCTTTCATTTAACAACCTTATTAAATTTTGCGGGGTTAGCAAAACTGGTGCTTCTTGAACGGAGTCAAGAGTGTTTTTTAGCAAGTTATAAATTCCGTCCACGCAATTATTTGTGAAAAATTTATATGAATCTTCTTTTGTTCTCCAGGAATTTAAAGTATCGTTGAATTTTGCTAGTTCTGCATTTGAAATTTTAAGCGGATAAATGAATAAGTCGCGTTTTTCATTATCCACGTATTTATAAATTTTTTCATAAAAAGGCGTTGTTTCATAATTTGCCACAAAACTGCCATATATGCCTTTTGGTATATAACTGAGATAAGCATCTCCAGTTTCTGCCACGAATTCTATTGTATTCCATAGTGGGTATGGGAGCGAATCTGCTTGAAGAAGGAACGCATGTCCCAAAGCCGAAGCGGGATTTTGCTGATAAGGGGAAGTTAAAACAATAAAAAGCGTGGAATAAAAATTCAGCAAAAATATTACCGGCTATAGCGAATTTTCTATTTCATCAGCAAAAATTTCGGCATTGCCGTTTGCTTTTCTTATGGCTTTTTTAATCAAAAGCGCAGATTCGTCTTTGGGAACTCCTTCGCTTTCCAATAGCAAAATCAACGATTTTAAATGCTCGCCGCTTCCTTTTTGGTTCTCCTTAACTATTTTATCGTAGGATTTTATGGCAAAATTCCTTATGGAACTATTTCCCTTTGCTTTTTGCTGAACGGCAGGAGCAGACTGCGGAGATTGCTGCTGCGGGGCTGGTTGCTGCGGAAATTGCTGCTGTGGTATTGGCTGTTGCTGCGGCATTGGTTGCTGTGGAACTTGTTGATACTGAGGCGGTGGCGGCTGCTGGTAAATGACCACTGGATGTTGCGGTTGCGGTTGATTATAGACAATCGTTTCTTTTTTACGCCCTTTGCTTGAAGAGCTACTTGAAGAGCTAGATAAGCCACCGCCGATAGCTATCAAAACTATTATGAGAAGAATTTCCATAAAATCTCCTATGTAATTTTAAAATAAATATAGTAAACTCAATTCGCTTTGAAGTAAGCCTAACTCTTCATACTCAGGCTCACGATAGTTATAGCGGTATATGCTTTCGCCATAGGCTAATAAATCAATAGTAACCCTACAGTCAAGCACAAAATGCTTGTTTATATGCCAGCCAATCCCAAATGGAATTCCAAAAAATACATCTCTATAACTATATTCGTACTCGTAAATGTTGAATAATTCTAATTTCCTTGTGGTTTCTCTTGCAAATGGTATATCCAACTGAATACCAGCTTCAATATAGAATACGGGACCGCCAAACGGCATATATTGAAACAGAGCAGGAACGCTTATGGCAAATTCTCTCATAATAAGGGGATCATAACCACCCATATCAAATCCCCTCCGAATCAAATTTAACTCTGGATTAAAGGTTATTGTATTTATAATTGGAATGTTTGCTACCGCTCCCACAGCAAAACCAAAGCCATCACCGCGCCCACAGCCATCAGTGCAAAATTGAGATAAATTATCCTCACTTAAAAAGAAATAAAAAGCCATCGCCACTCTGCCGCCAAATCTTATTTTATTTTCATGTTCTTGCGAAAAAGAAAATATTGTAGCTAAAGCGATGAGCAATGCTGGTATTCTTACCGCCATACAAACTCGTAATCAAAACGCACCTTTGACTTCCCATTGCCGTAGTCCAATGTTACGGTGCCGCTGCCAACTTTGAACGGCGGGCTAAATACCTTATAGTAACCCGGAGAAATATCATCATCGGCAAGTGGGTCCTTTTCAATAACTATAGCTTGTATGCGAAGCTCATCGGCTGAAGTGATAAAAGGAATAGCCGAACTTTTAGCAGATCCGCTCCAAGTTTGCCCAACATTGTCTCTATCCAGCAACGCGCCAGTGGAATTATTAGAAACATTTCTGCCGTCCTGACGGGAAATCACGTTAAAGGAAATTTTTGGGTCCAAGGCTTTGTCTGTGCCAAAAAGACCATCAGTTTCTTTTGTTTCCCAATACGTGAGCGTTATTATAATAGAATTAGCTGGCTCATCTCCACCTACGCCACCTCCTCCTATACCACCTATATCTGAAGAGCAAGAGAAAAACAACATGGCAAACACAAAGATGGTTACCAGAGATAACGAATAACGAAAATTGTACATCATAATAGCAGTAATATAATAAATTTTCGGCAGAAAAAAAAGAGAAGTGATAAACAATCACTTCTCTTGGAAAAAGAATATCGCTATTTTACGCTTCCTGTTCCTTTTTCTCTTCTTTCTTTTTCTTGTCTTTTTTCTTTTCCGTTGAATTCATGCCTGGTCTGTGGGCAGTTTTCCAAGCGGCAAGATCATCGGGATGGTTTTTGAAATAATCCGCAGTGGACAGATAAATGGTGCGCTGGCTGTGGTTCAGCTCAGTTACCGTGGCAGGAATTTCATCGCCAATCTTGAATGCTTCGGCTGGGATTTTGATGTAATCTGTGCCAAGTTTTGAAACTGGAACAAGACCCTCAAAACCACGGTTAAGCTCAACGGCTACACCGCGTTCAATGAGGCGAATTATTTTGCCCTTAACCTCTGCGCCAACCTGAAAATCATTTTCAACGGAATCCCACGGATCGTCTTCCAAGTGCTTCATGGAAAGAGAAATGCGGCGGCGTTCGCTGTCAACAGCGAGCACAACACATTCCACCTTATCACCTTTCTTAATCATTTCACCTGGGTGTTCAATTTTCTTTGTCCAGCTCATGTCAGAAACGTGAATCAAGCCATCAACGCCTTCTTTAATTTCAACAAATGCGCCGAATGTTGCAATAGAACGAACCTCACCGGTTACCTTTGCACCGGGTAAAAGCTCGCTTTCAATGGATTCCCACGGGTCTGCTTCTAACTGCTTTGTGCCAAGAGAAATGCGCTCGTTTTCGGCTTCTACCTTTAGAACAACAGCTTCTATATCTTGGCCAACGGTGAAAAGTTTGTTCGGGTGCTGCAAATGCGCGCTCCAAGACATTTCGGAAACGTGAATAAGGCCTTCCAACCCGCTTTCCAACTCAACGAAGGCACCGTAATCGGTAACAGAGACAATTTTGCCCTTGACCTTTGTGCCCTCTGGATAGCGTTCTGCAACGTCTTTCCACGGGTGCGGGTGAAGCTGCTTTATGCCAAGCGAAATGCGCTCTTTTTTGTCGTTGAAATCCAAAATTACAACTTCAACTTCTTGCCCTAGCTGCACAATTTCTTTTGGATCGTTAATGCGTTTGTAACTCATATCTGTTATGTGCAACAAACCATCCACGCCCCCAAGGTCTATGAATGCACCGAACTCGGTGATATTTTTTACAATGCCTTTGCGAACCTGATTCTTTTCCAAGGTATCCAAAACATTGCCTCTTTGCTTGTTGCGCTCATCTTCAAGCACAACGCGGCGGCTAACTACAATGTTCCTGCGGTCTTTGTTGATTTTTATTATTTTCAAATCAAATTCTTGACCAATTATTATGTTGATATCTGGAATTTGGCGAAGGTCAATTTGCGAACCTGGCAAAAATGCCGGAATACCGAATAAATCAACTTCTACTCCACCCTTTATGCGGCGCGAAAGTGTTCCGCGAACAACATCGCCTCTTTCATAAGCCTCGTAAACCTGTTTCCAAATTCTTAGGAAATCTGCTTTTTGTTTTGAAAGAACAAAACGGCCGTCTTCATTTTCAAATTTGTCTATATAGACTTCGATTTTTGAACCTATTTCAATAGGCTCGCCTTCTTTGAACTCCTCGCGAGGAATTATTCCCTCTGATTTTCCCTTTACATCAACAAAAACTTCTAAGTCGCTAACGTGGCGAATTATACCTTCTATAACAACTTCTTCTTTAAAGTCGTTTAGAGTTTTGTTGTAAATCTCAAGAGCTTCTTCGGAAACTGCTATGCCTTTGTTTTCTTGTTCTGCGTTCAAGATTTCGTTTAAGTCGTCTTGGGTGCCTGCTTTTACTTTTAACGTTTGATTGGACATTTTAACCTGTTCGGGTTGCGCCCAGAGAATGTTTGCAACGCGCCACCTCGCCTACGCTCTGCAAAATTTTCTGAACTTGTTGTTGGATTGTGATGTGCGAGGTGTCTATTTCAATTGCATCTTTAGCTTTCACAAGGGGAGCTATTTTTCTCTCAGAATCTGCTTTATCCCTTTCTCTTAAATTTTTCTCTACGCTTTCGAGGGTCTCACCCAGAGCCTTACCCGCAGCCTGTAGCTCTAGCAGTCGCCTAGCCGCTCTTGTGCCATAATCTGCGGTTAAAAAGAACTTGTATTTTGCATTGGGAAACACAACAGTCCCAATATCGCGCCCATCTAAAACGCACGGCTGCTTGGAACCCATTTCCCTTTGCCGCACTGTTAGGGCTTCCCTAATATATGGCATAGCACTATATTTGCTAACCACCGTGCTTATTTTAGGGTCTCTAATTTCACCTTCCCTATTAACGCCATTTATCAAAATCTGATTATTTTTATCAAAAGAAATTCTCATATCATCTAAATTCAAGCCACTCTCCACCCGAAGCTCTCCTTTCTCAGCTAAATAAGCAACCGCCCTGTACATAGCTCCGGTATCTAAATAGGTATATCCAAGCTCTTTGGCAACCAATTTAGCCGTGGTGCTTTTGCCTGTGGCACTAGGTCCATCTATCGCTATAACTTCTACAATGCTGTTTTCCATAACTAGGGTCTATAAATATAGAAAAAATTTTCTATATTTTATCCTTCACAAATTAAACGGAGAGCCAATGCCCTGCGGAAGAAAAAGAAAAAAGAGAAAGATTGCGACTCACAAGCGTAAAAAACGCCGCCGTCGTGACCGTCACAAAAAGAAAATTCGCTAAATAAGCTCTTATGCCTCAGGCTGTGGTTATAGCCACCGGCAATGCCGGCAAAGTAAGCGAGTTTTGTGCTATCCTCAAAGATAGCGCGTTTTCTTTTTTGGCATCAAAAGATATAGGATTTTTCGAAGAAATTGAAGAAAATGCAGATACCTTCAAAGGAAATGCCGAAATAAAGGCTCGCGCTGTTTTTGAATACACATCCTCCAAAGACGAATATAAAGATCACTGGGTCATAGCAGACGACTCAGGTTTGGAGGTGGAGAGCTTGGATGGCAGGCCTGGGGTTTTCTCAGCTAGGTATGCAGGGGAAAATGCTACTGCCGCAGAACGCTACACAAAACTCTTAAAAGAAATGGAAGGCAAAACCAATAGAAACGCAAGATTTGTATGCTGCCTTTGCCTGATTATTCCAGGGAATGAGACAGAATTTTTTGAAGGAGAGTGCAAAGGCAAAATTTTAACCGCGCCGCAAGGAACCAGCGGTTTTGGCTACGATCCTGTTTTTGTTCCCGATGGTTATTCACAAAGTTTTGGCTGTATGAGCGAAGAAGAAAAAAATATTTTGAGCCACAGGGGCAGGGCCATAAAAAATATGTTGGCAAAGCTCAAAAGCAAAGGTAGCTCTATATGAAAGAATCCGCTTGGAACAATGTTGTATGGACAGCGATACAAAGCCTCAGCGACTCGTATTTAAGAGATGGCAAATACCTTTGCATAGATGATATTTTTTTCGCCTGCGAAAAAGAACTCCGCACATTGAAGGCACCTGAAAGGGAAATAAAACTCAGGCTTTTTGCCCTTGCTCTCTACTGCGATAAAGCATACAATTCGATATTCTTTAAATCCGTGTTCTTTTCGCGCTTTGCATCTGCGCTTAATTTTTTGCATTTTGAACGTACAGCAGAAATTTTGATTAAGAAAAACAGCATTGCCTTGGTGGTTTTTTGGACTGTTTTTAGATTATCCTTTGGAAATTCCGTTCCGCAAAACAGCTATATTCCTTTGGAAGAAAAAATGAGGAAAAAATCTTTGGAACTTGGATTAAAAATTCAACCTCATAGCAAATAAATATTTTGAAAAGAAAAAAGACTCATTTAAGCTGGAATATTTTACACCTTCTGAGTTTGTTGCATTTGCAAATTTATTGCCTCCCATATAAATACCAACGTGTGTAACCGAGTCTCTGTCTGCCTCGCCAAAAAACACCAAATCTCCTGGCAAAAGAGCTTCGCGAGGAATTTTGATTCCCAATCTGCTCTGCAACACAGAAGTTCTAGGCAAATCAAGACCGTATATTTCATATACTTGTTTAACAAAAGCCGAGCAATCCAAGCCATCACTGTTATTGCCGCCCCATACATAAGGAATACCTAAAAAATCTTCAATGCGTTTTTCCAGTTCAACAGGATATTTAAAATCCTTTGCCATATTTCCCCATTCATTTTTCCCTGAGAAATAATATTCCTCGTTGCTATGTTTCCTTGTTTTGGTAGCACAAGAAAATAATAGCAGGCAAAAAAGCAAAAAGGCAACCCTAAAAATTATTTGCCGAAATAAAGTCATTTGCAAACTCCCTAGCCATATCTTCTATTTCTGAATAAATTTCCTTTTCCTTAAAAACTCCCATTCTCCACCTATCCCAAGTTTGGCAGTCCATATATTCGTGGCTAACAGCCAAATATGCCCTTTGGTGCAACTGGAGTGAGGTATATATAAAATAGTCGCCTTCTTTTTTCTTGAAGCCTGTAAGTAATAGTTTCAGCGCACCGTTCTTGCCGCTGCCATAAGCGGTTATAGGCACTTTGGCACTTTCCATTCTCTGCTTTATTTTATTGCTTATTTCTTGTTCCATTTTTTTAATTGCAGAATCCCCTGCACTGTGTACAAAAATTTCAACCCCTTGCAATGCTATGAGCGAGGCTTGCCCATAAAGTTCGTTAAAATCTGGTGCAAATAATGCAGTTGGGCTACTGTCCAGCAATTTATTGGGAAATATTCGTAGCGAAGAATCTTTTTGAGCATCTAAAGATTGCCTGCTTGCAATAACCACATCTGCCTCTCCATTTTTCAAAAGATTAAGTGCTTCGTTTAAACTTTGAACGGCGTTTGGTTTTGAATTTTTCCATATACTTAGGATTTGCTCAGTGGAAACATCTTTTGGAATGAATACAATTTTTTTCTCATCTAAATTTGCTAGAGTCAAAATCTCATCGTTTTTTGCAAGCGTAGCCACCGCCATTTCTGTGTTGCGAATGGAAGCCAAGTTCCGCCCGTGAGAAAGAGAGAACGCCAACGCGAGGATGAATGCAAAGAGGAAAATGCGCATAGGTTATTTGTATTATAGAAAATTCTATATTACATGCTAGAAAAGACCAACTTAGGAGTTTTTATGAACAAAATAATAAAAATTGCAACGTTTCTCGTTGCCTTAACAGCGACGATTTCTTTCGCAGATGTATATGGTTTCCGAGCAGGATTCAGTTTATACGACTATTCTACAGGAAATAGTGCAGAGGATAAGTACGTAAAGATGGGCTATGGCTTTGGTGGTGGGTTGGTTGTAAATAAACAACTTTCCGGTTCTTTCAGTTACGTTCAAGAAGCAAACTTTCTTTATAGAAAACCAGTGATTATAGATACTTCAGGTGTTTCCGAAAAATATGTAACTGAATATGCCCTAAGCACCCCAATGATGTTTCAATTTACGCTAGATGAAGGGATGCCGTGCTTGGCAGCTGGTGTTCAGCTAGATGCTACTATTTCATCTAAAACGACAGATAAACGTGGCGGCAAAGAAGAAAAATCAGATACCGAAGATAGAGTATCATTAGATCTCGGCATTGTTTTGGGAGTTGGCTATCTCATAACTCCGCATGTAGGAGTTGACCTGAGAGCCGTTATTGGTCTAACAGAGCCAACTCTAAATAAAGAAGATGGTTGGAATCAATACGGAGCAGGCTTAACATACTATTTCTAAAATCTGCCTCGCCTTCCTCAACTGCTCCCTCAATGCTTTTTCCCCAGTTCCACCCTCAATGTTGCGTTATTTCCCGCAACAATGTTTATATTTTTTCCCACTGCCACAAGAGCACGGATCATTTCGCCCAAGAGATTTTCCTTTAACAATTTGGGTGTTTTCTTTTACATAATCGGTATCGTGTGTAGATGGTATTTGGAATGAAAATTTAGTCTTGCCTTCAGATGCCGTTATGGTAAAATCACCTTTTGAAATAATATTCATACCAATTAATACGTCCGTGCCTGTTAAAATACCTTCCGTAACCATTGGAACATAAAAAACAGCATTGTTTGGCAAAAAAATGTTTACGCTGTAGGTGTTTACCATAGATTCGCCATTAGCGTGATATACCCTTGCTACTCCAGTTGGCTCCAATTCAAGCGACTTAACCACTCTTTCAGATATTACAGACCCTTCGGCTCCAGTATCCCATAATGCGTTGAATTGCATAATTGGCGGATGTTTCAAATCTGCTTGTGATTCACTGATGTCAATCGCCTCACAAATTCCACAGGGCGTGTTCAAAGAACTTACCAATCCATTGTATTCTATTGTAAAGGATTTAGTCGTTGTAATACTCAAGCGAAAGCAACCCTCGAATTGAAAGTCATAGTATAAGCTCTTTCTCCTTCGGTGCATTCTTGTATCAAGAAAGTACCTAGCTTGTGTTTCTTTTTGGTTTGAAACAGTGCTTGTTCGTGGCTATCATAATCGCCAATTACTTTTTCTCCAACAACTACAATAAAGCGATTATTGTATTTTTTCAACAATTCACTTTGATGTTCAAGATAATAAGAAAATTCTTTGTCAAGCATATTGTAAATATAGTAAATTCTGTGCCTTCCTCAACTGCTCCCTCAATGCTTTTTCCCCAGTTCCGCCCTCAATGTTACGGCGCGAAACGGAAAAGGCATAAGTTAATTTTTTACGCAATTTTTTCGCATTTGGAACGTCTTTCCAAAATTCGTCTGGGAGTTCTGTGAAATTAATTCCTCGCTTTGCGGCAATACCAACCAAGTTTCCAACAATGTGGTGGGCATCTCTGAAGGGAACTCCGTTTTCAACAAGCAAGTCTGCGAGGTCTGTGGCAAGAAGTGCTGGAAGCATCTTTTTTTCCATAGTATCAAAATTCCATTTTGCGCTTTCAAGAGCTTCTTTGAAAACTTGCAAGCAAATTAAAATTGTTTTTGTGCTGTCAAAAACAGGGGCTTTGTCTTCTTGCAAATCGCGGCTGTATGTGAGTGGCGCACCTTTTACAAGGGCGAACATTGCGGTATAGTTGCCTATCAAACGCCCGGCTTTCCCCCTTACGAGTTCCATGCTGTCGGGATTCTTTTTTTGCGGCATCATTGAACTTCCGCTGGAAAATTTATCGTGCAGGGTTAAAAAGCCAAATTCGCTGGAACTCCATATAACCATATCTTCTGCATAACGGCTTAAAGTGGAGCCTATTATTGCGATGTTGTTCAAGAATTCCAAAGCCATGTCGCGGTGGCTAATTGCATCTATGCTGTTTGCGCTAACGCCAGCAAAACCAAGGTTTTTTGCCACCGCTTTGCGGTTGTAAGCAAAAGCCGAGCCTGCTATTGCACCGCTTCCCAAAGGACATTCGCTGTGCAAAGACAAAAGGTTGCAAAATCTTTTTTTATCTCTTTCAAGCGCAAAAAAGAGGCTCATCAAATAATGGCTGAATTGTATGGGCTGTGCCTGCTGCAAATGCGTGTAGCCCGGCATCAAGCGACCTGCGTGTTTTTCTGCGAGGTTGTAAATTATTTTTTGAAGTTTAAGCAAGCTATCTAAAATATCCTTAGTTCTGTTTCGCATATAGAGTTTAAAGTCTGTTGCTACTTGGTCGTTTCTGCTGCGCCCCGTGTGAATTTTTTTCCCTAACATTCCAATTTTTTCGGTTAAAATTCTCTCCACCGCCATGTGGACATCTTCGTCTGTGCTTTTCCAAATATGTTTGCCTTTTTTTGCATCATTTAAAATACTTTGCAAAGCCCCTGCGATTTTTGAATATTCCCGCTGCGAAAGCACTTTTGCCTCTACCAAGGCTTTCCCGTGCGCAAGCGAACCTTGAATATCCTCTTCCAAAAGCTCTTTATCCACATCAAGGCTAAAGCTCAAATCCACCATGCTTTTTGCCATATCATTATCAAAGCGACCGCTCCACATACCGCTTTTGTTTTGCTCTTTGATTTTCTTTTGGATTTTCATTTTGGGAATATAGAAAATTGAGGATTTTCTACCTTACAACCATGAAGCAAGAACTCTCACTCCCTTTGCCAGACGATTTCCACATTCATTTGCGGCAAGGGAAGGATTTGGCAAATTATGCAAAAAGTGCTGCCCAGCAGTTTGGGCGGGTTTTGGCTATGCCAAATACGGAGCCACCTATAAATTCGCCAGAATCGGTTAAAAAATACAAAGAGGAAATTTTGGCTGCCGTTCCGAATTTGGAAGTTCTACTCACATTCAAGCTAAATAAAAATTACACCGAGCAAGAAATTTCGGATATGAAAAAAAACGGTGCGGTTGCCGCTAAATATTACCCGCTTGGAGTCACCACAAATAGCCAAGATGGAATTTCCAAAATAGAGGATATTTACCCCACTATTGAATTGCTAGAAAAACTGGATTTAGTATTATGCTTGCATGGAGAGGAACCAGAGGCATTTTGTTTGGATAGGGAAAAGGAATTTTTGAAACACCTTGAAAAACTCTGCAAAACATTCCCAAACCTGCGCATTGTTTTGGAGCACGTATCCAGCGCAGATGCGGTGGAATGTGTAAAAAAATTGCCGCAAAATGTTGCGGCAACGGTAACAGTTCATCATTTGATTTTGACATTAAACGATATTGTTGGCGACTCTCTTTGCCCGCAAAATTTTTGCAAACCCTTGCCAAAATTGCCAAAAGACAAAGCCGCAGTTAGAGAGGCTGTGTTCAGCGGCAACAAAAAATTCTTTTTGGGAACAGATAGCGCTCCGCACTCCTTGGAAAAAAAAGCCTGCCTTTGCGGAGCCGCCGGAGTTTATTCCGCACCTGTTGCAATTCCCATTTTAATAGAGGAATTTGAAAACGAAAACAAACTGAATTTGCTCCCTGATTTTATCGCTGGATATGGCGCAGATTTTTATAAAATTCCACGACAAACGAAAAAAGTTGTTTATGTAAAAGAAGAATGGCAAATTCCAAAAACCATAGACGGAGCCGTGCCTTTGAGGGCTGGGCAAATGTTGAGGTGGAAAGCCAAGTAATTTACTTAGAAAAACTAGGTGGGGGCCACCTAGGATTTTTTGAAGACATATCCACCATATAGAATTGCTTGCTCATATAGCTGTAGTCCATGTCAAACATGCGAAGAACATAGCGAGCTATCCACTGACCCAGTTTCAGCACAACCATTTTCCGCCTTAGCCTGCCTTGGCAGTCTCGGTTCAAAATATCGGGCAGGGTGTTGGTGGTCATAATTTCGTCTATAAAGGGGCTGTTCAGTTTTTCGCGAGCCTCGTGGCTGGAATAGAAATGCGTAACTCCAAAGCAAACCCGCCGCGGGTTTGCGCTCTTTTTCAAATATTCGCAGCATTGAACAATGGTTGAACCCGTGCGAACCATATCATCTAAAATAATAACATCCTTGCCCGTTAAATAACCTATATCCACCTCGCTTGCAGGATTCAAAGCCATGCTAACTTCGCGCTCTCCTGTGCGTTTTTTATCCAATATCACCCGCTTGCACTCGCTAAGGCTAAGGGCGTCTAGCACTCTGTGTCCAAATGGAGCTGCGCCTTTGTCTGGCGAAACAATTATCAAATTATCGCCATCTTTGCCTGTTTGAACAAAATCCGAGGTTTTTATGTAATGGGCATATATTTCTGCGGGTATGAGGTTGTGAAAATCCCCTTCAAAAACATCTCTGAAAAGATTTTCAACTTTTATTGAATGGTTGTGAACGGTTATTACAGTATCTACGCCAGCTTCTTTTAGTAGCTTTGCATAAAGCAAAGAGGTGAACGCTTGTCCGTCAAATTTTTTCAAGTCCGAAATTTCCCTGTCTTTTTCAATTTCCCCAAAGCGATACGCACCTCTGTCTTGGGCAGAATAGAACAGATCCGGCTCAACTAAAACCACCCTCTTTGCGCCATTGTCTTTTGCGGCTCGCGCCAAAATCATATTTCGCATTGCGCAGTCGTTGCGGCTTCTGTCGGAGAGCGAAACCGAGCATATAAGAACAACTTTGCCTTCCAAGTAGCGACCCACTCTCTCCAAGTCTTCAATGTCGGAAATATAACGCGGGCAAAACTCGCTATTTGCATAAGTTTTTAGCGACACTTCATCTGAAATATCGCCGCGCACGCCCAAAAACTGCGCCACATCCATAGCAAAGGAGTCGTCTGTAAAGGTGCCTGTTACAACAATGCTGTCTGACATAGGGGAGAATGTAGAAATTTCACAATCCACTCCCCCAGCGTTTTCAACTCTTCCAAACACACGGTATGCCACATATTGTGATAAGTGTGTCTTTCAACAGGGTTTCCGTTTGATTTGAAAAATTCATAAGTTTTTTCGTTAAGAGATTCTGGCACAACATCGTCGTTGGTTCCGTGACCGAAGAATATTGGAAGTTTTGCGTTTGTTGCGTTTGGAGGTACTGTGCTTCCCATTGGGTAATGAGAAGATAGGCAAGCAGCTCCTGCGAGTTTTTTTGGGTAGAAGAGGGCGGTGTGTAGAGCCAAAACTGCACCCTGACTAAAACCTACTAGGAAAATATTTTCAGACTTTATGCCTTTTTCTATTTCTGCATCTATTAGCTCTGCTATTAGCTTGGAGCTTTCTTCTATGCCTTTTGTGTCTGGGTTTTCCAAATCAAAACTCACTCCGTCAGCCATAAAGAAAAGGTCGCACCAGGCTTGCATTTTTTTGCCGTTGTGTGCTTTTATGGATTTTATCGGAGCATCGGGGAAAATAAATCTGATAGCCGCATTAGGGGGCAGTTCTAATTTTGGAACTTTATCTGCAAAATGCTGTGCATCGGAACCAAGCCCGTGCAACCAGATAACCGAAGCTGTTACATTCTCCGCCGTTTCTTTTATTATGGATTCTAGCACTTGGGGAAAATATAAATTTTTCACTTACTATATTTCCAATATGGAATATGAAATCAGCGACAAGCTAAAAAACGTTCACGGTAGCGCAATAAGGGAAATTTTTGACCTTTTGAAAAAGGGGAATATCATATCTTTTGCCGGCGGAATGCCTGCTACGCAAACTTTGCCCTCAAAGCAAATTGAGGGAATTTTGCAAAATATCATCTCAAAATATGGAGTTATAGAGAGTCTTCAATACGAATCCACGTTTGGAAAAGCATTGCTCTTGGAGCAATTAAAAAGTTTTCTTGCTGAGTATAAAGACATAAATACCGAGTTGCAAAATATGATTGTTCTCTCCGGTGGGCAACAAGGCATTGAATTTATGTGCAAGACTTTTGTGAATAAAGGCGATGTAGTGCTGGTGGAAAACCCAACTTATTTATCCACCTTGCAAATTATCCAAACTTACGAAGCAAAAGCGGTAGGAGTTAGCTCTAATAACGAGGGGCTTGATTTAGCCGACTTGGAAGAAAAAATCAAAACGCACAAACCGAAGTTTTTATACACCGTTCCAACATTCGGCAACCCAACAGGCGGCACATACAGCATAGAGAACCGCCAAAAAATTGCCGAAATCACCGCAAAATATGGAGTTATGGTTTTGGAAGACGACCCATATTCGCAAATACGTTTTGAAGGCGAAACGGTTCCCTCAATTAAGTGTTTTGACAAAAGTGAAAATGTGGTATATTTGGCGAGCTTCTCCAAAATTATTGCCCCTGCTATGCGCATTGCGGTGACGGTTGCAAACCCTGCGATAATCGGGCGGTTCAATATATCCAAGCAATCCACAGATGTTTGCTCATCGTCTATCAGTCAAATTGTTGTGGCGGAGTTCATTAAAAATAATTTAGCCGAGCATTTGAAAAACATTATCCCAATATACAAGGAAAAACGCGACCAAATGGTGAACTGCATTGAAAAGTATTTTCCAAAATCCTTCAAATATCAAATCCCACACGGCGGTATGTTTGTATGGGGCTATTTTGATGATGAACGCGATTTACTTGCGTGTTTCAAAGATATAGTCAATCTCGGCGTGGCATATTTACCAGGCACGCACTTTTTCCCAGACGGCAGCGGAAAAAATACTATGAGGTTAAATTTTTCAAATGCAACACTTGAACAAATTGAGAAGGGGATTAAAACTATTGGTGAATATTTTGGCAATGCTCAATGAACGTAAGCCAAAGGGAACTTGGCTTTTTTACTATATTGCCTTCCAATGCCCTTTTTGTTAATCCTGTTTTTCTGCACTTTTGCCTTTTCGCAAGAGTTTGTTCGCTTTGAGTTGGAAAAACGGGAGCAACAAGCCACAGATACAACGCAAAACGAAAATGGCAGCTGGATGATAGAAAACAGCTCAAACGATACACTGGAATACAGGGCAGTTGATTTAGAATACCATGTTTTATCCAAAACTTTTAATTTGAACAACAAGGCACAACTCAAATACCGTACCGCAACGCTGAACGGCGATACCATTATATATAGCCAAAAAGACAAAATAATAGAGGTTATAGGAAACCCCGTTTTTAAAGAAGCTTCGCAGCCTTCTCTTGCTTCTTACAAAATGAAATACAATATGTCAACAAAAGTTGGCGAAATAATTTATGGCACTAGTTATATGGATAATCAGCAGTTCAACGGAACGGTGATAAGGGCGGTTACAATGCAAAGCCAAGATACTCTTAAAGAGCAGAGATTTTTAATTGAAAGGGGAGATTTTTCCACTTGCAGCAACCCCGAACACCAGCATTACTCATTTTACAGCAGGCGAATGGTGTTAAAGCCAAAGGAGACAGTGACGGCGCGCCCAGTAGTTTTGAATATGGGCGAAGTTCCAGTTATGATTTTACCGCTTATGATTTCACCTCTTAAAAGCGGACGTAGAAGCGGTCTTTTAACGCCAAAAATAGGCGGAGACCAGTCGCAGGGTTTTTTTATGAACAATTTGGGTTATTACTATGCTCCAAATGATTACTGGGATGCACAACTCTATGCAGACGTTTTGGAAGGCAGTGCGGCAGATTTCAGCAAGAGCAGTTTGAATTCAAATATTCGCTACAATAAGAGATATTCCCTAGACGGCGGTGTGGAAGCCACAGGTTATTTAAACGATGGAACAATTTGGCGAGATTACGATATTCATTTCAGTCATTCGCAAAAAATAACGCCAGATGGTAGCAAAACCCTGAATGGTGAAGGTTCTTTTGTTTCGCGGCAAAATTTGCGGCAACAAAACGGCATAGACGAAAAAACCGTTTTAGACCAACAGGCAAATGCCGAAATGACCTACTATCAGAGAATAGGCGATAATAAAAACATCACTGTAAAAGAAAGGCAGGAATATAATTTGCAAACAGGGCTTCTCACTCGGCAAAATCCCGATATCCAATTTAGAACTTCTGGCCCTTTGTTTTCTCCAGATGTTTCTGGAGAAAACATAAATCAACCATTTTGGGAAAAAATAAATTATTCTTATTATGCCCGCTTCAATAACTATATGTCTAGGGCACCAGATACAATATACTACGACCCATTAGACACGGCATCTGCTTATTACACTAAAGATACAGCAGCTTATTATGCAGGTATTTCTGATGAGTTTACTTTAAGATATACTGGAATTCTCTTTGATGTTTTAAGCATCACTCCGTCACTGAATTTTTTGCATCACTGGACTGCAAATGAATATATTTCGCCGCACGATACCAATTCCGTAAATAGAAGAAAAGGTCACTTTGCTTTTGACCCTTCAAAAGACGAATACGGACAACACTATTTGAAAGGCTATGGTTCTATAAGCACAAACACCAAGCTCTACGGAATATGGCTTCCAGAAATTGGCAGGTTCACAGGTGTTCGCCATACACTTTCTCCAACAGTGGATTTTAAGTATGCGCCTGAACTTGATACCAACCATGTATTTTACTCGCACCCGCTACTCGGTCAATCCGCTTTTCAAAAAGAAGAGCGAACAGTGGGCTTTAAGCTTGGAAACGATTTTGACATAAAATATTTGCTCGCAAGCGCAGACACGGCAAGCGAAGAAACAGATCGTGACGATGTGAGCAAAAATCTCAGAATTTTAACAACATCACATTCAACCTCTTATAACTTTGCCGCAGATTCACTTCAATGGTCGCCTATAACTTCTTCTTTTGGAATTCAGGTTTGGGAAAATTATCTTTTCTCAATATATACCACGCACAACGTTTATCATAAATTTGAAGATAACCCAAACAAAGCTCGTTTTCCGCAGCTCACAGATTGGAGTTACGGACTCAGCCGCAGATTCTCTTGGTATGGAGATTTTACCGCAGGGCTTCCATCTAAAAAAGGCATATATGAATATAGATCTTGGAGTGCAGGCGTGGACTACACTTTTTCTTTTTCAAGCACTAGAGTTGGCAAAAATGTGTTTAAAGACTATTATAGGCACTATGCCAGTTTCAATGCCGGACTTTACCCCAGCAGAAAATGGAATTTTCAATATTCTTCGCAATATTCTTTTGAAGAAGGCGATTTTACCTCCCATTCTTTGCAATTTTACAGAGAACTCCACTGCTGGAAAATGGATTTCACCTGGAGACCTACGGGAGCTGCCCCAGGCTGGAGCTTTGCCATCTATATTGTTGATTTGCCAGACGTACGCTTAAGTGCGGCAAATACGGCTGATAGTTATTGAGAATTTTTAACCACCCCGTTATCGCAGAATTGCGTTTCTATGTTGTATTCTTTGCCGCCGCATTTATCTACTTTATCAAACGATACACTAGAGCAGAATTGTGTTGATGGATTGTAAATTGTGCCATAGCAGCAATCTTCTTCTGGAGGGTTATAGGTTTTTTCGCCACAAATAGATTGTATTTTGCCATCTAAACAACTCTCTATTTCAGGGTTGTATTCCTTTTCCCCGCATTTATCCAAAACCATAGAATCGCACGCAACAGATTCTTTGCAAACGCAAAATTGCGTTTCTGGATTATATTCAATGCTGGCACCTTCTTTGCCGCATTTCTCATAAATCTTGCCCTTATAGCAAAACTGAGTTTCGCTGCTGAAATCATCGTTGCATTTGCCTGCATCTTGAACTTTTGCTTGTTTAGCGTCATCCTTGCAGGAAAGTGTTAAAGATAAGGCAAGCCCAAGGGCTACCATGAGGATGAGTTTAGAACTTGTTTGCATATTTACCTCAAATTTTCTGTTTTATGTTGAATCTATAATGGAAAACTAATGATAAAATTCCTGTTTGCAACCACCTTTGCTCGGTTTTAGCTTCTTCTTTGTAAGTGTTGTTTGGAATAGGGCTAAGAGCTGGGAGTGGGAGATTCAAATTATGCCCATAAGCAAGTGTGGTTAAAAAATTTTCGCTGAATTTTATTGTATTTGCAAGCCTTAGCATAGCACCTATTCCAAAAAGATGCTGCGTGTCGGGATCATTTTTTTTGACATCGTTGGTATAAATGTAAGAGATAGTAGGTAGAAGCAAATCCGCTTTTAACTCCATGAAATTGTTATCCAAAAAAATCTCTGATATGCCAAGAATAGACCAAAGTCCGCCGTAAATAGAGCTTTCTGCCCCTGGGCTGATAATTAAATACTTTGGAATGATTATCATCCACATTTGAGTCATGTGCATTTCATGATCCATATTCACATATTTCTTATATTTTTTTGGAATTTTATTTTCATTCTCATGTAGCAATTTTGGGGTAATTACCGCATAAAGGTCAAATTTAGCTCCAGGATGCAGCTCTCTATCTACAACTCCTGGAATCCAGAAAAAAGCGGGACCAATCCCTATGTTTATGGGAACTTCAACCTCTTGCTTCTCCTTTGACCAAGAAAAAGAAACTAGAACAACAAAAAAAAGAATAATGGTTTTCATAGGTGGCTCTCTTGTGTTGAAAATAGAAATTATGCTAGGGGTGGGGGGGCTTTTAAAAAATTACTATATTAAACGTATTATGCCAAAAATTTATGCAGCAAAATTTGCAGATGGAACGCATTGGCTGGGCAATAACTGGCCAGATTGCGAAGCACTTGTAAGTGGTCAAACAGGCGTTAAATACAAATCTTTTGCAACAATGGACGATGCAGAGGCTTGGATTAGCGGTAAAAAACCCAAGCTGAAAGGGCTTTACATTTATGTGGACGGCTCTTTTATGCCTCATAGCGAATATGCTGGCTGGTCTTGGGTTGCTGTGGACGATGGTGTTGAAATAGCCAAAGATTCGGGAACAACTCCTAAGCCAGCTTTTAGCAGAAACATAGATGGAGAACTCTATGCCGCTTGGAAGGCGATGGAATTTTTAGCGAAAAAGAAACGCAAAGGCACAATTTGCCACGATTACGAAGGCATAGCTTGCTGGGCAACAGGTCAATGGAAAGCCAACAGCACGGTCTCTCAAATTTATGTGAACAGAATTGCCGATATAAAAATTTGGGCAAAATTCAAAAAAGTTACAGGCCACAGCAATGATCAATGGAACGACAAAGCAGACAAGCTGGCAAAAGAAGCTTTAACGGGAAATAACCTTTGAGCATAGCATCCACCAGCGTTAGGCGACCGGTTTTAACCTTGGTGCTGTCTGCCTTTATTGTGCTGTTCGGTTTGATAGGGCTAAAGCAAGTGGGTGTTAGGGAGTACCCCGCAATAGACCCGCCAATAATAAATGTGCGCACAACCTACACGGGCGCAAATGCAGAAATAATCGCAAACCAAATAACAGAACCTTTGGAATCTGCAATAAACGGCATAGATGGAATTAGAGCCATAACCTCTACCTCCAGAGACGAGCAATCCAACATAACCGTTGAATTCAATTTGGGCGCAAATTTGGAACGTGCCGCAAACGATGTTCGCGACAAGGTTTCCAGAGCGCAAAGATTGCTCCCCGAAGAAGCAGATGCCTCCGTTGTTTCCAAAGCAGATGCAAACGCCACACCCATACTTGTGCTTTCACTTGGCAGCAATAATATGGGTCTTTTGGAATTAACCGATTTGGGAGAAAGAGTGCAGGAGAGGCTCCAAACTGTGGAAGGCGTTGCGGAAATAGGAATGTGGGGAGCAAAAAAATATGCAATGCGAATATACATAGACCCTGTAAAGATGGCAGGATATGGTTTAACCTTGAATATCATAAGAAGTGCGCTAGACCGAGAAAATGCGGAACTTCCAGCTGGGCAATTGGAAGGCAGTGCGGCAATAGTAACGCTACGTTCAAGTTCAAAGCTCGTTAGCGAAGAAGATTTTAGAAATGTTATTTTATCCAACAATGCAAACAAATATGTTCGCCTTGGAGATGTGGCAGATGTTGTTCTCGCCGCTGAAAATGAAAAAAATACCCTTAGAATGAACGGCAGACCTATGATATCTTTGCCCGTTGTTGCCCAGCCAGGCGCAGACCAAATAAAAATTGCAGACGAAGTTTTGAAAAGGGTAGAGGAAATAAAAAAAGATATGCCAGAGGGTGTTGTTATTCAAATCACTTTTGACAACACTCACTTTGTGCGCATGGCTTTGAGCGAAGTGGAAGAAACCATAGTAATAGCCTTTTCGCTTGTGGTTGCGGTGATATTTTTGTTTTTGAGAGATTTTAGAACAACATTCATTCCTATGATAACCGTGCCTATATCTTTGGTAGGCGTGTTTTTTATCATCTGGATTTTAGATTTTTCCATAAACATATTAACACTTTTGGGAGTGGTGCTTGCCATTGGAATTGTGGTGGACGATGCCATTGTTGTTTTGGAAAATATTTATGCGAAAATTGAAAAGGGCTTGGAACCAAAAGAAGCCGCAGACAAAGGTGTTAACGAAATTTTCTCCGCTGTAATTTCTACAACTCTCGTGCTCTGCGCTGTGTTCACTCCTTTGCTTTTTATGCAAGGATTCACAGGCCGCTTGTTCAGGGAATTTGCAATAGTTATAGGCGGTTCGGTTTTAATATCGGCTTTTGTTGCTCTAACTCTTGGCAGTATGCTCTCCAGCAGAATATTAAGGCGCGGCAAACATAACCGCTTTTATGCAGCAACAGAACCTTTTTTCAATTCTCTTTCTGCCAATTATTCAAAATTTTTGAACAAGGCTTTGAGCCACCCAACACTTTCCATACCTGTGATTTTAATATGCGGAGGAATTGCCGTTTTAGCATTTACAAAAATGCCAAGCGAACTCGCGCCATTAGAAGACCGTTCAAGGGTAACGGTGCAAATAACCGCTCACGAAGGTGCCCCGTTTTCTTATATGAATGATAAAATGAAATTCATAGAGCAGTTGGTAAGAGAAAGTGTCCCAGAGATAGACAGAATTTTGGTTCAAACATCGCCTGGCTTTGCTGGTGCGGCAAATAACGGCAATGTTCAAATTATGTTGGTGCAGCCTGTAAAGCGCAAACGCTCGCAACAACAGATAGCAAACGATTTGCGCAAAGTCCTCTCAAAGGTAGAGGGAGTCCGCGTTTCCATTCAGCAAAACCAAACCATACAAGTTGGTGCAAGAAGCGGGCTTCCTGTGCAGGTTGTGGTGCAAACAAGCGAGCTTGACTCTCTAAAAAAACGCCTACCAGATTTAATGGATAAAATTGGAAGTAGCCGTTTGCTCACTATGTCGGATGTGAATTTGAAATTCACAAAACCGCAATTAAATGTGGAAATGGACAGGGATTTTTTGCGAGCTTCAGGCGTTGCTCCCAAAGAGGTCGCTCAGGCATTGCAGCTCGCGTATAGCGGCCTTCGCTATGGATATTTTTTGAAAGACGGAAAGCAATATCAAATTATAGGCGAAATAGATGCACGCAACAAAAATGAACCCGCCAGCCTTCAAGCTCTTTATATAAAAAATGCAACCGATAATTTGGTTTCCTTAGACCAAATGGTAACACTCAAAGAACAAGCTGTTCCTCCGCAAATTTACAGATATAATCGCTATGTATCTGCAACAATTTCTGCAAGCCCCGCAGAGGGTATTGCCCTTGGCGATGCTATTAAAGAAATGCACGGCATAATAAAAAAAGAGCTAGGCGATAATTTCAAAACGGAACTCGCGGGAACCTCACGCGATTTTATGGAGGCAAGCGGCAGCTTGGCTATGGTTTTTGGTCTTGCTCTGCTGATTGTATATATGCTTTTAGCCGCCCAATTTGAGAGTTTCCGCCACCCCTTTACCATTATGCTCACCGTGCCGCTAGCTCTCTTTGGTGCTCTTGTTGCGCTGTTTGTGGGTGGGCACACCATAAACATATTCAGCCAAATTGGTCTTGTGATGCTCGTTGGTCTTGTGACCAAAAATGGAATTTTGATTGTTGAATTTGCAAATCAACGCCACGCTGTTGGCTTATCGCTAAAAGAAGCGGTCGCAGATGCAGCAGGCGCAAGGCTTCGCCCAATTTTGATGACTTCCCTAGCCACCGTTTGCGGATTTATGCCCATAGCGCTTGCGCTCGGCGCAGGCGCAGAATCCAGAGTTCCAATGGGTGTGGCGGTTATAGGCGGCATTTTGGTGTCTATGGTGTTCAGTTTGATGATTGTCCCTGCGGCGTATTTGCTGGTGAGCAAGGGGGAGTGATTTCTCCCCGATTTTCTATATTACCTATATGAAAACTCTATCCCAAGCATTTCGCACAGTATGCGTTCCGCAGTCGGATAGGATAGATATGTCTATACCAAGCGAATATGTAGGCAAAGAAATTGAGGTTATAGTATTTCCTTTATGGAAAAATGAATATGGCTATAATGAAGAAACTTTGGCTGCTATGCAAGAAACGTTAGATATTATTGATGGGAAAATAAAGGTTAAAAGCTATGCGACTGTAGAAGAAATGAATGCAGATATTGATGCCGAGGCAGACGATTAATGCTTGCACTTGAAACTACCGCTAAATATAGAAAAGACAGGAAGCTGATGAAAAAACAAGGAAGAGACTTGTCTCTGTTAGATTCTATTATTAAAAAATTACAGAATAGGGAACCCTTGGAAGCTAAACACCGTGATCATCCATTAATGGGGAATTTTTCAAGGCTACGAGAATGCCACGTTACACCTGATTGGTTGCTTATATACGCTATTGATAATAATAGACTTGTATTGACTGCTTCGCGTACAGGCTCTCATTCGGATTTGTTTTAGGACTATCTGAACCCCGAATGCGGCACGAAATGATTGTCCCTGCGGCGTATTTGTTGGTGAGTAGGGGGGAGTGATATTTCCCGATTTTCTATATTACACTCAAATGAACTTTTTGGAAAATTATTTTGGAATAGCCAAAAATGGTTCTACCATATATAAAGAATTGGTGGCTGGAATCACCACTTTTTTTGCAATGTCCTATATTCTATTTGTTAATCCAACCATTTTAGCCGAAGCTGGTATGGATAAATCTGCTCAATTCACCGCAACTGCATTGGCTGCCATTTTTGGCACTCTTGTTATGGGTATATATGCAAAACTGCCTTTTGCTCTTGCGCCCGGTATGGGATTGAACACGTTTTTTGTATATACTATATGTTTATCTTTAGGGCATAGCTGGAGTTTTGCTTTGGGAGCTGTTTTTGTGGAAGGCATTATTTTCTTTTTGCTTTCTATTTTTGATTTGAGAAGGCTCGTAGTTAGTTTAATTCCAAGAAGTTTGCAAGTGGCGTTCTGCCCTGGAATTGGGCTTTTTATCACTTCAATAGGATTGCAGCAAGCTAGGATTATTGAAATGCACGAAAACAGCATAAGATTTGGCAACATAACGGACCCCAGCGTGTTGCTCGCTTGCCTTGGAATTTTGGTGATTGGAGTTTTTTATGTAAAAAAGATTTATGCAGGAATGATCGTTGGAATTATACTAATTACAATTATCAGTTTGTCTTTTGGATTAACTCAAATAGATTCATTCTTTTCTCTTCCGCCATCTGTTTCTGGCACTATGTTTAAGTTTGATTTTTCAGAAATATTGTCTTACGATTTTATTTGCTTGGTTTTATTGTTGTTGAGCGTTGATATTTTTGACACAATGGGAACTTTGCTCGGAGTTTCAAATGCTACAGAAAATATGGTTGACGAAGACGGTCACCCAAAAAATATCAAAAAAGCATTTGTGACAGATAGCCTTGCAACAATTTTTGGGGCAATAGCAGGAACAAACACAACCACCACCTATATAGAAAGCTCCACCGGAATTTCCGTTGGAGGCAGAACTGGCATCACAAGCATAGTTACAGCTCTTTGTTTTGTTATAGCTTTATTCAGTTTCCCAATGCTTCACGCTGTTCCGCCTGCTGCTGTATCTGCTATGCTTATATTTGCTGGCTATAATATGTTTATGAGCCAATCATTTAAAAATATGGATTTTAAAGATTACTCAGAGTCTGTTCCCGCATTTATCACAATGATTATAATGCCCTTTTCACATTCCATTGTAGAGGGTATTTCTTTTGGTGTTTTGAGTTATGTTTTAATAAATGGAATTTCTAGGAATTTTAGAAAAATAAACATTGGAACCTATTTCATAGCAGCGTTTTTTGCAGTGCGTTATGTTATTTTGCCAACTTAGGAGGATATATGATCTTTTTGCTGATTTTAATTTCGCTGGTTGGCTTTTTTTTGAGCGGCTGGTATTTTTTGAAAAACCTGAAAATAATAGACATCAAGAACAGGACTGAAAAATCGGCCTTGAAAAGGTTTTTGAATTACCCATTTACCGTTATATGGTATGGTTATTTGCTAACATTTTTTGTTTGTCTAACAGTGAACAATTTTTAATGATTATGTTCAGACAAATTTTTTCTCTGCTGCTTTTTTTGGTTTTTGCTTCGTTTGCTATGCAAAATGCTGGAAAGGTTGCGAATCCATTTGTATTTGAACCTGTGGATTTGGGGGTTTTGCAACAGGGCATAAAAAAGGATGTTGAAATAAAGGGAAAAAATACTTCTTCGCAGTTAATAGAACTTGAAAATGTTTTTGACCAGATGACAGGCGGCGAGAATTTTGTCTATCCAAAAAAGATAAGTCCGGGGCAAAACTTTAAAATCAATTTCACATTGAACACGGCATATATGGAAGGCGATTTTGTGCATAATATAATATTGGTTGATACAAGCGGAGCCCCTTATATAGCAACGGTTAAGGGCAAAGTTGAAAATCCCATTGTGTTTAGCGAAAGGTATTTGGATATAGGTTATTACAAAAAAGGTAAACAAAAAAATTGGACATTTTATGTGTGGAACACAGACAAAAAACCATTAAAGCTAAAACTTAAACCGGAACTGCAAAAGGAATTCAAAGCAGAATTCAAAGATGTGAAATTAGATGTGAGTGATTTTGAAAACCTCAAAGAAGGTGGAAATACTCCGGCTGTAAAGGTGAGTTTATCTGTTGTGGAGTTGGAGAAGCCCAAAAATTCTGTTAAAAGTATTCGTAAAATTGTTTCTTTTATTTGCGAAAATTTTCCCAGCACAACGCCTGAGCTTCAGGTTACGGGTTATTGGGAAGAGTGAGGTTTAGGTTCATAAGAGCGGCAAATGCGTGTTGCGGGCTAATTTTTTGTTTTGCCATATCGTTTAAAATAGATTCTATTTTGTCTATTTCTTCTGCATTGTTAAGCACTCGAGCTGCTTTAATGGCTAATCCTCTTTGAAAATTCCTGTAATCTGGGTTAAAATAGTCGTCCATAATTTGAGTTAAGGCTAGGTCTATAGGCATGGATTTAAGCTCAAAAGTTCTAGCTATTCCGCGAATATACTCTGGCGCAGTTGTATCGTTTTCAAATGGTTTCATTATTTTTGCCGCATAAGCGTAATTTTGGCTAGGCCCATTGGCAAATCTAAGGGCAGAGCTAACAGTCAGCCGCCAGTCGTCTGGAAAAGCCTCTATGCCACGGCGCAGGAGTACGTAATCTGAGGTGTCTGGTTCGTTGTTTGCCGTTATTGCGTTTACGAATGTGTATGGGGTTTTGAATAGGCTATCCAACCTTGTGGAGGCATCTGCCAAGTGAGAGAGCCACTTGAAGGTTTTGCCATCAAACATTGTTTCGCTATAAGCTATTATGCCGCCTATCCAAAACAAGCTGGCAGCAGCGGAGTTGTAGCCGAGCGACATCCATTTAGCCGCCTCAGTGCGAGGGACAAAAGCACCAGCTTCTTTAATTTCTGGCAAATCAGGCGATTTTGCAAACCCCAGTATAGACAAAGCCAAAGCGATAAGTGCTGCAAAAAACACAATTTTCATAATACCCACAGCAAGATTTGAACTTGCGACCCACTGCTTAGAAGGCAGTTGCTCTATCCGGGCTGAGCTATGCGGGCAGCCAGTCTAAAAGTAGAAAATTATAAGATGTTTTTTTGAAATTAAAGCTTCATCCAGCTTGTTGTTATGAATATGGTGTTTTCGTCTATTCCACGTTTCCGCATTTCTTTTTCCAACTTTTTGATGTCTCGCTTCTCCAATATATCGCCTAGCTTCCAGAGAAGATAAACAACAAAAAGACCTAATATTGGAGCGGAACAATAAAACATTTTTTTACCTCTACCAATAAATATACATTTTTTTCCGCAAGGTGGGGGTAGAGCTTGTGGGCTAGGCTCATTTTTTTGCCTTTTCACTTGCCACTTTGGAAAATTTTTACTATATTTATTTGTAGAGGCTTTGGCTTTTAGTCAGAAGTCTCTTGGCTTGGGGTGGGGAAGTGCGTAGAAGATTTATCTTGTGCCTCTTCTAACATACCCCCAAGCCTTTTTATTTCCATAAGTTCTGCGCTATAAATTCTTTTTCCATGCTGAACACTTTCTTTAACGGTAATATATACCGCATTGTCGCCAAATAGCAAGGCTGCGAACCTATGGATAGTTACATTTCTATCGCCACTTTTATCTGGGCGTGTTGAAACTTTGACCGAATTTTTAAACAAGTAGTCAATGTCGGAAGCGGTGGCATAGTGCTGTTCCCTTGTAAATCCATTATCCATAGATTTTTGCACAGCGGCATTTGACACCAATTTCCCTATTGAGCTTCTACCTAGTCTGGCTTCCTCGCCGCCTTTGCTTTTTATTATCAGTGGGTTCTCATTGCTATAGTCTTTTAATAATTCTCTCAATTTATCTACAGAATTTTTTAGGCTCATTCCCTTTTGGTACATATCTGCCCTTTCTCTTTCGGGTTTTTCTACAAACATATTCAAATTGTTATCTAGTGGTTCCATTTTTGGCAAAGGTAGAAAATTCAAAAGTCATAGGAATTGGGGTAAAATAACTTGGCACGAATTTTGCATATATATTTAATATGAGAGTATCTGATAATTCAATGGACCGCACGGGCTTGCTTTTAATGGATGATTTGTGGCAAAAAACCAACAAATACAATAATAAAAGCAACATAATGAACGACTTTGCCTCGCTCAATTCGCCGACTCTTACTAAAGCTATAGCACCTAAACCTGATTGGGATTATAGTATTCCAAGCAAAGGCTCTGCTATGTCGGAAGAAGAATTTGAACAGGCTATCAAAGATTTAGCTTTAAAGGTTGCCGAAAAAGGAGCGGCTCTTGGCAATGCAGGAGAAGGAAGATTGTCGTATAGACACGAAGAAGCTAAATTGATGACAAAATACCTATCTACCGTTTCGCCCGACCGCAAAGCGGCTTATGAGAATAATACTTACCAAGATACTATGGTATATACCAATGGATCGTGGTTTACAAAATTCACGCCCGAAGAATTATCCAAGTCAGCTAAATTTTACGATATTTTCAATGATACAATAAAAGAATACGAAGCTGAAAACGGGAAAATTCCCACAGGCACTAAAACTAACCCGTATAGTGATTTACTAGCGGAATACAAAGGATATAATTTCTTGAATGCTTGGGCGTAAAAATTGTAGATTTAAATTTTCTACATTTACACTTCTATGCATTTTTTACCAATTGTTGTGCTGCTCGCTTGCGTGGCTTTCGCCACAGATGTTTCTTTTGAAGGAACTTTGGATGTGGACTATGGAAATTATTTAGAAAAGAACCTTACGGCAAATAATGCCGCAAATCAGGATTTGCGAATAAAAATGAACGTGGACTTAGACGAGAACGTGCGTGCTGTTGTAGGTGCCGCATCCAAAAGCCAGTATTTTAGAAGTTCGGATAGTTCCTTCCAATATTCAAGGATTCGCCATAGGGGAGAAGCCACTCCCATAGGCTCTGACTCGCTCCGTTTTAGCCCATTTTTATTTGACGGATTTTCTTTGGAATGGACAGTGCGCAGAGATTTAACATTCATTTTCGGAGATATGTTCTATTCCTTTGGAAGTTTTAACTATTATTACTGGCGCAACCCCGATTACTACGCTGCCGTGCTCACAACACAGGGTATGAGAGGGCTTGGCGTTAGATTTGGCAAAGATGGTTACGTTTATCTTGGCGCAAGTGATTCAAACGATAAATCTAGCAGAATTGCCGCAAGCTATGCTTTTACAGTTCCGGGCATAAATCAGGTGAACAATAGATTCACAATAGCCCCTATGTTTGACCTTATAAAAGGTGGCGGTCGTGATCACAGATACACCATAGGCGCAGATGCCAATTACTCCCGCAGTTATACGGATTTGAATTATGCTGTTCGCGGTCTTTGGGGCTTGCACCCAAGTCACGGAAGCTATGTAAACACATTCACCCTTGAACCCAGCTTCAACTACAAGAGCTTTAACTTGGCAAGCACTTGCTATTGGGCTTTGCTTTCTGATTCTAAGGATAGTTCAGACGCACTCACAATTGACCAAACTTACACCACAGACGAAAGGCTAATTTATGTGGAACCATCATATTCTATCAATAAAAAATTCAGTATGGGACTCGGTTTTGAATGGCACAAGCCAGAGTCCAACAATTGGTTTTTAATTGCACCCACGGCTTACCTTTACCCAACCGCAGGCGTGGATTTATCGTTTTGGATAGGTTATTCAATAGTGATGCACGCACGGAATAATCCAGGATTTGGCATAAGTTCTTCGGTGACTTTTTAGCCTGTGCTAATCTCTTTGATAGCCGCTGTTGCCGATAATGGCGTTATAGGAAAAGACAATAAACTGCCTTGGCATTTGCCAGCAGATTTGCAATTTTTCAAAAAAACAACTCTTAACCATCCTATAATAATGGGGCGCAAAAATTTTGAAAGCATTGGCAGAGTCTTGCCTGAGAGAACCAATATTATTCTAACCCGAAACCAAAATTTCAAAATCCCAGAAGGCTGCATAAAAGTTCACGAACTAAAAGCAGCTTTTGAAATTGCAGAAAAAACCGATACAGACGAATGTTTTGTCATAGGTGGCTCAGAGATTTACAAAGAAGCCCTGCCTTTTTGCCAAAAATTATACATAACAAGGGTGCATGGGATTTTTGAAGGCGATGCTTTTATGCCCGAATTTGAAAATGGGTTTCGCAGGGTGAGTTGTGAAAGTCATTTTAAAGATGATAAGAATAAATGGGATTACGATTTTGAGGTTTTACAACGCCCTGCCCTTTCTCATTTCAACCAAGTTTGAAATTTCGTGGTTAAGCTCGTTCTCTTTTAGCAAATCTTCCAAATGGCAGGTCATTCTCCAACTCCAGTTTTGAGGGCCTATGGTGCCTGGGGTGTTCACCCTGTCTATTTCTGGGTTTTGCGGAATGAATTTTTGGGAAAGTGCCATAAAATCTTGAAGAGGCAAAATTGCAACAAGGCTATTTGAATGGAACAAGTTTTTGATTATGGTGTTCACGTGCCCCGCATTCAAAACATCGGGTGCAGAACCGTTTTGCCCAATATGCTTCCAATAAAAATTCCTATCAAAATCGTGCTCTGTCCAAAGCCCTAGGAGGGTGGAGGAATCGTGGTTGCTGGTTGTGCAAACAGAAAGCCTCGGATACTGAGAAAGCGGCACATAAGGCTGCCCTGCTTGTTTCCAGTCGCGATGCCACCGCTCAACCCTGAGTGCCAAAATGCCAAGTCCTTCCAAAACACCCGGAACGCAATTCGGCACTGCGCCCAAATCTTCTGCGCACACAAGCATATCGGCTTCTTTGGAAAGAACTTCCAAAAGTTTGTGACCATTTTTTCTCCACAACTCTTCCTGGCTTTCCTCATTTTTTTTCATTATGTTTTTAATAACGTTTACTTCATGTTCAGGCAAGGTGAGCAACACAGGAGAGTTATACCAATACCAATATGGGTGAAGTTCATCTTCAGTACTACTAGGCGTAAATACCCTGTCCCAATAAACATTCAGCAGGGCATCCTTAATGGGTTGCTCTTCTTCCAAAGCCATAATTGAACGCTCGGAGCGGTATTCATTTCGTAAAATATAGCGGCCAGGAGAGCCTTGCAAAGGCTCAAAATATTTTTGCTTTGCTGCTTCTGTATTTGAGCCAAATGTGCTTTGAAGTTGCTCGTCCCCAAAATTTGGGTTGGTTAAATAATGCACGGTTTCCCTTGGAATTCCAGCTTGTGCAAGTTCGTTCATATAAATTGGGACAGATGGAACAAAATGCCCCAAAATTCCAGTGTATTCCTGTTCTGGCACCACCCATATTCTAAAAAATCCGAGAACATGGTCTATGCGATAGGCGTGGTAAAATTTTGCAGCGTGTTTAATTCTTTCGCGCCACCAGCTAAAATTTTCCTTTTCAAGATTATCCCATTTGTAGGTTGGAAATGCCCAATTTTGCCCGCTGTAGCAGAACATATCGGGAGGGGCACCAGCACGGTTCTCCAAGCTGAAAAACTGCGGATAGTGCCAAGCATCTGCGCTATCTTCGTTTATTAAAATGGGAATATCGCCTTTTAAGCGAATACCGAGTTTGTTGAGTTCCGAAACGGCTTTCAAAAATTGTTCTTCTGCAATCCACTGCATCCATTTTTGAAACATGACATCGCTTGCTTTTGGTTTTTCCTTTTTTTCCCAATGTGTCCAAGCAGCTTCGTGATTCTCGGCTTTGAGGGCGCAAAAAACAGCATAAGAATTGACCCATTCGTTATGCTCCAGCCATTTTGTGAAATGCTCGTGTCCCAAAATTTCGTGCCTTCTTTTGTTGAAAATCTCGCGCAAGGCGTGGCGTTTGAAACGAACCACGTCCACATAAGGAATACGAGGGTGTTTCATGAATTTCTTATTGTGTTTCTCAAGTTCTTCGCCTAAAATCTCCTCTGCGCCTTCAACTTCTTGCAGGCGTATATACACGGGATTAAGGGCGAATGCGCTTCTTGCGCTATAAGGGCTTGATTCTTCGCCTGTATCGTTCACTGGCAAAAGCTGGATTAAATCTAGCCCGCATTTTTTTGCCCATTTCCCAAAGGGGATAAGGTCTAAAAACTCGCCTATGCCAATGCTATCTTTTGAAAGCAGAGAAAACAGAGGAACCACAACGCCTGTTTGATAAGATGAAATTTTACCGTAATTCATGGAGGTAATATAGTAAAAGAGAGCGGTAATTTTACCAACTGGGGTGGTTTGCGGGAGAGTTTTACGTCAATGGCGGTTTTTACGGCTTGGCGTTCTTCAAAAGAGAGATTTTCTTTCCATTTGTATTCGTAGCTGCCGTTTTCGTTTATTTTTTTGCCCAGAATCCCAAAGAGAAGACCAGCCTCGTCTTGATAGACAATCCATTGGTTGCCGATGCGCAAAACATTTGCGTTCACAATTTCGCCATTGTTGCGGACTATGGTGCGATTGCTGATTTGCACTTCATCGCCAAGGCGAATTTCCTCTGCATAAATGGCGCGCAAACGCGAGAAGCCTTCCTCTGCGGCTGCAGCACCGTTTTCCAAATCCGAGCAAAGGGCAGATGTCCTTTCAAGCCTAGTTTCCGTGTCCCATGGTAAACTTGTTTTGATAAAACCTTCCAATTGCCGGCAATGCCCTGCAAGTTGCGCACTGAGAGCCTTGCGGGTTGCATTAATATTTTCAATTTGCGTTTGAGAGGCAGATACCGCATTTTTTTCCTTTTGCATTTCGGAGTTCAATTCGGATAATTTCAGTTTTAATTCCTCAATTTCCCCTTGCCTGCGATCAAGGTCTGTTTTTTGCCGAGCCTGCTGTTCCTTGCCAAATTTCTGTTCCGATTTTGAAAGCGAATCTGTTTGGGTTATTTGTGCATTTATTTTTTTAATATCATTTTGAATATTCTGCTTTTCCGCAAGCAAAGCGGCTTTTTGTTGCTCAAATTCGTCTGCGGCAAAAGCCACGGGTATAAGCAGGAGAATGATTGGGAGTAATTTTCTCATTGTTGGGTAATATAGTAAAAAAATCTCGTGCCTATAAAGGCATAAGTAGAGATTTTTTAATGTCCGTAGGACAGCCCGAAGGGCGAACCCTGCCCACGAAGTGAAAATGGCAGGGTGAGTAAAATTTACACTTTTACTGGGGACTTTGTGTTATTTTTCCTTCTATTTTACTTTTCGCCCCTTTTTCATTTTACTTTTCGCCCCTATAAAAGAGGAGTTTTAAAATGGCAGATTATTCACGTTGGCTTATGGTTTGCGATCCCTTACCCAAGGAGAGATACTTCGCAAAAAGCCCTCTTTTTTGAAAATGGCTTTTAACGGAGAATTTCCAAAAAAAATAAGCGGCTACGACAAAGAAGCCATATTTGGGAATAGTTTTATATTCTGGGGAGCATACGCTTTCTTATGGCGATGGAATGTTGGCTGTTCCCATAGCGGCTTTGTTTGGTGCGCTCGATTAAAGGATTAACAGGATTACATTTCGCTATTTTCTATATTCAATTATATGAGAACCTACACTGTTTCAGAATTTACAGCAGATTTCAAAAAAATATTACCCTTTGTACAAAAGGGCGAAAAAATAGGAATATCATACAAAAAAGCAAATAAGCCTGTGGCTATGTTGATGCCGTTTAAAGAAAGCAAAGTTCCGATTAGAAAAATCGGCATCTTAGAGGGCAAGGCTCATTTTAAAGAATTTGGTAACGGAAAAATAACAGAAGAAGAATTTTTAGGTTTATGAAATACATCTTGGATACACACTCTCTCATTTGGTCCGTTCAAGACACAAAGAAATTGAGTAAAAAGGCAAAAAGCATTCTCATTGATACTAGCATCACGCCCCTACAAACGTATCATTATGCCGTTTGCCGTATCGGGTTGTTGTGCCGAATTTTGGGAACATAAATGCGAAATCGGGCAAATCCTTAAATCCTGGCCAATCGGGGTTCAGACGTTTTTCTATATTGTAATTATGAATTTTCACAAATTTATTATTCAGATTATGGGAATTGCGCTTGTTATAGCCTGTTCTTCCAACAATTCTTTGGAAAATCCACCATCAAACTCAATAACGCCTTCATCTTCAAGTTTAATAGAAATTCCACCGTCAAGTTCAGTAGAAATTTCGTCTTCAAGCTCAGTAATAGAGGTTTCATCCTCAAGCTCAGTAATAGAGGTTTCGTCTTCAAGCTCAATAATGGAAGTTTCGTCTTCAAGCTCAATAATAGAGGTTTCATCGTCTTCAAGTTCAGTAGAGGAGGCTTCATCGTCAAGTTCAAAAACCGCTTCGTCTTCAAGCTCAAAAAGCCTTTCGTCTTCAAGTTCCAAAGCAGTTTCTTCTTCTAGTACTTTAAGCTCTTCCAGTTTAGCGAGCAGTTCCTCTGTTGTTGCTGCAAATTCTTTTGATGTTTACATCGCTTTTGGGCAGTCAAATATGCAGGGTCCCGCTGAAATCAGAACACAAGACAAAAACGTGAGCGAGCGGTTTCAGGTGTTGAATGTTGTTGCTGATACTTATGCCAAAGAAAATAGAGCCAAGGGTAAGTGGTACAAGGCTGTGCCGCCTCTTATTATTCCAGATGCCAATTTGAAGAATTATCTTGGGCTTAACATAGGGCTTTCCCCTGCAAATTACTTTGGCGTAAAGCTCGTGGAAAAAGTACCCGAAAACGTAAAAATAGGCGTTATACCTGTGGCTCAAGGCGACCTTGCCCTTGCAGCATTTCACAAAACAAGGGGAGACCAATATTACAACAAGCAAAATGTTGTGAGCGGCAGGCCAAGCGAGACCGAGATGTCTGGCATGAAGAGATACAAGGATGCAGGTTATGCCAATTTATACGATGCCATAATCAAAAATGCAAAAATAGCCCAAAATGATGGCGGCATTATCAAAGGCATTATAGTTCATCAAGGTGAAAGCGGAGTGGGTCAAAACAACATAACTTGGGCGAATATGCTGAAGGAAATTTACAACGATATTCTTAAAGACTTAGGGCTTGAAGCCAATTCCATACCCATTGTGCTTGGGCAGCTTTGGAACAGCGGAACCGGACCAGACGGCCTTTTGAATCTAGATAACAGAATACAGAACACCATACCCAAAGCCTACGTGGTAAGTACCAAGGATTGCGGAGGGAGAACTGGCAATGGCCAGCCCGATAATATCCATTTTGGCTCTGCGGGAATCCAATTGCTAGGCGAGCGTTATGGGGAAAAGATGTTTGAGCTGGTTTATAAGCTTAGATAAGGCTTGCAACGTGCCAAAACCTTGACAATACCCGATTTTTTTTCTATATTTTAGACCCTACTGGGGTATCGTCAAGTGGCTAAGACCGCGGGTTTTGATTCCGCTATTCGTTGGTTCGAATCCAGCTACCCCAATAACACAGGAGAGAATATGCAACTAACAACTCTTAATGCAAAAATCCGCACCGCAGGTTCTTCCCGTGATTGCGGTCGTAGCCGCAAAGCGGGCGAAATACCAGCCATTTACTATGGCAAAGGCTCAGAATCCGTCTCCATAAGCGTTTCGGAGAAAGAATTGGAGGCTGTCCTTGCCCCTGGCAAAAGATACACCTTGCTGGATTTGGTTATAAATGGCAAAAATGGCAACCCAGCCATAGTTTACCAATACCAAAAGCACAATATCTCGCAAAAAGTCATTCACGTGGACTTTTTGAAGATAGAAGAAAACACTCCTATCGCAGTGCGTGTTCCAGTTCGCCTCTCTGGCATACCAATAGGCGTAAAAAATCAGGGCGGGAATCTCTCGCAAGAGAGCCGCTACCTCAAACTGCTGGCAAAGCCATCGGATATTCCTGCAAACATAGAATTAGACATTTCCGAAATGCCTAACAACACAACCTATTATGCAGAAAAACTGGATTTGGGCAAAGTATCCCTGCTGTCTCCAAAACGCACGGTTATATTCACCATATCCAAAGGTCGCGAAGAAACTGAAGCTGCTGCCGCTACTCCAGCCGCTGCCGCCGCAACCCCAGCACCTGCCGCCGCTGCTGCACCAGCCGCTGCTGCCAAAAAAGAAGAGGCCAAGCCTAAAAAGGATGCCAAAAAGAAATAGCAAGGCTAATATATGCCTAATGTAGCTATTCGCGAAAACGACATTATGATAAAGCTCCGCAATTTGCGAAAGAGCTTTGGCAAGCAAGATGTTCTGTTGGATGTGAATTTGGACATTAGGCGTGGCGAAACAATAGTGATAATAGGGCAATCCGGTGGCGGAAAGTCCGTTATATTAAAACATATGATAGGTCTTTTGCAGCCCGATGGCGGCGAAGTGAGCGTTGACAATGTGACAATTTCCACTCCAAAATTTTTTGATACCCACACAATACGCAGAAAAATGGGAATGTTATTTCAAATGGGAGCTTTGTTTGACTCAATGAACACGGGCGAAAACATAGCCTTTGCGCTCCGAGAACACCACCCAGAACTTACCGAAAAACAGGTTCAAGACACGGTGACCGAAAAACTGAAACTCATAAATTTGGTGCCGGAGTTCCGCACAAAAATGCCAAACGAACTTTCCGGCGGCATGAAAAAGCGTGTTGCGCTGGCTAGAGCCATAGCTCTTAGCCCCGAAATACTTTTATATGACGAACCAACCACAGGTCTAGACCCTATCACTTCCGATGTTATAAACGATTTGATTTTGGATATGCAGTCTAAGCTAGGCGTGACCTCTGTTGTGGTGACCCACGATATGGTTAGCGCATTCAAGGTAGCAGACCGAATAGCTATGCTTTACAAAGGCCGCATTATTGAGATAGGTACAGTTGATGAAATAAAAAATACCGAAAATCCATTTGTAAAGCAATTCATAACGGGTCAGAGAAACCTGCCAACAGACACAAGAATTTAATATGCATCTCTTTGTAGGTTTGGGCAATCCGGGGCAAAAATACGCTAACACAAGGCATAATTTAGGCTTTATGGCCATAGACAGTTTGTCTGCAAAATATTCAAATGGTGCAATTTGGAAAACCCAGTGCAAAGCCGAAACTCAAAAAATAAACATCGCAGGCAAAGATGTTCTGTTAGCAAAGCCGCAAACCTTTATGAATTTGAGCGGCGAGAGCGTTCAAGCCCTGCTTTCTTTTTACAAAGCAAAGCCGGAACATTTGCTAGTATTCAGCGATGATATTAACTTAGCTTGCGGCACAATGCGAATAAGACCAAGCGGCAGCGCAGGCGGGCAAAACGGCTTAAAAAACATCGTGGAGCATATAGGGCAAAATTTTGCGCGTGTCCGCATTGGAGCTGGAAAAGTCCCAGAGCATTGGGATTTGATAAACTGGGTTCTCTCTGCCATAAGCAAAGATGATGCGGAGCTTTGCAAACAGGTTCTCGGAAAAATTCCCGATTTGTGCGAGACGTATTTAACGAAAGGTATTGCCGCAGCGCAGAATGAGTTTAATGGGTAGGGTCTGCCCTTTGTCTGAACCAAAATAAACAGAACAGTAAGAACGCCCATATACAAAACCTTTACCAAATGTCTGTTATACTTATTTCACAGAATTTGCAGTATTTACAGACGCTTACTCGCTGGCGAACATACGCAGGATGGTCATAATACGATAGGCAACACAATCCGATACGGCAAATAGCAAATGATACGTTTGTAGGGGCGCGATTTATCGTGTCCTATATGTGAAATGCGGTTATATTTGCGTATAAATCCGTAGGGGCGTTTTGCAAACGCCCTAAATGCGAACCCCGACATTCAAATTTGGGGCGTAATCATACGCCCCTACATACAACCGTATATAGGGGTGCGATAAATCGCACCCCTACGGTCGCACCATTTTGTGACAATTACGCCACGAATGTTGCCCGTTGCTGTCAAACAATTTTTACTCACCCTGCCAATTTCACTTCGTGGGCAGGGTTCGCCCTATGGGCTGTCCTACGGACATTAAAAAATCTCTATTTATGCCTTTACAGGCACGAGATTTTTTTCTATATTACCCTAAATATGACCCGTATTGGCAAAACAATTTTTGGCAGGGCTTGCACCGCAGGCTCCCTGAATGTTTTTTCCGCAAGTCATTCCCAACTAACCACTAGCCAAAGCAGCCGAATAAATCCGCTGTCTTTTACCCCCCCCCC
>Ga0268262_10000183_pt1 | contig 81449 bp, 87 predicted proteins | sample TergutNc150P3_FD_190354 | JGI IMG/M metagenome (GOLD analysis project Ga0268262, IMG submission 190354) | Nasutitermes corniger P3 segment gut microbial community from laboratory colony in Florida, USA - Nc150 P3 (SPAdes) (version 2) | ecosystem: Host-associated > Arthropoda: Insects >...
GATAAATTCAATGCGTCTTGCTTGAATTCTTTGGTGTATATACGACGCTTCTTAGCTTCTGACATAATTGGACTCCTTAGAGGTTATTGTGTCTTAACTTACAATACTTTTTTTCTAGGACGGTTCACTTCGCAACCGCAAGGGCATCAGAGCCATTCCTCTCAAGATTATGTTTCTCGCTTTGCAAGCAGCTTTTCGGCCTCGTCAATAGAATAGCCTTGGCGCAAAAGAGAAAAAGCTTCTTCCAAGGTTTCTTCCCTGGCCTCTTCCCTAGCAACCGCAAGGGCATCATCCATATTCCATTCTTTCCACAACATTCTCTCTACCTCCGAGCCATTCCTTTCAAGAAAAGATACTAAAATATTCTTGCTTATGCAAGCCTTCACCGCCAACTTTACAGCTTCGCCAAGCCCCATGGATTTCAAATTATTCTTTATCTCCGCTATAAACTCCTCATAACCGCTTAACACCGGGCTTTTAACTACCATATCAGCATTCCGGCCTTTGTTTATGTTATACACCTTCACTACTAGCTCCAAATATAAATCTGGAGCTTTAAACTTATAGGAATCGGATAATTTCAGTTCCTTGTAATCGGGAAATTTCTTATCGCCATTATATAGAACTATGAATTCTGGGGCTGGTATCGTTATCCTTCCCTGCTTGTAAAGGCTTTTCCTGTCTATTATCATATCATATTCCGCCGACAAATAATGAAGCATCCTTAGCGGCATATTGTTGTTGATGGACGACTGGTGCTCAAGGAGGACTATAAGCCTGTCTTCCAGCATGAAGGCTATGTCGTTTAGCTGATTCATGTAAAGCACATCCGAGAGTGTCACTATCTCTATCTTGGTGCTTTCAGGGTAGCTTTTTCCGCTGATTGCGCTGTATAGCTCCAGCAGGTTGCTTTTTTCGCTGAACAGCAGCGTGAAAACGCTATCCTTGTGATTGCGGTTGGTTTTGGTCTCGGTCATTTTTTATCTCCGTTTTTGTCCCTTACATATTAGACGTAAAAAAACGGGAAAAAAATCCTGAAAAGTGAAAAATGCAAACTTTTGTTTGCATTTTTTTGCATTTTTGCGTATTTGGTTTCACAAGGGGGATATAAATCTATTTCTATATTACCCCTATGCAGTTGCCAAAATATAAAAAGAAAAAGCGGGTTAAGCTCAAAAAATGTCAGGAGCCTGGTTGCGGGCGTGAGTTTTGGGGGCATCCAATAGCAAAATACTGTGAGCTTCACAGAGACATAAAAGCTCGGCAAAAACCAAAAAAAGCCACTGATAGCCTTGAAGTGCGAAATATGGTTTTTAAGCATGGCTATAGCGAAACAATTGATGTTCAATTCAAGTGCTGCCTCTTCGGTTGCGAAAACGCTTTTACAGTCAAAATGTTCCCCAAACAGTTCATTTATCCACGCTTTTGCCTGGAGCACAGGAACGATTTCAAGCGGAACAACTATTTGAGAATGCAGAAAAAGAAAACAGCCGCCTAAAGCCTCTACCCTAAGGTAGTCTTCGCCTATGAGATTCCTGAAAATGCTATTGATAACCGCTGCATATTCCGCAGTGGCGGTCGCTCAAACATATCCTACTTACAATCTGGACAGGCCATATACGCTTCGCACCTTGGAATACTCTCCGCTGCTGGATCGCTATCACAACATTACCATAGGCGATGCACCTCAAACTTTTTTTTATCCACAAATAGATTCATCATTCAGGCAAAGCGGAGAATCTTTTGCCTTGCACATAAGGCCTCTTTTTGCTTTGGATTTTCGCGGCGGCAAAACTTTTGGAGATACCATAAATGGCTATGAAGGCGGAGTGTTTTTAAGCGGCTATATTGACTCTGCGGAGTTTTGGCTCGATGCTAGAATTTTCAGCGAAGCGCATTCAAATGACAATCAGGCAGAATGGAAATCTTGGGACAGGGAATTTGTGGAAACACAGGGAAACAAAGATATAGAGGGTGAAGCTAAGTATTCTAGCTATGCTAGGTATCGCGGGTACTTTGCTTTGCGCATGGGCTGGGCTGCACTCTCATTTTCGCGTGATGCCAGGCACTGGGGGCCTGGCTATTACAACAACTTAACGCTGAACCAAGCCGCCGTTCCTTACAACCAGGTTTCGCTTTCAACAAAAATAGGACCGCTCTCTGTTATAAGCTTGTATGGCGATTTAGACCCTGGCGGTAGCAGCATGGATAAAAAATTCAGCCGCAATTTATATGGTCATCGCTATGAATTTGACTTGGGCAACCTAATGCTTGGCATAAGCGAAATCACCGTTGTTTACGACATAAATCCCTATTGGCTTTTTGTTCCCATAGTGCCGCTCTTTGCAGAAAAAGGCAATTACAGCGAAGACCACAACAATGGAGCCATAGCCTTTGACATAAGCTACAGGCTCCCAATTGGGCTCCGCATTTATTCGGAATTTTTCCTTGACGATATGGAAAGCCCATCTAGCCTTATTAGAAATGATAATATAGAGGCAAAATGGGCTTGGATGGCAGGCTTGGAATATGCAGCTAGCTTTGAAGGGTGGAAAATTGGCAGCATAGCGGAATATGCGAGAATTGAACCCTATGTTTATACGCATTTTAAACCTTCTACCGCCCAAATTGCGCATTTAGGCTATCCCATAGGCAGCCAAGCCGGGCCAAACAGCCAAAACATAGACTGGCTTGTTTATGGAAAGCATGCAAAACACTTTCAAATGCAGTTAAGGCAGGGCTGGTCATGGAAGGGCAGTGATGGCGGCAGCCTAGACTCTTTAACTCCCCAAAGCGGTCATTTTTCAACAGCCAAGAGGTTTTTGGACGGTGCAAAGATGAATTATTCGCTCACGCCAGCAATAGCTTATATGAGCGATCGCTATGCCCTTAGCGTGGAATATACGTTTTTTGACAAAAATGCCTTTTGTTCAAGGGCAATGGTTTTGTGGTAACTTCAATAAATATTTTACTATATTAACCCTACTTGAGGAAATAATAATGCCAGAACTTTCAAAGATTTTAATAGTAGATGACTCCAAAGTGTTCCGGAGCATATTGGAAAAAATGATAGCCACCATCCCTGGAGTTCAGGTTGTTGGTGCTGTAGATAGCGGCATAGCTGCTATTGAGTTTTTAAAGATACGCTCAGTGGATTTAATGACTTTGGATGTTGAGATGCCTGGGATGGATGGGCTTGCAACGCTCAAAGAAATGATCGCCCGCAAAAGCCAGCTTAAATCCTCGCCAGATGTGCTAATGGTAAGTTCCTTAACCCGCACGGGTTCGGATATCACCCTAAAAGCACTTGAGTGCGGGGCTTTTGATTTTATAGCAAAGCCGGCACCTGAGGTTCCCAATTCGCAAGAAAGCCTTCACAGAATGCTAAACACCACCATTTCTGCATGGGTTTCTCGCAAAAGCAGAGGAGTGGCTACCCAGTCTCGCTCAGGCGGTGTCACAGCTTCAACTTCCACTGCTTCAGCAGCAGGAAGCGCCTCTGGTTTCACCTATACTTTGGCAAAACCATCTGTGCACACAAAGCCCATTATGGCAATAGTAATAGGAGTGTCCACCGGAGGCCCAAAATCTTTGGCAGATATGCTTCCAAAACTTTGTTCAATGACAGACCTGCCTATCTTGCTAGTGCAGCACATGCCGCCGAATTTCACAAAATCTTTAGCAGATAGCCTTAACTCAAAATGCAGCCATACCGTAGTGGAAGGTTTGCCAGGTACTGTAGTTGAAAATAAAACCGTTTATATTGCTCCAGGTGGTTGCCACATGGTTGTAAATTCCAAGGGAACGCGCTTTATTTTAGACAACAACAATAACCCTCCAGAAAACGGTTGCCGCCCAAGCGTGGATGTGTTGTTCCGTTCTGCAGCTCAGGCTTACCCTGCAGACTCTCTCGTTGGAGTTATATTAACAGGCATGGGCAATGATGGCACGCCTTCTTTGCCGCACTTGAAAAGCAAAAATGCCTATCTAATAGCTCAAGATGAAGAATCTTCTGTTGTATTTGGAATGCCTCGTGCAGCGGCTGCAACTGGTTTATTGGATAAGGTAGCAACTTTAATGCGTGTCCCTGATGCGATAATTGAACGTGTCAATATAGGCAAAAAATAAGGAGTAATTATTATGAGTGCAGTAATGACTAATGAAGACTACAAAACCATTATCAAATACGTTTTTGATATTTGTGGAATAGTTTTGGGCGATGATAAGCAGTACTTAATTGAACAGCGTTTATCTCCTATTTTAGAAGAATTCGGCTGCGAAACATTTTCGCAGTTAGCTCAAAAACTAAACTCTGGGGCTGCCACATTTTTAACTCGCGAAAAAATGCTGAATGCCATGACCACTAATGAGACTTCATTCTTTAGAGATGAACATCCTTATGTGACATTCAGAGAAAAAATCATGCCAGATATGATGGAGCTTGTTAAAGTACGCAAAGAGCGCGCTTGGCAACGCCGTGGGCCAAAAGTTAAAATGTGGAGCGTGGCAGCCAGCACAGGTCAGGAATGTTACTCCATGGCAATGCTTATAGCCGAAGTGATTAGCAATAAGGGCATGGGTTTAGTTACCTTGGAAGATTTTGGAATTCTTGGCACAGATATTTCTTCAAAAGTTTTATCAAAAGCAGTGGAAGGCAAATACGGTCCTTTGGAAGTAGCTCGCGGTTTAGATCCTGAGATGCGCAAAAAATATTTTTTGCAAGAAGGTGAATTTTATGTGATAAGCAATACAATCCGCCATCTTGTGGAATTTAAAGCATTGAATATTCAAGACCAATTCACGCAAATAGGTTCTTTTGATGTTATATTCTGCCGCAACATCTTGATTTACTTTACAGATGATGCAAAGCGCAGAATACTTTCGCAGCTCTACCAAGTACTCGCACCCGATGGCTATTTGCTTTTGGGTTCGGCAGAAAATATGTACAATCTCAACGATGATTTTACAACTGAAAGGTATGGTGCAACCACTATTTACAGAAAAGTGGCAAATCCAGAGCAGCAAGCAGCGGCAATCAACAAATTTATGATCTAGACTCTTGTTTAGACAAACAATGCAGGCTTCCACCTTCTTCAATGGGGGCAGTGCAATCCATTCCAATGATTTCTCTATCTGGAAATATTTTCTTGAAATATTCCAGTGCAGCAAAATCATTTTCGCAATTATACATGGGCACAAGCAAACCGCCATTCACAAATATGAAATTCATATAAGAGGCTGGCAAAATTGGAGGGAGAGATAAAACATCTACCTTTGCAGCTTCATAATGCTGGCAAAGCCAGGTTTCAATTTCTTTTTTTTCCTGCTCAAAACCCGCTGCCATAACCACATGGTTTTTTGCCACAAAACGGGCTAGGTTGTCTATGTGGCCATCGGTGTGGTCGCCATCCAAACCTTTTGGCAAAATTTTAAGGGATTTTATGCTAAAAGATTCTTGCAAATCATTTAAAAATTCTTTTTCCTTTTCCTTTGAATTGCGGTTTTTCCCAAAAAGGCATGGAGCCGTTGTTAAGCAAAGCCCATCTCCATTGAATTCCACCGCACCGCCTTCCAATATCCAAGGATATTTTTTTATCGGGAGTTTCATAAGGTTGGCAATTTTGTCCGGGACTTCATTGTCTAAATCCCAAGGCGGAAATTTTTCGCCCCAGGCGTTGAACTTGTAGCTCACAATTTTATTTTCAACAAAAAAAGGGCCATAATCCCTAATCCAAATATCGTCATGTGGAATTTGCAAAGCATCTAAAACTTTCACCGGCTGAAAGCGAGAAATTGCATCTATGAGTTTTGAATAAAAAGTATCTATCCGTTCCCTGCGAACCGCCCAGTTTTGTTCATTTATAGGCAAAGCGAGCCAAGTGGCAGCTTGTTCTTCCCACTCTGCCTTCATTGCTCATTCCACACATTCAAAATATCGTAATACAAATCCACCCTGCGATCTCTTAAATGCGGCCAAATTCTGCGGTTTTGCTCTATTTCATCAAAGTCTATGGCGGCATCCATTGCCGCGGCATCAGTTGAAAGCTGTTTTGTCACAAAACCATCTGGAGCGCATAAAAAAGAATTTCCCCAAAAAGACAAGTTGTTTTCTCTGCCAGCTCTATTAGTTGCCAAAACAAAAATTCTGTTCGCTATAGCATGACCGCGCATAACGGTTTGCCATGAATCCAGCTGGCGGGCATAGACTTTTTTTGGCTCGTGCAAATCCCAGCCTATGGCTGTTGGGTAAATTAAAATATCGGCACCCTGCAAAGCCAAAACGCGAGCCGCTTCGGGGAACCATTGGTCCCAGCATATCAAAACGCCCAAATTGCCAGCACTTGTGTGAATGGTTTTGAAGCCTGTATCGCCAGGGGTGAAATAATATTTTTCGTAAAAGCAGGGGTCGTCTGGAATGTGGCTTTTGCGGTAAAAGCCGGCAACTGAGCCATCGCGTTCAAAAACAAAAAGGCTATTGTGATAAACCCCTCTTGCTCTTTTTTCAAAAAAAGGAAAAACCAAAACACAGTTCAGCAATTTGGCCAAATTTTTCCATTCTTCTATAATGGCGCAGTCTTTGGCGATTGCATAATCAAAATGCTTTGCATTTTGCTCAAAAGGAAAATAAGGCGTATGGCAAAGCTCTGGCAGAACAAGCAAATCGAATTTGCCCTTGCTAGCCAAAGCCTTAGATTTATACCACTCAAGCGTTTTGGCCGAACTACCAAGCCACTTACCTTGCAAAGAAAGAATTTTTGTTTTGTGCATTGATTTAGGTAAGATAGAAAATTTCTATTTTATATATTTGGAATTGTTAAACGGGGTTTTTAATATGAAAAAAGAACTTGATGATGAACCCACGCATCAAATAACTTTTTGCACCGAGCTGGCATTAGAGAGTCTAAAATTTGTAAAAAGCGAGGTTGTGAAATGATAGGCAGGGAAATCAAGGAGCATAATGATTTCAGAGAAAATAGAGAATTTTAACAGTAGCCTTTATTATGAAAACCCAAGTTATATTTTCGCTTGCTATCAAGAAGGCGTGGTGTTGTAAATTTATTATATTTATATTTAAATATGAATCCCATTGAAAAAAAGATTGATATAACACATTTGAAAAATGCCATTGCGGCATTGCAATCTTGCATTAACGACTTTAATGAATATGCTGCCAAAGGAGATTCTTTGCGAGAATCTCTCCGCTCAGGCGTTATTCAAAATTTTGAAGCCGCTTATGAACTCTCATGGAAATTTATGAAAAGATGGCTCGTTTTCAATATTGGGAATTCCATGGTAGATGGAATTCCTAGGTTTGAACTTTTTAAATTGGCGGCAGAAAACGGGTTAATATCGGATATTGAAATTTGGTTTGATTTTCATGATGCTAGAAATAAAACTTCGCATGAATATGGCGAAGAAGTAGCGGAATCAGTATTAGAGTATGCTTTAAAATTTTTACCCTATGCAAAAGAATTTTTAGAGGTATTGGAGAAAAAAATATGATCTCCATTCAAAAAGAACACTTGGATATGTTAAAACGTATTTTGAATTTGCATATTCCTGGTCACGAAGTTAGAGCTTTTGGCAGCAGGGTCAATGGAACCAGCAGAAAGTACTCCGATTTGGATTTGGCTATTGTTGGCAATGGCAAATTGGATAACCGTTCTTTATGGAAATTAAAAAACAGCCTTATGGAATCTAGGCTACCTTTTAGGGTAGATATTTTGGATTATAACGCTGTTTCGGAAAGTTTTAGGAAAATTATAGATAGTGAGTATGAGATTATTTAGAGTTTGTATAAAATACTTTTCTATCTTCCTCCTATGGCAAAAAAAGTACAAGATGCGTTGAAAGATTTGGTTTCGCTATGCAAAAGGCGCGGGATTATCTTCCCAGGCTCGGAAATTTACGATGGCTTGGCAAATACATGGGATTATGGCCCTTATGGGGTTGAGCTAAAAAAGAATATCAAAGACCTGTGGTGGAAAAAATTCGTTTCCAGCCGCGAAGATATTGTTGGGCTTGATTCCTCCATTCTATTGAACCCGCGTGTTTGGGTGGCAAGCGGCCATGTTGGCAGTTTTAGCGACCCCCTTGTAGATTGCAAGGTGTGCAAAGAACGCGCCCGTGCAGACCACCTGCTAGAAGACAAACTTGGCTCCGGCGCAGCCGCAGGCAAAAATTTTGCGGAAATTGCCGAAATGATGAAAGCAAACGCCATTCAATGCCCCAAATGCGGCAGCAAAGATTGGACAGAGCCGCGCTCCTTCAATTTGATGTTCAAAACGGAAATAGGCGTTGTGGAAGGAACTGGAAATCAGGTGTATTTACGCCCCGAAACGGCTCAGGGCATTTTTATAAACTTCAAAAATATAACCGATAACTGTCGGCAAAAAATCCCCTTTGGCGTTGGGCAAATAGGAAAATCCTTTAGAAACGAGATAACACCGGGCAATTTCATTTTCCGCACAAGGGAATTTGAGCAAATGGAGATGGAATTTTTCTGCAAACCCGGCTCCGAGCAGGAATGGTATGCATATTGGAAAACTTTTTGCATGGAATGGCTCACGGAAATAGGCATTCGCAAAGAAAAATTGAGAATGAGGGAACATTCAAAAGAGGAGCTTTCCCATTATTCCAACGGCACAAGCGATATAGAATACGAATTTCCATTTGGCTGGGGCGAGTTGTGGGGCATAGCCAGCAGAACAAATTACGATTTAACCCAGCACATCAATGAATCAAAGGTTGATTTGCGCTATCACGATAAAATCACAAACGAAAAATACATTCCATTCGTGGTTGAACCCGCCCTTGGCGTTGACAGATTGCTTTTAACCCTGCTCTGCGATGCCTACGATGTGGAAAAAACCGAAACCGGCGAAGACCGCACGGTATTCCATTTTCACCCGAGCATTGCACCCGTCAAAGCCGCCATTTTGCCGCTTTCAAAAGATGAGCAGCTCATGGCAGTTGCAGAGGAGCTTTACAAAAAACTCATCAAAAAATGGCCAGTGGAATACGATGAAACCCAGAGCATTGGCAAACGCTACCGCCGCCAAGACGAAATTGGAACCCCGTATTGCATAACCATAGATTTTGGCACAATAGGCAAAGACGGTGAAGACAAAAAGGGTTTAGTTACGATACGCGAGCGCGATTCTATGAAGCAGGATATTGTGAAGTTGGAAGAGGTGGAGGGGTGGTTGTTGAGCAAGCTCACTGCACCATAGCCCGAATGCGTGAATCTTCGTTGTTTCTTATTTCGTTGTAATACATGGGGTCGCTCAGTTTTTTATCTATTAAAAAGGATATTTTGCTGTTGAGGTCGCGGGCTACCAGCAAATCGCTTATTACCATCAATATGGTGGTTTTGTATAGCTCCCTCAGGTTGTTTACAAGGGATAAAAGGTTGTTGCGGCTGTTTTTGTCTAGCCCTGCGGTTGGTTCGTCTAAAAGGAGAATGTTTGCATTCATTGCCCAAGCGCGGGCAATGGCAACTCGCTTTCGCATTCCAAGGGAAAGCGAATAGGGATATTCGTCTGCAAAACTCCTCGCAAGCATCAGCAAAAGAGCTCTGTCCACTTTTTGTTTTATTTCCTCTTCTGTTCCAATTTTATTATAGCGAAGCGGAACGGCTATATTGTCTCTCACCGTTAAATCGGAAATCAAGGCATTGTTTTGAAACACAAAGCCAAGGCCCTTTTGCGCCATTGAAAGGGCTGTCCATTCGCTAGATTTAACGGGTTCCTCAAAAAGCGATATTTCCCCTGATGAGGCTTTTTCAAGACCGGCAATCACCCGCAAAAGGGTGCTTTTGCCTTCTCCAGATTTTCCAGATATGCAGAGTAAATCACCTCTTTCAAGGGTGAGATTTACATTTTTGAGAATTTCAAGGGGTTTTGGCAAATATATGGCTTGAGTAAATGTTTTGTTTAGAATATTTGAAATGGACTTGCTGGAACTTTTTGGCAGTTCCGAAGATGTCAGCACTGTGTGGCTGAACGAAAGTCTTCTTATAGATATGCTTTCCATTTATCTCTTCTTCTTTTTAATGGGCCGTGGCTGCCTGCGGTGAACTTCCATTACCAAATCTCTAATTTCTCTCAAAAGATCTTCTGCCAGTTCCAATGATTGCGGAGTTGCCGCTTCTAAAGCATCCCACAGATACCCGTAAATTATGAACAGGCTTTGAGCTTCTTCGTATAGTATATCCAAGCTGGATTGCAAATAAGCGACTATATTCTGCGCTTGGTTTCGCTTTTCTAAATCTCCGGTTTTAATCGCGTGCATAAGGAGAATTGCTTTTTCCAAAAGCATTTGATGAGATTTGAGCTTGCCCGCAGTGTATGCTGCCCCAAAAGCATATAGGCGGACAGCTTCTTTTTGTTCCCAATCACCAGCCACTAGCTAGTTCCCAATAAAGCCAGCATGGAATTTCTTGAAATATCTTGGAAATTGCGCTGCGCAAGTATTGCACTCTGGTTCAAAACCTCTTCTCTCGCCTTGTCCATAGCAGCTTTTGCAAAATCCAAGTCTTCTATATTAGAAAGTGCCGCCGTTGTGTTGATATTCATATTTTCGTTGTTGTTGTATGCGTATTCAAGGCGGTTGTATTGGGTGCCAAAATTGACCCTTGTGCTTATAACGGTTTCATTGGCTTTTTGCATACCATCCATAGCGGCAGCAGCACCACCTCTGGTGGATATGTCCATATCCATGATGCCAAGGGAGCTTATGCTGAGGTCGGATTTTGCAACATCTATTTGATTTGCTCCTCCAGCATTAGGCCCAACCTGAAATTTGCCAGTGCCATCGCTCAAGGGGCTTTGCCCAGATATCAAATCTTGAGTGTTGAACTGGGTGCTTTTTGTTTGCCGGTCAACTTCTTGCTTTAGTTGCTGGAATTCCAAATTGAGGGCACCGCGCTCATTGTCGGTTAAGGTATCGTTTGAGGATTGAACGCTGAGTTCGCGCATACGGTTGAGCATATCGGAAATGCCCTGAGTTGCGCCTTCGCCTATGTTCATGGCGCTTTGGGCATCGCCTATATTTATTCGGTCTGCCTTGTAGCCTCTGGACATTGATTCCAAAAGCTTTGCAACAGCAAGCCCAGACGCATTGTCCTGCGCCCTGTTAATCTCTTTGCCGGTGCCCATCTTCTCGTGCGTTTTAAAAAGGCTTTTTTGCCTTTCGCTAATCTGGTGGACTAAACTTAGTCCGGCGGCTTTGTCAATCTGCATTGCCATAAAAACCTCTCCTTTTAAGCCTTGGTGTCAACTTCCTTAACGCCTTTTACATCTTCCATTTTCTTATCATCAGCGGCTTTTTCGCTCCTTCTCTCGTCTTCTTGCTCTTTAGCAGCCCTTTTTTCGGAATACCTTTCCTCAGAATCTACCTCTTCTTTTTTTGTTAGCTCTGAATTTGTACGTACGGGAGCAGTAGCAGCGCCTGAACTACCTGAAACTGATTCTATAGCCATAAAAACACTCCTTTTGCAGCTTTATTTTGCCACAACTGGGATAATATAGAATTATCCTAATTCGTATATCGGCGTAAAAATACTAAACTTTAGCGATTTTTTTAAAATTTTGGTTTTTTCTATATTTACCCCCACTAGCCTCTCTAGCTCAGCTGGTAGAGCAGCTGATTCGTAATCAGCAGGTCGGCGGTTCAAGTCCGCTGGGAGGCTTTATGCTTAAATTTCGCAGATGTCTTTTGAAAATAAGCGGAGAAGCCTTAGCTGGTGATGCTAGGCATGGAATAGACAGCTTGGTGATAAATCAGGTTGCTAAAGAAATTGCAGACTCCGTTAGAATGGGTGCTCAAATTGCCCTTGTAATAGGCGGTGGAAATTTTGTCAGAGGGGTTTCTGCAAGCGCGGGTGGCATGAACCGAGCTGCTGCCGATTCCATAGGAATGCTTGCCACCGTTATGAATGCCATAGCTATGCAAGATGCTCTTGAAAAGAATGGATTGGGAGCTGAGGTTATGAGTGCAGTGGGAATGGAACCGCTTTGCCAAATTTTTGACCGCCGAAAAGCCATGCAGATTTTGGAAGCGGGCAAGGTTGTTCTTTTTGCCGCTGGTACAGGCAATCCATTTTTCACCACAGATACCGCGGCTGTTTTGAGAGCCATAGAAAGCGGCTGCAATGTTATGATGAAAGCCACCAAAGTGGACGGCATTTATTCCGCAGACCCTATTAAAGACAAGTCTGCTTTTAAGTTTAACGATATTACTTATGAAGAGATTTTGAAGAGAAATTTGGAGGTTATGGATACTGCGGCGGTGGCTCTTGCAAGAGAGCACAAGCTGCCCGTTTTTGTATTTAAATTGGCAGATGGAAATTTGATAAATGCATTAACTCAAAACGGCATCGGCACATTTGTGCACGAATGAGAGGTTCGCGTGGTAGTAGCCATTGTAGTTGCAATTTTGCTTTTGACAGTAGTGTTAGCTGGCATAGGAGCATATATTGTGATTCACGGTAGCAATAGTGAAAAGGAAAAAGAGGAAGTTTCAAAAATAGCAGTATCTGGCAAATATGCTGCAGTGCTACGCCCTGTGGCTGACTCGCTTGCAGACAAAAAACCGAGCCAACAAGAAATTGAAGAATGGCTGAACTCGCAAGGCATTGGCGCAGAGCAAAAAAACTCCCTTATGGAGAACTGGCAAAGTTCATTGAACGAAACGATAAAAACAATAAGCGAAGGCGACATAAATGGCATTACCACCTACCGAATAGACCTAGGGCCAAAAGATAAGAAAATTTGCGGTTTTTTGCACAAAGACCATTTTTTGACAAGAGACCAAATTAACCGAAATGCAGAGATTTTACCGCCATATTGCTTGGGCAGTGATAGCAAGGTTGTTCCCAAACACGCCTGGGATAATACAGACGAAACAGGAGGCTGGAAGTCTATTGTGCCAAAAGATGGCAATTATGGGGTGCCAGAATGGCAGCAAATAGTGTAATTAAATTTCTATATTAACTCTGTGAATTTTGAAATTTTTTTAAATAAAGCTTATGGATTTGGGTCATTATTTTGGATACCAGTGCTAGTATTGCCAGGTTATTTTTTTTTGTGTCGTTCTTTGGATTATCCGGCAGTTTTAGAAAAACATATTAGAAACGGAAAGGTTTGGCCATATTTGCCAATGTACTGGAAAGGCAGAAAAAAAAAGCTGATTCGCACATCGAGCATTCTGCTTTTTTGGCTGGGAAATCTGTCTTTTGCCTGTTCTTTGTACTATCTGTTTCCGTATAGGCATTTTGTAATTTTGCTCATTGGTTTTGGGTTATCTATATTTGCAGAAATTAAAATCCGCTTTTATGGAACCATTGAAATAATTCGCTTGCAACAAGAGAGATATTTTCAAATTTACACCCATTTAGCAAACCAAGCTCTGGCAAAAGGAGACGAAATTTCCGATAGCCAGCTACTCGCAAAAACACAATGGCAGCAACAGAACGACCTTAGGCTGGCAGATAAGCAGGGCAGGCTCGTGCAGTTTTTGCGTGGAGAAGCGAAGTTGTGAACAAAAAAGCTTGGGAGTATGCGGAAAAAACTCTTGATAGGGTTTCGCGGACTTTTGCGCTTAATATTAGAGTTTTGGGAAAAAAATTGAAGCGGCCAGTTCTTTTGGCATATCTCTATATGCGGATGGCAGATACAATAGAAGATGATGCAGATTTGCCCACAGAAGAAAAAATTTCTTTGCTCAAAAAATTTTCGCAAGCTATAAAAGTTGGCGGGCAAAGCATAGATGAATTTACGGCGGCACTCCCAAAAAATTGGGAAAACAGCAAGAAGGAAGATTGTGCTTTATGCTGCAATGCGAGGCTCGTTATACCTTTGCTCTCTGAATATGCAGAGCCGGTTGCGAATGCGATAAAGAAAGGCGTTGATGAGATGTGCAAAGGAATGGCGGAATTTGTTTTGCGGCAAAGCAAGCGAGCAGATGATTTGTTCACAATAGAGAGCGAAAGCGACTTGGACAGATATTGTTATTTTGTGGCAGGCCTTGTTGGAAATATGCTAACAGAATTATTTTGCTTTGCCGGCAAAAGGTTTGGCGAGGAGCGGCAAAAAAAACTTAGAGAGAGAGCTGTTTCTTTTGGGCTTGCCTTGCAGCTCGTAAACATAATAAAAGATATGCGAGATGATTTCTTAAGAAATGTTTGCTTTGTGCCAATGGAATTTTGCCGCAAGCACGGCATAAATTCCGTGCAGCAATTTTTTTCACCAGAAACTCCGCAAGAGAAAAAAAATTCAATTATAAGCGAATTAACAGAAAAAGCAAAAAGACATTTGCAAGATGCAAAAGACTATATAAAAACCTTGCCGCGCTATGAGCACAAAATGCGTTTGTTTTGCCTATGGCCCAGTTTAATGGCTGCGGATAATTTGCGTGTTATAAGCGAAGGCGGAAAAAAAATAACCAGAAAAACAGTTAAAAGAATAATCAGGCGTTCCACATTTTTTGGCTGGAGCAATAGATGGGTTGAAAACGAATTTAAATTGTTAATGGAGAACGCCTAATGACAAACAATTTAAAAATCCTGATAGTCCTGATAGTTCTTGGTATTGGGATTCAGACATTTTCCTGCCACCATTCTCCTCCGGTAGAAATGACAGAGAGCGAAATTCAATTCAGAAAGCAGGCTCTGGAGGTGGCGTGGCAAAACCTGTTGGCTATTCCGGCAAAAACTGCCGTGCCAGACAGCGTGTTGTTAATACTCACGGATAATTCGCGCTTTTGGCTGGAAAACATAGAGCAGGCTGCACTTTACGAAGACAGTGCTTTTGTTGTGCAAAGACCTTTTCATGAAATTATGGTTATTGTAACTTATCGCTTGCTGTTAAGGGAGAATGTGCTTGCGGAATATCCAGATTACAAAATGCTTCGCTTTGCTCTTGGCGAAATGGGAATTTTGCGCAGGGCAAAAGATTTAAAACTTGGCCCCTTTGAGATAAAAAACGACAGGGGCAGCAGGGGCTTGGCAGAAAGCCCAAAAGTACCCATTGTTATTTTCAAATGGGATGAAATGCGATGGAAATTCGATTTGCCAGAGAGTATGCAACTTTTAACAAGGGGGCTTGAAACCATTGGCGTGAAAAAAGATTGGTCAAATGCAAAAACGGCAATATATCTGCTAGAGAAATATTACCAAAATAAAAAATATTACCACAATGCTTTTTTCAATATAAACGAAAGTTTGCTTAATCCTGTGCCTGCCATTTAATTACATATCCCGTGTGCCCATTTGGGTGACTGCTGCGCAAATGCCCTGCTCCTGCGGCAAAATTCGAAAGGCCTAAAACAAAGCCAAAACCAAGAGAAGGGCCAGGGTATGCAAAAGAGTTGTAAATGGTGAAATACCCCAAACTTATTTTTTGAAAAAGTCTGAAATTATCTTCGTTTTGTGCATTTACCGGCAGTTCTGCTCCAAATGAATAAAGCGAATTGAAATTTGTTTCGCAAGCGAAAAGCCAAGAAACAGCAGTGGGAGCTTTTGAAGCCAAGTGCATTTTTTGAAAAACCGAAATTTTTGCCCAGTCCTTGTAAAAAAAACTTGCACCAGCAAGAATATTATGTTCCTGCCAAGAAGCACTTTCTGGAACCCAAAATATATTTGTGCTTTCTGCTATTTTTATGGATAAAAAATTAAATGGCTTAAAACCTATATTTCCAGAAAATACAAGTTCTCTGTAAATGGAATCCAAAACTGCGCTTCCAAAACCCGCTGTTGCCAAAAAATATCCATCGCTCCAAACAATATTGAACTTGCCATTGTGAAAATTATAAAAAGGCTCGCTGTAACGGAATACAATGGTTTTCGTTTTTTCAACTTCTGAAATATCTTCGGCATTCCAAAGCGCGGGAGTATTCAGCGATGGCAACATTAACGCATGGCATTCAAGGGCGAACAATAAAAGCAGCCGTTTCATTTATTCCCTCCCCCTGCAAGTGTATAAAGCACGGTCCGTTTTGGCAACGCCGCCATTCTGGAACTTCAATCCATGAATCATTAATTTGCGAATTTAAATTTTTTTTCAAGATATGGGCACCGCCTCTATCTATTAATCTGAGTTCTAGTTTAGCAGCCAAATTTATGCGAATTCTCAGCATTGCCTTTTTGTTTGAGCGTTCCAAAACCCTTTCGGATATTTGCAGAGCTTTTGTTAGGTTTTTTGTTACTTTTGGCACAAAGCCTGGGTTTATTTTTTCTGTGCCAGGGCACTTTATTGGGCGGTTAACCGCCTTGCCCCACATCACGGAATCCAGCTTAATTCCATTGTAGCAAAGTCGCAAAGTATCGTTTGTGTTTTTCAGCGTGGCAATGGATATTTGATAAACTGGAATTTCTTCTACTCCCAAAAAATCTTTTAAATCGGTGGCATGTTTTGTTATTAAAACAGAACTTTTGCCTTTAATTGAATCTGCGCTTTTTAGCGGAGTTTTTGCTTTGCAATCGGAAATTCCATCTAGCGGAAAAGCTTGCGCTGTGCGGTTCGTTATCTCAAACCATTCGGGAATTCCATCTTCTGGGCAAGGCGCAACTTCTGATATGTAAAGCGGAATTTCCCCATAAAGAGAAACAATGGAATCTAAACTGAGCAAGTTAGATTCCGAGCTAGAGCTGCTACTGCTAGCTATTAACCACTCGCCGCTAGCCATATCCCTAACAAGCACTTTCCCAGCCTTTGGGATAGGCAAATATGCAGTGTCTCTGCAAAAGCCAGCGCTTAAATTCCAAAGACTTGCTCTGGTATTTGGCAAAGCTGTGCTCGTTAAAGGCTGGCACAGCAAGCCCTTTTTTGCAGGGCAGGCAGCAGGCGCGCTTCTGTGCAATAAGAGCTCAGTGAAAAAGGAATCTGGCGCAACATAAATGGCAAATGGATTATGCTCTTCCATCTGCAAATAAAGCGTATCCCAGGGAACAGGAGTACTTTCCCATTTCACAACGAGATATTCTCCTTCGTTATCTGCCACATCTGTAGGATCTGGCAAAAATTCATAAAAATAAGGGCATTCGGGCAATAAAAACATTGCCGCCCCTATCAATGGGTTCATATTAACCTCTTCAGGTAAAGTTTATTCTACCGAATATTTGTCTGGTAGTATATAATAAATGGGATTAACTGCCACGCCGTTCACCCATACTTCGTAGTGAAGGTGGTTTCCGGTTGTGCGGCCTGTACTCCCTATGTAGCCAATAACATCAAATCTTGATACCATTTGCCCTTCTTTTGCAAAGGGTTTTTCCATGTGCCCATAGCGTGTTTCAATGCCATTGCCGTGGTCTATGGTTACATGCCTGCCCATGGTTTCGCTGTCTGAAACTCTTTCAACGCGGCCATTTGCGGTGGCGCGAATGGCCGTCCATTTAGGTGCGGATAAATCTATTCCCAAATGCATTTTTTCTGTTTCCCCTGTTACGGGATGTGTGCGGAAACCAAAGGGAGAACTTAAAAAGCCATTTGTTGGCATAACAGAGGGCGTATGCTGCAAATTTCCGTACAACCGCTCCATATAAAGCTGCAAATTCAAATAGGAATTGCGCGACCTTTCCATTTTAGATTCTATTTTGCGGAATCTCTCAGATACATTGGACTTCAGTTTTTTTATGGGCATGGCAGACCATGCAAGCAAGCTATCTGGCAAGGGAGAACCACCAATGCCCATTTCTCTTAGGTTGGTATCTGGCACTGCAAGCCCGAACTTTATATACAACAGATCCTCGTTGCCATAAGTCTGGGATATTTTGCTGTCTAAAGAATCCATTTCTTCATTCAGGGCTTGAAATCTTAAATATAGGCGATTTTTCTGCTCCTGGGCAACTTCTATAAAATGCTTGTGGGTGAAGTAGCCTAGCAGGTTAATAACGAGGATTAGCAGGGCTAGCTGCACTGTACGCTTGAATAAAACGACAAAAAACAGCAAAAAGCTCGGAAAGCTCATCTGCACCGAAACGGGCGAGTCTTCTAAGCTTATATGGGCACTGACAAATTTCATAACAATTAGGGTATATAATATAGTAACTTCAAATTTATCAACTACTTACAACTACATTTACCAATTTAGAGGGTACAACTATAACTTTAATAACCTTTTTACCGGCAATATTTGCCTTTATAGCTTCATTTTGCAGGGCAATTCCCTCTAAATCCTCTTTTGAGAGCGTTTTTGAGAGATTTGCCTTGGCTCTAACCTTGCCATTTACCTGAAAAACCACCTCAACGGAAGCCTCGGCTGCAAGCTCTGCACTGCCTAAGGGCCAAGCCACCCCTGTTAAACTCTCGCTATGCCCCAAAATTTGCCACAACTCTTCGCACAGATGAGGGGCAAAGGGGTGCAAAAGCCTCACAAAAATTTCACAAGGCTCGCGATAGCGCACCTGCTGCTTAATCAGCTCATTGTTAAACACCATCAGCTGGCTAATGGCGGTGTTAAAGCGCATATTTTCAATATCATCGCTAACTTTCAAAATGCTTTGGTGCATAAGGCGGGTTAATTCTTCGGGCGGCGCGTTATCCGTATATTCGGGAGAGCCTTCATCGCCAGCAATGGAGCGCATAGCGCGGCTTAAAAAACGATACATTCCCTCTATGCCCTGCGGCTGCCAAGGCTTAACGGCATCAAGAGGTCCCATAAACATCTCGTAAAGCCTCAAAGAATCCGCTCCGTATTGGTTCACAACATCGTCTGGATTAACCACGTTTTTAAGGCTTTTGCTCATTTTTGCAATAATTTGTTTTAATTCTTCGCTTGTGCCCTTGCGGTAAAATTTGCCGTCTTTTTCTTCTACTTCATCGCTTGGAACCTTTGCACCCGAGGCTGTTTCGTAGGCAAAGGCTAAAATCATTCCTTGGTTGAAAAGTTTTTGAAAGGGTTCGTCTGTGGAAACAAAACCCAAATCAAAAAGCACCTTGTGCCAAAAGCGGCTGTAGAGCAAATGCAAAACAGCGTGTTCGGCTCCGCCCACGTACAAATCAACGGGCATCCAAAATTTTTCCAAATCTTTTGCGACAAAAGCATTATCGTTTTTAGGATCTATATAACGCAGGTAGTACCAGCAGCTACCCGCCCATTGCGGCATTGTGTTCAATTCCCTTTTTCCTTTGCGACCATTTTTATCCGTTACATTAAACCAATCGGTAGCACCAGCCAAAGGCGAAACTCCGCCGTCTCCTGGTTTGTAGTCGGAGAGTTCTGGCAGCATCACTGGATATTCGGATTCGTCAACCAAAGATATTTCTCCATCTTCCCAATGAATTATGGGGAAGGGTTCTCCCCAATAGCGTTGGCGGCTAAAGAGCCAGTCTCTTATCTTATAGTTGGTGGTTGCTTTGCCAATTTGTTTTTTTTCCAACCACTCGGTTATTTTCGCAATGCCTTCTTTTTTTGAAAGTCCGTTCAAATTCAATTCATCGTTTGAGGAGCGAATGTATTTTCCATCGCTTGTCCAGCAAGCCTCGCCAGCTAAAACTTTTTCTTTGAGCTCCTGCGGGCAAGAGTTATCGGGTTCCATTATGCAAATCACAGGAATATCAAATTTTTTCGCAAATTCAAAATCGCGTGTATCGTGCGCGGGAACAGCCATAATCGCACCAGTGCCATAACCAGTTAAAACATAGTCTGCAACCCATATCGGAATTTCTTTTCCGTTCACAGGGTTAATTGCATAAGAGCCTGTGAATACACCTGTTTTTTCTTTTGCGAGTTCTGTGCGGTCAAGCTCACTTTTGAGCGCGGCAGCTTTTATGTATGCTTCAACTTTTTCTTTTTGCTCTGGTGTTGTTAGGCTTTCTGTTTGCGGATGTTCGGGTGCTATCACCATATAGGTTGCGCCAAAAAGCGTGTCGGGGCGGGTTGTATAAACACGCAGTTTTCCGGTAGGCACTGCAAAATCCACTTCTGCGCCTTTGCTCTTTCCAATCCAATTCCTTTGCATATCTTTTATGCCAAGGGACCAATCCAAATTTTCCAGCCCGCTCAAAAGACGTTCTGCATAAAGAGGAATGCGTAGCAGCCACTGCTTCAAATTGCGGTGTTCAACTTCAAAAGTCCCGCATTTTTCGTGAGAGCCATCTGCCAAAACTTCTTCGTTTGCGCAAACGGTTTTGCACTTGCGGCACCACCACACCTGCGCATTCGCATAATACGCAAGCCTTTTTTCCTCTACGTTTTCTCCCTTCGGCAATTCGCTAATTGGTCGCCCTCTGTTCTGTGCCGCATCAAACCAAGTATTGTAGAGTTTTGAAAAAATCCACTGTGTCCATTTGTAATATTTTGGATCGGTGGTGTTTATTTCTTTTTCCCAATCGTAAGAAAGCCCAAGACCTTTTATTTGCTTGCGAAATGTGTCACAATTTTTTTGCGTGGTTGTTGCCGGGTGCGTACCCGTTTGTATTGCGTATTGCTCGGCAGGAAGCCCAAAAGCATCCCAGCCCATCGGATGCAGAACCTGAAAGCCCTTTGCTCTTTTATAGCGGCAAATTATATCCGTTGCGGTGTAGCCTTCCGGGTGCCCAACGTGCAAACCTGCTCCGCTTGGATAAGGGAACATATCAAGGCAATAAAACTTTTTTGCCTTTTCTTTTGGTTCTGGCGTTTGGAAAGTGTTATTCTCTTCCCAGTATTTTTGCCATTTTGGTTCTATCTCTTGCGGTGCGTATTTGGGCATGGGGGTAAGGTAGAAAAAACTCTCTCCGCGCTATCCAGAGTTTTGTCAATATCCTCCTCCGTGTGGGCGTAAGAGACAAACATCGCCTCAAATTGCGAAGGTGCCAAGTAAATGTTTTCGTTTAACATTCCTCTAAAGTATTTGGCGTAAAGCTCCGTATCTGCTTCTTTTACCGATTTGTAATCGCAAGCACTCTCAATTCCAAAAAACAAGCAGCATAGGGAACCCACTTTATTCACACAAGATTTTATCCCGTGATTTTGCGCTATTTCCAAAAGTCCATTGGCTAATTTTTCGCATAAGCTGTCAATATGAGCGTAAACATCTTGGCTTTCAAGGGCTTCTAACTGAGCAAGCCCCGCCGCCATCGCAATGGGATTGCCCGAAAGGGTTCCGGCTTGATAGACGGGTCCGCTCGGTGCTACAAGCTCCATAATCTCTTTTCTGCCGCAGTATGCTCCTAAGGGCATTCCACCGCCAATTATTTTTCCGTAGGTCACTATATCTGCCAAAACACCGTAGTATTCTTGGGCACCTCCCTTGCAGATGCGAAAACCAGTAATCACTTCGTCAAATATGAGCAAAGTGCCATACGCACCGCACAGTTCTTTTAACCCTTTTAAAAATCCTTCCTTTGGCAAAACCACACCCATATTCGCTGCAACTGGTTCCACAATTACGCAGGCTATATCTTTTTTCTTCAATAACTCCTCAACACTTGCCAAATCGTTATACGAAGCGACTAGCGTATCTTGTGCGATGCTTTTTGGCACACCGGCACTATCTGGCTCGCATAAAGTTAGCGCGCCTGAGCCAGCTTTGACGAGCATACTGTCTGCGTGTCCGTGGTAGCAACCTTCAAACTTGATAACTTTTTGCCGCCCTGTGTGAGCACGGGCAAGCCGCAGGGCACTCATCACCGCTTCCGTGCCGGAGTTCACCATCCGCACCATTTCAACGCCGGGTGCATAAGAGATAATTTTCTCCGCTAGTTTTACCTCCGCTTCGGTTGGCGCGCCGAAACTCATTCCATTTTGAGCGGCTTTTGTTGCCGCTTCGCGGATTGCCGCATTGTTATGCCCCAAGATAATTGGTCCCCACGAACAGACATAGTCTATATATTCATTGCCGTCTGCATCGTAAATTTTTGAACCCTCGGCTCTATCTATAAACAGAGGATTTCCGCCCACGGCTTTGAATGCACGTACGGGGCTATTCACCCCACCGGGCATAATTTGAGTTGCTCTTTTAAATAGTTTTTTTGAGGTCTCTATTTTCATAGTAATCCCTTATGGAGAGAAAATATAAAAGTACGGTATAAACAATATCGGTGAACAAATTTTATATCTTTGAATTGTGCACAAGAAAAGCGTTTACATAGAAACCACCATACCAAGCATTATCACTGCTAGACCAAGCAGGGATATAACCACAGCTTATCGCCAAGAGATAACAAAGTTCTTTTGGGAAAATGAAAGGCATAAATACGATTTGTGCATAAGCGAATATGTGCTTGAAGAATGCAGTAAAGGCGATTTAAACGCTGCAAATCGCCGAATGGATTTGTTGTCTGGTATTCCATTTTATGCGAAAAATAACGAGATTGAGTCATTATCGGCGGAATATTTCAATTATTTGAATGTTCCATATAGGGCAAAAACGGATTGTTTTCATTTGGCTGTGTGCGTTGTTCATAAAATTAACTATCTTTTAAGTTGGAATATGACTCATTTAGGAAATGCCACGTATTCAAAGATAGTTCTATATAACGGTTCGCGTGAATTGTGGCTGCCTGAATTGTTAGCACCAGATATATTTATGAAAATTCAAAAAGAAGAGGTTGAAAATGGAAGAGTATAAAGAGTTGGATGATCCAGTAGACGAGGTTTATCGTATTCGTATGGAGCTGCTGAATGAATACGGCGGAATAGAAGGATATTCTAAGCATTTAGACGAAGTTCGCCCCAAATGGGAAGCTATGGGATTTCGCCGCATAGAGGAAACTCAAAACTAATCGAGTAACGGAAGCAACCTCTCACCCTATATCTCTCTTTTCAATTGCTGCGGATAGTTCTTTTGCAAAATAAGTAATCAATATATCCGCTCCAGCACGGAAAACGGCAACCGCGCTTTCGCACATCGTTTTGTATTCGTCAATAAAACCAGAAGCCGCCGCCGCTTTAATCATAGCATATTCACCGCTCACGCTGTAGCCCGCTATGGGCAATTTTATCTGCTGCGATGCCATAGAAATTATATCAAGGCTTGTTAGAGCGGGCTTTACAATTATCATATCCGCTCCTTCTGCAATGTCAATATCTATCCGCTTCAAAGCCTCCTTCCCGTTGTGATAATCCATTTGATAGGTTTTTCTATCCCCAAACTGGGGCGCGGAACTTGCCGCATCGCGAAATGGTCCATAAAGTGCGGAAGCGTATTTAGCAGCGTAACTCATTATGGGAGTCTCTTTGAATCCTTCTGCGTCAAGGGCATCTCTTATTGCGGCAACTGTTCCGTCCATCATAGCAGAGGGAGCAACCACATCACTGCCGGCACGCACGTGTGAAAGAGCAGTTTGCGCAAGAAACGGCAGAGTTGCATCGTTGTCAATTCCGTTCCCGTGAATCACCCCACAATGCCCATGTTTTGTATATTCGCACAAGCATACATCTGTGATAAGGCAAATCTCATCTCCATAATTTTTTTTAATGTTCCTGAGTGTCTGCTGAATCACTCCGTTTTCTGCATAGGCACCGCTGCCATTATCATCTTTTGTCTCTGGTATGCCAAAAAGCAAGAATGAATGTACACCAGCACGTAAAGCTGCATCTATGCCTTTTTGAGCTGTGTCTGGGCTGTAGCGTGTTTGTCCTGGAAGGGATTGTAAATTTTCTTCAACGCCATTGCCTTCTCTTATGAAAAGCGGGTATATGAGAGAGTCACTGGAGAGCCTTGTCTCCCTTGTCATGCGCCGCAATGTATCACTTATGCGCAGTCTTCTTGTTCTTGTTTTCATTACGCACTTAACTCCTTTATCTTCTCAACCATACTCTTTACCGTAGCCTCTGCCGATACATAAACTTCCATTCCATACGCCCTTGCAGCTGCCGCAGTTTTTTCCCCTATGCACACAGCTTTTATTTTGTGAAAATCCACATTTGTGGCTGTTTGGGCAAAGCCTTCCACAGCGGATGGGCTTGTGAAGGCGGCAAAATCAAAATCGTTGAGAGTGATTGTATTTACAGAAGTATCTATAATTTTTTCATAAATAGGAACATCGTCAAAGGCAATTCCCGCATCGGCTAAAATTCGTGTTAAGTTTTGGTCTCCGTTTTTCGCCCTTGCGATAAGCAACTTTGAGCCGCTTTTTACGAGCTTTGTTAAACCACGTGCCAAAGCCGCTCCGTTGTATTCTGTGGGAACATAGTCCGCTTTAATTCCACGCTTTTTCACTTCCTTTTCTGTTTCAATTCCAACACAAGCTATTTTTATGTCTCCTAATTCCCTTATGTCATTGAGACAATCAAAAAATATATTTACTCCTATGCCACTTGTAAAAACGATCCACGAATAGTCTTTTATATTTTTTGGGTTTGCGAGCGCAGCGATTTTAAAACACGGAATTTCAATTACATCGCAACCGAGTTCTTCAAGGGATTTAGCCAGTTTGGATGATGTGACAACTATGCGTTTATTGCGCAGCGGTTTTTTGCCGAACCAATCGTAACGCTCAGAAAATTCACACACCTTGCCTATGATAATAACGGCGGGAGATTTCACTTTGTTTGCACGGGCTATTTCGGGCAAGTTAGAGACCGTTCCCAAAAACTTGCGTTGCGAGTTTGCTCCAGCGTTTTCCACAATGGCTGCTGGCATATCCTTGTCCATACCTGCGGCAATGCAGTTTTCGCAAATGGTATTTATCGACAAAACTCCCATTAAAAATACCGATGTGCCGTTTAATTTCACAAGAGCATCGAAGTCTATATTTAGTGGTTCATTGTTTTTGGTGTGAGCGGTTATTATATGCAAGGAAGAAGCATAGTCCCTATGAGTTATAGGAATCCCCGCATAAATCCCAGCGGCTATGGCAGAAGTAATTCCCGGCACCACTTCAAAAGGGATGTCGTTTTTTGCCAAAAGTTCCAATTCCTCTCCAGCACGTGCGAAAATAAAAGGGTCTCCACCCTTTAATCTAACCACATTTTTTCCCTGTTTAGCTTTTTCCAGCAGAAGATTATTTATAATATCTTGTGGCACATAATAGCTGCCCGCGTGTTTGCCCACGTCTATTTTTTCGGCAGAACTAGGAATCATGGCGAGAATATCCTCGCTCACAAAACGGTCGTACAACACAACCTCTGCGGTTTGCAATACCTCAAGCCCTTTAAGGGTTAATAACCCGATGCCACCGGGACCCGCCCCGACTAGAGTGACTTTCATTTGCCACCTGCTTTTTCTTTCAAACGTACGGCAAGCGTTTCGCCAAGCTGTTCGCTTTTATCTTTGTCGCCGCTGATTTTTCCCGTTTCTATATTGCCGTGAATATCAACATACATTCCGGTGAGCAAAAGTTCACCGCCCTGTATTTGCCCATATACCGCAACCGGAGAGGAACAGCCTCCGCCCAATTTTTTTAAGAACCGCCTTTCCGCTTTAGACACGATTTCCGACTCGTAATTGTGAAAACCGTTGAGGAATGAATAATCTTCGCCTTGCCTGCCCTGAACCGCAAGTATTCCCTGCCCGGCGGCTGGGAGCATTTCTTCAATTGTAAAAACGCGGGAAACTCTATTTTGCAGGGAGAGGCGGTTAAGCCCAGCTTCTGCGAGTATCAGTGCGGAATATTCTCCGCCGTCCAACTTAGACAAACGTGTGGGCACATTTCCACGCACCGCTTTTATTTCAAATCCATCATACAGCTTTGCAAATTGGATTGTCCTTCTAAGGCTTGAAGAACCTATGGGTTTTGAATTGTCCAGTTTTGAAACGTCTTTTGGCAATACCAGTACATCAAAAGGAGATTCCCTTTTGGATAAAGCCACGATAGATAGATTATTATCGCTCTCTTCAATTGGCATATCCTTTAAGCTGTGAACGGCTATGTCTATGCTGCCGTCTAATAACGCCTGTTCAAGTTCTTTGGTGAATAGCCCCTTGCCCCCAACCAAATCTAAAGGTTTGTCGAGTATTTTATCTCCCGTTGTTTTAATTTCAACAATTTCAAAATCAAGCGAGGGGTTTGTTTTTTTCACAACATCTATAACTATTTGGGCTTGCGCGATTGCCAAAGTGCTACTCCGGCTTCCTATACGTATTGTTCTGTTCATCGGTTTAAAATCCTCCTTATTTTCTTTATCTTTTTTTTCACACCTGAGTGATTGCCATTTTTTGATACAAGCCCAGCGATATAATCATCGCTATCCGCAATGGCGGGAAAATAGCAAGAACATTCTTCCTTGCGATCTGCCACCGATATATTGATATTCAATTTTTTCGCTTCCATCATAGCTCTATGGTTTGCTTGCCTTTCGTCAGTGGCAGCTATAACTAGAAAGGGGGTACATTTGCTTATATCGCCTTTTTTATATTTTCGCTTAATCAAGTGGATGTCGGTATTTTCTATGTATCTAGTAATCTTGGGTGAAATAACTGTGATTTCTGCACCGAAATCGGTCAAAATTTTTATCCGCCCTTCGGCTATTTTCCCACCGCCTATCACCAGCACTTTTTTGCCGCGTATGTCTATAAAAAGTGGGAAAAATGGTTTCACGCGGCATTTTCTCTTTTAAACTCAAACCAGTGATAATATTTTTTTATATGCTCTCCGATAATATCGTCTATCATCAAAATACTTTCGGCAGGGAGAACTCGGCTTTCGCCCGATATATCATCTATGGTCAATAGTGCAAGACCCGGAATTTCTTTGATAGAAGGCTGGGCATCTCTTGGAACCGCCAAATCCACAATGATACTCGGCAGTTTTGTTAAGCTGGTGAGTTCTTTATGGCAAAGCGTGAAATGGGGACTTGTCGTGGCACTGATTACAATATCCGCCTGTTCAATAGCTCTGTACCTCTCATTATAGTTTATAGTATTTGCCCCACTTGGAATTTGCATAAATGCTTTTTTGTTCTCTCGCAAGGTGACCGTCACGTTTGCATTTTCATAAATTAGCAATTCCGCTACGAGCCTTCCCATCCAACCGTTGCCTATAACAACGATGTTTTTGCCTGCCAGCGACTCGCAAAGCGTTTTCAATTTATCCACAGCTTTGCCGGGCACGGAATCTGCCCCTTGTGATTTAAGCACAACGTTTGTTCTTATAACTTTCGCCGCCTGAATTGCCAGCCTGAACATAGTTTCTGTGTAACTATCTGTGCAATTTTGCTCACGAGATAACTCCAAGGCTTCCCGAACTTGTGTAATTATCTGTGCATCTCCCATAATCTGCGAATCAAGTCCGGCAGCCACGCGGCATAGATGCTGCATAGCCAACTCACCTGTTCTTTCGGTAAAAAAATGTTTGAAGTCGGAAAAACTTTTGCCAAGAACATCGCACAATATTTTAGTAGGCTCAAAAACATCGCAGTCCAAAACGGAAGCGTACAACTCCGTTCTATTGCAAGTTGATACAATTACACAACCCCCGACAATTTCGCTTTCTTTAATGGCGGTTAGAACTTGCCGCGTTTTTTCTTTTGTTAGTGAGAATTGCTCCCTAACTTCAATGCTTGCGCCTTTATGGTCAAGCCCTGTCATTATCATACAACCTCCAACTCTTGCGGACTAACCTCGCCACCCGCAACGCCAAACGCCTTTATCACAGGCGGCTCGTCTGCAAGCGTTAAAATTAGATAACTCGCTTTGCTATCGTAAGCGAGCCGTATATCTTCTTCGGAAAGCCTTGCCGGAGTTACGGGGTGCGAGTGAAAATTACCTAGCGGCACAAAACCGTTCGCTCTCATATCCTTAACCGCTGTCAACTGCTCTCTTGGATCTATGGAGAAATGTTCGGGGCTTTTGTCGGGGTTGGATAGGAGATAAACCTTTTCTATGGTTTTAATTTCACCATCCACTTTTCCAGCTATCAGTCCGCACGCTTCGTTGGGCAAGCCGTTTTTGGCGTGGGCTACTATTGCTTCAAAATCATTTTTTTTCAAACGAACTTTTATCATACTTTGCACACCGCCTGTTCATAGTCAAATGGTTTCAGTATGGAGGGATTATCCCCGCATACTGCACAGTTTGGAACTTTTGGAAGTTTGACTTTGCGGAAATCCATTTTTAGAGCATCGTAGGTTAAGAGATACCCTGTTAGCAAATCCCCTTTGCCAATAATATACTTTATAGCTTCCATAGCTTGCAAAGAGCCTATCACTCCACCCATTGCTCCGATTACTCCAGCCTGCCTACAAGTGGGAACCGCATCTGGCGGAGGAGGCTGTCGAAAAACGCAGCGATAGCACGGACCTTTGCCCGGAACATAAGTCATCAGTTGCCCCTTGAACCGGATTATCCCAGCGTGGGAAAAAGGTTTTTTTGCCAAAACACAGGCATCGTTGATAAGAAATTTAGCTGGGAAGTTATCGGTTCCGTCAAGGATAAAATCGTAATCTGCGATTAAATCCATTATATTGCTCGCATCAACAAATTGACGATATGTATTAACCGTTATTTGCGGATTTATGGCACTCATTGTTTCCTGAGCGGAAAGTACCTTTGCCTTGCCCACATCCGGCGTGGTGTGGATAACCTGTCGCTGGAGATTGGAAAGATCCACCTCATCTGCATCTGCAATGCCAATAGTGCCAACCCCAGCGGCGGCGAGATACAGGGCAGCAGGTGCACCGAGACCGCCCGCGCCTATGATCAGCACCTTGGAATCCAAAATTTTTTTCTGCCCCTTTGCGCCTACCTCGGAGAGTATTATGTGGCGGGAGTAACGCTCCAATTGCTCGTTTGAAAGTGCCATTACCTATGCCCTCCACCCATAAAGTATAAGAACTCAACGCTATCGCCTTCGCGCAGCTCTGTTTTTTCAAAAGAGTTGCTGGCTATGAATTCATCGTTGATGGATACGGTGACGTATAGCGGCATTTCCACCTTCTCCAATTCTATGAGTTTTGCCACAGTTAAACCCTCAGCATACTCTTTGACATTTCCTGTTACAGTCAGTTTCATATTCAATCCTCCAAAGTTATTTTTTTAACAATCAAATTGTAAGTGCCGTCTCCGTTATCCATCAATTTGAGAATTTGATGCCCTTCTTCCTTGATGCTGCGAGGAACATTCTGCACTGGTTCGCCATCATTCAAGCGAATGGATAAAACCTGTCCGTCTTCAAGTTCTTCCAGCGCGACTTTGGCTTTCACAAAAGTCACTGGGCAAACCACATCGGTGATATCCACTGTTTCGTCAATAGTATAATCAGCCATTGCAAATATCCTCCATTTCCTTTTTGAAATTTTCCCAACCAGCACGGTCTATGCACACACGGAATCGCTCGCTCGGTTTTGCATATTTGGCAAAAAAATTCAGTGCAGCATCGGTAATTTTAAACAGAATTTCCTTGTTGCGGATAAGAGGCAAAAACTGCTCGCCCTTTGCAATCAAATTGCCAAATGTTCCGCCAAATGAGAGGAGATACCCGGATTCCCCTTTCCACGCATCAAAGGGGCAAGATTTGGCACAACGCCCGCAGTAATTGCATTTGGATTTGTCAATTTCAAGCCCTTCGCTGGTTTTGATAATTGCACCCTCACGACAAGCCTTTACACACACGCCGCATAAGGTACAGTTTTCCTTAACCAACTCAACGCTATAACCGCCTTTTATACCGAGGTCGTTTTCTTCCGCTTTGAGGCAGTTGTTCATACATCCAGTAATCCCGAATTTAAATTTATGAGGCAGCTCCTGCCCAAAATAACGGTTGGAAATTTCCACCGCCAAAGGATATGTATCTATGCAGCCGGAGGGGCATATCGCACTGCCTTGACAAGCGGTTACAGTACGCACCCTCGGACCGCAAACTCCGGTATTAACTCCGCCCGCTTCCAGTTCGGTTTTTACCGCTTCCACATCTGCCAATTTTATAAACGGAATCTCCACCCCTTGCCGCGAAGTTAGATGAACATACCCATCTCCGTACTTTTTGCTGATTTCAGCAATAGCAACCAATTGCTCTGCGGTTAAGTTTCCGCCCACCACCTTGAGCCGCAGAGAAAAATTATTCTTCTGCGTTTGCCGCATGAATCCGCCATTTTTCAGTGCTTTGTAGTCTGTAACCATAACATTACCCCACGATATTTTTCAAAATCCATTAGATGTTTTTCTTCCAATTCTAATCCGTTTGCATTCAACAGCACAAACTTTGGTTCACGCTCGCCAAATCCTGTGAAAATTCCACCTCTAATATTGGCGTAATTAGAGGCTTCGGCAGGAATATCAAAATCTGGCGGATAATTATATCCAGTGCCTTGTAACGGCAAAGTATCTCCGCTTTTGTATTCCTTTGGAGGCGGGCTGTGCCTTAGCACAGTGTGAATTTCGGGATGATAATAAAAACTGTCAAATAATCCAATAACAAGTTGGTTCTTGCCGTCTTTTAGCAGAACCCCATTTTCCATCGTCTTTCCCACAGCCTCTATTACTCCGCAAGCGGCGGTGGCGTGGCTAATCCTATCTATGAGAATCAGTTCACCCAAAGTTTTGTGCAAACGGAATTCGTCTAGGACAATCGGTTCAGATAGCACAATTTCACAGCGGATAATTTCGTTCTTGCCAACAGAAGTCACTGGAAGATGTGCTCCAGTATTTATATCCACCTTATGCTGTATTCCGGTTACAATGGCAGGTAGCAGTTTTGTTCCGATTTTTATCCAATAATCATTGCCGGAAATCAGTTTATCATCGTCCATCCACAGCAAGGTAGCTTCAAATTCCTTGGCGATTTTCAGTTCCGCTTTTCTCATCAGCACACAGCCTCTGGACACATCCACTTCTCGGTCAAATTGAATGGTCACCGGATCGCCTATGGTAGCGGATTCAACCGAAACATTCGCTGCGTAAATGGATTTTACAATTACCATTTCTCCGCTGGGCAAGGCAGTTAGAGTGTCGTTTAACGCCACCTTTCCAGATTCTATCTGTCCCTGAAAACCGCGAAAAGTGTGGTCTGGACGGCAAACCCTTTGTATGGGCATATAGAAACCTTGCTCCGGTTCGCCTTCGCTTATATTCACACCTTCCAAATAGGAGAGCAAGGCGGGACCACCATACCAAGGCATATTTTTGCTGGGGCTGGTTACGTTATCTCCCTCAGTGGCAGAAACCGGAATTATAATAATATTTCCCAATTTCAACTCATCTGCCAATTTTTCTATTTCCTTTGCGATACTCTCAAAACGCTCTTTGTCGTGAGCAACCAAATCCATTTTATTCACGGCAAACACAAAATAACGTATGCCCATCAAGGAACAAATCCGTGCGTGACGGCGTGTTTGAGACAATACGCCTTGTTTGGCATCCACCAAAATAATAGCCAAGTCAGCAAAGGAAGCACCTACCGCCATATTGCGGGTGTATTCCTCGTGCCCCGGAGTATCTGCTACTATAAAACTGCGTTTTTCTGTGGTAAAATAACGGTATGCAACATCTATGGTTATGCCTTGCTCCCTCTCTGCCATCAATCCATCCAAAAGAAGAGAGTAGTCAATTTTTCCGCTGCGGGAACCCACTTGGCTGTCCAAAATTAATGCTTGTTCCTGGTCGGCATATAGCAGTTTGGAACTGTACAGAATATGCCCGATTAAGGTCGATTTGCCATCGTCCACGCTGCCGCAGGCGATGAATTTCAAAAGCCCGTTTTTTGCACTATCCATTAAAAATACCCCTCTCGCTTGCGGCGTTCCATGCTGCCCGCTGCCTCTTTGTCTATCACCCGACTGGTGCGCTCGGATGTGGCGGCTCCCAGAATTTCCTCTATCACTGTGTCCAGCGTATCTGCTTCCGATTCCACCCCGCCTGTTAAGGGATAACAGCCAAGGGTACGGAAACGTACCTTTTTAATTTCCGGTTTTTCGTTTGGCAAAAGGCGCATACGCTCATCGTCCACCATAATGATATTGCCGCTGCGGAATACCACCGGACGCGGAGCCGAAAAATAGAGCGGCACAATGGGAATATTCTCGCTGCGTATATACTGCCAAATATCTTTTTCTGTCCAGTTGGAAATTGGGAAAACACGAATGCTTTCGCCTTTGTTGATTTTTGTGTTGTAGAGCTTCCACATTTCTGGTCGTTGATTTTTTGGATCCCATGCGTGATGAGCATTGCGAAAGGAAAAAATTCTCTCTTTGGCACGTGACTTTTCCTCGTCTCTGCGCCCGCCGCCAAAAGCCGCTGTGAAGCCGTATTTTGTGAGCGCATCTTTGAGCGCTTGGGTTTTCATAATGTCTGTATAAGCCGCATCGTGGTCAAAGGGATTTATTCCCTGAGCGATTGCATCCTCATTGCGGTGAACGAGCATATTAATACCTAGTTCCCGTGCCACTCGGTCACGGAAAACGATCATATCGCGGAATTTCCAGCTGGTGTCTATATGCAAAAAAGGGAAAGGAGGTTTTTCGGGATAAAAGGCTTTCATAGCTATATGAAGCATAACCGAACTGTCTTTGCCTATGGAATAAAGCATAACAGGTTTTTCACATTCGGCGGCTACTTCCCGAAAGATGTAAATCGCTTCGGCTTCCAATTCTTTTAAATGAGTAAGTGACATTATAGGTTCCATCTCCGTTTAGCGAAAAAATTAAACATATATGTTTGCTATGCTATAAAAATATAGAAACTTTTTAAACTTTTGTCAAGGGTATTTTTACAAATTTGTATCGTTGGGTTGTTTTACTAATACGCTCTTACCCAGTTGGTTTCGTATTCAACTGTTTCGCCTACTTGCCTGAGCAGTCCTATGCCTAGTTCCTTAGCTTCCTTTGCAACTTCATCGCTGATAGACAAAGCACCTAGACCTAGATATATCTTGTAACCAGCGTAGTCTGGGAATAAAATCCTAAAATTGGGGACTTTTTGATTTACCATTATTGCTGGGTAACCCTTTCTAGCTGTGTATTTGACTTCTATTATTGCTACTGCATCATCGTTGAGCATAACGATGTCAAACTGGTCTTTGAGCCTTTCGCCGTTTGGCATTTTTTTCAAGAGTTTGAAGCCTTTGTCGATTTCGTCAAAATGTACTCCTGCGAATTCCATTTTCCTTTTCAAGGAAGTGTAAAAATACTCTTCCGCAAATTCGCCATTGCTATCGCTAATGCCATTTACATTTGATTTTACGTCATTGACTTTAATACCAAGCTCTTTGAATTTCTCGTTGAGAATGCGGTCATTCTCCAGCCTTTCAAGCCTAGATTGTTCAAGTTTCTCGTCTAAAATGCGGTGACCCTCCGCTATTTTACGGTCGGTCTCGGCGAACATTGCCCAGACATCTGCTGCTGTTAGGTCTTTTTTCTCCATATAAACACCTTTTTGTTCGGGTCGGTTTAGGGCTACGGGATTAAATGAAAAGAATATTCCCTAAACATTTTGATAATATAGAAAATTGTTTGTTTGGCATTTGGCACACAAGCAAACATAGGGCGTAATCATACGCCCCTACAGCCACACACAAACGCACGACAACCACAATGACAACCCCGACAACCACATTTGGTAGAACTGACAACCGCATTTAGGATTTTCTATCCACTCGTCCTTTACAAATTTTTATACATTATTCCTAAAATGGAGATATATAATGAGAAACATTTTCACAAAAATCGCACTTTCGGTAGCCCTAACGCTTGCCTTGGTATTCGTCTTTTCCTGTTCTGGCGGTGATAACAGCGGAGGTGAGCCGAAATGCGGTGGCGTTGTATATGACACAGATATTTATCGTTGCGAAGCTGGGGAACTTATCGGCAAATGCAAAGGCGTGGATTATTACCCTGCTTATCAGCAATGCGTTGGCGGAGTGGTGGAGGATGGCTCGCCATCTAGCAGTTCGGGCGGTGGCGGCTCATCTTCCATTAGCAGTGGTAGCCTTTCTAGCTCGTCTATTGCAGGAGTGAGCAGTTCCAGTTCTGTAAAGAGCAGTTCGTCTGTTGTTGTCAGTACGAGTGGCACATTCACAGATGACCGCGACAGCAAGGTTTATAAATTGATAAAGATAGGCTCACAAACTTGGATGGCAGAGAACCTTGCTTACGATGCCCCGAATAGCAAATTGGCCATATATGGCAATGGCAGATTTTATGATTGGGAAACGGCTAAAACTATTTGCCCATCCGGTTGGCATTTGCCTAGCAAAGAGAAATGGGAACGTGACAATAAACAGCCTAATAAGAAAATTAATTTGACATTGAAAAGAGATGTAGTTTTTCCATTGGCACTGGAAATCATTTTATGTTTAGAGCTAGAACGAATGTCACCCCTACAAAACGGGTTGGGTTGTTTGCCGTATTGGTTTGTTGCGTTACGTCCCAGCAAATCATTTCACATTTAGGACGTGATAAATCACGCCCCTACGAACGTATCATTGTGTTGTTTTACGTATCGGGTTGAAATCGGGTAAATCCTGATAATCGGGGGAAATATGTATAACCGACATTTGGTATAGATTTTATATATGGGCGTTTATTATTATTCGGGTAATCTGGGTTCCAGACAATATAAATGCGAACCTCGTACGTTTATGTGTGATTGTAGGTGTTTTCTATTATTTTCTATATTTTTACTATGAACGCAATAGCAACACAGCAGCTGACTGAAATTCCATTTGTTTTGAACAAATTGGAACTAGAAAATGAACTTGCCATAATGAACAACGGCGAGCCGATGGCTATTATGTTCAAAATCCCAAAAGTCAAAAGTGGATTTGACAAAACCATAAAATTCATAAACAGACTAAAAGCCTTGATAGCCTTAAGCGAAATGCGTTCAGAAGCCGAAGCAAGAGGCTTCCTCTCAGACGAAGAAATAGAAACCGAAATCCAAGCAGCAAGATTAAATGGATAATTTAGTACTTGATACAAACATTTTAGTCTCTGCATTATGGTCTTTAAATGGAAATTCTGCAAAAATTGTGGAATTGGTATTATACGGCGAGGCAAATATTCATTTCACTCATAGCATTTGTGAAGAATACAAGAGCGTTTTGAACAGACCTAAATTCAATTTCAAACAAGAATATAAACAACCCCTATTAAATGGATTATTTGAATGCGGAAATTTGATAGACGTAGAACCCAGCAAAATAATATTACCAGACGAAAGCGACCGAAAATTTTACGATGTAGCTAAAGTTACAAACTCGTTCCTTATTACTGGTAATCAAAAACATTTTCCCAAGGAACATACAATAGTCTCGCCAGCAGAATATTTAAATATGAAAAATATTTAATATTTATTAGCATCTCGGCTGTTCACTGTTATTGTTTGAGCTGTTCCATCTGTTTTTTTAACTGTCCAATGCAGCAGGGTATTTTCCCTTCGCACGGTCATTTTGCCGCCTAATCCGCCCATATCCTCACCCAAAAACAGAGCGATTGCCTCTACCGTACATTCCTTCACGCAAGAGGTGCAGCCCCAGCAGCGTTCCGGTTTTGGTATGGTTGCCGTTTTGTTTTTCACTTTAATTAAACTGCCCGGGCAAACAACAGCACATCTGCCGCAGCCAATGCAGAGGTTCTGTCTAATTTCAATGCTCATAGATTTCTCCCTCCCGCACAAAGGGTCTATGGATAATATTGACATTGCCGTATTTCAGCTGGGAATTTATATAGCCTTGCCCACGAGTTTCTTTTTGGGCGGCAAGATGGGCAATAACCGAGCGGCAGAGAACGAGGCGTTCTTGGAGTTCCATTATATATACCAACTCCTGCATACTAGAAGCGGAAAGCTGCTCCGCCTTTTCTCTCAGTTCCAAGATTTTTTCATCGGCAATTTTAAGCGATTTTTCCGTGAAACTGTAATAGGTACTGATTCCGCCTGCGTGTTCATCCATTATTGTCTGCATAACTTCTTCCAGCATATCGCCCGGATTTTCTGTGCGGAATAAATATCCTTCCAGTTTTCGTTTAACCGCTTCTGTTTTATTTGCATCAGGTTTGGATATTTCGCTGCTCATATATGGGAGTGCCGCCTTTGCCGCGATTTCGCCTTCCACCAAAGCCCCTGTCACATATTTTTGCGGGCAGCCCCCAGCCACATCTCCAGCTGCAAAAAGTCCACGAATGGTGGTTTCACGTTTGGTATTCACCCAATAACCGCTGGCGGTATGCCCTCCCGTGATGTACGGCTCTGTGCCTTCAATCTCCACATTTTGAACGCTTGGTCCTTTGCCGCTCTCAATCCAGCGCAAGGTTTGGCTCGGTGCCATATTCAAATAGGCTTTGAGTAAATCCTCTTCCTGTTCTTTTGTAATGCCTACAGTGCGCAAGGCACAAGGTCCGCGTTTCTCGCGGTTTTCTGCAACTGTTCCATATACACGCTGTAAGGTGGTTATGCCATATTTATCCTCATAAACCTCGCCTAGGGCGTTGATTTGCTTTGCACCCACTCCCTGCGCTAGCGTTCCGGTGGGAGCGATGGTGTCTTTGCAACGCAGAGCGATGAAACGCATTTCAAGGGTGGTCATCTCGGCTCCAGCCTTAATGCCCATAGCCAGCCCCGCACCGGTATTGAATGGGGGGTACCACATTTTGTGACGGGAAAATCCGGGGTGGTTAGGTCTATACAGCCCCGCCGCCCCCCCTGTGGCGCATAACACTGCCTTTGCCAAAATCGTATATAGTATTGGCTCCTCAATCCCCACAGCATAAACTCCCAAAATCCGATTTTCCTGTATTATGTATTCAAACACATTTACTTGGTTTAAGACTGTTATGCGTTCTTGTTTTTTAACGGCATCGGCTAAAATTGGTTTGATATTTTCTCCGTTGATTTTGATATTGCGCCATCCCCTAGTTGCATACTGCCCATTGGAATCTTTCAAAATTGTAAGCCCAAGGCTTTCCAGTTTCGCGGCTGCACGGTTCAAACCCTCTGCCATAGTGAGCAAAAGGTCGCCCCGCACAATGTTTTCTGCATCGTTGCGGACGTAATCCACATAATCCTGCGGTGTTTTGCCAGATCCAATGTAGGCATTCAGTGCATTAACTCCAGCAGCTAGGCACCCGCTACGCCGAATATTCGCTTTTTCTACGATAAGCACGCGAGCATCGCTGTGTTCGCAAAAAGTCAGTGCCGCATAGCAGCCAGCTGTGCCGCCGCCTATAATCAGAAAATCGGTATCAATAAGCCGAACTTCCAAACTCATGCTTAAATCCCTTGCCGATCGTCATTCATCACGTCAAATAATTTTTTCTTTTTATTTTTTACCAAAGGTCTATTAACATCGCTTAAAAAACTGGCGACAAATGGATTTGCAGGGTAGTCGCATACCGCTTCTGGGCTTCCTATCTGCTCTATTTTCCCTTTGTTCACAATGACTATAGAATCCGAAACTTCAAGAGCCTCGTCTTGGTCGTGAGTTACAAAAATACTTGTTACGTGAATTTCATCGTGCAAGCGGCGAAGCCAAAGCCTCAGTTCTTTGCGGACTTTGGCATCAAGGGCACCAAAGGGTTCGTCTAGCAGCAACACGGTAGGTTCAACGGCAAGTGCCCTCGCAAGCGCAACTCGCTGCCTTTGCCCGCCAGAAAGCTCCGAAGGAAAGCGGTTCACAAAACTTTCAAGCTGAACAAGAGAAACAAGTCGCATAACATTTTCATGTATGGTTTTTTTATCGGGGCGAATTTTCCTAGGGCGTATGCGAAGCCCAAAAGCTATGTTCTCAAATACGTTCATATGCTTGAAAAGAGCGTAATGCTGAAATACAAATCCCACTTTTCTGTCTTTCACCTTTTTATGGGTGAAATCTTCCCCAAAGAATTTTATCGCGCCGGAGTCTGGAGTTTCCAAACCCGCTATAATCCGTAGCAGCGTGGTTTTGCCGCAGCCAGAAGGTCCGAGCAGAGCTATTATTTCCCCTTTGGGAATGCTTATGCTTATGTCGTTCAGGGCAACAAAATTGCCGAATTTTTTGCTGACATTTGCTACTTCAATATTCATGATTGTATTTCTACCTCCATAGATTTTCTTTGAGCTGCTATGTAATATTCTAAAACGGCTTTTACTATGATTGTTGCGAGTGCCAATAAGGTCATAAGAGATGCGAGTGCAAAAGCTGATCTGAACATATATTCGCCATAGAGAATATCTATATAAAGCGGCATAGTGGTAGTCACTCCTCTAACAAGCCCAGACACAACAGACACCGCTCCGAATTCTCCCAAGGCTCTGGCGTTTGTGAGTATAATTCCATATAATAAACCCCATTTTATATTTGGGAGTGTTACTTTCCAAAAAATTTGGAATCCCGAAGCACCCAAGGTGAGGGCAGCTTCCTCATCGTCTTTTCCTAGTTCACGCATAAGCGGCGTGAGTTCGCGGGCTACAAATGGGAAAGAAACAAAAAGAGTTGCGAGAACTATTCCCGGAACAGCAAAAACAATTCTTATATCGTGGTCTATGAGCCAAGTTCCAAACCACCCAAAGGAACCGAACATAAAAATAAAGAGAAGCCCGGCTATCACAGGAGAAATGCTGAACGGCACATCGATAAGCGTAGTTAGAATTTTCTTGCCCGGGAACTCGTATTTAGTTATTAGCCAAGCTATGAAAACCCCGAAAAAAGTATTGATCGGAACGCATATCAATACCGTGAGCAGGGAAAGGCGTATTGCCGCCGCTACACCCGGATCCTTAAAAGTTTGCAGATAAACAGCAATACCGGATTTTAAAGCCTCCCTAAAAATTGTCGCCAAGGGCAGGATTATGAACACGGATAAAAATATGCCGGAGATAATGAACAATAAAATCTTTACCCACAGCGGTTCGTGAATGGTTCTTGTTTTAGCCATTAGGAACGCTCCTTTACCATATAGTTTTGGAGAAAGTTGGTGATGAACAGCATAATAAAAGCTATTATAAGCATAGTTGCGCCAATGGCACTTGCGCCCGCATAATCAAACTGCATAAGTTTTTTTATGATCAACAGCGGAACTATCTCGCTCTCATAAGGCATATTGCTGGATATAAATATAACAGAGCCGTATTCACCAAGCCCGCGGGCAAAAGCCATTGCCGCTCCGGTGATAAGAGCGGGCAGCACCGAGGGAAAAACAACCTTGAAAAAAATCTGAAAATAATTAGCCCCAAGGCTTGCGGCAGCTTCTTCCACACCGCTGTCCAATTCCTCTATAACTGGCTGCACGGTGCGCACCACAAAGGGCAGCCCTATAAAGACAAGCGCAATCACTATGCCCGCTCTGGAATATTCTAGCGAGATATTGAACAATGAGAGAAATTTCCCCATAAAACCATTTTGCGAGAACACCGTGGCAAGCGAAATACCTGCTACAGCGGTTGGAATGGCAAAAGGCAGATCTATGCAGGCATCAACTATTTTCTTTCCGAAGAAATTATGCCGTGCCAAAATCCAAGCGATGATAAAACCGAATACGAAATTCAGCAGCGCGGCGGCTATAGCCGAGAAAAATGAAACCTTGAATGCGGCAATAACACGTTCATCCAAAATAATTTTGAAATATTCAGCCGGTGGAATTTTTGCCGCGTAAATGATAAGGGCAGATATGGGTATAAGTATGAGAAAAGACAAATAGCTAAGGCTCAGTCCTAAACTTAATCCAAAACCCGGTATTTTTCCTCTGCCGTTTTTCATTTTCACTGGAAACCTCATTTCTTTTTCAATTCTGCCATTATCTGGTCAAATATCCCGTTGTCGGAAAAATGCAATTTATGCGCAGCCTGCCACCCTCCGAAATCCTTGTCTATCGTCACCAATTTGAGGTTCACAAAGTGCGAAAATTCTTTGGCGATTGCCGGATTGGAAGGGCGGTAATAATGCTTGCCGATAATCCGCTGCGCGGGGTCTGAATACAGATATTCCAAATAGGCAGTGGCTTCGGTTTTTGTACCGCGCTTATTCACAACGCCATCAACATAAGTGACGGAAGGTTCTGCGAGTATGCTTAGGCTTGGGGTTATTATCTCAAACTTGCCTTCGCCAACCTCCTTGTTCATCAAAAATGCCTCGTTCTCCCATGCGAGCAGTACATCGCCCAAGCCGCGCTGCGCAAAGGTATTGGTGGCACCACGCGCTCCGGGATCCAAAACAGACACATTGCCGTATAGCTTTTTTACAAAATCACGTGCCTTATCCTCGCCACCGTATTTGGCACGTGCATAAGCCCAAGCCGCCAAGTAATTCCAACGTGCCCCGCCAGAGGTTTTTGGGTCGGGGGTTATCACGTTAACACCTGATTTCACAAGATCGTCCCAGTCCTTTATGCCTTTGGGGTTGCCCTTGCGAACAAGAAAAACAATGGTGGATGTATAAGGCGAGCTGTTTTGCGGAAAACGTGTTATCCAATTATCGGCTATAAGGCCAGGCCGTTTCGCGCCAATCTCATCTATATCATAAGCCATAGCCAGCGTCACAACATCGGCTTGATTACCCTCAATAACGCTTCTCGCCTGCCCGCCGGAACCGCCGTGAGACTGGTTCACGGTTACCTCAACTCCAGCTTTTCCCTTGTAATATTCGGCAAAAGCCTTGTTGTAATCCTGATAGAGCTCCCTAGTAGGGTCGTAAGAAACATTTAGCAGCGTGACCTTTTTGCTCTGTGAATGCGCAAAAGAAGCCAAAAAGAGCACGAGCAGCAAGGTGCTTAACTTTATCTTATCCATTTTTACCTCCCTGGATATTATATATATTTAATATAAGATTAAACATATATGTTTGATATGTTATAAATATAGAAACTTTTAGAGCCTTTGTCAAGGGTATTTTTTAAAAATTGTTATTTAATCCCCAAGTGTCCACTCAATTCCGTATGCAAACCTAATGCCGGGTGGTGCATAGCCGACTTCTGGTTCCATAAGGCTGTGGTTCATATTTTCAATTTTTGAATAGATGATAAAACTCTGTATTTGCATGGAGCTTTTGAAGTTTAGGGATAGGTAATGCTTTAAATGAACAGGGGTTGCAAGGGTGTCGCTCTCCAAGCCATAATCCCATCTGCTGCCAAACCAGTCTGCATCAAACTGGATGCTTACTTTCAAACGATCTTCCACAAATCGGTTGCTCCAATAAACCGCTCCCTTGTAGTAGCGAGTTGGAACATTTATCGCTGGAGACCTATAAATTGTTTTTCCCTGCTCCGCATAAAAACGCCAGTTCCCAAGCTCAAAGCCAAGCCGCCAAAAGAGCTCATTGTTCCATAAATTTTTGGCATTTGCCCATTTGAACGCAGAATCTGCTGGAAGCGGGTCTAATTTTTTTGCTTCTTGAAGCGTCCAATATGGGACAATGGAATTTTGAGTTTCTTCGTATTTGTAGCCTGCCATATAAAAGAAATGTTTGCTGAGTTTATATTCCAAATTCATCTCTGTCCTCAGCCTTTCTTCTGCTTTTAGCTCCTCGTTGGGAAAAGCTATTCTGCCCACTCGCAAGATATGGGTTTCGTAAAAGTCTGGGAAACGGGTATCTTTTTGGTAATAAGCGTTTATCGATAAATGGCACGGCAAAAATAGGGTTAAGCCTGCAAAAAGCGCAGGTGCAAAATCCACAGAGTCAAAAGCGGATGCATTTCTTTGCAAGCCAGATTCTCCCTTAAACGCAAACCTCCATAGGGAGTCATTTATGCCTAGCATAAGCAACTGCCTATCTTGGTATAAATTTTCTTCTCCTCTTAAATACTCATATTTAACCTTTAAGCTAGGATTCAAAAAACTTTTGTGCGAAATTTCCCCTTCGCCGCTTTGCCCATTGTAGCTTTCACTTGTACTTTGCGGAAAATAAATGCTAGCTGAGTCCAGCTTTGAAAATTCAAATTCCTGAGAAGCAAAGCGATGGGATATGCTTAAATTATAATCGGGCAAAAAATTGTAGTTCCATATAAATCCGTAAAAACCGCTGCTTCCCTTTATGTTATAGGGCTTTTGAGGAAAAGTTATAAATGCACCTGTTTCGCTTTTTTTGAAAAAATTCCGCGTGGCATCATCACTGTCCAAAATCAGGTAGTTAAGTTGCGCGGTTATGCTTGAATGTGGAAAAATCCAGGTAATTGCCGGAGCAAAATGAAAGGAGCTATAATAAAGGCTTCTGCCGGCAAATGGAACCTTGCTGGAATCTCTTTTTAGCGATCCCACATAAAGCTGATGAACAATATCGTTGTAGCTGAAATCGTTGCTTTCTGAAACCGAGTGAGTTGCAAGCCCCAGCGAAAAAGCGACCGAATCCAAAAGCAGCCTATTGAATTCCAGCCTGAATACATTACCCTCCAATGCATAGCGTTCCCATAAAATTGCGGTTATGGGAGTGTCTATCGGGTTGTGATTTTCTCTGAAAATCAAATTTCCATTGCTTGCATTTAAAGAAAGCCCATAAGGCTCATAAATAGGCACGGGCGAATAAAGCCCCGAAAACCCAAGAGGCAATCTTTTTGCCGGCTCGGAGAACCCAGTTAAGCCAGCTCCAGCATCTGGGAGCCCCAAAAGGGAAATGCCATTTATCCAATAAGCCCTGCCACCTTCCACATCGTATTCTTTTGAAAGCACTCCTTTCTGCTCGGTTTGTGCATAGCGAGAAATGGAGGTTTCTGCGCCATGAATAGAAAGTGCAAGCATAAAAATGAGGAGCAGAATTTTTGCCACAATTGGAATTTAGTAAGTTATAGATTGCATAGAGCTTTGGGTGCAAGGTCTAGGCTAATTAAAAAAAGTGAAGAAAAAAAGCCAATAAACGCGTAAAATATCACAAGAAAAGGCCAAAAAAGGCTGCCTAAAAAAAACGTTCCTTTTTTCTGGACAGATATAATATAGAAAAAAAGCCGATAGTTGTCAAGGGTCAAACTGCCTAAAAATAAGGAACCTTTTTTTTAGGCAGCGAGCAAGCCGAAAATCGCGCACTGAGCACAGAGTAGGCGTGAGAAGAAGGGAGTTATTATGAGGTTAAACAGAGTTCTTCTATTGGCGGCGGGTATCAGTTGTATGATATTCGCCATGGTATTCACAATTTCGTGTTCAGGCGATAAAGGGCCAAGAGGTGCTAACGGCATAAATGGCAAAGACTGCTCGGCTGTACCCATGCCGAATCCTGCCCAGGGTTATGTTCTTTCCTGCGGCGGAGAAGTGGTCGGCAACATTTTGAACGGCAAAAACGCCGACGGCACACTTCCAGGCGATAGCGAGCCTTCCTGCAGCCTTGCCCCGTCTGCAACCTCCGGCTTTGCGTTCAGCTTGAATTGCGGCGGGACAGTCGTAAATATTCCCGCATCAAGCTCTGGCGGCGGCGGCGGCGGCGGCGGAAACTGCTCGGCGACCCAGCCAGACGAGTACAATAAATTCTGGCTAGTCATGAACTGCGGCTCAACCATCAACGTATGCTTGAACGGCGGCGCATTTGACCCCAGCACATCTATCTGCACCAACGGCCTCAAACGCGCCGTTGACATAAACAGGGTAGCCTACAACTACGGCAGCTATTATAGCGAGCTGACTGATGGCAGCAGTGCGACCTTTGATGCCACCACCAGTGGCTTGCCAAGCGACCCAAACTGGGCTGACGGTTCAACATACCTTTCAGGTTCATCTCAAGTTACTGCCGTCAGCTATCTTCCATTAAGGCCCGGCATTGTTCTTTCAAGGAGCCTGTTTACATGCCATTCCACAGCGGGCAATGTAAGCAGTAACCCCGACTTAATCACCGCCAACCAGTACGATCCGAACGTTAGCTTCTGCCAGCCTAAGACGAATGGCGTTTCCGGCGCTTACGAACTAAAACCCTTGTGCGGCGGAAATGACTATACAAACTCACAGTTCTGCTTCAAAGGCAAACCCAATGCAGCTGGCAAGCAAAAGGAGAAGGTGGTGAACAAGTGCGGCGGCGGTGCCACCCCCTCCTCTGGCTCTGAATTTACCTACAAGGAATTCTGCCAGGTCAACGAGGTATATACCAGAAAAGGATCATCCCTCAGCGGGACCACTGGCTATCCTTCGGTTAGTGTTGCTTATACCGCTTATGCTAACGGCAAAAAGGCGGATCTTTGCGGCGGCGAGAGTGTATGGTGGGATGCCGTGGACACATATACTAGTGCTAATGAAGCGTTAGCTGCCGGCAGAACAGCCGCTGCAGTAGGCGAAATAAGCACAGCCAATGACGGCGTTTGGAATACGACCACAGGCGCAAGCAACACCAGTATTGAACGCGGCATCATGCTTGCCCAGACAATATCAACATCTGGCACTGTAGGCAGCACTGAGATACCTGGCATAGCTAACACTACCGGCGCTAACAAGAACTTCAAGGGTTTTGATAAAGCATCCGAGGGACCGATTAGATACGGCAAGCGCACCTGCGAAGCGAATGTAATAATGACGCAATGCGCCCTGCCTTCCAATACAAATACCGCTTTACCCGAAGGCACCGTGGCGTTATTATACAACGCGAGAACGCATTTCTGCCGCGTGAATACTAAATACAACGGCACCACCGTCAAGCAGATGGTGGAAATAGTTCCTCTATGCTACAGCACAGACATAAGCCCCACAACAGGCAGGCCGCTGGGCGGAACCGAATTTGACGGAGTTGACTATGGCTGCGATTTAAGAGACGGCCAGCCCGCCAAAAAGTGCGGAGAAGAATTCTACAAAGACGAATCGGAATTCTGCTTCAAGGAAGGCGCTACCCCAATCGCCGTGGGACAGAAATGCAGAATATATCCTTTGGCCACCGGCGACAACATACAAGAGTACCTCCCTGCGCAGTACGACCCGAGAAAGCAGTTCTGCACATTGAAGATTAAAGCCATTACTGGTCAATCTGCCTCCAGCACCGAATGTACTGCTGGTTTTGTTCTTGGTAGTTCTTCTAGTGTTACTGGATTAAACAAGTTGGTGTATCTTAATGGCAGTGCCACCCAAGGCGGCGGCGGCGTTGGCGGCGGCGTTGGCAGCAGCGTGTGGTCATTGGGTGTTCCTACCCTTCTATATACTCCTTATGCTACCAACGGGTTCCCCGCCTGCTATGATGTCGGAGATATGAATTCGGATGAAACAGCAGCAGGCACCTACGCCTATGAGGAAGTCCCGGAAGACATGTGCCAAGGCAAAATCAAGTACAACCAGGGCAACTGGCTATGGCAGTCCTGCCTAGTCACCGACAAGACAGACAGAACCAAGGATCTATACCAGCATTGCGGCGAAGGCGAAATGCCAAAAGTCGACTTCACCGGCTGCGTAAAGGTAGCCCCACGCACAGTACCCTCCAGCTCCAGCGGCACAAGCTCCAGCTCTTCCGCTCCCGCTCTTACTTGCGGCACCGGCGCGGGTCAGGCTTTAAGCGCTTGCTTAACCACCGGCACCTGCACAACCGCAGGCGGAAAGTGGAATAAGATTACTGGCTTTACTGGCGCACCAAAATGCGTAGCAACCTGCCCAACTAACGCAACAGATGTATCAGATGAATGTACCGCTTGCCCTGCTGGTACATTCCCAAACGTGATTGACAACACCACCACCCCAGAATGCGTAGCAGATCCTGGCGCCAACAAAGTCTTTACCAGCCTTTCGGATAAGACTCAAATCTGGGAAGACGTAACAGAAGCAGAAAATGGCAGTGCAGCTGCTGGTGACAAATACTGTATAACCAAGGTGTCTGGCAAACCCAACTATTGCTCCTCAGTAGGAACATGCGTAGCTACAGATACAGGTGTAACCCCGCCTGTCTCAGGAACTTGCGGACTATAATACCAACCAACCTACGATAACCAACAACACATAACCTCCCCTGCCCCCTTCGCGAAAGCGGAGGGGGCTTCGGGGTTTACGGGGGCACCTGCCCCTACGTTATCTACATATCGTTGTAAAATTTCACCCGCGAAGGAGTTTCTTGGCCTCAGCCAAAGAAACTCCCTTTTCCAATAGGGCAAATAGCTCCTCGCGGCCTTCTTCCATGCCAATTCCAAAACCCTCTTCCTTGCCCTTCTCCTTCGCAACCGCAAGGGCATCAGAGCCATTCCTCTCAAGATTATGTTTCCCGCTTTGCAAGCAGCTTTTCAGCCTCGTCAATAGAATAGCCTTGGCGCAAAAGAGAAAAAGCTTTTTCCAAGGCTTCTTCCCTAGCCTCCTCGCACCTAACCGCAAGAACCTCGTCCATATCCCATTCACCTCGTATCATTTTCTCTACCTCCGAGCCATTCCTCTCAAGAAAAGATACTAAAATATTCTTGCTTATGCAAGCCTTCACCGCCAGCTTTACAGCTTCGCCAAGCCCCATGGATTTCAAATTATTCTTTATCTCCGCTATAAACTCCTCATAACCGCTTAACACCGGGCTTTTAACTACCATATCAGCATTCCGGCCTTTATTTATGTTATACACCTTCACTACTAGCTCCAGATATAAATCTGGAGTTTTAAACTTATAGGAATCAGATAATTTAAGTTCCTTTTGTCCCTTACATATTAGACGTACAAAAACGGGAAAAAAATCCTGAAAAGTGAAAAATGCAAACAAAAGTTTGCATTTTTTTGCATTTTTATACATTTTGGAGTTTTATTTATGGATAACAATAACTATATTCATTAGCGTCAATGCAACTAGACAACTCTTACAAATATGGCTTTGTGACCAATGTGGAAACCGAATCTTTTGAAAAAGGACTTTCGGAAGATATTATCCGCAGAGCGAGCCGCATTCGCAAGGAACCGGAGTTTTTGCTCAAATTTCGCTTGAAAAGCTATGAAAAGTTTTTAAGTATGAAGGCTCCAAACTGGGGCGAACTGAAATATGCCCCTATTGATTTGCAAAACATAGTTTATTACAGCGCACCAAAAAATAAAAAAGAACACGCAAATATAGAAGATGTTGACCCGGAGCTTTTGGAAACTTTTGAAAAACTCGGCATTCCTCTAGACGAGCAAAAGAGGCTTGCGGGGGTTGCTGTGGATGCTGTTTTTGACAGCGTTTCCATTTACACCAGCCACAAAAAAAAGCTCTTGGAACAAGGCGTTATTTTTTGCAGCTTTGGCGAGGCGGTTCAGGAATATCCCGAACTCATTGAAGAATATTTGGGTTCCGTTGTTCCCCCGGGCGATAACTATTATTCCGCGCTCAACAGCGCGGTTTTCAGCGATGGCAGTTTTGTTTACATTCCAGCCGGAATAAAATGCCCAATGGAATTATCCACATATTTTAGAATAAACAACAAAGAAGCAGGCCAATTTGAACGCACACTTATAATAGCGGATGCAAATTCACAGGTGAGCTATTTGGAAGGCTGCACAGCTCCCGAATTTTCCAGCAACCAACTGCACAGCGCGGTTGTTGAACTTGTGGCTTTGGAAAATGCAAATATAAAATACAGCACAGTGCAAAACTGGTACGCAGGCGACAAGCAAACCGGAGAAGGCGGCATATATAATTTCGTGACCAAAAGAGCGCTCTGCAAAGGAAAAAACAGCCACGTAAGCTGGACACAAGTGGAAGCTGGCAGTTCAATAACTTGGAAATACCCAAGCTGCATTTTGCAAGGCGATGGCTCGGCAGGAGAATTTTACTCGGTTGCTTTAACGAATGGAAAAATGCAGGCAGACACAGGCACTAAAATGATTCACATCGGCAAAAACACAAAAAGCACAATTATAAGCAAAGGAATATCCGCAGACCAAAGCTCAAACGCATATAGAGGGCTGGTAGAAATAAGAGCAAACGCAGAAAACGCCGCAAACTACACCCAATGCGACAGTATGCTTGTTGGCAGCGAGTGCGCCGCGCACACCTTTCCAACGGTCGTGGTGCAAAACAAAACCGCAAAAGCCGAACACGAAGCCAGCACCAGCCGCATAAGCGAAGATATGCTTTTCTTTTTGGAACAAAGGGGAATTTCAAGAGAAGATGCAATAGGGCTAATAGTTGGGGGATTTAGCAGAGATGTGTTTAAGGAACTGCCGGGTGAATTTGCGAGCGAAGCAAGGTCGTTGCTTGCGCTCAAGTTAGAAAAAAGCGTTGGGTGAGGTTTTACTAAAGTAAATTCCTTGGTCGGTTCAACAAATAGCGGATGCGGAAATATCTCTATGCAGAAAAGAGAGCGCAGAGCGCAATTATGATAAAAATGAGATAATTATGGATTTACCAAAAACAAGAGAAGAATTATATGGTACATACTATTTGAAAAAATCCTTAAGTTGACAGCTTGGGGGGTGGGGGTGGTTGTTTAAGTATCATTCGCTCCATGTTTATTTTCATATTCCACACAATCCGCTTCTTCTCTTCCGTCAATGTATTTTAATAATTCATCACGGCATCTTATAGCTTCACTCGAAGCTTTCCATAATTCTAATATCAACAGTTTATATATCGGATCAGGTCTGACTTTCGTTGCATCTATTCTTATCTTCATCATATGATGAAAATGAATAACGAGTATCTCATCTCCATTGAGCAAATTACTCGCTGTATGATCTACGCCTTGGTCTGTTAAAAATTCATCCCATTCTTCTCTGTAGTCTTCCATATATTACCCCTTTATCATTTTAACTGTCCATAAGTTAAATTTTTCCAAGCACTTTTCTACCATTTTGCCTCCATTTGGTTTATCAGCGGTAATATACAAATATTTTTCTACCTTCTTTTATAGGAGCTTTGTGAATTTTGAAAATAGACAGCATAACACTTTTCCCAGAAATGTTTGCACCCATGAATTGCTCAATTATGGGGCGAGCGCAAAAGAAAGGATTTTTGAATTTTAGAACAGTGCATTTGAGGGATTTTGCCATTAACGATTATGGGCAGGTGGATGATGCTCCTTATGGCACCCTCGCCGGAATGGTGCTTAGACCGGAGCCTCTCGCAAAAGCCATAGATTTTTGCGAACCTAAAAAAAATAATGCAACTGTGATTTTGCTTGCTGCAGACGGAGTGCCACTCACTCATTCTCTTTCAAAGGAGCTCTCTCAAAAAGAACATTTGGTTTTGGTGTGCGGGCACTACAAGGGCGTGGACGAGCGTATTAGGCAAAGCAGGGTGGACTTATCTGTTAGCATTGGAAATTACGTTGTGAGCGGCGGCGAATTGCCTGCGATGATTTTAATTGATGCTGTTGTTAGACTAATACCCGGAGTGCTGGGTGATATGGAAAGTGCAGAAACAGATTCCTTTGCGCAAAACGAATTACCTGGCTGCCCAGTTTGGACAAGGCCGCAAGAATTTGAAGGAATGAAAGTTCCAGATATTTTGCTATCTGGGCATCACGAAAATATACGCAAATGGCAAAAGGAACAGGTTATTCTGCGCTCTCCGAATTGCTAAACCCGTTGCCACCCAACGCAACACGGCGAATACCCTCCAAGGTTAAATAAGGGTCGTAGCTTTTAATTATAGGCGTGTGATTCAAGAGCATTTGACCCCAGCCGCCAGTGGCTATTATGGGAATGTTTTCCATTCCAGTTTCTTTCATTATGCCTTTTACCAAAAAATCCAGTTGTCCCAAAAAACCGTGAAGAATACCGGAACGCATAGCATCGCCTGTATTTTTTGCCACAAATTTATTTGTCCATTTTATGGAAACTGGCAAAAGCATTGCTGCCTTTTCTGTTAAAGCATCCATGGATGCGCTAATACCTGGCACAATTAAACCGCCTGCAAAACCGCCATTGTGCAAAACATCAAATGTTGTGGCGGTTCCCATATCAACAACAATTCCGTTTTGAATTCCCTGTGAACGCAAGGCAATCATATTGCACAAACGGTCTGGCCCAACACTCCCTGGGCGAGGGTAGGCTATGGGCAAATCAAGGCAATTTTTTGAACTCACAATTTGCACCTGTTTGTTGAAATAAGCAACAAGTGCTTTAATCCAAGGGCGTTCAAGCTGCGGAACAACATTGCTCAAACCTATATGGGTAAAATCTTTTGTTTTGCAGCCAAAGTGCTTTATCAAATCGCTTATTCTAAAAAAAATCTCATCGCTGGTTGTTTTTTCATTTGTTGTTAAGCGATAGCTCGCTTCTATTTTTGCATCTCGGTAAATGCCTATTGCAGTTTGGCTGTTGCCTATATCTATTGTCAAAACAAGAGTGTGTTTCATTTTATTCTCATAGATATATCAAGTGCTTTCACGCTGTGTGTCAGGGCACCAACGGAAATAAAATCCAGCCCAATATCTGAGAGTTCTTTTACTCTCTCCAGTGTCATATTCCCGCTTGCTTCCAGTTCCACTGGGTCGCCGCTCTCTTTTGCAATTTTAACCGCTTCGCGCATTAAATCATTGCTCATATTGTCTAGCATAATGCGATTAACCCCAAGCCCCAAGAGCAATTTCAATTGTTCCAAACTCTCCACTTCAATTTCAACTTTCAAGTTTTGGGTGTTTTGTTTTTTCACAGCCTCCCACGCCTCCAAAACCCCACCTGCGGCGGCAATGTGATTGTCTTTCACCAAAACCATATCCCATAAACCCATGCGATGATTTGAGCCGCCACCGGCAAGTACTGCGTATTTCTGCAAGGTTCTAAAACCCGGTATTGTTTTGCGAGTATCTAAAACTTTTGTTTTGCCGCCTTTGAGAGCATTTGCGAATTTATTTGTGATAGTTGCAACTCCCGATAGCTGTTGCAAAAAATTGAGCATAACCCGCTCGCCGCTTAAAAGCGTTTTTGTTTCGCCTGTTATGCTTGCAATTTGAGCACCGGCTTTAACTGTATCACCGTCTTGAACATAAGTTTCAATTTCAGCTTTGCCGCCAAGTTCGGCAAAAACAAGTTCAATTATAGGAAGTCCTGCCACCACTCCATCTTCTTTTGCAATGAGTTTTGCCCTTTGAACTTGCGTTGCTGGCAAAGTCCATAAACTCGTATAATCGCCTGTGCGAACATCTTCGTTCAGCGCAAGGCGAATTAGGGTTTTAGCATCTTGTGCCGGGAAGATTAACATTATTCTTCGCCACCTATCTTAAAAGTTTCAATCTCTCTTCTGGTGAAACGAGAGATAGAATACGTACGCCAAAGTTTTCATCCACAACAACAACTTCGCCACGAGCAACAACTTTTCCATTGATTAAAATATCAACTGGTTCGCCGGCAAGCCTGTCCATTTCAACAATGGCACCTGGGCCAAGCTCTAAAATTCGCTTTAAACTCATTTGCGTTCTGCCAAGTTCTATAACTATTGGCAATTCAATATCCATCAGCAAATCAAGAGCTTTATTGCCTGTGGAACCAAAGGGCCCGCCTGAATGTTGCGGTGTAAATGCAGGCGGTGCCGCAATCGGGCCACCACCGCCACCGCCAGGAATGCCTCCACCAACGGCAGCAGGTGCAGAAGGTGCAGGAGCTGAAGAAAGCCCAAGACTTGCAAGGCTTGTATCTGCACTGGCAAAAGACATTTTGGAAGAAATTTTAGACCTTATTCCAGAGAACAAACCATCTTCCAAAACAATTAATATTTTTCTGTCTGGAAATTCTTCTATCTTAACTAAAACAGTTGCTACCGCGCCACCTTTAAAATCATTTTTCCCGCTAAATTCACCAACTGAAGCCTGCCCAAAATCTATTGACAAATGAAGCTGTGAATCCATCACCGTTATGCAAGAGCCGGTGATTTGGTTTATTATTTCGCAAATTGCATCTTTGTGTTCATCGGTATAATCGGAGTGACCGGAACCCATGAGCATAAGGTCGGAAAGGGTTGCCACCTCAGGCTTGCTTATGGCAAAAAACATTTTTCCCACAGCACTTTTTTTAACATCAACACCTATATAAAGGCTCTGGCTTGTCAATTCATCTGGTATAACGGAATTTTCGCCTGCAACAAGCCATTGAAGCTGAAAATCAACAGCACGGGAAAGCACAGTTGTAACAACGCTAGATGCCTGCTCGCAAAGTACTTTGAAAAAGGGTCTCGCTACTTCTGCTGTATTCTCAACAGCCGCTGGTGCAGCAGCCGGAGCTGGCGCAGCCTCACCACCTCCACTTCCTCCGAGCAAACTCTTGGTGAGCAAATCTATTTCGTCTTGGCTTAATATATCACCCATAATCACCTCGGTTAATCGTCATCTCCCACCTCTCTGTCGATAATGCCTGTTATTTGAAAAGATTTTGACCTGCCTATAACACCGGGCTTTCCTAGGAATTTTGGACGGTCTTCTATAAACATAGTCAAATCGGATTGCGCAAGTTTGTCTAGAACCATAACATCGCCAACGCTGAGTTGCAAAAAATCCCTCACCGAGAGTTGAGTGGCTCCAATTTCTGCACGAAGCATGGCATTAGTGCTGGAAAGTTCGCGCTCAACCATTCTGCGAGTTTCCTGGGTGGTTGTTTTTTGCGCAGATATCCAAGATTCACCGCTCAACTTGTCTATGATGGATTCTAAAAGAACAAAGGGAAAGCAAAGGCTCATCAAGCCTGAACCCGTGCGGGTACGAACCTCAAGCGTCACCAGAACAACGGTATCGCCTGGAGGGGCAATTTGCACGAATTGCGGATTTATTTCGTAGTTTTCAATTTTTGGCGAAAAAATACCGATGTTTTCCCAAACAACCTTCAAATCCGCAAGAGAGCGTTCTATTATCTTGTATATAACGGTTTTCTCAATGTCTGTCATTTCTCGGTTGGTGGAATCTATTGAACGCCCCTGCCCGCCAAATAGGCGGTCTAGCATAATGAATATGAGCGAGGGGCTAACATCAAAAATTGCGCTTGACTCCAGCGGTTCCATTTGAAACACATAAATGCAGCTTGGCGTGGATATGCTTTTAATCACCTCGCCATAAGTGAGCTGTTCCACATTTTGCAGGCTAATGTCCACAACGGTTCTGAGCAGGCTTGTAAGCGTGGTTGTTAGCAATCTGGCATAACCTTCGTGCAAGTTTCTCAGGGTGCTTATTTGGTCTTTTGAAATGCGATCTGGGCGGGTGAAATCGTAGAGATTTACTTTTCTGTTCTCTGTTGGCACCGCTGTTGGGAAAAATGGCTGATAAGCTTGAGCAGGGGCTGCTGGAGCAGCAGCAGCAGCGGCAGCCGGGGTTGCCGAAAGCCCCGACATCATTGCATCAATTTCTGCTTGTGATAGAATTTCTCCCACTTTATTTTACCTTTCACTGCAAAAGGAATGAGTCAAAATAACTGCGGCGAACCTTTCCCAAAGGTTTGCCAAGTGCTTCTTCCGGTAAAATATTATTTACTGCAGCAACAATTTCCTCTCTTATGGCTTTTTTTCCATCATTTGTCATAAGTTCCGAAAGAGCTTTAGAACTCATTATGTCTATAACTATGTCTTTTATGCGAGCTTTGCGAGCTTCCAGTTCCGTACCCAATTGAGTATCTGCGGGGTCGTACTCTAACTGAACTCCGCATTTGAGGTAGCGACCATCTTCGCCGCTTATGTTTACGGTTACTTCTATTGGAGCGGCCATAGTAGCACCCATATCGGTTTGCATTTTGAGCGCGGCTTGCCTTTCTGCTTCCATCTTTTGGCTTTGAACTTCCGCTAAATCAGGTTCTTTTAGCTTGCTCACGAAAAACACCGCTATTCCAACTTCTATGCCCACAAACAAAAGCAAAATAGCAGCGACAATTACCCATTTAACTAAGCTAGACTTTCCCTCGGAACTCGCCGCCGGAGCTTCTTCTGGTTTTTTCTCTTCTTCCATTCCTGCCATTTAATCCTCACCAATAGGGGTAATATAGTAATTAGCGTGTAGGAATGTTTGCAGATTTCATCTCCGTTTTTATTTGAGATATGCTATAAGTTCCAAAATGAACCATGGAGGCTATGAGAGCTGCATCTGCATGTGTTTTTGCGAACAATTCAACTATATGCCTTGGTTCTCCGGCACCGCCGCTTGCTATAACTGGAATTGACACGGCCTGAGCTATTTTTTCCGTAATTGCAAGTTCGTAACCATTTTTAACGCCATCAGTATCTATGCTATTAAGGCAAATTTCACCAATGCCCAAATCTTCCGCTTTTTTTGCCCACTCCACCGCATCTAAACCCATATATTCCCTGCCGCCGCGAATAACAACCTCATAGCCGCTTGGAATTTTATCGGAAACTCCAATGAACTTCGCGTCCATTCCAAGCACAATGCACTGTTTGCCAAAGGCCTTGGCACCCTCCGTTATTATTTCTGGATTTAATACGGCAAGGCTGTTAATGCTAACTTTTTCTGCCCCAGCGAGCAAAATTTGATGCATATCTTCCAAATTGCGCACACCTCCTCCAACGGAAAAGGGAATAAACACATTTTTCGCAATATCCCTCACCATTTCAATATCGCATTGCCTGTGTTCCGCGCTTGCGGTTATATCGTAAAAAACAAGTTCGTCAACGCCCTCTTTGCTATATTTGGCACCCATTTCAACAGGGTCTCCAATATCTATATTGCCTTTGAATTTAACGCCTTTGGTAACCTTGCGATCGCGAACATCTAGGCAAATAATAAGTCTTTTAGTAAGCATTTCCTTTCCTGTGTTTTATCCTCAAATCTGGAATAACCTGCGAGGCTGCAAAAGCGTTTTCGTAATATCTTATTGCAGTGCGCTTGAATCTAAAATCCATAGCAGCCACGTCAAAGCGGGAATTTTGCTCAAGCCCGCCGTTATTGTGCAAAAAGTGAAGAGCGGTTTGCCAAATTTTTCTCTGTTTTTCCTTATTAACCCTTGTGTCTGGCAAGCCATAAGAATTTTCCCAAACAGATTTCACTTCCACAAAAAGCCACACGCCCTTTTTATCTTTAGCCACTATATCAAGCTCACCGCCCGCATATCTATAATTCCTTGCGAATAATTTGCAACCTTTGCGCAACAAATAAGCGCAAATATAAGTTTCTGCCGTGCGGCCTCTCTCGCTTTTAAATGTAAGCATATATCAGGAATGTAGAAATCTCTTTGCTAAACTCATGGCTATTCTCTTTTCGTAATATGCGGCCTCATTTATAAATGTAGGGTAGCAGGTTTCGCCTTCCCAAAGAATTTCTTTGCCGTCAAAGCCCATAAATACAGGCATTCCGCTTTTAAGTTCGCAAAAATCCTTGCCTTGCAAAGCGGGGTGTATAATAGCGGTTATATTGCCCCCAGAATCTCTTGGGTAATCAATGCTCCGCATTTCTGTGAATGTTTCAAAATTGTTTATTTTTGGCAAAGTTCCATTATTCCAAGCCTCTATGAGCTCCAAAAAACGAAAAACAACTCTCTCCACCTTAAAAAAAATTTCCGCATCAAGAGTTCCGTGCGCTTGCGGCCCTGCTTCTATGCAAACATCGCTTTTGGCTATTGTGCCAAGATAGGGAGATTCTTCTCTTTCTTCGGGTTGCAGATAAATATGTATGTTTGAAAATTCGCTTGCAATTATTGCAGAAATTTGCAGAATAGCAGGCTCTGAGGAACTGAGTATAAGAGTTACGCCCATATTTGCGGTTGTATTGTGTATATCCAAAATAAAATCTGGTGCATTTTCGCTTCCCTTTTTTCCAATCAAAGCATTGATTTCTCTGGCACGTGTTGGTTCCAAAGCATTATCGTTGCTGTTCAAATTAGATAATGCAAAACACCTATTCAAATCTCTGTCTATATACCTACGGCAAGCCGCTGCCGCCGCCGGGTTTGCCAAAAGCCAGCCGTGCTTTTTTGCCAAATACACGCCCGTTAATTCGTTTCCGTGAGTTCCGCCGCAGATGACTATGTTTTTTATGCAGTCCATTTTTTGTAATTTACAAAAATACAATCCATAACAATCAACAAACATAATGCGGGGCAAAGGCTAGACCGCTTTTTGCGCAAGGCTTTTCCTGTTGCGCCACTTGGTTTGCTGTTTTCTATATTTACCCTTAAATATAACTTAAAAGGAGAAATGTATATGAAAACACAATCCCTGTTTAGAACAATCTTTGTCACTGCATTTATTGCCGTGCTGTTATCTGTGGTATCTTGCGATGTCGCCAATAGTTCTTCCGCGCTGGTGGGTCATTGGCTACATGAGAGCGGCAGCACGGATAAAAAGCCAGAAGATATGGAATTGCTCAAAGATGGAACTGGAGTATGTGACGGTGCCACTATTTCGTGGAAAGTAGAGGATAAACGCTTTATAATCCAATCGTCCTCGCTTGGTATGGTTAGTGATTATGAAGTGTCTGGTTATAGGCTTACTCTAACCAGTAACGGTGAAAAAAGTACGTACGTAAATGTAAATAAATATCAGCAGAAAGGCAGTTTCACCGATTCCCGTGACAAGAAAAAGTATGGGACTATAAAAATCGGCGATCAAACTTGGATGTCGGAGAATTTGAATTACGATGCTGGAGGAAAATGCTACGATAACGATCAAGCCAACTGTACAAAATATGGCAGGCTTTATGATTGGAAAACAGCTTTGAGTGTTTGCCCCAGCGGCTGGCATTTGCCTAGCAAAGACGAATGGCAAACTCTTGTGGATTTCGCAGGCGGTGATAAAGTTGCTGGTAAGAAATTCAAGGCGAGAAGCGGCTGGGAAAGTAATCAAGGGAAATCAGGCAATGGCACTGACATTTATGGCTTTTCCGCCTTGCCGGGCGGCGGCGGCAGTTCCAATGGCTATTTCCGCAGTGCCGGCGACTACGGCATCTGGTGGAGTAGTGCTAGCGAGGACAGTAGCAGCTTCGCCTACCACCGGGGTATGGGCTACGACAACGAGGGCGCCCTCTACAACCACAACGATAAGAGCTACTTGTTCAGTGTTCGTTGCTTGCAGGACTAAGCGCGTAGCGCCGCCGCTAGCCGTAAGGCAAGCGGTGCAACCGTATGCTGTGAGCGTTCACTTCGGCTACGCTCAGTGAACTGTTGGGGCGGTGGGGCGATTTTTGTGGAGTGTCCACTTTCTATATTATTACAAAACAAGGAGTTTTTTATGACTATGACATTGGAAATTAAGAATCCTGCTGTGCTTAATCTAATTAAGCAGTTGGAGAGTTTGCAAATGTTGAACGTGGTAAAATCTTTGGAAAATTCAAAAGTTGACTGGCGAAAATTTAGGGGGGCTTTGCCTAAACAAGATCCGGAAGAACTAGATAAAGAATTAGCCGATTTGAGGAACGAATGGGAGCGAGATATATTCTAGATACGAACATTATAATCTATTATCTCAAAGGGCAGATGTCAAGCGACACAGCCGCCTTCATTGAAAAAAGATTATTTTTAGGAAATCCAAATTTATTTCTTATTTCCATTTCTAAAAAATTTTCCTATAGGAAAATAATTTTGTATATTTAATGAAATATTTTCGCATAGGAAAATAATATGAAAGAGCAGTTTTTGAATAGAGAGAGCTATTTGCAGCAATTTATGGCGTGGATAGAGAAGCCTGTTATAAAAGTTATAACGGGGCAAAGGCGTGTTGGCAAAAGCAAATTTATGCTTCAAGTGATGCAACATATCAAAAAATCCAACAAACAGGCGAATATAATATATATAAATACAGAAGAAGAGGAATTTCAGCACATAACAGACTACAAAGCACTGCAAAAAGAGATTAACGCAAAGTTGTCCAAAAAAGCCAAAAATTATTTGTTTGTGGATGAAATTCAAGACATAAAAAAATTTGAACTAGCTTTGAGAAATTATTTGGCAAAGAATGAATGTGATATTTACTGCACAGGCAGCAATTCCAATTTAATGTCTGGAGAATTAGCGAGCTATTTAAGCGGCAGATATGTGGAGTTTAAAATACATCCTCTTTCTCTTGACGAATTTTGTTTATTCCATAACCTACCAAAAAACAACGATACCTTGCTGAAATATTTTCGTTTTGGCGGAATGCCTTTTTTGCGAAATTTGCCACTTGAAGAGTTGATGGTCAATGAATATTTGCAAAGCCTTTACAGCACAATTTTATTGAGGGATATTGCGGAACGCCACGATATTAGAAATCTGCATTTGCTAAAATCTCTCTCTCGCTATATTGCCGATAACACAGGCTCAATATTTTCTTCTTTAAGCATAAGCAAGTATTTGAAGTCTATAAATTTGCTTGTTTCGCCAAAAAGCATATTGGATTACGCAGATTATTTGAAAAATGCCTTGCTTGTGAACCAAATTGAAAGGCACGATTTAAAAGGAAAAAAATTATTTTCTTCCGGTGGAAAAATATATTTTGAAGATTTGGGATTAAGAAATACCGTAGCTGGCGGTTTTAAAATAAACGATATTCAAAAAATCCTTGAGAACTCTGTGTATATGCATTTAGCAAGGCAAAACTATAAAATATCCACAGGAGTTTTAAACTCACAGGAAATTGATTTTATCGCAGAAAAAAACGGCAAAAGAATTTATGTCCAAGTTGCCTATAAATTATCTTCGCAAGAAACCATAGACCGAGAATTTGGTAATTTGCTTTTGATAAAAGACAATTTTCCTAAAATAGTTGTGACTATGGATGAACTGGCTGGGAATGATTATCAAGGGATAAAGCATATTCATGTATTGGATTTTTTGTAATTTACAAAAGTGCTATCCATAACAATCAACAAACATAATGCAGGGCAAAGACTAGACCGCTTTTTGCGCAAGGCTTTTCCGGTTGCGCCGCTCGGTTTGCTGTTTTCTGTTATACGCAAAAAGAAAGTGAGGGTGAATGGGGTAGTGGGGAAAGCCGCTCAAATGCTGTGCGAAAATGATGCTGTGCAAATTTATGAGAATTTGCCGCAAGTTCAAAAAAAAATAACTTTTGAACAGACAAAAACTTATGCAAAAGAAAAGCTGTGTTTTGTTTTTCAAAATTCGGATTTTGCAATTCTCAATAAACCCTGCGGTCTTGCCAGTCAATCTGGCAGCGGTGTTAAAGAAGAGGAATGTTTGGTTGGAATGCTTGAAATTTGGGCGCAGGAACAGGGTATTGATTTTAAGCCAGCTCTGGTTCATCGCTTGGATAAAGAGACATCGGGCTTGCTGATAGCGGCTCTTTCTGGGCAGGCTGCGCGTGAGTTTGGGAATATTATAAGAGAGAGAAAAATAAAGAAGGAATATTTGGCTTTGGTGAAAGGACATTTGCCGCAAAAAAAAGGGAAGATGAGTATGCAGCTCCCAGACGATGATAGAATTTCCGAAACTAATTGGATTGTGGAAAAAAAATTTGAGGAATGTGATTTGGTGCGTGTGGGTTTGGAAACGGGGCATAAGCATCAAATAAGAATCAGTTTTGCGCAAAATGGGCATCCGCTTTTGGGAGATTCCAGATATGGAGATTTTGCTTTTAATAGAAAAATGAAAAAAGAGTTTGGGCTTTCTAGGCTTTTTTTGCACGCCGCGCTTTTGGAGTTCAGTTGGAGGGGGGAGAAGATAAAGGTGGAAGCTCCTTTGCCAAAGGAGTTGGAGAAATTTCTAAATTCTCTCTATGAGCGATTTCCATCAAACCGATGAGCCGCAAAACGGCGAAACCATAGCCATTATTACCACGAACAAGGGGCAAATGAAACTTCGTTTGTTTCCAGAGCTTGTGGGTGGAGCTGCGGAGAATTTTATTGAGCTTGCAAAGCAAGGTAAGTACAACAATGTTCCTTTTCACAGAGTCATAAAAGATTTTATGATTCAAGGTGGCGATTTTACAAATAAAAATGGCACCGGAGGCCATGCAGCTGCTGGAGAAGGGGAGAACATAGGTGATGTTTACGACCCTCGCTTGAGGCATATCAGGGGTGCTCTTTCTTGGGCAAAGACTAGTGCCCCAAATTCCATAGGCAGCCAGTTCTTCATTGTTCACGGAGAAAACGGTGCGCACTTTCTAGACCATCCTCCAAACGGGCATTCCCACGAAGGCTACACCGTTTTTGGGCAACTTTACGAAGGTTTTGGAACTTTAGACTCCATTGCAGAATCAAAGACCGATAAAAGAGACAAGCCAAAAGAGGAAGTCATTATTGAGAGCGTGGAAATTTCTATATTACCTACCGCTATGAAAACAGTATATAATTTTAGCGCAGGTCCCAGTATTCTTCCTAAGCAAGCAACAGAAGAAGCAAAAGCGGCCATCACAGATTTCGCAAATACCGGTATTGGTATTTGCGAAATAAGCCACCGCACCAAGCACGTGGAGGGCATGGTTGCAGAAACAGAATCTCTTTTGAAAGAATTGCTCTCAATACCAGAAGGTTATGAGATTTTATTCTTGGGCGGAGGCGCATCACTTCAGTTCTGCATGGTTCCAATAAATTTGCTCGGCGCAAATTCCGTTGCAGACTACACAGACACAGGCCTTTGGGCAAGCAAAGCTCTAAAAGAGGCAAAAAAATTCGGCAAGGTAAATGTGGTTTGCTCTTCCAAAGATTCCACATACAACCACATTCCCAAAACCTTTGAGCAAACACCCGGAGCAACTTATTTGCACGTAACAAGCAACAATACCATTTACGGAACGCAATGGAAGGAATTTCCAAAAGCGAACACTTATTTGGTTAGCGATATGAGCTCTGATATTTTGAGCAGGCCAATAGATGTTTCCAAATTTGGGCTTATATATGCAGGTGCGCAAAAAAATATGGGGCCTGCTGGCGTGGCAACAGTTATAATTAGGAGCGATATTTTGGGCAAGGTGGAACGCGATATTCCAACAATGCTGGATTACCGCACCCACATTCCAGAAAAGAGCATGTTCAACACACCGCCGGTGTTTTCAATTTATGTTATGAACAGAGTTTTGCATTGGTTAAAAAATCTGGGCGGTGTTGCCGCAATGGAAAAGCTAAATGCCAAAAAAGCCAACATGCTTTACGATGCTCTGGATAACTCAAAGCTATTCAAAGGCACGGCTGCAAAAGAAGACCGCTCAACTATGAATATTCCCTTTGTGTTCAGGGAAGACGCTGTTGCCGCAGATAAAAAAGAGTCGCTGGAAAAGGACTTTTTGAAAACCGCTGTGGAAAAAGGTTTAGAGCAATTAAAAGGCCACCGTTCAGTTGGCGGCTTTAGGGCAAGCATTTATAACGCTATGCCAATTGAAGGAGTTGAAACCTTGGTTGCCTTTATGGCTGAGTTTGAGAAGAAAACGCTGGGGTAAACAAAAAAAATATTTACTACATTGTAATAGCTTGGAGATTGTTATGGCAGAAGAATTGCAACATTTGATAGACAAAATCAAAACCGAAGCCGTGGATAAGGCAGAGGCAGAGGCTTCTCGCATATTGGCGGAGGCAAAGGCTAAAGCGGCCCAAATAGTGAAAGAAGCGGAAGCAAATGCCGCATCTAAGCTCGAAAAAGCCGATAAAGATTCGCAGGCCTATGCGGAGCGAAGCGAAAAGACCCTTACACAGGCGGCTCGGGACGTTGTGCTTGCCGTGTCTCAAGGCGTGGAAAAGTCCGTGCTTGGGGTGCTAGCTCTAAACGTGGAAAAGTCTTTGACCCCAGAGCTTATGCAGAAGCTTCTCTTAACGCTTGCGAGTGGCTATGCTGGCAAGCAAGCAGTGGTTTCTCTTTCGGAAGAGGATTCAAAAAAACTTGCCTCTTTTATAACCGGAGAGTTCCAAAAAAAACTGGGAGCAGGAGTTACTGTCCAAAGCGACAGTGGAATTTTCGCGGGTTTCAGGCTTTCTTATGAAAACGGCAAGGTTAGCCAGGAATGGACGAATGAAGCTATAGCTGATGCTTTGTCTGCTATTCTTCGCCCTGCTCTTGCAAAAATAGTTCAGCAAGCAATTAAGGGCTAGGGAATGAGTGCAGCTTATTTGTTGTCTAGTTTGCCAAGCCTAGAGCTAGGTGCAGCGGCTCCTTTATCTATGGAAGAATACAGGCGGTGCTGCGATGGAATAAAGGGAGTGAATTTGAACGACTTTGATGCCGTGGTAGCTGGGGCTCCCGGCTTGCATCCATTTACTGTGGCTTATGCAAATGCTTTAACAGAAATAAAAAACGCAACTGCGGCATTTCGCGCTTCCAAGTGGGAAGGCGAGAACATTCGGATTTCAGAGCGTTCTTATTCTGGCTATCACGTGGACCTTCATCAAAAACTCTCCGATGCCATGAACATTCAAAATCCCCTTGAAAGGGAAATTGCTATTGAACGAGCTCGCTGGCAAGTTACAGAAGAGCTTGCAGGCATAGAGTATTTTTCAGAAGCAAAAGTTTATGCTTACATTGTAAAATTGCAAATTAATAACCGTCTTGCCAAGCTAACCGAAGAAGCTGGCAAAGCGGCAGTGGAAAACTTTATAAAAGCAAATGACCACGAGGTCTCTAACTGAGGATATCGTTCTTATGGCAAATACAGGAAAAATCATAGGCGTGAACAGCAACTTGTTACGCGCCAGCTTTGAAAAGCCAGTTGTGCAAAACGAAGTGGCTTTTGCAGTCCTTGAAAATGGCACCCGCCTAAAAAGCGAGGTGATTCGCATTAGGGGCTCGGTTGCCGAGTTGCAAGTGTTTGAAGACACAACGGGCTTAAAAGAGGGCGATATCATTGAGTTTTCAGGTGCGCTCCTTTCTGTGGAACTGGGGCCTGGTTTATTAACTCAGGTGTTTGACGGTTTGCAAAACCCATTGCCTCAGTTAGCCGAGCAGTGCGGCTTCTTTTTGCAGAGAGGCAAATATCTGGAAGCTTTGCCACGTGATAAAAAATGGGCTTTCACCCCAAGCATAACTGTTGGTGCTAAGGTTTCCGCAGGCGATGCCCTTGGTTCTGTGCCAGAGGGAATATTCAAGCATTTGATAATGGTTCCTTTTGGTCTTCAGGGAACATTTTCGGTGGAGAGCATTTCACCTGCTGGCGATTATACGGTTACAGATACTATTGCCAAGATAAAAGATTCAAGCGGAAAAAGTCACGAAGTTAAACTTATGCAAACTTGGCCTGTTAAGCTACCTATAAAATGCTATGCCGAGAGGCTCCGTCCAACAGAGCCTTTAATAACAAAACAGAGAATTGTAGATACATTCTTCCCTGTGAACAGAGGCGGAGTTTTCTGTGTTCCAGGGCCTTTTGGCGCAGGTAAAACAGTGCTCCAGCAATTAACCGCTCGCCACGCAGAAGTTGATATCGTGATCATTGCCGCTTGCGGTGAGCGCGCGGGCGAAGTTGTGGAAACCTTGAAAGAGTTCCCAGAGCAAATGGATCCTCGCACAGGGCGCAGTTTGATGGAACGCACATTAATTATATGCAACACAAGCTCAATGCCTGTTGCCGCTCGTGAAGCATCTGTTTACACAGGCGTGACCCTTGCCGAATATTACCGTCAAATGGGACTCAACGTGCTGCTGCTTGCAGATTCAACAAGCCGCTGGGCACAGGCTCTTAGAGAGATGAGCGGTCGCTTGGAAGAAATCCCAGGCGAAGAAGCTTTCCCTGCATATTTGGAATCTGTTATTGCGAGCTTCTATGAGAGAGGCGGCATAGTTCGCCTTAAAAGCGGGCAAACTGGTTCTGTGACCATTGGCGGAAACGTTTCTCCTGCTGGTGGAAACTTTGAGGAGCCTGTTACGCAGGCAACGCTAAAGGTGGTTGGTGCATTCCACGGACTTTCAAGAGAACGTTCCGACCAGCGTCGTTTCCCAGCAATTCACCCGCTTGATAGCTGGTCTAAATATCGCGGTTTAATAGACAATGCAAAAACATCTGAAGTGCATGGAATTCTTAGCAGAGGCAATGATGTGGGACAAATGATGAAAGTTGTGGGCGAAGAAGGTACCTCAATGGACGATTTTGTTCTTTACCTGAAAGGCGAGTTTTTGGATGCTGTTTATTTGCAGCAAGATGCCTATAATAAAATAGACGAGGCTTGCCCTGGAGACAGGCAAGAATATGTGTTCGATAAAATTTACCAAATCTTGAAAACTCCGGTTACTTTCAAGGAAAAAGACTTGGCGCGTTCCTTTTTCTTAAAGCTAACTCAAACAGCAAAAGACTGGAACCGAGTGGAATTCAAATCAAAAGAATTTGAGGAATTGGAAGGCAACATTCTAAAAGCCGTAGCGGAGGTAACTGTAAATGCATAAGGTTTATCATAAAATTGAAAGAATTGCAGGCAATGTTATTACAGTTGCCGCAGACGGCGTTAGCTATCACGAATTGGCACAGGTGCAAAGCCCAAGAGGAACCTCTTTGGCACAGGTAATTCGCTTGGATAGCGGCATGGTCGATTTGCAGGTTTTTGCTGGAAGCCGCGGCATTTCCACAGATTCGCAAGTGCGCTTTTTGGGCAGGCCAATGCAGGTTCCATTTAGCGATTCCTTGCTAGGGCGCGTATTTTCTGGAGCAGGCGAGCCCAGAGACAAAGGTCCTGTTATAAATGAGAATTTGATTGAAATAGGCGGTCCTTCTGTTAATCCTTCAAGGAGAATTATCCCAAAGAATATGGTGCGCACTGGAATTCCTATGATCGATGTGTTCAACACCTTGGTCGTTAGCCAAAAGCTCCCTATTTTCTCAATAGCTGGCGAACCATATAACGAACTCCTAGCCCGCATAGCTTTGCAAGCAGAAGTTGATGTTATCATTCTCGGCGGCATGGGTTTAAAATACGATGATTATCTGTTTTTCAGGGATTTTTTGGAAGAACACGGTGCTCTTAGCCGCACGGTTTCTTTTATGCACACAGCCTCTGACCCAATTGTGGAATGTTTGCTTGTTCCAGATGCTGCCTTGGCTGTTGCAGAACAATTCGCAACTCAAGGCAAAAAGGTGTTGGTGCTTTTAACCGATATGACAAACTTTGCCGATGCAATGAAAGAAATTGCAATCACAATGGAGCAGGTACCATCCAACCGTGGCTATCCCGGCGATTTGTATTCCCAGCTTGCCAGCCGCTACGAAAAAGCGGTGGATTTTGAGGGTTCGGGTTCAATAACCATCCTTGCGGTGACCACAATGCCAGGCGATGATGTAACTCACCCCGTTCCCGATAACACAGGCTATATAACCGAGGGTCAGTTCTATTTGCGCAAAGGCAGAATTGAGCCATTTGGTTCTCTTAGCCGTTTAAAGCAGCAGGTCAATGGCGATACGCGCCAAGACCATCGCACAATAATGAACACCATGATTCAGCTTTATTCCAGCTACAAAGAAACCTTAGAAAAGCAGTCTATGGGTTTCCGTATGAGCAACTGGGATGCAAAGCTCTTGAAATACGGTGTTCGTTTTGAAAAGGAGATGATGGATTTGTCTGTTAACATTCCTTTGGAAGCGGCTTTGGATCTAGGTTGGAAAATCCTCGCAGATTGCTTTAAACCCGAAGAAACGGGCATTCCCAGCAAGTTGATAGAGAAGTTCTGGCCCAAGTAAAACTGGATGGCTCAAAATACATTCAATAACCTACTGGAGATAATGCAACGCCTCCGCTCCGCGGATGGCTGCCCTTGGGATAGGGAGCAGAATTTCAACAGTTTGCTGCCTTACCTTTTAGAAGAATCTTATGAATATATAGATGCTGTTCAAAGCGAAAACCTAAAAAATATGGTAGAGGAACTTGGCGATGTGCTTTTGCAGGTGGTGTTTCACGCTCAAATAGCCAAGGAAGAGGGTAAGTTCACAATAGACGATGTTATAAATGGAATTTGCGAAAAAATGGTTAGGCGGCATCCTCACGTTTTTGGCTCGGAAACACTGGGAACTTCCAAAGAAGTTCTTAAAAAGTGGGAAGAGATAAAGAGCGAGGAAAAGAAGGAAAAACCTGCCTCTGCCATGGACAAGGTGCCTCGTTCTATGGTTGCTCTTTCCCGCGCACAGGAGCTTTCAAGGCGGGCTGCAAAGGTTGGCTTTGACTGGAGCGATTCCAAGCCCGTTTTGGAAAAGGTAAGGGAAGAAATAGGGGAGTTTGAGGCAGAGGAAGCTGGCTCTTTGAATGCCGAAGAGGAGTTTGGGGATATTCTTTTTGCCTTGGTGAATTTAGCTAGGCATAAAGGCATAAATGCCGAAACCGCCCTTGCAAGGGCAAATGCCAAATTTGAAAAGCGGTTCCGGCAGGTAGAGATAATGGCAGACGGAAAACCTCAAAATTTTACACTTGAAGAATTGGACAAATTTTGGGAAAAGGCAAAGAAAATGCCGAATTAAGGTAGCATATCCACAATCTTTCGGGCTATTGAATCCACAGTTTCTGGGGAAATGTGATATTGCTTTTCATGTACCAGCTGCTGAATGCGCTGAACATTCTCGCTTCTCCTTTTTTCCCACTCGCTTTTGTGAGTATCCGACTCTTCTAGGATTTTTTGGGCTAGAGGAGAAAGGGCGAGGGTATATTCGCTTGTTCTAGCTGGATTCCGTTCTGGTGTTGGGCGGGGTTCTGGTTTGCTCACTTCTATCGGTTGAGGAGCTTGAGTTTGCTTTTTTTGAATATTACGCTCCTGCTCGCTCGGCATCGGCGAGTCCGGATTTCTTATTAAATCCGCTACACGAGTTGTAATTTCAGACGCATTCATAGCATTACCCTAATCTTTTTATCGGCATAATTTACAAAAATCTTAATATTTTTCTAAAAAATTTGCTACATTAACCATTATGAAAACACTTAACTCCACCCTGCTCCCAAGGCTCAGGCTATTGGGTATACTAATAGTCATTATGACAGTGCTTGTTATAATGACTGGTTGTGGCAAAAAAGTGAGCCGTATAGGCTCTGACACCACAATAGACCTTTCTGGCAATTGGAACGATACAGATTCTCGCCTAACGGCAGAGGAAATGCTAAACGATTGCTTAACAAGGCCTTGGTATCAAACCTTTTTGCAAACCAAAAATGGCGAAATACCCACTATTGTGATAGGGCAGATTCGCAATCTCAGCACCGAACACATTAATACCGGCACTTTCATAAACGATATCCAACGGGTTTTAATCAACTCCGGCAAGGTGGATTTTGTGGCAAATGCCGAGGAGCGCAGGCAGCTTCGTGCCGAAGTTGATGACCAAAAAGGCAATTCCACAGATGAAACCTCCAAAGAACGCGGACAAGAAATAGGTGCAGACATAATGCTCACAGGTTCAATAAATTCCATAATAGATCAAAGTGGCGGTGAGCAAGTGAAATTTTATCAGATAGACCTTGAGCTGACGGATCTTCAAACCCACAGAAAACTGTGGATTGGCAACAAGAAAATCAAAAAGCACATTGAAAAAAGCGCTTTGAAACTGTGATATTAATACTATCATTTGCCGTATTTCTGGCTTCTTGCGCAAGTCCGGCAAAGCTCAGAGCAGAGAATGTTTCTAAAACAGCCAGCCTTGGCAACTATCAAGCTGCCATAGACAAAATTGAAAAAGATAAAAAGCAGCTCTATAATTCCGAAGATTCTTTTTTGCTTGAATTTGATTTAGGTGTTTTGTATCACTATAATCAAAACTATAAAGAGAGCATACAACACTTAGCAAATGCTGAGCAAATTTTGGAAGATTTGTATTCGCGCTCGGTGGCAAACGAAGCAACTGCATTGCTCACCAATGACAACATTCGCCCTTACCGCTCTTATCCCTTTGAAATACAATGGCTTTACCAAACGCAAATTTTAAATTATTTGGCTATTAACGAAATAGACGAAGCTGTAGTAGAGGCTCGCCGTGCCCTTTTGGCAATTCAAAGCCTGCAAGAACAGGAAAAAGACAAGTTTAACGAAAGCGGTACCTTGCAATACTTAATAGCCTTGTCTTATGAATGGCAAAAATCCGAAGATGATGCCCGCATAGCCTACGATAATGCAAAAAGAAACTTTGCAAAGTCGGGCTATACCCCAAACCTTGCAAGTCAAGTTCCCCAAAACGAGCAGGAAATTATAGTTATTGGCTATGCAGGTTTAAGCCCTATTTTAGGGGAAAACAAATTTTGGGGAACTTATGCAAAAGACGGTGCTCTGTTTTTGTACTATAATGACGCAAACGGACAAAGCCAGACAATATTGCTTTCTGTTATGAATTTGGGAGGGTCAGGTTTTGATGGCGGCACAATAACCATTCAATTTGCCATTCCCAAAATGGTGGAAAGGCTGTCTCAAAATTCTGTTTTTGCCGTAAATATAAATGGAGATTCAAAAACAACCGAGATTTTTTCAAACACAAAAAAATCCATTCAAAAAGATTTGGAAAATGCGCAAACAACAATGCTAATGAGAACAGCTGCCAGAGTAATTTTGCGCACTATAGCGGCAAACAAAGCAAAATCAAAAATAAGAACTGGAAATGGCTTGGCAGATTTAGCTTTGAATATAGGCACAGATATTGCTACCGGAGTAATGGAAAACGCAGATTTGCGTTTAGGCTCTGCACTACCTCAAACCATTCAAATTTTGCGCTTTCCAGTTGAGCCAGGAACGTATTCGGTAATAATTGATGTCTTTGATAAATACGGCAGAAAAACCGATTCGTTTGCGGAGCAATCTGTAAATGTGAAAAAAGGCGGAAAAACATTCATCTTTGCGCCTGCATTGAAGTAGGGAGTCTTTATAAAATTTACTATATTACCCTGCAATAGGAGAGTTTTTATGCCTTTTAAATATGAAGAAAATCTACAATATGGCAAAGATGCCACGAAATACAACCTTATAGCCAAGGCAAAAGAAGCTGGAATTTCCGTTGCCAAATTTAATGGCAAGAAAATTTTGAAAGTTAACCGCAAGGCTTTGGTTAAGCTAACGGAGGCGGCGTATTCGGAAGTTAGCTTTCGCCTGCGACCCGCGCACACAAAGCAGGTTGCCGCAATTCTAGAAGACCCCGAGGCAAGCCAAAATGATAAACTTGTGGCACTCACAATGCTGCAAAATTCCTGTGTTGCAAACAAGGGCATTTTGCCATTTTGCCAAGACACAGGCACAGCTTCTGTTTTTGTTAAAAAAGGGCAAAATATATGGACAGGCATAAATGATGCCGAAGCCATTTCCGAAGGCATTTACAATGCTTACACAAAACTCAACTTGCGCTATAGCCAAATTGCGCCGCTCACGATGTACGAAGAAACAAATACCGCCTGCAACCTACCTGCTCAAATAGATATTTATGCCGCAGAAGGCGATCATTTTGATTTTCTATTTGTAGCAAAGGGTGGTGGCTCGGCGAATAAAACCTATTATTGGCCTATGACAAAGGCTCTGTTGACGCCAGCAAATCTTGAGAAATTTTTGAATGAAAAAATAAAGAGCCTTGGCACAGCAGCCTGCCCACCATACCACCTTGTAGTTGTTATTGGCGGCACCAGCGCAGATGCAAACTTAAAACTAGTTAAACTTGCAAGCACGGGTTATTTAGACCATATTCCAACCAAAGGCTCAAAAGGCGGAAGAATTTTCCGCGATCTGGAAATGGAAGCAAAGGTAAAGGAGCTTGCGCAAAAAAGCGGGATTGGCGCACAATTTGGCGGAAAATATTTGGTGCATGATGTTCGAGTTATAAGAGCGAGCCGCCACGCGGCGAGTTGCCCAGTTGGAATTGGAGTGAGTTGCAGCGCAGATCGCAACATAAAAGGAAAAATAACCGCAGAAGGTTTGTTCTTAGAAAAAATGGAACACAATCCAGAACAGTATTTGCCAAAAGGCGGCTACGAATCTCTTGGCTTGGCTCAACCGGTTAGCATAAACATAGACCGCCCAATAAAGGAAGTTCTTGAAGATTTAAGCAAATATCCGGTGAAAACACCGCTTTACTTAACGGGAACCATGATTGTGGCTCGTGATATTGCCCATGCAAAACTTGCGGAAATTTTGAAAAACGAAGGCGACTTGCCAGAATACTTCAAAAAGCATCCTGTTTATTACGCAGGCCCCGCAAAAACTCCTAAGGGCAAACCTACAGGCAGTTTTGGCCCAACAACTGCGGGCAGAATGGATTCCTATGTGGCGAGTTTCCAAGAAAAAGGCGCAAGCCTTATTATGGTTGCAAAAGGTAACCGCACAAAAGATGTAACGGATTCCTGCCATAAAAACGGCGGTTTCTATTTAGGTTCAATAGGTGGCCCGGCGGCATTGCTTGCAGAGCAAAATATTTTAAGCAATGAGGTTCTGGCATTCCCTGAACTTGGAATGGAAGCGATTCGCAAAATCACCGTTAAAGATTTCCCTGCATTTATAATTGTGGATGATAAGGGGAATGATTTTTTCAAGGAATTGATTTGATGCAGTTCTAACTCACAAACGCAATAAGCTCCGGCTTCTCACATACTTGCTTAAAATCAATCGTATCCAACGGTTTGCTTTCGCGAATAAGGCTCGTGTAAATTCCTGCTCTTTCAACGCCACCAATTAGGATATACCCGTTTAGCTTGTTATTGCCATAAAATAGGCGTTTGTAATTTTCCTTTTCGGTTTTGGCATATACATCACCGGAATAATTACCCGCAGTAACCATGTGAAGACCAAAGAAGCCAATGGCATTCATAGGTATTGCATTATCAAATTTCTTTTCGCCACCTGCCATATTTATGCCAGCGCACTCGCCCTGCATATAAGCATTTGGCAACAATGCCATAATTTTGTTTTGACCGCAAGAAATATCTGTGGTTTGAGTGCAGTCTCCGGCTGCGTAAATGTCTGGGGCGGAGGTTTCGGATTTTGAATTTACCTCAATGCCTTTGTCTATTTTTGCAATGCCTTTTAACAGAGCGGTATTTGGGCGAACTCCCACAGCTAAAACCAAAACATCAAATTGTATTTTCTCTCCGCTTTCCAAAATAGCGGCATTCTGCTCAAATTTTTTAACGCTTGCAGAAAGTTTGAATTCAATGTTTTTGCTCTCAAGATGACTTTGAACCACTTTTGCTCCATCTTCGTCTAAAATACTGGACAAAATTCTAGGAGCGAGGTCTAGCACTGTTATATGATTAACCCTTTTCAAAATACCTTCCGCACATTTAAGACCGATAAGCCCCGCACCTATAATCAACACTTTTTTATCCTGAGCAAGAGATTTTTCCAATTTCTTTGCATCGTCTAAGCTCATAAATGTAGTTTTTTCTTTTACCGAATCAAGCCCTTCAAATGGAGGAACAAATGCCGAAGAACCGGTTCCTACAAGGAGTTTGTCGTAAGGTATTTTTTCTCCGCTGGATAAAATTACCTGCTTTGATTTTGCATCTATTTCTTTTGCAGTTGCGTGAAGCATTTTAACGTTGTTCTTTGTGTAGAAATCATTGTCTCTATACTTCATCCTTTCTTCGTCTGTTTTGCCTAGCAAAAGATAAGATATAAGAGGGCGGGAATAGGTGTGATAGTTTTCATCGGTGATAATGGTTATTTCACCTTGTTTGTCTATTTGCCTTATGCCTTCTACTGTTCCAACTCCAGCCGCAGAATTACCTATAATAACATATTTCATATTTACCCCCTATCCTCAAAAACAAGTGCTCCATTTGGGCAGCCTTTAACGCAAGCAGGAGTTCCCTCTTTTGTTTTTATGCACAGCTCGCACTTTTGAACAGCTCCGTCATCTGATGGAGAAACCGAACCGTAAGGGCAAAGCAGAATGCAGGTGTAGCAGCTCACGCATTTATTTTTGTTTATTGTGATAACTCCGTCTTTTACGCTCAAAGCTCCGGTTATGCAACCCCTAACGCAAAGAGGTTCCTCGCAATGGCGGCAAGAAACAGCAAAACTAATTTCGCCGCGTTTTTCCACTCTGATTTTTGGATTGATTTTTACATTTTTAAGTGCCACTGCCATATCTTTTTCGTTTGTTCCGGCAAAGGCACAGCAATATTCGCACAAGTGGCAAGCCAAACACCATTTTTCATTTGCATAAACTCTTTTCACATTTACTCCCCGGCGTGTTTAATGCCTAAAATTTCAAGTTCTTTTTCGTTTAAGCCAACGCCTCTTAGCATAAGCCGATTTCCTCTTAGGCTTTCAATGGAATTTATACCCATGCCACCCATCATCTCCATAATTTCGTGCTGCCAGGCTTTTAGCAAATTCACCAAGCGTTTGTAGCCTATGTTTGGATTTAGCCTTTTAACAAGGTCTGGCACTTGGGTTGCAATGCCCCAGTTGCATTTACCGCCGTGGCAGCTTCTGCACAAGTGGCAGCCAAGAGCCAAAAGAGCCGCCGTTCCAATATAAACGCTATCTGCGCCAAGTGCAACGGCTTTCACAATATCTGCACTGGAACGAATGCTGCCGCCCACAACTATAGATACATTGTCGCGAATACCCTCATCGCGCAAACGCTTATCAACGCCTGCGAGTGCAAGTTCTATGGGAATGCCAACGTGGTCGCGTATGCGTGTGGGAGCTGCTCCCGTTCCGCCACGGAAACCGTCTATGGCTATTATGTCCGCTCCGCTCCTTGCAATGCCGCTTGCTATGGCAACAACATTGTGAACGGCTGCAATTTTCACTATAACTGGTTTTTTGTAATCGGATGCTTCTTTTAGCGAGAAAACCAATTGCCTCAAATCTTCAATGGAATAAATATCGTGGTGCGGAGCGGGCGATATAGCATCGGTGCCTTCGGGAATCATCCTTGTGCGCGAAATATCACCCACAATTTTTGCCCCTGGCAAATGCCCGCCAATACCCGGCTTTGCTCCCTGACCTATTTTAATTTCAATTGCCGCCCCGCTGTTCAAATATTGTGGATGAACGCCAAAACGCCCAGAAGCCACCTGAACAATGGTATTCTTGCCCCAGTGGTAAAAATCCTCGTGCAAGCCACCTTCGCCCGTGTTGTACAAAATGCCAAGTTCCTCTGCTGCACGTGCAAGGCTTTCGTGAGCATTGTAGCTTATGGAGCCATAGCTCATGGCAGAGAACATAATTGGCATTGAAAGCAAAAGCTGCGGTGGCAGGTTATTGATAATGCGTCCATTTGCATCACGCTCAATTTCCTTTGATTTTGTGCCGAGAAAAACCTTTGTTTCCATAGGTTCACGCAAAGGGTCTATTGATGGATTTGTGACTTGCGAAGCATTTATCAAAATTTTGTCAAAATAAACGGGGTAATTCTCTGGATTGCCCATACCCGAAAGCAATACGCCGCCAGTGCTTGCTTGGCGGTAAAGCTCGTTTATGGTTTTATTGCTCCAATTCGTATTCTCTTTGTAAGTGTTATCGCATTTGACAATTTTAAGTGCTCGTGTGGGGCACAGCGATACGCAGCGATGGCAATTCACGCATTTTGAACTATCGCAGGTCATTTTATCTGAATCGGCAACATATTCGTGCACTTCGTTAGCACATTGCCTCTCGCAAACCCGGCAGTGAATGCACTTGTCAAAATCTCTTTTAACTTCGTAATCGGGATATAAATAATTTATTGACATTATGCTTCCTCTTCGTTTAGATAAACAATCACTGCCTGCCCGCCTCTGGGTGCCCACACCTTGTCTAAGTTGGGTTCCATAACGCGAATAGCTGCTTCTTCACTTGCAACATAAACAGTGTCGTCTTTTTCACCAACAACCATGCTTCTCAATTTAAGCCTATCGTTCAAAGCCATTATCCCATTTTCAAAACCCACGAGAATTGAAAAAGGGCCATTGACAAGCTGTGAAGAAAATTTTATGCGCAAATATTCGTGCGTTTCTTTTTCTTCGGGTGTCATTCTATCTATGGTTTGCCAAAAGGGAGCCGCTATAACAGAGGCTATTTCTTTGAGTGAAAGCCCTTTTTTTCTGTGCAAATAATCTATTATATATGTGATTACCTCGGTATCTGTTTGGAGCGTGCATTTGTAGCCATACATTTCAATGGCTCTGCGGTTTGCATCGTAAGAGGATATTTCTCCATTATGCACAACAGAATAGTCCAACAAGGTAAATGGATGCGCGCCGCCCCACCAGCCTGGGGTATTGGTTGGATAACGCCCGTGCGCTGTGAAACACCAGCCCTCGTATTCTTCCAAGCGATAAAAACGACCCACATCTTCTGGAAAGCCAACCGCTTTGAACACGCCCATGTTTTTGCCGCTTGAAAACACATAAGCGCCATTTATTTTGGTATTTATGCGAAATACGCATTTGCTGGTAAATTCTCGTTCATCTAACTGGCTGCTTTCAAGTTTGGTGTGCAAGGGTGCCACAAAATAGCGCCAAATCAGCGGTTCATCGGTAATTTCCTTAATTTTCCTAGTTGGTATCTTTGAAAGGTTTATAATATCAAAATGCCTTTCCAAAAATTCCTCGCATTCCCTCTTTGCGTGAATGGAATCGTAAAACATGTGCAAGGCATAATAGTTTTTGTATTCTGGATAAATTCCATAGGCAGCAAACCCGCCACCCAAACCATTTGAGCGGTCGTGCATAACAGAAATGGATTTTATAATAGCCTCACCGCTCATGCGCTTTCTGGATTTGCTTATAACCCCAGATATGGCACAGCCGGATGGTATTCTTGTTTGACCTTCTAATAGCATATATTCCTCAAAACTAACGGGAAGAAATATAGAAATTTTTAACCCTCTCCATAGCCTCACTTACATTCTCTTTATTATTAAAGGCAGTCAAGCGAAAAAATCCCTCGCCGTTTTTTCCAAAGCCTGCACCCGGAGTGCCTACAACGCTGGTTTTTTCAAGCAGAAAATCGAAAAACTGCCAAGACGACAAACCTTTGGGGCATTTGAGCCAAATATAGGGCGAATTTTTGCCGCCAACAAACCAAATACCAAGAGATTTAAGAGTGCTTGTTATTATCTCTGCGTTTTGAAGATAATAACTTATATTGCTCTTTACTTGGGCTAATCCCTCATCGGAAAAAACCGCCTCCGCACCGCGTTGCACCACATAAGGAACTCCGTTGAATTTGGTTGTTTGCCTTCGCAGCCATAGCTTGTTCAAAGCCGTGCGCTCGCGGATAAGTTTGTGTGGAATAATGGTGTAGCCGCACCTAGTGCCTGTGAATCCGGCTGTTTTGGAAAGGGAGCAAAATTCAATGGCACATTTTTCCGCTCCTTCTATTTGGTAAATGCTTGTGGGCAAAGCCCCGTCTTGTACAAAAATTTCATAAGCGCTGTCAAAGAGAATCACGGCTTTATTTTTCAAGGCGTATTTAACCCATAGTTTAAGTTGTTCCTTGTTGTAAACCGCTCCAGTTGGATTATTTGGCGAACACAAATATATAATGTCCGCTGTTGTTTTTTTATCCGGCAAAGGCAAAAAATCATTGTTTGCATTTCCGTTCATATAAGAGATTTTTCTGCCTGCCATAATATTCGTATCTGCATAAACTGGATAAACAGGGTCTGGTATCAGCACTTTGTTTTTTGAAGAAAAAATATCTAGAATGTTTCCAAGGTCGCTCTTTGCTCCATCACTCACAAAAATTTCATCTTCGCTAAGGGTCACTCCTTTTTTTGCATAATATTTGCAAATCGCCTGCCTCAAAAAAGAATAGCCCTGCTCATCGCCATAGCCGCGAAAAGTACTCGCATTGCCCATTTCCAAAACAGCTTTTTGCATAGCGTTTATAACAGCTGGCACAAGCGGCAAGGTGACATCTCCAATGCCAAGCCTAATAACCCGCTTATCTGGATTTGCAGCCGTATATTCCTTCACCTTTTTAGCTATGCCAGAAAACAAATAGCTATTTTGCAGTTTTAAGAAATTCTGATTTATGTTCATTTTTAGCCTCGGACCCTAATATAGTATTTTCTACATTACCTTTGGAAAAATAAACAAATGAACATTTTAGTGACAAATGATGACGGCATTGAAGCGGCAAATTTACATGCCCTTGCAAAGGCAGCAATGGAATGTGCCAATGTGCGTGTGGTTGCACCCAAGCAAGAGCAGAGTGGGGTAGGACATAGCTTTTCCTTTTACCGCTCCCTGCACTATGCCCCCGCAGAAAACTTCCCCTGCGAGGCTTTTTGGGTTGACGGCACCCCAGCCGACTGCATGAAGTTTGCCTTGAAGCACATTTACAAAGACTTAAATTTTGACTTGGTTATCTCTGGCGTGAACAACGGCGATAACGCAGGCGTTGCTTCTTTTTACAGCGGAACGGTTGGCGCGGCAAGGGAGGCTGCCTTGTGGAAATTGCCTTCCATTGCGGTTAGTTTGCAAAGGCAAAGCGATATGGCTCTTGATTATGCTTTAAAATGGGTGCAAAAAACTTTGAGAGAAGGTTTGTTCAAAGATATGCCAAAACAAACTCTTTGGAATTTCAACGTTCCACCTTGCAGCAAAGAAAACCCCTGCAAAGGCGTTAAGGTCTCCACCACAAGCACAAGTATGTTCAACGATTACTATGTAGAAGCTGAAAGTTCAAAAAATTATTTGGGAAAAGAAACCGCATATTTGGTGAATGAGGATTCCGCAACTGGTGGAAAGTTGGGTGCTACTAACGGAGAACTCAAAGCCTATAATTTAATGGGTAATAAAGTGCCGGATTTGAGGGAAGGCACGGATGATTGGTGGCTAAGTCAAGGGTATGCTTCGCTTAGTCCGCAGAGTATTGATTTGACGGATAGGGTGGAGTACGGTAGGTTGAGAATACTTTGCAAATAGAGGTTTGTTTATGAAAAACCTTTCCCCATCGCCTTTTGAACTGAAAAAACGCGACATACTGAATGAACTTCGAGCTTCAAAAAAAGAAATTCTAGACTTAACAATTTCCTCGCCAGTGCAGATAGGGCTTGCTTTTGGTATTGCAGAGGATTTGCATTATTTGGCAGAAAATCCTGAGTGGCAATTCTCTGCCCCCGATGCTTGCGGGCAATTATACGCAAGAGAGGCAATAGCAAAATATGCAGGGAATGATTGCGATGATATATTTGTCACTTCCAGCACATCGGAGGCTTATTCCGCTTTGTTCCGTGTTTTTTGCGAAAAAGGAGATTTTATTTTAACCCCAAATCCCGGTTATCCCTTGATAGATTCAATAGCGGAACTAGATGGCTTAAATACGCATCCTTATTTTTTAAAACCAGATTTCAATAAAAATATTTGGGAAATGGATTTGGATTCCTTGGATTCCATTCCACCAAATGCAAAAATACTTTTGCTAATATCACCGCACAATCCAACAGGGCACACCCCAACAGAACAGGAATTTGAACATATATTGCAATTTTGCGAAAAAAATAATTTAGCTCTTATAATAGATGCGGTATTCAATGCGTATTCTACGGCACACCCCGTCAGCTACGCTGCCACCCCGCTAAAAGCGGGGACTGTTCCAATTTTCACCCTAGACGGCTTGAGCAAATCTGCGGGGCTTCCGCATATAAAGGTTGCTTGGATAAATGCCGTTGTGCCAAAAGAGCAAAAGCGGCATATTTACGATTCCTTGGAATATATTTTGGATTCGCAGTTGAATTGCTCATATTTAAGCCAAGCTTTGTGCGCTCGGGTTTTGCCTAGAGCGGGTGAATTTCAGGAAAAAGTCATGGAGAAGTTAAAAAAGAACCGAGTTTTCTTATTTGACTGCTTTTCCAAAATGGGCGCAAAAATTATTCCCTCTGCGGGTGGCTGGTATCAGAGTTTTTATTTTCCAAACGCAGATGACGAAGAACTCTGCCTAAGTCTTCTAAAAGATAGGCAAATTCTCACCCATCCCGGCTTTCTTTTTGACTTTGAAGATGGTTGGCTGGTTGGTAGTTTTCTATATTCATAGTCCAACATTATGGACATTATAGCGAAAGTGGCGGAATTGGCAGACGCACTAGGCTTAGAACCTAGCACCGCAAGGTATGGGGGTTCAACTCCCCCCTTTCGCATTGCATTTTTCACTAGGAGAATACTTTGGCTATAAACATTCAAAACAGTGTGAGCAATACGGACGAGAACCACCGTTCAGTTGAATTTACAATTTCCTCTAACGAAATGGAAAAGCTTTTTGAAAAAAACCTTGGCGAGTTCCGCAAGCAGGTATCTATGAAAGGCTTTCGCCCTGGGCAGGTTCCAAAGCAGCTTTTTGTATCCCGCTTTGGCGATGAAGTGTGGCGCGAAACCGTGGGCGATGTAGTGGAAAATGAATTGAAAAACGAATTTGAGAAAATAATTGAAACCTGGAAAGCAGATGAAAAGCTTGAAATAGCGGCTCCAGCAGAACCTGGGGAGCTTTTGGCAGAACGCGGTCAAAGCCTAGTTTATAAACTCAGCATTGCGCTTAACAAACCCATTGAGGTTCAAGGCTATAAAGATCTTGGAATTAGCGTTTCTGCTTCTGTTGTTGCAGAAGAGGAAATAGACGATGTGATTAAAGATGTGCGCGAAAGGCTTGCCAAAGAATCTGAAACACCGCCTACAGATGAAGAGTTTTATTCTATGGTAGGGGCAAAAGACGCAGCGGATTTAAAGTCAAAAGTTACAGATGATGTTTTGAGAGACAAAAAACTAAAAGCTCGGCAAATTGCGCTTAAAGAGGCTTTTGACCGCTTAATAGAAAAAAATCCATTTCCCGTTTTGGAAGAGCAAATAAAATATACCGCAGTGCGCAGCTTGCAGCATCACCACCATAGCCACCATCACCATGACCATAGCCACGAAGAAGACGAAGAAATAAACCTTTCCGAAGAGCAGTTAAATGAAATGCGCCCAGAAATTAGCCGCGCAATTCAAGAAGACCGCATTTTGCGCGCCATAGTTGAGCAAGAAGCCTTAAAACCAACTCAGGGGCAAGTTGATGCTAGGGTTGAGGAAATTGCAAATTCCGCAGGAATGCCTTTTGCATCTGTTAAAGATACCATGCGCAAAACTGGGCAAATAAACAGAATTCGCGAAGCCTTGAAAATAGAGCTTGCGCAAAATTTGTTGATAGGAGAAACATTAACGGAGAAAACATGATTATCCCACACATTTTTGAAGACACTGGCAGAGGCGAGCGAACTTTTGACATATATTCCCGCTTGCTTAAAGAACGCATAATTTTTTTAGGCGCGCCCATAAACGATGAAGTTGCCAATGTGATAATGGCGCAGCTCATTTATTTGGAATATGAAAATCCGCAAAAAGACGTGACCATTTACATAAACAGCCCAGGTGGCTACATTTCCAGCGGCCTTGCCATTTACGATACCATTCAGCATATTCGCTCTGAGGTGGTTACCATTTGCATTGGCGAGGCTTCTTCAATGGCTGCGATTATACTCGCTGCCGGAACCAAGGGAAAGAGATTTGCTCTTCCACATTCGCGCATAATGCTGCACCAGCCGCAGGGTTATGCAAAAGGCCAAAGTTCCGATATTCAAATTCACGCAAGAGAAGTGATAAACACACGAGATAAATTAAATGAAATTGTGGCAAAGCACACCGGGAAAAATTCAGAAGAGATAAAAAAGAAAACCGACCGCGACTTTTACCTTACCCCGCAAGAAGCTTTGGAGTTTGGCATAATAGACGAAATATTTAAACCAAAAGAGAAAACCAAAAAGTGAAAAAAAAATCACCGTTTTGCAATTTTTGCGGAGCCGCCATAGAAGAGGTGGAAAGACTGCTAACAGGCCCCGAAAACGTGGCTATATGCAATAAATGCATACAAACCTGCTACGGCTTAATTTCATCTGGCAAAAGCGAAAAGCAAGTTGTGCCACAAACTCAAAGCGAGCATGTTGATGTTTATTTGCCGCCTCCATCTGAATTAAAAAAACACTTGGATAAATTTGTAATTGGCCAGGATGATGCTAAAATTGCGCTTTGCGTTGCGGTATATAACCATTATAAAAGGCTTTATTCGGGCAACTCCAAAAAATTTTCAAACGATGTTGAAATAGATAAATCTAATGTTTTGTTCGTTGGCCCCACGGGTTCTGGCAAAACGCTGCTCGCTCAAACCCTTGCCCGCTTTTTGCAAGTTCCATTCACCATAGCAGATGCCACCGTTTTAACAGAAGTTGGTTACGTTGGCGAAGATGTGGATAGCATTTTGGTGAGGCTTTATCAAGCTGCGGAATACAATGTTCAGGCAACGGAAAGGGGTATTGTTTTTGTTGATGAAATAGATAAAATTGCCCGTAAATCTGCCAATCCTTCAATTACCAGAGATGTGTCTGGCGAAGGTGTTCAGCAGGGCTTGCTTAAAATTTTGGAAGGAACAATTGCCGCTATTCCACCCAAGGGTGGCCGCAAGCATCCAGAGCAAACTTTAGTTCATATAAATACTCGCAATATTTTGTTTATATGCGGCGGTGCTTTTGAAACTTTGGATAAGGTTATTTCAAAGCGAGTGAATTCCGGCGGCGGAATGGGTTTTGGTGCAGAGGTGGTATCTAAAAATGAAATCAAAATAGGAGAAATACTCAGCAAATGCGAACCAGAAGACTTAATAAGCTATGGTTTGCTTCCAGAGATGGTTGGTAGATTGCCAGTTATAGTTAGCCTAAACGAGCTGGATGAAGCTGCACTTTTAAGCATTTTAACAGAACCGCAAAACTCCTTGGTAAAACAATACACCAAACTCTTTGCAATGGATGGTATAGAACTTTCTTTTACCAAAGATGCTCTAGATGCGATAGTCAAGAAAACTGTTGAGCAAAAAACAGGGGCACGTGGGCTTCGCTCTGTTATGGAAAAAATATTGATGCCTTATATGTTTGAAGTTTCAAAATATAGAGAACAGGCTGTTTTAAAAATAGATTCCGATATTGTTCAAGCGGCAATAGAAAAAAGTAAGAGGTAGATTTTGGCAAAAGAAAAACCAGAGACAGTTGTAAACAAAGAAGATGCTCAGTTTCCACAGCCGGATTTTGAAAAAGCATTCCCAGTTGTGCCTTTGCAAAAATTCGTTATGTTTCCTCGCATGGGAACTAGACTTTCATTTGATAGGCAAATAACCCTAAATGCCTTAAGGCACATAGATGATTCCAAAGGTTTTGTTATTTGCCTTTTGCAAAAAAACAGAGATGTGGAAATTCCGCGTGAAGACGAATTATACAAGGTTGGAATTTTAGCTTATGTAAAAGGAGTTTCTGGAACGCCCAACAATTTGCTTTTGGTGAATTTGTTCGGTGTTTTGCCAGTGGATATAGATCAAATGTCCTTTAACGACAAAGACAACGATAAATATTTCAGTGCCACCGCAAAACCTCGCTTTTTGGATTTTAAAGACAAAAAACTTTCAAAAGCTCTCGCAGAAAATATGCTGGTTTCAATGGAGCAATATGTAAAAACCCAGCATAATTTACCGGACAATTTAAGAGATATTCTAAAAGGCATGCCGCCCGAAGAACGCTGCCTTATAGCGCACAGTTTTTTAAGGCTTTCAGACGATGAACACCAAAGCATTTTGGAAAGTGCCTGCCTTGAAGAGATGTATGCAAAAATAGATTTGGCTATAAACACCGCTCTTGAGGTTCACAGAATAATATCTTTGAACAGGCAGCAAGTGGAAATAAAAATGCAGCGTTCCCAGCGGGAATATATGCTGCAGGAACAAATTTCCCAGCTCCAAAAAGAATTAGACGAAATAAACTCAAACGAACAGGACAACGAAAATTTTTCAAAAAAAGCACGCGAGCAAAAATTCCCGCCAGCAATCAAAGAAAAATTTGACGAAGAAATGGCGCGCCTAAAACTTTTGAACCCGATGAACCCTGAATACACCGTGGTTCGCAACTATATAGACTGGCTGCTGGCTCTTCCCTTTGGAGTTTATACAGAAGATGTTTTGGATATAAAAAGAGCCACAGCGAGCCTTGATTCCAAACATTTTGGCTTGGAAAAAGTGAAAGAGAGAATTTTGGAACACATTGCAGTTTTGCAAATGGCAGAAAAAT